>JAEEGL014296878.1_pt1 | contig 26105 bp, 23 predicted proteins | sample 9134231 | NCBI WGS metagenome assembly JAEEGL01 (sample SAMN16246548, study PRJNA631951) | gut metagenome | biome: gut microbiome; feature: rumen; material: fiber-attached | host: Bos | place: Iran: Karaj | collected 2018-10
GAAGCCATCCTGAAAGACGCCAAAGCGGAGAGTGCCGCCCTGCGGGAGCGCGCATCCCGCGATATCGCGCTGGAGCGCCGGAAGGCGATGAACGAGGCCAAGAATGAGATTTCGTCGCTCGCCGTCGACATCGCCTCCAAGGTGGCCCGCAAGGAGATCGGCGGAAAAGAACAGGAAGCGCTCGTGGAGCAGTTCATTGAAGAACTGGGGAAGGAAAAATGACCAGAACAGCCAAAACCTACGGCGGCGCGCTGTATGATCTTGCCTGTTCGGAAGACCTTTGCGAGCGGATATTTCAAGAACTGCAGACGGTCGCTGCGGTTTTCCGGGAACAGCCGGAATACCGCAAGCTGCTGATGGAGCCGTCGATTTCCAAAGCGGAGCGATGCGGCTTGATCGATGAAGCGTGGAAGGGCAGTGTCCATCCCTACGTATGCAGTTTTATGAAACTGCTTTGCGAGAACGGCACGATCGGGCAGCTGACGGACTGCGCGGAGGCGTTCAAGGCGCGCTACTATGAGGATCAGGGGATCCTGACGGTCCGCGCAGTGTGCGCCGCTCCGCTGAAACCCGAACAAGAGAGCAAACTCACCGGTAAAATTGCAGAAATGACCGGCAAGAAAATCGAGCTCACAGTGACCGTGGATGAGAAACTGATCGGCGGCATTCGGTTGGAATTGCCGGATCGGCAGTACGACGGCTCGGTCCGTCATCAATTGGACGTTCTCCGGAAGGTCCTCTCCGAGACGGCCGTGGAACCAAGAACTGAGTAGAAGAAAGGACGCTTTTGCAGCAAGCAAAAGGGTTGGACGAGAGACATGGAACTTAGACCGGAAGAAATATCAAAGATCATCCGTTCTCAGATCAAGCACTATGAAACGCGCATCTCTCAGTCGGAGACCGGTACGGTGATTCTGGTCGGAGACGGGATCGCCCGTGCGGCCGGCCTGGAAGGGTGCATGGTCAACGAACTGCTTGAATTCCCTGGCGGCGTGTACGGAATGGCGCAGAACCTCGAGGAAAACTCGGTTTCCGTCGTCATGCTCGGCAGCGATGAGAAGATCCGCGAAGGGGATACCGTCCGCCGGACCGGGCGCGTCGTGTCCGTGCCCGTGGGCGAAGAATTGATCGGGCGCGTCGTGAATGCGCTCGGCCAGCCGGTAGACGGCCGTGGGCCCATCGTTTGCGACCGGTATGCGCCCATCGAGTCTCCCGCCCCCGGCATTCTGGACCGGAAGAGCGTTTCTGTTCCTCTGCAGACGGGGATCAAGGCGATTGACTCCATGATCCCGATCGGCCGCGGTCAGCGCGAACTGATCATCGGCGACCGGCAGACCGGAAAAACGACGCTTGCCGCGGATACCATTCTGAACCAAAAAGGGAAAGACGTGATCTGCGTTTATGTGGCGATCGGCCAGAAACGATCGACCGTTGCGCAACTCGTCAACACGCTGGAAGCCGGCGGCGCCATGGACTATACCATCGTCGTCTCGGCGACCGCGTCGGAGCTTGCGCCGCTGCAGTACATCGCTCCCTATTCGGGCTGCGCGATGGGCGAGTATTTCATGCAGCAGGGCAAGGACGTGCTGGTCGTATACGACGACCTGTCCAAACATGCCACTGCCTACCGTGCGCTTTCGCTGCTGATCCGCCGCCCGCCGGGACGGGAAGCATACCCCGGCGACGTTTTCTATCTTCATTCCCGTTTGCTGGAGCGGGCTGCCCGTCTGTCCCCCGAAAAGGGAGGCGGATCGCTGACGGCGCTTCCGATCATTGAAACGCAGGCTGGCGACGTTTCCGCGTACATTCCGACGAATGTCATTTCGATCACCGACGGCCAGATCTTCCTTGAAACGGAACTGTTCCATTCCAGTATCATGCCCGCGGTGAACCCCGGCATTTCCGTGTCCCGCGTGGGCGGGAACGCACAGATCAAGGCGATGAAAAAAGTGGCCGGGCGACTGAAACTTCTGTATTCGCAGTACCGTGAACTGCAGAGCTTTGCGCAGTTCGGTTCAGACCTTGATAAAGATACGAGAGACCGGCTTGCACAGGGCGAACGCATCGTGGAGGTCTTAAAGCAGGACCGGAACGCGCCGGTGGACGTCGCGCATCAAGTGTGCATCCTTTTCGCCGTGATCGGCGGTTATCTGAAAGATATTCCGGTTCAGCGGATCCGCGAGTTTGAACAGGAGTTATATCCGTGGATGGATAAAAACCATGCGTCCCTGCTCTCTGCGATCCGCACCACCGGTCAGTTGACGGAAGAGAACGAAGCCGAACTGAAAGACGCTGTCGAGACCCGCGTCGCAGAGTTTATCGCCAATTCATAGCGGAGGAGGTACATCATGGCCGGAGCGTCCATGAAATCCATCAAACTGCGCATCAAGAGCATGGAGTCTACCCGGCAGATCACCAAAGCAATGGAATTGGTGGCCGCCTCCAAGCTGCGCAGCGCTCAAAACAACGCCATCACCAGCCGCCCGTATTTCAGAGAGCTGTATGAGGCGATGAGCGATATCTATGAAACAAGCCCGGAGTTTGCCTCTCCCTATCTGAAAATCTCTTCCAAAGGCCGGTCGCTTTACATCGTCATTGCGGGCGACCGCGGGCTCGCCGGGGGATACAATAACAACGTTCTCCGGATGGCCGCCGAGAAGATACGGGAGGAAGACGGCGTCGTCTTGCCGATCGGGAAAAAAGCGATCGAGTTTTTTCGACATCACGGAACGGAAATGCTGACGGATGAATACGGGAAGGCCGCAGAACTTACGGCAAGCGACTGTTTCTCCATTGCAAACGTATTGGCGGAGGACTTCCGTAGCGGCAAGTTCAAAGCGATCGTCCTCGCATACACTAACTTTGTTTCCATGCTTTCCCAGTCTCCGGCGTTGCTTGCGCTGCTTCCGATGGAACGACAGAAGGGAAGAGGGGCCGTGCGGAGGAATATCCTTTACGAAGGCGGAAGTGAAGCGGTCTTTGACGCTATCGTGCCGGAGTATATCGGCGGCCTCATCTATTGTGCGCTGTGCGAATCGATCGCCTCTGAACAGGCAGCGCGCCGTACGGCAATGGATTCGGCCAGCAAAAACGCCGACGAGATCATCGGAGATCTGAATCTTCGGTTCAATCGTGCCCGTCAGGGTGCGATCACGCAGGAGATCACCGAGATCATTGCCGGCAGTGAACAATCTTGAAAGGGGTGACAGCTTTGTCGGAAAAGAGTACCGGTTCGGTCGTACAAATCATCGGCCCTGTGCTGGATATCCGCTTCGCGGACAATCAGCTGCCCAATTTACTCAACGCCGTTGAGATCATGTGTGGAGAACGCCGGATCATCGCGGAGGTCGCTCAGCATATCGGCGGCGGGCTCGTTCGCTGCATCGCGATGAGTTCTACTGACGGTCTGGTGCGCGGAACCCCCGCGGTGGATACCGGATCGCCGATCACGGTCCCCGTCGGGGATGCGTGCCTCGGGCGAATCTTTAATTTGCTTGGCGAGCCACTGGACGATAAAGGCCCTCTGGAGGATCCGGAACGCCTGCCGATCCACCGCGCGGCTCCTGCATACGACGAGCAGGAGACCACGACGGAGATCCTCGAGACCGGCATTAAGGTGGTGGATCTGATCTGCCCGTACGCAAAGGGCGGAAAGATCGGCCTCTTCGGCGGCGCAGGCGTCGGAAAGACCGTTTTGATCCAGGAACTGATTTACAATATTGCCACAGAACACAACGGCTGTTCCGTTTTCACCGGTGTCGGTGAACGTAGCCGTGAAGGCAACGACCTGTATTACGAAATGAAAGACTCCGGCGTTCTGGACAAGACAGCGCTCGTGTACGGCCAGATGAACGAGCCGCCGGGAGCCCGTATGCGCGTCGGACTGTCCGGCCTCACCATGGCGGAGTATTTTCGTGATGTCAAGCATCAGGATGTGCTGCTTTTCATCGATAATATCTTCCGTTTTTCGCAGGCAGGCTCCGAGGTGTCGGCCCTGCTCGGCCGCATGCCGTCCGCGGTGGGATATCAGCCCACTCTGGCGACGGAAATGGGCGCTCTTCAGGAGCGCATCACTTCCACTAAGGACGGTTCCATCACCTCCGTTCAGGCGGTCTACGTCCCTGCAGACGATTTGACCGACCCCGCACCGGCGACCACTTTCGCACATCTGGACGCGACCACCGTTCTGGACCGCGGAATTGCATCGCTCGGCATTTATCCCGCGGTGGACCCGCTGGATTCGACGTCCAGGATCCTGTCCCCCGATGTGGTGGGCAAGGAGCATTACGAGGTCGCCCAATCGGTCATTCATATCCTCCAGCGCTATAAAGAATTGCAGGATATCATTGCGATCATGGGCATGGATGAACTTTCGGAAGAGGACAAGCTCACGGTGAACCGTGCACGCAAGGTCCAGCGATTCCTGTCACAGCCCTTCCACGTTGCGGAACAGTTTACCGGAATGGAAGGAAAATACGTGCCCGTTCGCGAGACGATCCGCGGCTTCAAGGAGATCGTGGAAGGCCTTCATGACGATTTGCCGGAGTCCGCTTTCCTCTTTGTCGGCAGCATCGACGAGGCGGTGGAGAAAGCGAAAGGCGGCAAGGCATGAACACCTTCCCGCTGCACATCGTAACACCGGATGGCCTGTTTTTTGACGGAGAAGCGGAGCGGCTGATCGTTCGGACGACTGCCGGAGACGTGGCCGTGATGGCTCGCCATGCAAATTACGTGGCCAACCTGGGCATGGGCACCGCCATCGTCGTCACCCCTAAGAGCCGGCGCCGCGCGGCGTGCATCGGCGGTATGCTCGCGGTCACCGGCGGGGAAGCCCGCGTCATCGCGACGACCTTTGAGTGGGCGGAGGACATTGACATTCCGCGTGCGGAAGCCGCTTTAGCCAGAGCGGAAGAAAAACTAGCGAACGAACAGTTGACGGATGAAGAACGCCGTCTGGCCGATGCGGCCCGCCGCCGGGCGACCGTTCGCCTTGCGGTTGCAAAGCGCGTCGTGTCCGGCGAGTGATCCCGAAAGAAAAGAGGCGGAACCATGCCGGTTCTAAAGATCTGCCGCGGTGTTTCCCTTGCGGTTTTCATGCTATCTCTGATGCTTCTTTTCGGCGTGAGGATGTATGAGAGCGCCTATATCTATTCCAGCGAGGTCCAGACGGTCACACACGTGATCACTCCGATGCTTTTCCCGGTCATCGCCGTGTCGGGCGTTCTGCTGCTGGTTTTTGTGATTGTATGCGGCATCGTTTCTCTGCGCCGGAAGGCGATTTTGAAGAAAAACAGCGTTTAAAAAGAGGAGACCTGTCTGTCAATATCGCAGATAGGTCTTTTTTTGACCGACCCATAAAAAGACGGGTTTCTTTCTCAGGAGGAAAAGAGAATGAACATTGATTGCGAAAAGCAGGTTGTCAAGACGTATAATCGGTTCGCAAAACTGCCGCTCGGTGCGATTGTCGCAGATGGTTGGCTGAGGGAACAACTGTTCAGATCCAAGAACGGGATGGGAGGGCAGCTTGACAAACTCGAGCCGGAGATGATAGCGACTCCTTATATCAATTATTCATCGTTTGATCATCTGCCGTATATAGACGGGCCGGTCGATCGCACGATGGCAGCCGGCTGGTCGGGCGAAATATCTGCAACTTACTGGTTGGGGCTTATTGAACTTGCTTATACGCTTAACGACGATGATCTGATCTCAAAGGCGGAGCAATGGGTAGGCGAAGCGCTCGCACATCAGGAACCCGACGGTTATTTGGGCGCGTATCCTGTGTTTACCTATCGGGGGGCGGATTTTAACGCATGGTCGGCAAACTGGTGTTATCGCGCGTTGCTCTCCTTCTATGAAGCGACGGGCAGAAAAGACGTGCTGGAGGCGGTTCATCGCGGGCTGCTCTGGTTTTGCGAAAACTGGAAGGATCACAAAACAGATTATGTCGGAGGGACGCTGATCGAATCTATGGTCGTTGCATATGCGTATACCGGCGACCGACGTCTTGTGGCTTTTTCCGAGGATTGGTTGAATTGGTATGAGTCACATACCCGATGGCAGAACTCGTTAACCGCGCTTCGCTCAGATCGTCTGCCATACGCTTCTATGCACACCGTCGCATATGGAGAGGATGCAAAACAACCGGCACTGATCTGGTGCGCAACCGGGAAGAGAGAACTTTTAGATGCGAGCGTAAACGGCATACGCAAAGCGTTGAAAAAAATCATCCAACCCACCGGCGGGGCAGGCTCAAACAATGAGTTTCTCAGCCCGGTGGGAGCAGATACGGAAACGGAATATTGTAATTTTACGACATACCACCATACATATACTTGGATGGCGCTCTGCACCGGAGAGGCGCAATGGGGCGATGAGATGGAGCGGATCGTCTTCAACGGTGCACAGGCGGCCCGAAAAAAGGATGAAAAGGCGATCGCCTATTTTTCCTCGCCGAATCAATTGCATGCCACCCGGAAATCCTCTGCCTATTCCGACCAAGCGAGTGCCGGGGCCTATGCGCCCTGCTATTATGTAGCCTGTTGTCCGGCCCATTCCGTGTGTCTGATGCCGGAATTTGTCCGGTCTCTTTGCCTTCGCGACGAAAGAGGAGAGCTGTATCTGCTGGCGTATGCTCCGGCGACAGTTCGATCCTCTGAAATGGATTTCAAAATTGAAACGCTTTATCCGTTTCGTGATTCACTGACCATTCGCGTTTGCAGAGGTGGCGGTAAACTGCATCTGCGCATCCCGTCTTGGTGCAGAGAGTTGACCGTCTCTCTGAACGGAAAGCCATGCCGAACGGTTGAAAATGCGGATGGATTTGCTGAAATTGAAGATCGTTTATGTGCCGGCGATGCGGTAACAGTTCGATTCTCCATGGAAGTAGAAGTGATGCATATTGACGACAGTGACACCCACCAGCAGTATCCGATCGCGCTGCGCCGGGGGCCGTTGGTGTATTCATTGCCGGTCCCGACTCGTTGGTCTGAATGGAAAGGAATGCCGATCACCCCGCTTCCAGAGGGGTGGAGTTGGTTCGAATGCGAGCCGGACATTCCGGATTCGGAGTCGAGAGATCTTTTTTCGGCTTATCAGAACGCATCATGGAGCAAGGCGGCTTCTGAAACGCTGTCCACAACGGATGTCATCGTGCATGAACGCACAACGAGCGGTTATGTCTGGGAGGATCCTCCTGTAGTGCTGGAGGTGCCTCTGCGGCAAGCTCCGTCTGCATATGATCATCATGCGGTGAAAAACACTGTTCCCTATGGCGCGGCACAGGAGACCGAAGGAGACGAGGTCCTCTGCACGATGGTACCGCACGGTTGTACCAACCTGCGAATTACGTACCTTCCGAGAGCAAAATAGATAAAAACACTCCCCGGAATATTTCAACTGAAATAGCCGGGGAGTGTTTTAGATACATGAAAGACGGCGATTGAGATTCGATCAGCCGAGGCCGACGTCAAGCGCCATCATAAGTACGAAGCCGATGGCAAAACAGATCGTGGAAATGTTTGAATGCTCGCCCTTTGCCATTTCCGGGATCAGTTCTTCCACCGCCACGTAGAACATGGCGCCGGCGGCAAAGGACAGAAGATACGGAAGGACCGGAAGGAAAAAACCGGCAGCAAAAATGGTGAGCAGGGCGCCGATCGGCTCCGCAACGCCGGAAAGAGCGCCATAGAGGAAAGTGCGTCCCGGCGGCAATCCTTCGGCCCGAAGCGGCATGGAGACGATCGCTCCTTCCGGGAAGTTCTGCAGCGCGATGCCGACGGCAAGCACAATCGCACCGGCCAGGCTGATCACTTCGTTCCCGTACAGCCAACCGGCATAGACGATCCCGACCGCCATGCCCTCCGGTAAATTGTGAAGCGTGACCGCGAGAACGAGCTTTGTGGTTCGCTTCAGCCCGACGCGCATGCCTTCTTCACTTCGGTCCGGATGGATGTGCGGGATCAGTATATCCAGCACGAGAAGGAACAGCATGCCGATGAAGAAGCCGATGATGGCGGGCAAAAACGCAAGCCGTCCCATGTCTTTCGATTCCTCGAGCGCCGGGAGGATCAAGCTGAAAAAGGATGCGGCGATCATGATCCCGGACGCAAAACCGTCGAGCGCCTTCCGGAGATGGTTATTGATTTGTCCTTTCACAAAGAATACGCACGCAGCTCCGAGAACGGTCCCGAGAAGAGGAATCAATATGCCTTGGGCAACTTTCCACCACATATCTTGTACCTGCATTCAAAGAGAATCGATCGAAAAAACCGACCGTATCCATTATACTATTTTGTCCGGTAAAATCAACGGTTCAGAAGAAAGAAATGAAAGTTAAAAAAAGAAATCCGGCACGGGGAAGACCCGCGCCGGAAAAAAGGCTGTGTTTTCAATCGCCGAAGATCGCGTTTTCCGCATCCTTGAGGTAATCGCCGTTGAAAAGCTCGATCAGGCCCTTATCACACGCGGCCGCCAGATCGGGATCAACGGGAATCCGGCCCAAAACAGGCAAATCATATCGGGCGGCTACCTTGCCCAGGTGGCTCTCGCCGAAGACGGAGATCTTTTTGCCGCAATCCGGACAGATGAGATAACTGTAGTTTTCCACGACGCCGAGAACGGGGATATCCATCATTTTCGCCATGTTGACCGCTTTCCCGACGATCATCGAGACCAGCTCCTGAGGACTTGTGACGATGACGATCCCGTCCATCGGGAGGCTCTGAAAAACGGTCAGCGGAACGTCGCCGGTGCCGGGAGGCATGTCGACGAACATATAATCGATATCCTTCCAGATCACGTCGGTCCAGAACTGTTTGACAGCGCCGCCAATGACGGGCCCGCGCCACACGACGGGGGCGTCCTCTTTGTCCAGGAGAAGATTGATCGACATGATTTCGATCCCGGTCTTCGTGCGAACGGGGAGGATATGTTCGCCGTCGGACGAAGCCCGTTCCCGAATGCCGAAGGCTTTGGGGACCGAAGGGCCGGTGATATCCGCATCCAGCACCGCGGTGCGATGGCCGGCCCGCGCGGAAAGCACGGCGAGCATGCTCGTGACGAGCGTTTTGCCGACCCCGCCTTTTCCGGAAACCACGCCGATAACTTTTTTTACGGAACTCAGTTCATTGAGCTTCGCGGAAAAGTCGACTTCTTTTTCACTGCAATTCTGCGAGCAGTTTTCGCAGTCATGGGAACACTCGCTCATTTCATTGCTCCTTTACGAAAGATCAACCGGAACGGCCGGGCGCTTGTCAAACCGGCAAAAGAGGAATATAATAAAAACCCGACCATCTTTATTATATAGCAGTGTGCCGCGATTTACAAGTCGCGGTCAGGAGAAGTATGAAAGAAAACGTCTATCAAACGGAGGAATACTTAGCGATCGCGGATCGCTTTTCGGGACATCCGCTGACGGATACGCACGCCCATCTGGATGACCCTGCCTTCGAGGAAGACCGGGAGGAGATAATTCGCGATCTGCCGCGAGCGCACGTCACGCGGGTGTTATCGGTTTCCGCAAGCATGGCGGACTCCGAAGGGCAGGCAGCGCTCTGCGCGGCACATCAGGGGATCTGGTACACCGTGGGCGTTCATCCGGAGAATCTGTCCGGGTTGACGGAGGATGACATGGAAAAGCTGGTCCGTTTGGCCGAGACGAAAAAGTGTGCTGCGATTGGAGAGATCGGGCTGGATTATCACTATGAACCCGATACGAGAACGGAACAGCTTCGGTGGTTCCGCCGCCAGATGTCGATTGCTCGCGAGCTCGGCAAGCCGGCGGTGGTCCACGAACGCGACGCGACGGAGGATTGCCTTTCGGTCCTGCGTGAGTTTCCCGGGGTGCGCTGCGTCGTACACTGTTTTTCGGGAAGCGTCGAGACCGCAAAAGTGTTGATCGACATGGGGCATATGATCTCATTTACCGGGATCCTGACCTTCGCGAATGCCCGAAAAGCGCCCGAGGCGCTTCGGTCACTGCCGCCGGACCGATATATGCTCGAAACCGATTGCCCGTATATGTGCCCTGTGCCGTTCCGCGGTCGAAGAAACGATCCGAGGATGCTCCCCTGCATTGCGCTGCGCGCGGCGGAGATCCTCGAAGAGTTGCCCGAGACGATCGCGGATCGTACGACCGAAAACGCGGCTTCGTTTTTCAGACTGCTATAAAAAAACAAGGCGAAACGCCGTGAACGAGCGCTCCGCCGAATTGACAAGCAAAGGCGGAAATTGTATACTATATCATAGAGTTTTAAGCGAGACAGTTTATCTTCTGGAGGTATGGTTTTTATGAAAGCACTGAAAGAAAATTGCAAGTACGCACTGGTCGTGCCCACCAGCATGGGGGTTCGCATCACGCCCACCGTTCGCCAGCCGGTACACGTCAGCGACACGTTCTTTATGCAGGCGACAAGCGCGGAAAGCAATGTTCTTTCCATTTCCGCCGCGCTCGGGCTGAAAACGAAAGTGCTCACCACGTTCGTCAAAGACAGCCCGATCGCAAAGTTCATCAAGGCCGATCTGGGCCGCCGCGGGATCGATTACGAAGGAAAAGAAGTTGAGCAGGGCGGCCCCTGGGGATACCGTCATCAGTTCAATATAGCGGACAGCGGATACGGCATGCGCGGGCCGCGCGTGGCGAATGACCGCGCCGGCGAAGTCGGGCGCACGTTGAACGTTTCCGATTTTGATCTGGACCGTATTTTCGGCGAAGAAGGCGTTCAGGTCCTCCATCTTTCCGGCCTGATCGCGGCGCTTTCCCACGAAACCGGCATTTTCTGCCTGGAGCTTGCCCGCGCTGCCAAACGGTACGGTACGCAGATCTCCTTTGATCTGAATTATCGCGCATCCTTCTGGAAGGGAAGAGAAGAAGAACTCTCTGCCATCTTCTCGGAGATCGCATCCATATCGGATATTCTGATCGGCAACGAGGAAGACTTCCAGTTGTGCCTCGGAATCCAAGGCCCGGAGGCGGGCGGAAAAGCGCTGGCGGATAAGATCGACAGCTTCAAGGGTATGATCATGCGAGTGAAGGAAGCCTATCCGAACGTATCGGTTTATGCGACGACGCTTCGCCAAGTGGAAAGCGCCAATATGCATCTGTGGGGAGCGATCCTTCTGGAGGAGAACAACTGGCATGTGGTGGAGCCCCGTCCCATCCCCGTTCTTGACCGCATCGGCGGCGGCGACGGATTTGTCGGCGGTATGCTCTACGCCTATCTGCGCGGCTGGGAAGCGGAAAAGTGGATCCAATTCGGCTGGGCGAGCGGAGCGCTGGTGACCACCCTGCTTACCGACTACGGCACGCCTGCGGATGAAGAGCAGATCTGGAGCATCTGGGAAGGAAACGCCCGCGTAAAGCGGTAAGGAATAAAGAGGAGAATAAAAATGAAAAAAGCGGATATCGGCTTGATCGGGCTTGCCGTCATGGGTGAGAATCTGGTAATGAACATGGAGAGCAAAGGCTTCACCGTGGCGGTGTTCAACCGCACGGTGGAAAAGGTGACCCGTTTCGTGGAGGGCCGTGCAAAAGGAAAACGGATCATCGGGACCTACTCGCTCAAAGAACTGGTGGATAACCTTGAAAAGCCGCGCAAGGTCATGATGATGGTCAAAGCCGGCGAAGCGGTCGACAGCATGATCGAGGCGCTGATCCCATTGCTGGAGGAAGGCGACATCATCATCGACGGCGGCAACTCCCATTTCCCGGACACCATTCGCAGAACCGAGTATGTGGAATCCAAGGGTCTGCTTTACATCGGGACCGGCGTTTCCGGCGGCGAAGAGGGCGCTCTGAAAGGCCCTTCCATGATGCCCGGCGGATCCCCGGCCGCATGGCTGGCCGTGAAGCCGATCTTTCAGGCAATCTGCGCCAAGGTCGAAGACGGCGCGCCTTGCTGCGACTGGGTCGGAGAAGGCGGCGCGGGCCATTTTGTCAAAATGGTCCACAATGGTATCGAATACGGCGATATGCAGCTGATCTGCGAGGCATACCACCTGATGAAGGATATGCTGCACATGAGCGACGATGAGATGCACGACGTCTTCGCAGAGTGGAACAAGGGCGACCTTGACAGTTATCTGATCGAGATCACGAGAGACATTCTTTCCTATAAGGATGAAGATGGATCGCCGATCGTAGAGAAGATCCTGGATACCGCCGGCCAGAAGGGCACCGGTAAATGGACCGGCATTGCCGCGCTGGATGAAGGCGTTCCTCTGACGCTGATTGGCGAAGCGGTGTTTTCCCGGTGTCTCTCCGCAATGAAGGAAGAGCGCGTGAACGCCTCCAAGGTTCTTGCTGACGGCAAAGAAAACGTTCCGGAAATGACTGTGGAGGAGAAGAAGGAGTGGATCGAGAACATCCGCTGTGCGCTCCTTGCCTCCAAGATCGTTTCCTACGCGCAGGGATATACGCTGATGCGTTCGGCCGCAAAGACCTACGGATGGAACCTCAACTATGGCGGAATCGCCCTTATGTGGAGAGGCGGCTGCATCATCCGATCGGTTTTCCTCGGCAAGATCAAGGATGCGTTTACGAAAGACCCCTCGCTTACCAACCTGCTTCTGGATCCCTACTTCCGTGATAAGATTGCTTCGTTGCTGCCCGGCTGGCGGAAGGTCGTCGCGCAGGCTGCCCTGAACGGCCTGCCCGTTCCTGCGTTCTCCACGGCCTTGTGTTACTATGACGGATATCGCTGCGAGCGGTTGCCGGCAAATCTTCTGCAGGCGCAGCGCGATTACTTCGGCGCACATACCTATGAGCGTGTGGATCGTCCCCGCGGTGAATTCTTCCACACCAACTGGACTGGACACGGCGGCGATACGTCCGCGTCGACGTACAGCATCTAAGCATTTCCATCCAAGCGGGCGAACAAAAGCAGAGCCGTCGACGATGCCGACGGCTCTGATCCTTTTATACGTAAAACAGCATGAGGCATACAGGTCAAGCCTGTACGGGTGCTGTGCGGCGACTACTCCTGAGCGGTGAATTCATCCTTCCCGACAAAGCAGACCGGGCATTCAAAATCATCCGGAAGATCTTCCCAACGGGTGCCGGGTTCGATCCCGTTCTCCGGATCGCCGAGCGTTTCATCGTAAGTATAGCCGCAAACATCACATACGTAGACCATGTTTATACCTCCTTTATATTGTGCGCTTATTCTATCACATACCGTTTGCTCTGTAAAGAGGAAATTTACATTGCGGAGAAAAGACGTTCAAAACCGTTCTGTGAAGGCGATTTTTAGGCCGGACAGCGTCGCCGGAGCGATTACGGGATATACTGATCGACCGACAAAACAAGCACATAACGCCGGTCCATTGCCAGAATTTTCGAGCGGATCTCCTCTATATGAGTGGCGGTATCTTCTGCGCGCTGGTTGACCGGAACGGCGATATCAAAGATCAGATTGATTCGGTTTTCGCCTTCGGTGATGCGAAAATCATGGATCGAATAGTTCGGATCAACGGAGGTCACGACAGAGGAGACCTGTTCCCGTAAAAGGTTGACGTGGGGGTTATCGGTGACAACGGGATCGGTATGGATGACCAGCGTGATTCCGAGCTCCTCCTGCGCCTGCCGTTCCAGCGCATCAATGATTTCATGGATCTGAACGATATCCTCGCTCGCGGACACTTCTGCGTGTACCGAGGCGATGCATCGGCCGGGACCGTAATCATTGACGATGAGGTCGTGCATGCCGGAGATCTCTTTCGGCGCGAGAATGATCTGGCGCAGCGATTCCACGGTTTCGTGATCCGGCGCGCTGCCGAGAAGCAGCGTAACGGTGTCGCGGAGGATCTTGATTCCGGAGCGAAGGATAAGAATCGCAACGGCGACGCCGACGAAGCCATCAATGGAGAAGGGAAGAAATACGCCGATCACCGTGCAGATGATCACTGCGGAGGTGGAGATCACGTCGTTGATGCTGTCGGCTGCGGTCGCCTTAAGCATCGGCGAATCGATCGCGCGGCCCATATAGCGGTTATAGAGAAACATCCAGACCTTGATCAGGACCGAAAGCGCGAGGATCAGGATCGGGAAAGGTGCAAAAAGCACTTTTTCCGGGGAGAGGATCTTTGCGAAAGAAGACTTCCCGAGTTCAAAACTTACCAAAAGAATGATGATTCCGACGAAAAGGGATGCGATATACTCAAAACGCCCGTGGCCGAACGGATGATCCGCATCCGGCTTCTGGTTGGAAAGCCTCGCGGAGATGACCGAAACTGCGGACGCGCCCATATCCGACAGGTTGTTGAACGCGTCGGTCGTGATGGCGATGGACCCGAGAAGGGTGCCGACGGTCAGTTTGATGATGAAGAGGATCAGATTGCAGATAAGCCCGAGGATGCCGGCCAGCAGGCAATAACGGCTCCGTACCTCCCGATCGCCGGTTTGCGACCAGTTCGGAATAAAAGTGCGAATCAAAAAACGCGTCATAAAAAGGCTCCCTTGTAAATCGGAAAAGGAAATCCGGCGCGGCAGATCGGGTAGAAGAGACTGCCGTGCCGGTGCGAGTGTGAGATTATTTGAATAGATTCCGCATCTTATCAAAGAAATTGCGCTTCTGGGAATAATTGTGATCGTCCGTGCCGGAATCAAACTCCCGGAGGATCTTCTTTTGCGCTTCGTTGAGACTCGTAGGCGTTTCAATGATCACACGGAAGATCTCGTCCCCGCGTCCTCGGCCGGTGAGACGCTGGATCCCCTTGTTGTTCAGCCGGAAAGAATCGCCGAACTGTGTACCGGCGGGGATGGTATACTTGACCTTTCCGTCAAGAGTCGGCACGTCGATCTCCGCGCCGAGTGCCGCCTGCACGAACGTGATGGGAACGTCGCAGATAACGTCGAAGCCGTCGCGCTCGAAGATGGGGTGAGGACGAAGACGAACGATCACGTGCAGATCGCCCGCAGGGCCGCCGTTGATGCCGTGACTTCCCTCGCCGCGCAGAGAGATTGTCTGCCCGTCGTTGATCCCGGCGGGAACTTTGACGGTGATGCGGCGGGAGCGGCGAACGTATCCGGAACCTTTACAGGTGGCGCAGGGGGAGCGGACGATTTTTCCGCGCCCGCGGCATGCGTCGCAGGCGATCGTGGAGGTGAACATGCCCAGCGGCGTCCGTTGCGTCCGGCGGACCTGCCCGGTGCCGTGACAAACCGAGCAGGGTTCCGGATGCGTGCCTTTTTCGGCGCCGGAGCTGGAACAATCGGGACATACCTCGACCCGGGCAACGTCAATATCCTTGGAACAGCCGAAAGCCGCTTCCTCAAAGGAGAGGTTCAAAAGGACCTCCAGCGTTTCTCCCCGACGGGGCGCATTGCGCTGCGCAGCGCCGCCTGCCCCGCCGCCGAAGAACGATCCGAAGATGTCGCCGAGATCGAAATCGCCAAAGCCGCTGAAGCCGCCGAAGCCGCCGCCTCCGGACGCGCTGAAGTTCGGATCGACGCCGGCATGCCCGTACTGGTCATACCGAGCCTTTTTCTCCGCGTCGGAGAGAACCTCATAAGCTTCGTTGACTTCTTTGAACTTTGCCTCGGCCTCCTTATCACCCGGATTCAAGTCCGGGTGATACTTTTTGGCCATCTTTCGGTATGCTTTTTTGATTTCGTCGTCCGAAGCGCCCTTTTGGATACCGAGCACCTCGTAATAATCCCGCTTGTCGGGCATAGTATATCCTCCAAGGATCAGTTATTATTTCTTGTCGTCATCGTGGACGCTGTAGTCCGTATCGTAATAGGTCTGATTCCCGTCGCCGGTGCTGCCGGCGTTGCCGGAGTCATCCTGAGCGCCGCCCTGAGCGCCGCCCTGAGCGCCGCCCTGCGCGGCGTACAGTTTTTCCGACAGCGCGTAGAATGCCTTGGAGAGCGCCTCAGTATCCGCCTTGATCGCTTCGGTGTTATCGGTCTTCAGCGTTTCCTTCAGTTTTTCCATAGCATCCTTTACCGGCTGCTTGTCGGTATCGGAAACCTTGTCGCCGATATCGTTGAGCGTTTTTTCGCTCTGGTAGACCATCTGCTCCGCCTGGTTTTTTGTCTCGATCGCCTCGCGGCGCTTGGCGTCCTCCGCGGCGAAAGCTTCCGCTTCGCGGACCGCTTTGTCGATGTCGTCTTTGGACATATTGGAGGAGGAGGTGATGGTGATATGCTGCTCCTTGCCGGTGCCATTGTCCTTGGCGGAAACGTTCACGATGCCGTTGGCGTCAATATCGAAGGTGACCTCGATCTGCGGAACGCCTCGCGGCGCGGGAGCGATGCCGTCCAGATGGAAGCGGCCGAGCGACTTGTTGTCAGCAGCCATCTCGCGCTCGCCTTGCAGCACGTTGATCTCGACCGAAGTCTGTCCGTCCGCGGCGGTGGAGAAGATCTGGCTCTTCTTCGTCGGGATGGTGGTGTTGCGGTCGATCAGCTTGGTGCACACGCCGCCCAGCGTTTCAATGCCGAGGGAAAGCGGCGTGACGTCCAGCAGGAGAACGTCTTTTACTTCGCCGCCGAGAACAGCGGCCTGGATCGCGGCGCCGACAGCAACGCACTCGTCGGGGTTGATGCCCTTGAAAGGCTCTTTGCCGGTATAGGATTTCACGGCCTCCTGCACGGCGGGAATACGGGAAGAACCGCCGACCAGAAGGACCTTGGAGAGGTCGGAAGGAGAGAGGCCGGCGTCCGCCATCGCCTGGCGAACGGGCTTCATTGTTGCGTCGACCAGATCGGCGGTCAGCCGGTTGAACTCCGCACGGGAGAGTGTCATGTCCAGATGCTTGGGTCCGGTCGCGTCCGCGGTGATAAAGGGGAGGTTGATGTTGGCCGTCGTCACGCCGGACAGTTCGATCTTCGCTTTTTCTGCGGCTTCCTTCAGGCGCTGCATGGCCATCTTATCGCCGGTCAGGTCGATTCCTTGATCTTTTTTGAAGTTGTCGGCGATCCAGTGCATGATGCGCTCGTCGAAATCGTCGCCGCCGAGGCGGGTGTTGCCGTTGGTCGCAAGCACTTCGAGAACGCCGTCGCCGATGTCGAGAATGGAAACGTCGAACGTGCCGCCGCCGAGGTCGTATACCATGACCTTCTGTTCGCTTTCCTTGTCCACGCCGTAGGCGAGTGCCGCCGCCGTGGGCTCGTTGATGATGCGGAGCACTTCGAGACCGGCGATCTTGCCGGCATCTTTGGTGGCCTGCCGCTGGCTGTCACTGAAATATGCGGGAACGGTGATGACCGCCTGAGTGACAGTTTCGCCGAGATAGCTTTCCGCATCCTTTTTCAGTTTGCCGAGGATCATTGCGGAAATCTCCTGCGGGGTAAAGGTTTTGCCGTCCACGTTTACCTTGAAGTTGGTGCCCATCTCACGCTTGATAGAGAGCACCGTGCGCTCGGGGTTCGCGACCGCCTGACGTTTGGCGACCTGACCGACCATGCGCTCGCCGTCTTTGGAAAAAGCGACGACAGAAGGCGTAGTGCGGCCGCCTTCGGCGTTTGCGATCACGTTGGGTTCGCCGCCTTCCATAACGGCGACACAGCTATTGGTAGTACCGAGATCAATACCGATAATCTTGCTCATAAATTAGTCCTCCAATTTCGATTCGAATTACAAAAAGTTTATTTCGTAAAAAGGGAAGTCAGTTGGCTACCTTGACCATAGAAGGCCGGATCACCCGATCACCCAGTCGGTAACCCTTCTGAAATACCTCAACGATACAGTTGTCATCCACAGATTCATCATCCACATGCATCACGGCGTGATGCAGATTCGGATCAAAGGATTCGCCTTGTGCGGCAATTTCGTGAACGTTCATCTTTTCAAGCAGTTCGACGAATTGTCGAAGGGTCATCTCAACGCCTTGCTTGAACGCGCTCAAGTCTTCTGAGACCCCGGCGGCGTCCACTGCGCGGGACAGGTTGTCGATGACCGGAAGAAGTGTTTCAACGGTTTTGGCGACCGCATCTCCGTAGAGCGCTTCCTTTTCCTTTTGTGTGCGCTTGCGATAGTTATCATACTCTGCGCAGATGCGCAGATACCGATCCTTTGTTTCCGCAAGTTCCGCAAGCAGCTTTTCTTCCGCGGAGGGCTCGGGGGTCTCACAGACCTCCGGGTCGACCGGTTTTTCTTCTGCGACCGCGTCGGGAGTTTCGCGGGTTTTCTCCAGTTCCGCGTCCATCGGTTCCATCGCGGGAATATCTTTTTCCGCAGGTGCAGATTGTTTTTTTGCCATGATATCCTCCTGTGCTCATTTACTTCGATAACGGGTCGGATTCATCGTAATCCAGCATGATGTCTTTCAAAAGATTGCCGAGCCCTTCCGCGAAATACTTCAAGCGGGCCGTCATGCGTTCGTAGTCCATGCGAGTCGGTCCGACGATGCCGACAAAACCTTTGCGGTTTCCTCCCAACGGGAAACCGGCCACAAGGATGCTGGATTCTTTCAACGGCTCCGGGGCGTTTTCCGAACCGATCCGGACTGCGACTTCCTCGGTGTCGGAGGGGATCGTCAGCCAGCTGGAATCGCCGGGAGAGGAAAGGAAATCCAAGATCAGTTTTGCTTTCTCCACGTCCCGGTATTCCGGGAAACCGAGCAGATTGGACGCGCCGCCGAGACGGACGTCCGTGGGAACGGCGTTTTGAGCGACCTCTTTCAGATAGGACATAACGGACGCGTATAACTCATGGCTCCGCTCCGTCGTGACAGATTCAACGTTGGCGACCTGCGTTAGGGTAATGGAAGCGGGCGCAAGCCCCGCGATGTTTGCATTCAATGCGTTGACGAGATCGGTCACCTCGCCGGTGGGGATCACCGAGCGCGTATGGCAAAGTTTGTTCCGCACAACGCCGGAGACCGTGACCACTACGATGATATAAGTGCAGATATCGCAGGGGATGATCTCAATGCGTCGAAGGATCTCCGAGTCGAAATGAGGGACGACCGTGAGCGCGGCGTACCGCGTAAGTTGGGAGAGCAGACGGCCGGCGTCCCCGAAGAGACGGTCGAGTTCCTGGATCCGCAGTTTCAGCAGCCGGTCATACTCCTGCGCCTCGCTTGTTGTGAGGCGATAACTGTTGTTCATCAGCTCGTTGACGTAGATCCGGTAACCCGCATGCGTTGGAACACGGCCCGCGGAGGCGTGCGGAGAAGAGAGGTACCCCATGTCCTCCAGATCGGCCATTTCATTCCGCACGGTGGCGGGGGAGAGCCCGAGGTTGAGACGCTGGGTGATGGATTTGGAGCCCACCGGCGTCGCAGTCTGAATGTCTTCGTCAATGATCGCTTTCAGGATGATCTTTTTCCGATCGCTTAACACAGCGGATCTCCTTTCCCGGCACACAGTGCCGAAAGTGGATTGTTAGCACTCTCTGCCCCGGAGTGCTAACAATATCATACACACATTGTTCGTCATTGTCAAGAGGGATTTTGAAAAAAATCATTTAATATTCCGAAGGGAAGGCCTTATAAGAAAAAAACCGCAGCGCATCTGGGATGCGCTGCGGCAAAAAACTTTGAGCAATCAGTTTTTGAAGCTGTGAACAGGCGCAGGGATCCGTCCTCCGCGATGAATGAAAACGGCCGGAGAATCGGTATGGACCGCCATAATGGGCGCAGCGCCCCAGAGACCGCCGAAATCAATGGAATCGCCCACGGTTTTCCCGTAGACCGGGAGCACGCGCACGGCGGTCGTCTTATTATTGATGACGCCGATGGAGACCTCGTCTGCAATAATGGCGGAGATCACTTCCGCACTCGTGTCGCCGGGGATCGCGATCATATCAAGGCCGACCGAGCATACGGAGGTCATCGCTTCCAGCTTGTCAAAGGTGAGTGTGCCTTTGGATGCGGCGGCCACCATGCCGGCGTCTTCGGAAACGGGGATAAAGGCGCCGGAAAGCCCGCCTACGTGGGAGGAGGCCATGATGCCGCCCTTTTTCACCGCGTCGTTGAGCATGGCAAGGCAGGCGGTCGTCCCATGGCAGCCGCAGGTCTCAAGTCCCATTTCCTGCAGGATCATTGCGACCGAGTCTCCAGGCGCCGGGGTGGGAGCAAGAGAGAGATCGACGATCCCGTAGGCGACGCTCAGCCGCGCAGACGCTTCCTTGAGCACCAGCTGGCCCATACGGGTGATTTTGAAGGCGGTGCGCTTGATCAGCTCCGCAAGCTCGCTCAGATCGCAGTCGCCCGCCCGTGCGATCGCCGCGCGGACCACACCGGGCCCGGATATTCCGACGTTCAGAACACACTCGCCCTCGCCGACTCCGTGAAATGCGCCGGCCATAAACGGGTTATCCTCGGGCGCATTCGCAAAGACAACCAGTTTTGCGCACCCGAAAGAATCGGTTTCCCGGGTGCGGTAGGCGATCTCCTTGATGATCCGCCCGCAGGAGGCGACCGCATCCATGTTGATGCCGGTGCGCGTGGTAGCAACGTTCACGGAAGAGCAAACGCGTTCGGTGGTTGCCAGGACCTCCGGCAGAGAGGCGATCAGATGTTCGTCTCCTTGTGTGACGCCTTTGTGAACGAGCGCGGAGTACCCGCCGATGAAATTGACGCCCACTTCCTGCGCCGCCCGGTCCATCGCGAGTGCGATCTTGGCCACGTTGGCCTCCGGCAGGCTGTCGCACAAGAGTGAGATCGGGGTGACGGAGATCCGTTTGTTGATGATGGGGATGCCGAAATCCGTTTCGATGCTTTCGCAGACACGGACCAAATGCCGTGCGGAGGCGGTGATTTTGTCATAGACGCGCCGGCAAACACACTCGAGGTCATCCGACGCACAGTCCCGCAGGGAAATACCCATCGTGACGGTGCGGATATCGAGATGTTCCTCGGTGATCATCTGAATGGTTTCCAGAATGTCTCTCGTGTTGATCATGGTTATATTGCCTCACACCTTGTGCATGGTATCAAATACGGTTTCATGCATACAGTGGATCTGAAGACCCATTCCTTCGCCAAGCCCTTCAACTTCCTCTTTCAATCGGGAAAAGTCCACGTTGGAACCGCCGATATCCACCAACATGATCATGGCAAAGAGGTCGGAAAGAACCGACTGCGTAATATCCTGAATGTTGACGTGATGCGCGGCGAGAACGTCGGAGACTCGCGCAATGATACCGACTGTGTCCTTTCCGACGACGCTGATGACTGCTTTCATAATCGACCGCTCCGTTTCTTATCGTATTCTGATTCTATTATAACGGACACGACGTGGAGAAGTCCATAGGAAAATGAGGAAAAACAAAAAAACTGCGGTCAAAAAGCGCTCGGAGAACCGACGGAGGAGAAGTGCATCGATGCCGGATAGGGGGGTACAAGAGCCCGCGCTTTGTTTGACACTCTATGGGAAATATGGTAAAATCAAATATGCGTATACACGCGAGAAAGGAAGCCTTGAGAATGAATTTTGAATACCTGCATCCGGCAGATCAGTTGGTCATGATCATGCAGCGAATCTACGAGCGCGGAATGACTACGACCTCCGGCGGCAACCTGTCCATTCAGGATGAGAGCGGAGATATCTGGATCACTCCGGCCGGGATCGATAAAGGAAGCCTCACCCGCGCCGATATCATCTGTGTGAAGCCGGACGGCACCTGCATCGGCCCGCACACACCCTCGTCCGAGCTGCCTTTTCATAAAAGCATCTATGCGCGTCGGCCGGATCTGCACGCGGTATTGCACGCGCATTCTCCCGCAATTGTCGCATTTTCCATTGCCCGGCGTCTGCCGGACGTCGATCTTGTTCCGACCGTGCACAAGACCTGCGGTGCGCTGACAATGGCATCGTATGCGCTGCCGGGAAGTGATGAGTTGGGCGAGAACATCGGCAAAGAGTTTGACAAGGGCTTCAACACCGTGATCCTCGAAAATCACGGCGTCTGCATCGGCGCAAAGACGCTGTTCGAGGCCTTTATGAAGTTTGAGACGCTGGAATACAGCGCAAGTCTGGAGATCCTTGCAAGCAAGATCGGGACCCCGAGAAGACTGACGGAAGAGGAGATCCACCGCACGCAGACCAAGGATCATCTGATGATGGACGACTTTATTCCGCGGCTCTGTACGACTGAGGAACGCGCGGCCCGCCGCGATATGATCAAATTTATTCACCGTTCCTACCGTCAAGGTCTCTTTTCGGCCACGCACGGCACCTATTCCGTTAAACTGTCCGACGGGTCGTTCCTGATTACTCCGTTCGGCAAAGACCGCGCATATCTGTCCGAGGAGGATCTGGTGCGAATCAAATCGGGGATGAAAGAACAGAACAAGATCCCTTCCCGTGCGGTCAAGTTTTTTGAGGCCGTCTACAAGCATAATCCCGATATCGGCGCGATCCTTCTGGCGCATCCGCTGCACGTGATGGCGTTCGCCGTGACCGACGCGTCTTTTGATGCGCACACCATTCCGGAGAGTTACATCCTGCTTCGGGAAATCAAAAAGCAGCCGATGGACGGCGTCTACTTCAATCAGGACGAGGCGGCGAAACAGTTCTGTAACCGGGTGCCGGCGATCATTTACAATAACGAATGTGTCGTTGTGACCGGCAAAGATCTTGTGCAGGCGTTCGACCGCTTGGAGGTCGCGGAGGCGACGGCCTATTCCATCATCTCCGCAAGGGACGCAGGGCCGATTCAGCACATCACTGAGGAAGAAGCAAAAGACCTGAAAAGGGCGTTTAAACTGGAAGACTGAATCAAAAACGGATCCCCGAAAATTCGGGGATCCGTTTTTTTATTTCGTGATCTGCGCCTCGACCAGCCGCCCGCCGCAATAGATCTCGCGGAGCTTCGGTTTTTCGATCTTGCCGGTGGGATTCCGGGGAACGTCGGCAAAAATGATTTTCCTTGGGCGCTTGTATCGGGGAAGCGCACTGCAGAAGGCGTTGATCTCTTCCTCATCCGCCGTTGCGCCGTCCTTCAGAGAGATAATGGCGGCGGCAATCTCACCGAGACGGTCGTCCGGCAGGCCGATCACGGCAACGTCCTTGATCTTTTCGTTGGAGCGGAGGAAGTCCTCAATCTGCACGGGGTAAAGATTTTCCCCGCCGGTGATGATGACGTCTTTTTTACGGTCGACGAGATAGATGAACCCGTCTGCATCGACCCGCGCCATATCTCCGGTATACAGCCAGCCGTCCTTGAGGATCTCTTCGGTGGCGGCCGGATTCTTATAATAGCACTTCATGACGCCGGGGCCCTTGACGCAGAGTTCGCCCACTTCATCGCCCGTTACTTCACGTCCGTTCGAATCCACCACTTTCGTTTCCCAGAGATAGCCGGCCTTCCCGATCGCGCCGACCTTGTCGATGTTTTCGACGCCGAGATGTACGCAGCCGGGACCGATGGATTCGGAAAGCCCGTAGTTGGTATCATACTCGTGGTTGGGGAAGACTTTTTTCCAGCGTCGGATCAAGCTCGGCGGAACGGGCTGCGCGCCGATATGCATCAGCCGCCACTGTGAAAGATCGTAATCGGACAGCTTGATATCTCCGCGGTCGATGCTGTCCAGGATATCCTGCGCCCACGGCACCAGAAGCCATACGATGGTGGCCTTTTCGCTCGACACGCAGTGCAGCACCCACTCGGGAGACACGCCGCGAAGCAGTACGGCCTTGGAACCGGAGAGAAGACTGCCGAACCAGTGCATTTTTGCGCCGGTGTGATACAGCGGAGGAATACAAAGGAACACGTCCTCCCGGGTCTGCTGATGATGCATTTGTTCGGTCTGACAGGAAGAGACCAGCGCTCGGTGAATGTGCAGGATCGCCTTGGGGAAGCCGGTGGTCCCGGAGGAGAAATAGATCGCCGCATCGTCGTCATCCGAAAGAGAGACCGCTGGCGGCAGGGAAGAGCAGTAGCTGCAGAGCTGCTCATAACTCTCCGCAAATGAGGGAAGATCCTGTCCGACGTAGAAGAGATGCTTGATCGCGGGGATACTTTCTTCGATCTCCTCGATTCGACCGACGAATTCCGGCCCGAAAACGAGCACGGACACGTCCGCGAGATCCAAACAGTATTTGATCTCCTCGGCCGTATAGCGGTAATTCATCGGAACCGCGATGGCGCCCGCTTTCAGAATGCCGAAATAGATCGGAAGCCATTCCAGACAGTTCATCAGAAGGATCGCCACCTTATCGCCCTTGCGAACGCCGCGGGCGAGCAGCAGGTTGGCGAAACGGTTCGCTTTCGTGTCGAATTCCCGCCAGGTCATCTCCCGCCGGTATCGTCCGCCCGGGGCGGTCTCGATCAGGCTGTATTCCCGCCATGTGACGGGATGCGTGGGCAGCTGCGCGGGATTGACCTCCACGAGCGCCACGTCATTCGGCCAGACCCGAGCGTTTTTTTCCAGGAAATCGGTGATGGGCATAACAGCACTTCCTTTCGCCGGGGAAAAGAAAAATCCCCAGCAGTATCTTCTGCTGAGGGCGAAAACAATTTCGCGGTACCACCTCAATTTGCTGCGCGTTCGCACGGGCAGCCTCTGCGGGTACGTTCATACCCCTCCGCTTTAACGGGCGGACCCGTTGCCGTCTACTCCGCAAAAAACGTTTCAAGGCAAAGCTCGCAGGATGTATTCCGATCGGATTCCCTTCCGTGCCTCTCACCGTCCGGCAACTCTCTGTGGGGGTGTTTTCCGATGTACTTTTTCCCGATCATCGCTTGTAACGGTAAGAATATACCACGTTTCGGTCCGGATGTCAACTTTTTTCCCATTATGCTCGAAATCCGTGGAATGGGCTATTGCATTGAAGAAGAAAAGAGGGTACAATAAAAAAGAATTGAACGTTCTGAAGGGAAGTGAACACACAGGCATGGATAGCAATTCCGGCGGCTCAAAACCCCGAGGGCGGCGCGCTGCACATATGTCGTGTGTTCTGCGCGCGGAATGGAAAGAAGCGCTCCCGCAGTAGGTGCGCTTCCGCAGGCCCTTGCGGCTTTGGCCGATCCTTAAAAACTGATTTAAAGGAGATCGACCGATGCATGAAAACAACTCCGCATCCGAGATGGATGCAATCATTGAAATGATCGAAAAGCGCCGCTTCAGTGAATTGAAAAGCGAGCTTTCCGAGATGAACCCCGCGGATATCGCGCTCATCTTTGAAGAGGCGGACACAAAGGATCTGCTCATCATTTTCCGCCTTCTGCCAAAGGAACTGGCCTACGACGTCTTCGCCTATCTGGAGCCGGACAAACAGGAACTGCTGGTCAAAGGTTTCTCAGATTCGGAAATCGGCGAAGTGATCGAATCCCTCTTCCTGGATGATGCGGCGGACATGCTGGATGAAATGCCGGCCGCGCTTGTCGCCCGCATTCTGCGGAACGCAAGGCCGGAAACGCGCAGGCAGATCAATGAACTGCTGAAATACCCGGAAGACAGTGCGGGCGCGCTGATGACGACCGAATACGTTCACCTTGATTCCGGCATGACCGTTGTCGATTCGCTTGCACGGATCCGCCGGGAGGGTGTGGACAAGGAAACCATTTATACCTGCTACGTCACCCGCGGCCGCACGCTGATCGGCGTGCTGACCGTTAAAGACCTTCTCCTTGCCGAAGATACTACGACCGTGGATGAACTCATGGAGGAGAACGTCATCTATGTGGATGCGCTGGAGGACAAGGAGGACGTCGCGCGCACATTCTCAAAATACGACTTTATTGCGCTGCCGGTGGTGGATAAAGAACGCCGTATCATCGGCATCATCACGGTCGACGACGCCATCGACGTCCTCGAAGAAGAGGCGACGGAAGATATTGAAAAGATGGCCGCTATCGTTCCCGGCGATAAGGCCTATCTGAAAACCGGCGTGTGGGAGACTTGGCGCCAACGGATCCCATGGCTTTTGCTTCTTATGGTTTCCGCAACGTTTACGGGGCAGATCATCACGTCTTTTGAAACCTCCCTCGCGGTGCTGCCGATTCTTAAGGCATACATTCCCATGCTGATGGACACCGGCGGTAACTCCGGCGGACAGGCGTCCGTTACGATCATCCGCAGTCTCGCGTTGGAAGACGTCGTGCCGGCGGATATTATCCGGATCATTTGGAAGGAAGGCCGTGTGGCGCTGGCCTGCGGACTGACGCTGGCTGCGGCAAACTTTCTCAAGATCATCCTGGTCGACAATCTGA
>JAEEGL015595859.1_pt1 | contig 26105 bp, 26 predicted proteins | sample 9134231 | NCBI WGS metagenome assembly JAEEGL01 (sample SAMN16246548, study PRJNA631951) | gut metagenome | biome: gut microbiome; feature: rumen; material: fiber-attached | host: Bos | place: Iran: Karaj | collected 2018-10
AGCAGTAACGATAACAGTCCTGTCTCTCTCCTGCGGTTTGGTATCATCCAGCATCTTTAGAGGGTTGTTTTTCAACCGCCCCTCTCGACAGGCAAGAGTGATAAGCTTGCGAAAAGTTTTGTTGAGGTTTGAAACCGTGTATTCTGAATAAGCTTTCTCTGCTCTGCATTTTTCTATGAAGCCACTGTAAAGAGAATAATCCACGTTCTTCAGTTTGAAGTCTGGAGAGATAAAATTGTAAATCATACGGATGTGTTCGCCTGTGTTTTTTATCGCAACATCCGTGTAGTTCTCTATCCTTGCTTTCGCAAGCCACAGTTCGTATGCCTCGCCCAACGTGATTTCTCCATCATCATAGCTGGCGGTCTGGAGCTGCAGCAGCGTTTTCTTAGCGAGGTCAAGGCTTTCAATGCTATATACCCATTTTGCCTTATACCGTGTTTCTCCCGTGGTTTCGTCAATCTCCTTGAAATTATACTTTACATCATAGAGATTGCTGCCAGTCTGCTTGTAAATGCCTGTATAACGTGTTTTCTCTCGTCTTTTCCTTGCCATTCCATTACCTCCATCATGGATGCAGAAATGGCAATAAAGAAGCCTAAAGCAATTCGTATACATTTCGGGCTTGTATACGAATTGCTCGTTTTTTTACTACGAACCGTATACGAATATAGCCCTATTTATACGAATTTTGGCTTTAGGCTCTTTTGAAAGTCCTTGATTTTCCTACATTTTCTTAGTCCAGCGGTTTCATAGTCGGGAACAGCAGGACATCTCGTATAGCTGCTGAATCGGTCAGGAGCATCACAAGGCGGTCTATGCCGTATCCGATACCGCCGGTGGGAGGCATACCGATCTCCATCGCATGAAGGAAATCCTCGTCGGTATGCTGGGCTTCTTCGTCGCCTGCTGCCGAAAGGGCATCCTGCGCCGCGAACCGTTCGCGCTGATCAATCGGGTCATTCAGCTCGGAATATGCATTGCACATCTCCCAGCCGTTGATATAGAGTTCGAATCTCTCGACCTTGGAAGGATCGTCCGGTCTCTTCTTGGTAAGAGGGGAAATCTCAACAGGATGATCCATGATAAAGGTCGGCTGAATCATCTTATCTTCGCAGTATTCGTCAAAGAACAGATTGACGATGTCGCCCTTCTTATGCCTGTCTTCGAACTCGATACCCCTCTGAGCTGCCAGCACCCTGGCTTCCTCGTCAGTGGCAACCTGATCAAAATCAATGCCGGTTTCCTCTTTAATCGCATCAACCATAGTCAGTCTGCGGAAAGGCTTTCCGAGATCAATTTCTTTATCGGCATAATGGATCAGGGTTGTACCGCATACCTTTTCGGCTACATGGCGATACATGCTCTCTGTGAGCTCCATCATGCCATAATAGTCCGTATACGCCTGATAAAGCTCCATCAGTGTAAACTCCGGATTATGTCTGGTATCAAGGCCTTCGTTTCTGAAAACTCTTCCTATTTCAAAAACTCTTTCCAGTCCGCCGATAATCAGTCTCTTGAGGTAAAGCTCGAGTGAAATACGCAGCTTGAAATCCTCATCGAGCGCATTGAAATGAGTCTCAAAAGGACGCGCTGCGGCGCCGCCTGCATTTGAAACCAGGATGGGCGTTTCCACCTCCATAAAGTCTCTGCCTGCCAGGAAGCTGCGGATCTCTCTTATGATCTGGCTGCGCTTTTTGAAGGTCTCGCGCACCTCTTCATTCATAATCAGGTCCACATATCTCTGCCTGTAACGGACATCCGTATCCGTCAGGCCATGGAATTTCTCCGGAAGCGGCTCGAGAGATTTGGACAGCAGGGTAAGCTCCTTTGCATGAACAGATATCTCGCCCGTTTTTGTGCGGAAAACAAAGCCTTTGACTCCGATGATATCACCGATATCCATCTTCTTGAAGTCTTTGTAGTTGTCTTCGCCGAGATCATCGCGGGATACATAGATCTGGATTCTGCCGTCTCTGTCCTGAATGTTGGCAAAGGACGCCTTGCCCATGACGCGCTTGAACATCATCCTTCCGGCAATAGAGACTTCTGTATTCTCCAGAGAATCAAAATTATCTTTGATCTGCGCGGAATGATGTGTCTGGTCGAATTTGACAATTACAAACGGATCCTTGCCCGCAGCCTGCAGTTCGGCAAGCTTCTCTCTTCTTACCTGTGCAAGCTTTGAAACGTCCTGTTCCGTGTTGGGATTCTGCTGCTGTGCCATTCCCTGTCTCCTGTTATCTGTTCTGTCTGGTTACTGGGCTCTCTGAATCTCCAGGACCTTGTAAGAAAATGTTCCTGCCTGAGTCTCTACCTGTACGGTATCTCCGACCTTTGCGCCGACCAGCGCACGGCCGACCGGAGACTCATTGGAGATCTTTCCTTCGAGGCTGTTCGCCTCAGTGGATCCGACGATCCAGTAATCCAGGTCCTCACCCTCATCGATATCGTATATTTTGACCTTGCAGCCGATATTGATCTTATCGAGGTTGACTTCTTCTTCAACAACGACCTCAACATTCTTGAGGATCTTTTCGAGTTCCTCAATGCGGGCCTCGATATCTCTCTGCTCGTCCTTTGCCGCATCATACTCGGCATTCTCGGACAGGTCGCCCTGCTCTCTTGCTTCCTTGATCTTCTGGGCGACTTCCTGACGTCTGACAACCTTCAGTTCATGAAGTTCATCTTCATACCTTTTAAGGCCGGCATAAGTCAAAATATTCTTTTTCTCTTCCATGATATTCCTCCCGAATACAATCACAAGTGGCCGGGTTACCGGCCACCGTTGGAAATGAATTATAAGAAGAAATACTCCCCGTGTCAAATACTTCCTGACTTGTACGGAAACTCCCGGCGGAGGAATTCTTCAAGCTCTTCAAATGTCGATACGGTATTGATGGCAGCCCTCAGTTTTGATGCCCCGGGAAAGCCCTGCAGGTACCATGCCGCATGTCCGCGCATCTCCTGGATTCCTATGCGTTCCCCCTTAATCTGCTTCATCAGCGAAGCGTGTCTGAGGATCATCCGGACGATTTCCGTCTTTCCCGCTTTCCCGCACTCGGCCCCGGTTTCAAGATAGTGGTTGATCTCCCTGAAAATCCACGGGTTGCCGCGCGCCGCTCTTCCGATCATCACGGCAGCGCAGCCGGTTTCATCCAGCATGGCTTTCGCGGAGGGCCCGTCTGTAACATCCCCGTTGCCGATAACCGGAATGCTGAGGGCATCTGATACTTCGCGGATGCACTCCCAGTCGGCTTTTCCGCTGTACATCTGCGGTCTTGTCCTGCCATGAACGGCAACGGCCGACGCTCCGCCCTCCTGGGCGGCTTGCGCACATTCGGTGACATTGACGCTGTCTGCAGACCAGCCTTTCCTTAATTTGACTGTTACCGGTCTTGAAGAAGCAGAGACAGCGCTGCGGACTATTTTCTCAATCAGCGCCGGGTCTTTCATAAGGGCGCTGCCGTCACCGTTATTGACGACCTTCGGCACGGGACAGCCCATATTCAGGTCGAGAATATCGAACGGTTCACTCTCAATCATTCCCGCGGCCTCGGCAATTACTTCCGGCTCATGTCCGAAGAGCTGGAGAGAAACCGGTGCCTCAGCAGGATCCGTCTTCATCAGCTCCCTGGTCTTATAATTATGGTAAGTTATTGCTTTCGCGCTGATCATTTCCATAACGACCAGCCCTGCCCCCTGTTCTTTGCAGAGCAGGCGGAAAGGCAGATCCGTTACCCCGGCCATCGGACCGAGTATTGTTCTGTTCGGCAGTGTGACATTTCCTATTTTCATACCATAGTTCCCGGCCTGACAATCAGTCGTCTTCGTCCTCTTCCTCCAAAAGCGCCGAGGCATCCATATGCAGGAACTGAACCTTATAGTATATAGACAGCGCACGGAACAGTTCCTGTTTTGTGGAGCGGATCTTTTTAATCAGCAGGCCGCTTCCGATATCGTCATACAGAAGGTCATCCTCCCTCGCGCGGGTGTCCAGGATTACCTCTCCTTCAGGTGTATATCCGATCGTAAAGATCCCGCCTACCTCTTCGGTAAACAGGACACAGATAATATGGAGCTCTTCCTTAACATTGGAAGGAAGTCCGCTGAACCTGTCATTGAAGTAATACTTCTTATCATATGCGTTGGCGCCGCATAAAACTATGCGATAGTCCTTGTCATACATAACCCATAACTCCGCGCACCGATATTTCTCCGGTACCTATATATACATCTTTATCACTGCCGTCAGGCCTGACAATCAGCTCTCCCGTTGCTGTAATTCCCCTGGCTGTTCCTGTGAACTCGCCCCCGGGATCCAGGACACGTACTTTTCTTCCGACGTTGACAAGTGCCTTCTCATAGTCCCGGGCAAGCGGCTCCAGATTTCTCCCTGCTGCGAATACTCCGTAATCCTCCTCGAAATGATTCCAGCAGGAGGCAGTCAGGGCTGTGCGGTTGATCCGGCGGCCCAGAGCGAGCTTTAACGATGACGCGCTTTTCCTGATCTCTTCCGGGATCTCGGTCATGTTGATATTGATGCCGGTCCCGATGATTACGTCACGGATTTCGGTATCCTCCATCCTCATCTGTGTGAGTATCCCGCAAATCTTCCTGTATGTTTTCCCGTCTGTGGAAACAACAATATCATTCGGCCATTTTATACCGAAGCTGACATTGTCAGGCCTTTCCAGTTCCTGAAGGGCTTCATATACGGCGAGCGCCATGACCAGTGTACACATCGGAGCACAGGACGCCGGCATATCAGGCCTCAGCAGGATGCTCATATAGACGTTGACATCTTCCGGAGATATCCAGCTGCGGCCTCTCCTGCCCTTTCCGGCTGTCTGCGAACCCGCGACAACCAGAGTTCCGTGCGCATATCCCTTATCCGCAAGCAGCTGGACGTCATCATTGGTGGATCCGGTTGTTTCCCTGCAGATAAGTGTCCTGCCTGCCCATTCTGTATGAAGCATGCTCTCAATCGCCGCACGGCTCAGAACATCCGACTCGCGTACAGCAAGAAGGCGGTATCCTTTATTGGTTACCGCCTCAATTTCATAACCGTCATTTTTAAGCTGGCCGATTGCTTTCCATACAGCTGTTCTCGACACGTCCAGCTTTTCACAGAGCTGCTGACCGGAAACAAAACCGTCCGTTTCCTTCAGCAGCCGCAGTATTTCTTCCTTCACCTGGCTCTTACTCCTCCTGCTGTCCGGTATAGCCGAGTGTTGAGGCCATAACAGCCTTGATTGTATGCATGCGGTTCTCCGCCTCCCTGAAGACGACGGATCTGCTGCTCTCAAATACTTCGTCGGTCACTTCCATCTCGGAGATGCCGAATTTCTCATAAATATCTCTTCCGATGCCGGTCTTCAGATCGTGGAAAGCAGGAAGGCAGTGCATAAACACAGCCCGGCTGCTCCCTTTGTCCATAAGGCTCTTCGTGACACTGTAAGGAGAAAGGTCCCGGATTCTCTCCTCCCAGATTTCCTGGGGCTCTCCCATGGAAACCCAGACATCCGTGTAGAAAACATCCGCGCCTGCGGCGGCTTCCTGCGGATCCTCTGTAAGAGTTATGCTGCCGCCTGTCCCGGCTGCGATTTCCCTGCAGGTCTCAACCAGTGAGGGATCCGGGAAATACTTTTTGTCGGAGCACAGGACGATATGCATGCCTGTCTTTGCTCCCGTCACCATCAGCGAGTTGCCTGTGTTATATCTCGCATCGCCGAAATAGCTCAGCCTGACGTCTCTGACCTCTCCGAACTGTTCACGGATGGTCAGAAGGTCTGCCAGCATCTGTGTGGGATGGAATTCATTGGTCAGTCCGTTCCACACGGGCACGGATGCATACTTGGCGAGTTCCTCAACGATCTCCTGGCCGTATCCGCGGTACTCTATTCCTTCGAACATCCCGGACAGGACTCTGGCCGTATCCGCGATGGACTCTTTTTTTCCGATCTGTGAACCGGAGGGATCCAGATAGGTTGCGCCCATCCCGAGATCATGTGCCGCCACTTCGAACGCGCAGCGCGTCCTGGTGCTGGTTTTCTCAAATATCAGGGCGACATTCTTTCCGCGGAATACGTCCACAGGCTCCCCGTTTTTCTTCTTCGCCTTCAGCAGAGCCGCCAAGTCAACAAGCCCCGAGATTTCTTCTGAGGAAAAATCAAGCAGCTTTAAAAAATCTCTTCCTTTAAGGTCCGGAATCTGCATCAAGTACTCCTTTTCTGTCCAATCCGCCTTTGTGTATCTTACTGTTTATTCCGGATCCTTCGCCGCAATTTCCTTAAGCGATGCAACAAGACCGGCGATTCCCTGCAGATCGGAGGGAATAATGATTTTGGTTGCTTTTCCGTCAGCAGCCTTTTCAAACGCCTCAAGGCTCTTAATCGTCAGGACGGATTCGTCGGCGCCGGCCTCGCGGATCATACGGATACCGTCGGCGTTCGCCTGCTGGACCTGGCGGATTGCTTCCGCGCGTCCTTCGGATTCCTGAATCATCTTTTCCTTCTGCGCTTCGGCTGCCAGGATTGTTGCACGTTTGTCTGCCTCTGCCTGCAGGATCTGTGCTTCCTTTTTACCTTCAGCGACCAGGACCGCCGACTTTTTGGAGCCTTCTGCCTGGATAATGGCCTCACGTCTTTCGCGTTCAGCCTTCATCTGCTTTTCCATTGCCTCGCGGATAGCTGCGGGCGGGGTAATGTTCTTAAGTTCCACTCTCGTGACACGGATGCCCCAGGGATCCGTTGCAACGTCAAGCGCTGTTCTCATTCTCGCATTAATCGTCTCACGGGATGTAAGAGTCTCATCCAGCTCCAGATCACCGATAATGTTACGCAGTGTCGTTGCGGTGAGGTTCTCGATAGCCATGATCGGTGCTTCGACGCCATAGGTATAAAGCTTCGGGTCCGTGATCTGGAAGAAGACAATCGAGTCAATCTGCATGGTGACGTTATCCTTGGTGATCACGGGCTGCGGGGGAAAGTCAACAACCTGTTCCTTCAGATTGACCTTTCTCGCGATCCTGTAGAGCACGGGCACCTTGAAATGCAGGCCTACCTGCCAGGTATCATGATATGCGCCGAGCCTCTCGACGACGTACGCGTACGCCTGGGGAACAATTTTGATGCATGATGCCGCAATCAAAGCCAGAATAATGATCAGGATAATCAGCAAATAAATCATATTTCTTCTCCCTTTCCGTCATTTGCATGACTGTGTGAATCTTTTTCCTCGACGATGAGCTTTACGCCGCTTATAGCCTTTACCGTAACTATCGTATCCTTAGGAATGACCACTTCATCCTTCGAACTGCGCGCCGACCATTCCTGGCCGCGGATCTGGACGCCGCCGAGGCCTCTGATATTATCTATGGCCGATGTGGCAACGCCGTCAAGGCCGACAAGCGCATCCGCGTTTGTAAGGGTCAGCCCGCGGTTTACGAATTTCTGCGCAAAAGGCCTCGTCAGTATCAGCAGCACGACCGATATCAGGACGAAAGCAGCGACCTGAACCCCCGCCGAAACATGCAGAAGGCACAGGACCAGCGCTATCAGGGCGCCGCCCGCAAACCAGATCGTAGTGAGGGCTGTCGTCGCGCACTCTATAACAATCATTACTATCAGAACAGCACACCAGGTATATACCATAATCCCTCCTTTCATTCCGCAGTACTCAGTCAAATGAAAGTACCCCGGAAGCAGAAGCATCTGAGTGTCCGGCCTCTGTTTCCGGGGTAATTATATCACACACTGAAACTGCACGCATCAGATGCAGGGCTGCAGGCTTTCTCCTCTTCACCAGAAAGCATGATCCTGTATGATGAGTCCGCCCCTGTGCAGATAGGTCCCTGCAAAATACAGCGCGTCACCTGCAGGAGCCTCTCCTCCCAGCGCGTCCCTGGCAGCGCTGTAGCACTCCTCAGGGATTTTGTCGTTCCTAAGTACTCTGGCATACCAGCCGAACGATACAGGCTGGAACTGGCCTGACTGATAAATTACAGCCCTGACGTTATCAGGGAATTCATCACTCTTCATCCTGTTAAAAACTACGTTGCCGATCGCGACTTTGCCGCGATAGCACTGATTGCCTGCCTCGCAGAAGATCAGGGCTGCCAGGAGCCTTATATCCTCCTGCGTCGGCTCATAGCCTTCACAGTAGTTATTATCCTTATTCCTGCTGCGTTCCAGCGCTTCCTGCGCCTGATGCAGCTGGTAAAGCGCCCTTCCATGCGCGTGTGCCGTATCGGACGCAAGCTGCATGGCTGTATCTTTGTCAAATCCGTTTTCGATTGCCTGCTGGTAGACTGTCTGGACGTTGATCGCCGCCTTCTCAAATGTGTCGACAACCTCCGCTCCGTCTTCGGCCTCAGCTTCCTGCTCAGCTGCAGCCTCTGCGCTCTCAGCTGCGGGTTCGTCTGCCGCGGCCTCTTCAGCCGCATCCTGCTCTGCAGGGCTGTCCGAAACACTGTCGGCAGCGTCAGCCGCGCTCTCTGCGGAATCATCGTCTGTTTCCTGTTCGGCTGCTTCCTCCGTTTCCGGTGCGGATGCGTCGTCAGTCTCCGCTGCCGGAACCGAATCCGCTCCGGTCTCTTCTGTCCCGGCAATTACATAATCCGAGGCGGTAATTGCATAATCTGATGCGGTAATTGCAAGGTCTGATAATACGGGAGCCTCACCTGAAGGCGCTGCCCCCTCATCTTCCTCTATACTCTCCGGAGCCTGCATATTCTCCTGAATCTGCATAATCTCCTGCTCCGGCGAATCCTCCTGAGATTCTTCGGCAGAAGAATTTTTCCCGGCGGCATGAACAGCTTCTCTTGCCATGGCAAGGGCTGTCTCGGCATCGGCGCCGTTTCTGATCGCTCTGGCAAAGACTGTCTGTGCCGCATCGGCAAGAAGCGCGGCGTGGTTTAATTCCTCCGCAGCCTTCACCTTCTCAGGCATCATCAGCAGCACCGCAAGTACAATTACCAGCGTACATACCGCGTGATATCCTATTCTCTTTTGCACAGTTTCCTCCAATAGTCAGGCCCGTCTGTAAGAGCGGACCGTTTCCGGCTGAAATAAATATTACGAAATTATTAATCCGGAATGCGTATATCCTACCATTTTGTTCTGTATTTGTCAAACTGTACAAAACTACTGTAATTATTCAGCAACAAGTTATACATTATGTAGAAATCAAAAAAGAAGTCACCACAATATCATGTGGTGACTTCTCTTAACTGTTTCAGTCCCGGACGGCAGCTATTCAGGGGTAATCCGCCGTTTTTTACAGCTTCGCCGATTTACTGATGCATGCTCCGATCGCCTCCATAACCGCGCCGCGGAAGCCCTCCTTCTCGAGAACCTCAAGGCCTTCAATCGTTGTGCCTCCGGGCGAGCAGACCATATCCTTCAGTTCTGCGGGATGCCGTCCCGTCTCCAGCATAAGTCTGGCACTGCCCATTACGGTCTGCGCCGCAAAGCGATAGGCCTGTTTTCTCTGCATTCCGCCCTTTACGGCGGCATCAGCCATAGCCTCGATCAGCATGAAAACATAGGCGGGCGATGAGCCGCTCACACCGCCTACGACGTCCATCAGGTTCTCATTTACAATTTCGGCCATTCCAAAGCTCCGGACGATCTGCATGACCTTTTCAAGGTCTTCATCCGTAACGTTCTCGTTCCTGCAGACAGCACTGCACCCTTCCTGTACAAGCGCGGGAGTATTGGGCATGCAGCGTACAATCTTTACCTGCTTGGTAAAATACTGGCTGATCCATTTGGTCGTCTTGCCCGCAGCAATGCTGATGATGATCTTATTCTCATCCACATCGTCCATAATCTCTTCGAGGACTACGGGAAGGCTGATCGGTTTTACAGCTAGGATCAGGACGTCCGCTGCCTTTGCGACAGCTTTATTGGACGGATCCGTATGGATTCCGTATTTTTCCTTCATCCTCTCCATTGTGGGAACCGTCGCGGAGGAACCGATAATATCGTCCGCGTTGACAAGCTCCTTCTTGAGGATCCCGCCGATCATTGCCTTTGCCATGTTTCCGAGTCCGATAAATCCGATTACCATATATTCCTCCTTTTCACTGCCAGTCTTCTCTGCCTTTGTGCCTCGAACATTATAACCGCGGCGCTGACAGCCGCATTCAGGGATTCGATCTCACCCTTCATGGGAATAACGACTCTCCTGTCAGCGGCAGCGGCCGTCTCTTTCTTCAGTCCGCTGCCCTCATTTCCTATCAGGACAGCGCAGCTCTTTAAATAATCTGTTTCCGCGTAGTCTTCGGAATCCTCCAGACAGGCGGCGAAAACCTTCGTTCCCTTCTCCTGCAGCTGCCGGACCGTCTGTATCATATCATCCGTATAGGCAAACGGAACCCGGAAAACGGCACTCATAGTGGAGCGCACCACCTTCGGGTTGAAAACATCCGCGGTGTTCCTGCTCATGATCACTCCGTCTGCTCCCGCCGCCTCTGCAGTCCGGAGCATCGTCCCGAGATTTCCCGGATCCTGTATATCCTCCAGCAGAAGGATCAGCTGCTGCCGGTCTGTATTGAGAATTTCATCTACAGAGTACTCCGGCATCCTCACAACTGCCAGCATTCCCTGAGGGGTAACTGTATCCGATATCTTCGTGAAGACCTCCGGAGTTACGGCAAAGACCTCATGCCGGGAAAGCCTCTCGGATACTACAGTGCTGTCAAGCTGCGGAAAAAAGCTTTCGTCTATATAGATCTCTTTGATAAAGCTGTCCGGAGTATCCTGGAAAAGCCGGATACCTTCTATAACAAAAGACTTTGTCTCCCTGCGGGTCCTTGCTTTCTGCCGCAGGCTGACCAGTCTCTTGATCCTGGCATTGCCGACTGACGTAATCCGTTCCATGAATCTCCTGTCTTTCCTGTCAGATACTGTCAATACCGTGAAAGCGCGATGCTGATCTCGTACTGGTATTCCGGGATGCTCTTCTGCATCTTCAGCGCTTCTTCGATATCAATGTCCACAATTTCGCCCTTCCGGAGCGCTACCACGCGGTTCTGTTTTCCTTCAGCCATGATCTGCGCCGCCCTTGAGCCCATGATGGATCCGTAAAAGCGATCCTTGCAGGAAGGCGAACCGCCGCGCTGCATATAACCGAGGATTGTCGCCCTGGTTTCGATACCGGTGGCAGCCTCGATTCTTCTCGCCATGGAGGTTGAATGGCCGATGCCCTCCGCGTTGATAATGATGTGGTGTTTCTTTCCGTGTTTGCGGTTATTAATGATATTGTCGACGATTTTCTGCTCGTCGTAATCATATTTCTCGGGAAGCAGAATGTCCTCCGCACCGTTGGCTATGCCGCACCACAGGGCAATGTATCCTGCGTTTCTGCCCATAACTTCGATGATGCTGCATCGTTCGTGTGAGGATGATGTGTCGCGCACTTTGTCGATTGCCTGCATTGCCGTATTGATCGCCGTATCAAAGCCGATCGTATAGTCGCTGCAGGCGATATCCAGGTCTATGGTGCCTGGTATCCCGATTGCGTTGATGCCCTTGTGCGAGAGTTCGAGCGCTCCCCTGTAGGATCCGTCGCCTCCGATAACAATCAGGCCGTCGATCTCATGTCTGCGGCAGATAGAAGCCGCCTCAAGAACGCCCTCTTCCGTGCGCATTTCCTCGCATCTCGCTGTCCCCAGGATTGTACCGCCGCGCTGGATAATATCAGAGACACTGTGCTTGTCCATGTCTATGATTTCTTCATTTAACAGGCCGGAATATCCACGCTGTATACCCTTGACCCTCAGTCCCCTGTTAATGCACTCGCGCACGCTGGCACGGATTGCCGCATTCATTCCCGGCGCGTCTCCGCCGCTTGTCAGTATACCTACTGTCCTGATACTGTCTGCCATAGATTCCTCCTGGATCTGACCCTTCTTCCTTTGGCCCGGATGCACCGGGATACGGGACGCGGCTGTAATTGCCGGAGCTCTCCGGACAGCCGTAAATCTATTATACCACGCGTCAGGGTACGGGGAAGCGGAACGTTGGAGCGGCGCGAAGCTTTGAGCCATGACGGCAGTTACGCGTCCACAGGACCCTCACTGCCGCGGCTTTCGCCGTATGCATGAAACAGCGCAGGCACCCGCCTGTGAGCGAGCTCACGGCGTGTGTCTGCGCTGTTTCATGCGCATGGCTCAATGCTTCGCGCAAAAAAACAGGCATTTCTGCCTGTTTTGAATTGACTAATGAGAGATGCGGGACTCGAACCCGCGACAACTTGATTAAAAGTCAAGTGCTCTACCACCTGAGCTAATCGCCCGTTAACTGGGCTAGCCAGATTCGAACTGGCGCATGCAGCAGTCAAAGTGCTGTGCCTTACCGCTTGGCGATAGCCCACTGCCGTTATCTCGCTTCTGCGGCCGCAGCCTGCGTGCCGCCGCTGCGCTGATGCTGCGTAAGGGTGGGTAGAGGGACTCGAACCCTCGATCTCCAGAACCACAATCTGGCGCGTTAACCAACTACGCCATACCCACCATAATGATTACGATTCAGGGCGATGCATCTGTAAGATCATCCGCCGTACTGAACTCATTTAAAGGACTCTCATCCTCAGCGTGCCCGAAGGGATTCGAACCCCCGACCCACGGCTTAGAAGGCCGTTGCTCTATCCAGCTGAGCTACGGACACACGCAGATCCCGGGCAGTCCTTACCGCCCCGGTGCATTTCGCGAACCTCTGTGAGGGGAACGCAAAAGCGGGTGATGGGAATCGAACCCACGTATCTAGCTTGGAAGGCTAGTGTTCTACCATTGAACTACACCCGCAGTAGATAATCGCGAAACAGGAATCGGGGTGACAGGATTTGAACCTGCGACTTCCTGGTCCCAAACCAGGCGCTCTAGCCAAACTGAGCCACACCCCGGTATGAGTTCCCGCGCGACGCAAGTAGTATTATATAGTGCACATCTGACGATGTCAAACATATTTTTGACGCAATTTAAAGATTATAGTAGAATCGTATCAATGCATTGCTGTAATCCGACAGAAGGGAATTGTTTACCAGATTATGAATATCAGTAACAAGAATAAAATCATCATCGCCATCGCTTCACTTGTTGTTCTGATAGCTCTGTTTTTCGGAGTTTACAAGGTTTTCGGCCCGAAAGCCGTCAGCGGCTCGAAGGCATATACTGTTACCGTCACGGATAAAGACAAGGCTGTGAAGACTTATGAAGGCAGGACCGACGCGCAGTATCTGTCCGAGCTGATGGACGAGCTGCAGGCTGCAGGAGATTTCTCATATGAAGGCTCCTCCGGAGAGTACGGCCTGTTCATCGAGAGTATCAACGGCCGGAAGGCGGACTACAGCACAGACGGCGCTTACTGGGCGATTTATGTCAACGGCAGTTACGGCGAATACGGCGCTGACGCACAGCCTGTAGAGGATGGCGGTCAGTACGGCTTCGTATATGAGACGTATTAAAGATATCGCGCTTTGCGGAATGATGCTGGCAATGCTGGAGGCCGCGAAACGGGTTCTGGATTTTGTCCCGAATGTAGAGCTGATAACTCTTCTTTTTATCCTGTTCACTCTGCATTTCGGTCTTAAGACGCTGCCGGTTGCATTTGCTTTCACTTTCCTGGAGACAGCTTTCTGGGGAATACACAACTGGGTCATCATGTATCTGTACATGTGGCCGGCACTGATATTGACCGTACACCTGACCAGAAAACACGCCGGTCATCTGTTTTACAGTGTTTTGTCTGCTCTGTACGGCCTTTTTTTCGGTTTTTTATGTTCCATCCCGTATCTGATAGCGGGAGGGCCGGCAGCGGCGCTGGCGTGGTGGATTGCAGGAATTCCGTACGATATCATTCACTGTATCAGTAATTTTCTGCTGTGCCTTTTGCTTTTCAGGCCGCTGAATGCAGCATTTATCCGTATCACCAGCAAAGGAGAAGGTCATGAAAATCTCTGATGTCCTCAAGGCGCATGAAATCACAGTCTCTTTTGAGGTATTTCCCCCGAAAACAGACGATAAATACGCGGCCGTGGAGGAAGCGGCGCGCAAAATCGCGGCGCTCCATCCTTCCTTTATGAGTGTGACCTATGGGGCCGGCGGCGGGACGAGCAAGAATACCGCAGCCATCGCCGCAGATATCCAGGCTGTCTGCGGTGTGCCTGTTCTGGCGCATCTTACCTGTGTCTCTTCGACAAAGGAGCATGTTGCTTCCATGATCGAAGTCTACCGGGAAAAAGGAATCGAGAACATCATGGCCCTTCGCGGCGATATACCGAAGGAAGGCCGGATGATTTTTGACTATGACCATGCCGCGCAGCTGATCAGCGACATAAAGTCTGCTGACGAAAACTTCTGCATCGGCGGAGCCTGCTATCCGGAAGGGCACATAGAATGTGAGCGTCCCTCCGATGATATCCGGTATCTTAAGGAGAAGGTCGACGCGGGCTGTGATTTCCTCACGACGCAGATGTTCTTTGACAATAATACTCTCTACAATTTTCTTTATCGAATCCGCGAGGCGGGCATCAAAGTCCCTGTCCTTCCCGGGATTATGCCGATCACCAACAAGTCCCAGGTTGCCAGAAGTGTCGCTCTCTCCGGCGCGACAATCCCGCAGCGCTTCCGCATGATGGTGGACAGGTTTGGTGATAATCCCGCGATGATGAAGCAGGCAGGCATTATCTATGCCTCGGAGCAGATCATAGATCTTATTTCCAACGGTGTCAGCCACATTCATGTATATTCCATGAACAAGCCGGAAATCGCCGCGGGAATCATGCAGAATCTCTCGGATATTATCGGCGGCTGAAATGTCGGTGCAGATTGACAGGAAAGAAGTATACAGATATCTCGGTTTCCGGAATGCGGTCCCTTCCGGGGACATTTCGGACATGATCGAGGTATATATCCAAAAGCTTCAAGAGGTATCTTCCCCCCGGAGCTTCTATCGTTTTTTCCCTCTTCTGCCGGCGGCGGATTCCCGGGATAACGCAGGGATTGTGAGGTTCGCGGACCTCGAAATTCACAGCAGGAACCTTGCCCGGAATCTGCGCGGCTGCACAGAGGTATGCATGCTGGCTGTAACCGTCGGTATCGGTGCGGACCGTCTGGTCACCCGCACACAGCTGACCGATGTGGCCGGCGCCGCAGTCTGCCAGTCCGCGGGCGCTGCCATGGCGGAAGCATGGTGCGACGAGGTCAATTCGAAGATCATTTCAGAAGCAGCCGGGAGGAATCTGTACTGCCGCCCGCGCTTTTCCCCGGGCTACGGTGATTTTTCACTGGAGCACCAGCGGGATTTCTCCCGTCTTCTTGATATGCCGAAAAATTGTGGTATAACACTGACAGATTCCCTGCTCATGGTGCCGACAAAATCCATCACGGCGGTGATCGGGCTTTCGCCCGAAAAGTCCCCGTGTGTGATCAGCGGGTGTGAGGCATGCCCGCTCTCGGAAACCTGCAGCTACAGAAGGTAATATTAAAAAAGAAGGATCGTTACATATGAACAGAGAAAAAACCGGTCTTCTGGAACGTCTTGGCAAAGAACGTCTTTTCTGCGACGGCGGCACAGGAACAATTCTCCAGGAAAAGGGGCTTAAGGGAGGCGAGCTCCCCGAGGTCTGGAATATAGAAAGGCCCGATGACATCCTTGACCTGTACTGCAGCTACCTGCGCGCCGGCGCGGATATCATCAATGCCAATACCTTCGGCGCAAACTGCCTGAAGTATCCGGAAAATCTGGAGGCGGTCATTACCTCGGGAATCCGGCTTGCGGATAAGGCCCGCGAACTGACCGGACGGACAGATGCCTATATAGCGCTTGATATCGGGCCTACCGGAAAACTCCTTGAGCCTCTGGGAGATCTCTCTTTTGAGGACGCTGTGAGTGTTTTCGCCAGAACCGTGCAGATCGGCGCCGCGGCGGGAGCCGACCTGGTCCTGATTGAAACAATGAACGATACCTATGAGCTGAAGGCCGCCGTCCTTGCCGCAAAGGAGAACTGTAACCTTCCGGTCCTTGCCACAACGGTATATGACGAAGGAGGAAAGCTCCTGACCGGCGGCAGCGTCGAAGTCGTAGTATCCCTTCTTGAAGGCCTTAAGGCAGACGCTCTCGGCATTAACTGCTCTCTCGGGCCTGCCCAGATGCTGCCGATTGTAAAGCGCATAGCGGAAATTGCGAGCATTCCCGTCATTGTCAACCCTAACGCCGGGCTTCCACGCCAGGAAAACGGCAGGACCGTCTACGACGTAAGCTCTGATGACTTTGCGGATACCATGGCCGAAATCGCGGCGCTCGGCGTCCATGTTCTCGGCGGATGCTGCGGAACTACGCCTGAATATATTGAAAAGCTGATCCGCCGGTGCAGGGATATCCCGTTCCGGCCCCTTCCCGATAAAACCGCAGGAGTATATCCGCAGGACGGTTCTGTGCCTGTGCAAAGAAAAAGCCGCACTTTTGTGACTTCTTTCTCCCAGGCAGTAGAGATCGGCCGGAAGCCGGTTATCATCGGTGAGCGCATCAATCCCACGGGAAAGAAGAGATTCAAGCAGGCCTTAAGAGACGGTGACATCGAATACATTCTGCAGGAGGCCCTGCGCCAGGAGGATGCCGGGGCGCATATTCTGGACGTAAACGTCGGACTGCCCGAAATAGACGAACCGCAGATGATGGAGGATGTTGTCCGCCGTCTGCAGGCCGTCACTTCCCTGCCCCTCCAGATAGACACGACCGATATCGCGGCACTCGAACAAGCCATGCGGATCTACAACGGCAAGCCCATGATCAACTCCGTGAACGGCAAGCAGGAGGTAATAGAACAAGTCTTTCCTCTTGTGGCAAAATACGGAGGTGTTCTTGTGGGCCTTGTGCTTGATGAGGAAGGTATTCCGGACGATTCGGAAAAAAGAGTTGCCATTGCGGAGAAAATCTATGCTGCGGCGGACCGGTACGGCGTTCCGCGAAAAGACATCGTAATCGACGGATTATGCATGACCATCTCCTCCGATTCCGGAAGCGCTCTGACCACCCTGGAGACAATTCAGAAGGTACGGGAGCGTCTGGGCGGCAGCACAATTCTGGGTGTATCCAATATATCCTTCGGTCTGCCCGCGAGAGAACTGGTCAACTCGCATTTCCTGACCATGGCGATCCGGAGCGGCCTGTCCTGCGCGATTATCAATCCCATGAATGCCGCTATGATGCAGGCTTACAGGGCTTCCCTGGCTCTTCTGGACATGGATCCCCGGTGCGGGGAATATATCGAAGCCTTTAAGGATTATAAGGCGCAGGCCGGCACGGAATCTGCAGCTGCCGGCAAAAAAGAAGGCGCCGCAGCGCCGGCAGGAACAGTGGCCCTGACCCTGGCCGCAAGTGTTGAACGCGGCATGACGGAAAGCGCAAGGACGGCGACGCTGGAGGGTTTAAAGAGCCGCAGCGGCCTGGAACTGATTGACAATGAGCTGATCCCCGCCCTCGACAGGGTCGGTCAGGGATTTGAGAATGGCACGGTTTTCCTGCCGCAGCTTCTGATGAGCGCGGAGGCAGCCAAGGCTGCCTTTGAAGTCATCAAGGAGTCAATGAAGGATACGCCGCAGGCAATTAAGGCAAGAGTTATACTCGCCACTGTCAAAGGCGACATCCATGATATAGGAAAAAATATCGTTAAGGTAATGCTGGAAAACTACGGTTACGAGGTTATCGACCTCGGAAAGGATGTTCCCCCGGAGGTCATCGTTGACGCTGCAGTTCAGAATAATATCAGGCTGGTCGGTCTCTCCGCCCTTATGACAACTACTGTTGTCAACATGGAAGAAACAATCCGCCAGCTGCGCGAAAAAGCGCCGGACACCAGAGTAATGGTGGGCGGCGCTGTAATGACGCAGGAATATGCTGACGCTATCGGCGCTGATTTTTACGGAAAGGACGCTATGGCCTCCGTCCGCTACGCCGACAGTCTTTTTGCCTGAATAACGAGATTTATAATATCAAAGGACCAGCTTGACGGCGCCGTAAATGCCGGCGTCATTGCCGAGCTCCGCAAGCTTGAATTCTGTATCCCTGCAGCCCTGGAAGGCGGCGGGGATATAATACTTCCGGATAGCATCCGTAACAATGTGACCTGCTCTTGATACGCCGCCTCCTATTACGAACACCTCAGGATCAACTACAGATGCGATTGCGGCGAGCGCTCTTCCGAGCACCTTGCCGAACTCCTCAACCTGGTTAAGGGCAAATTCATCGCCTTCTTTTGCGGCGTCGAAGATCCGCTTGGCAGAGAGAGTCTCATCATCCTTAAGGCTGGTGGGAAGCGTGTTCGTTTTCAGAGCGCGTCTTGCTACACGGACAATTCCGTTCGCGGAGGTATACTGTTCGAGGCATCCCTTCTTTCCGCAGTTGCAGACGTCCGTTTCATCCCACGAAACCTGCATATGTCCGATCTCGGCGGCTGAGCCGTGAGCACCGGCTACATTCTGTCCGTTTACGACAACTCCGCCGCCGACGCCGGTTCCCAGAGTCACCATAACAACGTTGCTGCAGCCTCTGCCGCCGCCCTTCCACATTTCTCCGAATCCGGCGGCGCCGGCATCGTTTGCGACCTTGACCGGTACACCGTCCAGCATCGCGGACAGATCTTTTGAAACCTCAACATGTCCCCAGCCCAGATTCACGCACACTGTACATGAACCGTCATCGAGAACCGGTCCCGGAACGGCAATACCGACACCCTGAACCTCCTCAAAAGAGAATCCCTTCTCTTCTGCCTTCCGGCGGACTGCCTGCGCAATGTCAGGAAGCACATTAATGCCGTGATCCTGTGTCCTTGTCGGAATCTCCCATTTATCGAGCAGTTCTCCCTCTGCAGTGAACAGCCCGAGCTTTACAGTTGTTCCACCGACATCTATACCAAACGCATATTTTGCCATATCGACGTTATCCTCCGTGCCTTAGTGCTGATAAGAAAAAAGCGCTGTCCCAGTCATGTCTCCATGGACTGCTACAGCGCTGAAAATGTCGCAGCTTATGCAAGCTTGCTCTTTGCAAGCTCTGTAAGTGCCTTGAAGCCGTCAGCATCAGATACTGCAAGCTCTGCGAGCATCTTACGATTGATATTGACTTCTGCTGTCTTCAGTCCGTGCATCAGCTGGCTGTAAGAGATGCCGTTAACTCTTGCTGCCGCATTGATACGGGCAATCCAGAGAGCTCTCATGTCTCTCTTTCTCTGCTTCCTGCCGGCAAAGGAGGAAGTAAGAGCTCTCATGACAGACTGCTTTGCGATTCTATACTGCTTTGAGCGGGCTCCTCTGTAGCCCTTTGCGAGCTTTAATACTCTGTTATGCTTTTTCTTTGCGTTTAACGCACCTTTAATTCTGGCCATGATGTCCCTCCTGTTCCTGGATCAAAGATAAGGCATGATCTTCTTCATGTTCTTTACGTTCGTTGCATCCGTGACAGCCGGCTGCCTGAGGTTTCTCTTCCTCTTGGTGCTCTTCTTGGTCAGAATGTGGCGCTTATAAGCCTTGTTTCTGATCAGCTTACCGTTTCCGCTGAGCTTGAAACGCTTTGCTGCGGATCTGTTTGTCTTCATACTGGGCATAGCTTTAATCCTCCTTTAGTTAACCCCGCAAGCCGGTGAACCGCATGTCAGTAAAACACACGTCAGTAAACTGCCTTTCGGGTTGATGCCTGCTGTCTCAATCTATTCCATGATAACCCGGCCTGCCGGCTGGTCTGTCAGCCTCTCTTCTGTGCCAGGAACATAGACATTGATCTTCCCTCCACCTTCGGAGCTTTGTCTACGACCGCCACATCCTCCAGGGCCTTCGCGAAATCTGTCAGGATGTGCATACTCTGGTTCATGTGTGCCATTTCGCGGCCGCGGAAGCGCAGCGTAACCTTGACTCTGTCTCCTCTGGAAAGGAACTTGCGCGCATTGTTGGTCTTTGTTGCCAGATCATTGGTGTCAATATTGGGAGACATGCGGATCTCCTTAATCTCAACCGTATGCTGGTTCTTTTTTGCATCCTTCTCCTTGCGCATCTGATCATATTTGTACTTTCCGTAATCAATGATCTTGCACACAGGCGGCTTGGCGTTCGGAGCGATCAGAACCAGATCCAGCTCCTGTTCCTGCGCGAGCCTTTTTGCGTCTGCGGTCGGCATGATGCCGAGCTGCTCACCGTCCGCACCGACCACACGGACCTCGCGGTCACGAATCTGGTCGTTCACAGGAACTTCGTACTTATTATTGCGGTTATTATTTGCCATTTACTCTCCAAACAAAAAAGACCGTGATTGCATAGTAATCACAGTCAACTGCCGGATCCTGCGCGCAGCGCTGCCGCGCACGAAGGATGGTGATGAACACTGACGGCCTGGGCTCCTGTCCCGGATATAAACTCCGGGAACTGCCGTACCGGCAGGTGAGAGATTACTCTGCTTGTTGTTAACAGCGCTTAACGCGCGTACCGATATAGATTACACTCGTCCCGGCACTTTGTCAAGCCGATTATTTCTTCTTCAGTGCCTCTTCCATGCGTGCCCTTTCCTCTTCATTGGAATTAAGTATATCAAGGTCCGCAATGGTCTTTTTATCCGTAAATCTTCCTACGCACCAGATCAGTATCCATGCCAGGATCGGGACAGCAATCGTCATGCCGAGGCAGAAATGAAACAGTCTGTCACTTCCCGGCTTCGCGAGCAGCGCCGCGATCAGGGTGAGCACATACAGACCGGCGAGGGCTATAATTGCTGTCCAGGCGATAACTCTTTTCATTTAAGAAGGCTCTTTCTGATAATTATATCGTCTCTTGCAGGTCCGTTGGAGACCATGGTAATCGGATATCCGATCTGCTGCTCGATGAAATTGACATAATCCTGTGCTTCCTGCGGCAGCTTTTCGAATTCCTTTATTCCCCTTATATCGCACTTCCAGCCCTTGAACACCTTCAGCACCGGCTTGCATCGGGCAAGATCCTTTGTAACGGGGAATTCGGTAATGGTCTTGCCGTCCAGTTCGTATGCCGTGCAGACCGGAATCTCATCGAGGTATCCGAGAGCATCCAGGACCGTCAGCGCCACATCCGTGCAGCCCTGCAGTCTGCAGCCGTAGCGGGAGGCGACACAGTCATACCAGCCGACTCTTCTCGGGCGTCCCGTCGTCGCTCCGTATTCCCCGCCGTCTCCGCCGTGATCGCGAAGAAGCGCCGCTTCCTCATCAAAGATCTCAGAGACAAACTCGCCCGCTCCGACAGCGGAGCTGTAGGCCTTGGAAACAACAACAATCTGTCTGATTTCATAGGGAGGAATCCCTGCCCCGATCGCGCCGTACGCGGCAAGCGGGGATGAAGACGTAACCATGGGATAGATACCGTGATCAGGATCCTTCATGGTTCCGAGCTGTCCCTCCAGGAGGATTGTCCTGTCGTCTCTGATCGCCTGCTCAAGGTAGAGGGCTGCGTCGCCGATATAAGGCTTTACGCGCTCTCTCTGCGTCTTGATCCAGTCAAGAAGCTTTTCCCGGTCAATCGGATCCGTGTGGTAAAGATGAACCAGCAGAACATCCTTGATATCGGCTATCCGCGCGATCTTTTCCCTCAGGACTTCATCATCCTGGAAGAACTCGTTGATCTGCCAGCCGATCTTTGCGTATTTATCTGAATAGAAGGGAGCAATTCCCGATTTCGTGGAGCCGAAGGATTTGCCTGCAAGCCTTGCCTCCTCAAGTGTGTCAAACAGCGTGTGATACGGCATCAGGACCTGCACACGGTTCGATACCATGATCTGAGGCATAGGGACTCCGCGGGAAGTAATATCGTCCAGCTCCTTCATGAATTTCTCAATATCAAAGGCAACTCCATTGCCGATGATGTTCATGATATTCTTATGGAATACACCGGACGGCATTGTGTGCAGCGCAAACTTGCCATACTGGTTTACAATCGTGTGGCCCGCGTTTGCGCCTCCCTGAAAGCGGATAACGACATCAGCCTGGTCTGCAAGGGTATCCGTGATCTTGCCCTTACCTTCATCGCCCCAGTTTGCTCCTACCACAGCTTTTACCATAATCTACCTCTCATTTCCGGCGCCCGCGCTGCAGCGCGCTGATACTGCTGTCTCCACAAAACCTTTGCCGCGCCGGAGGATATTCCCCGGATAAACGGCTCCGGCACCGAAACGAAAGTATACAGCAGTGTTTACGAAAATTCAATTATGCAGATATGTAAATACGGTGCTTCTCATACATTGATCTGCGCTTCGACACCGAGCTCGTCCCTGTTGGCATCCAGTATCGGGCGTATGACTTCAGCAAGGAACCGCTCCACCTGATGCGGCGCGCATCCTATATACCTCGAGGGATCCATTGATTTTTTAAGAGCCTCGGCATCCAGCCCGAAAGCCGGATCTGCAGCGATCAGGTCGAGAAGGTTATTGTCCAGGCCTTCTTCCTTGACACGTCTTCCTGCCTGCATGGACAGCTCGCGGATTCTTTCATGGAGCTCCTGTCTGTCGCCGCCTGCCTTAACCGCGTCCATCATGATGTTCTCGGTTGCCATAAACGGCAGCTCTGCCATAAGACGTTTTTCGATGACCTTCGGATAAACCTTCAGGCCGTCGGTGACATTAATGCAGAGATCAAGTATGCCGTCAATGGCAAGGAAGGCCTCCGGAACAGAAAGACGCTTGTTCGCCGAGTCGTCCAGCGTTCTCTCAAACCACTGAGTTCCGCTGGTAACAGCGGGGTTAAGTACGTCCACCATGACAAACCTTGCGAGTGAGCAGATTCTCTCGCTGCGCATGGGATTGCGCTTGTACGCCATTGCGGAGGATCCGATCTGGGATTTTTCAAACGGCTCCTCGACTTCCTTGAGATGCTGCAGGAGACGGATATCTGTTGCCATCTTCATTGCGGAGGCAGCGATCCCGCCCAGTGCATTCAGGACGATCGTATCCACCTTCCGCGAATATGTCTGTCCGGAGACCGGATAACATGCGGAGAATCCCATCTTTTCGGCAATCATCGGATCCAGTCTGTCCACCTTGTCAAGATCGCCGTCGAACAGCTCGAGGAAGGATGCCTGTGTGCCGGTTGTTCCCTTGCTTCCGAGGAGCTTAAGGCTGCCGATGACATGATCGACCTCATCCAGGTCCAGCACAAACTCATTCATCCAGAGCGTCGCGCGCTTGCCGACCGTCGTAGGCTGCGCCGGCTGGAAATGGGTAAAGCCGAGCGTGGGCTGTCCCTTATACTCGTCGGCAAAGCCGCTGAGCCTGTCAAGGACGTTGATCAGCTTCCTGCGGACGAGCAGCAGCGCTTCGCGCATGATTATGATATCTGTATTGTCGCCCACGTAGCAGCTTGTAGCGCCGAGGTGGATAATTCCCTTCGCCTTCGGGCACTGCAGTCCGTAAGCGTAGACATGGCTCATTACATCGTGGCGGACAACCTTCTCCCTTGCGGCTGCATCCTCGTAATTAATGTCCTCCGCATGGGCCTTGAGCTCTTCTATCTGCTCGTCCGTAATATCCAGCCCCAGCTCCTTCTCCACCTCTGCCAGCGCAATCCAGAGCCTTCTCCAGGTCCTGAATTTCTTGTCCGGAGAGAAAATATACTGCATCTGCCTGCTGGCATAGCGCTGTGAAAGCGGGCTTACATAAATATCATTCGTCATACATATTCTCCATTTCCTGTTGTCTCAGACTCCGGTGATACATATCTCACTGTCTTATACGGCCGGGGCTTTTGCCGCGCGGTAATCATCCTTTAGCGTCTGCAGCATATCGTGCAGGGCGATCTCATAGTTGGTTTCCTGGCCGTTCTCCCTGTAGCGCCGGATGCGGTCCACCTGCACCTTCGCGTCCGACTGCTCGTAGTCCGCGTTGGCCTCGTTGACCCGCTTTTCAAGCTCAAGCGAGGCGTTATAGGCCTCCGGATGCTCGGATATAAACGCGATATATTCTGAATCCGACAGCCCGAACCTGACAGCTGCAAGGTACTGCAGATAGATCTCCTGGTCCCCCGTCAGCTCATATGCCCTGGCATAATACTGCGCCGCGGCGCGGAAACGGAAAAGGCTGACATATACACCGCCGAGCCTTAAGAGAACCGACAGGCGCATCTGTCTTTCCGGCTCCGGCAGATCCTCCAGAAGTGTTTCATACGCGGCAATTGCCTGATAGGCACTGCCGTTCTGGGAGAGGTGATCCGCCAGTGACAGGCGTCTTGCATAGGGCTCCATTCCCTGTCCGGACTGTACGATCTGCCTGGTGCGGACCTGTTTGTCCGGTGTGATGTAGGACACATAATTCAGTATTACGCTCACGAACTCTGAAAGGAGCCTCTCCTTCCCGAGATACGGCCGGAGCTTTTCCGCAAGGCCCGGCAGACTGCATTCCGCCCCGATCCACCACACAAGCTCGGGATCCATGATCTGGGCGTCCAGGAACTGTGCGCTCTGCACCAGTGAATAACACAGTTCCTCCACGGAATATACATTTCTTTCGATCTTCCTGATCAGATACGGCTGCTGTGCATAGCTGCCTGTGGCAAGTATGACCCTGCTCATAATCCTTCCTCTTTGCGCGCGTGCCGGGCCTTGGCCGGCCCTGCACCCGGACGATGCCGCCGGCCTGTATAAAGACCCTGCTGCCCGCCGGCTTTTACTTTATTGTAATTGTCTTCTCCCATTTCAGGCCTGTGCCCGGGAAAATCTCTCCGAAGCCCAGATCAATAATCCTGAGCAGCACCTTGTCAGGCGCAGTCATTGTGAACCTCAGCTGCAGTCTTGTGGCCCTTCCCTCGCGGACCGGCAGGTCTGTCAGATAAATCGGGTACTCCTCCGGCGTTCCTCCCGTAAGAGGGGAGAGGACAAGATCCAGTTCATTGCTCTCTTCGAGGATGATATCCTCTGTGCGCTTCACCTCATACCAGTTCGCACCCGCATCCACCAGAGTATGAAAATCAATCTCACCGCGCCGCAGCAGGTTGATGCTGATATTCGCCCTCAGCTTATTGCTGTCGAGGAAGAAGTATTTGTCAGCGTCCTCCGGCGGCCTTACCCTGAAAAGCGCGCCGTACGCGGCGCCCTTGCTGTACAGGTTGCTGCCGAGGAAAGCCCGCCGTCCGCTGCACAGGAACCCGATCGATCGCCTCATCCATCCGCCGTAGAAACCGCTCCCTATAAGGAACGCGCCGGAATAATTGCCCCCGTCCATCTGCTCATGAAGGATCCGCAGGAACTCGGCATCCTTTCCGGCATCATCCTCGGAGAACAGGCCGGGATAGCTTTTCTCCTCATAATAAGCAACTATCGGCCTGGTGCGCAGATTATAGCTCAGCTTCCCGACGCGCATCTTTTCCCCGAATTCATATTCGCAGAGAATGACTGCCGGCTCCCTGATGACCTTATGCTGTGTCAGTAAGAAATTGTAGAAGGAGTTGGCGTAATCTTCATAATAAATATCGCATTCCAGCCTGAGCCTCTCGCGGACACTCTCGAGGACCTCGATCATCCGTCTGTCCATGTGGCGCGAGGTGAACATGATCACTTCGATCTCCTCCGGCCTCATGATGCCGGACATGAACCCGAAGCACCTGTTGATAAACAGCGCAAGAAGAGCGGAGGCCTCCACCTCCTGCCCGTCTACGTTCACCGGCTTTCCTTCACGCGCGATCGAAAGGAGCTTCGGGAGGAAGATTGCCCCCTCTCCCGACATCCTGACCGCGTCTTCACCGGCATACCACTTGGCGCCGCCCTCTTCCTTTGCCAGGGCGGTAGGAATGTTGAACCGCTCCTGTCCCGGCACAAACGAAAAGGTAGCGGGCTCCCTGACTGATCCCTGGAGCTTATCCTCATAATACGATATCTGGCAGTAATCATCCCTGAGATCAAAGCCCAGTATGAATGTCTGCTGAGTAGCTTTTTCAAATAACATCGCTTTGCGAGCCTTCCTGCCTATTCCTCTGCCGGCTGGTTTCCTGTTTCCGCTTCCTGGATTTCCTGTACGGACTTAAAGAGTCTGCGTGAAAGGAACACCCTGTGTGCATAATGCTCCATCTGCGCAATAGCTTCTGCGTCCTGGCCCAGCGCCGTCAGC
>JAEEGL016161926.1_pt1 | contig 26105 bp, 25 predicted proteins | sample 9134231 | NCBI WGS metagenome assembly JAEEGL01 (sample SAMN16246548, study PRJNA631951) | gut metagenome | biome: gut microbiome; feature: rumen; material: fiber-attached | host: Bos | place: Iran: Karaj | collected 2018-10
TGAAACATTCTTTAGAGGAATTGATAAATTTGAAGATCTAATTATAGATGGAAGTCTTGATAGATTTCTAGTAAGACCACAAGGAATACTATTTCAAGTATTATGTACTAAAATAGATTTTGTAAAAATATTTAGAATACTCCAATCATTAATTGTAATGGTAATAGCATTATTAAACTTAGATATTGTATGGAATATAAGTAAAATAATTGTATTATTATTGATGATGTGTTCTTCTATTTTAATATTTTTTGGATTGTTTGTGTTAACTGCATCTTATTGTTTTATTACTGTACAAGGATTAGAAGTTAAGAATTTATTTACGGATGGTGGAAAGAATCTATCACAATATCCTATTTCTATTTATAGAAAAGGAGTTATATTCTTTTTTACATTTATAATTCCATATGGATTTATAAATTACTATCCATTACTTTATTTTATTGATAAAACTGATAACATATTATATATGTTATCACCACTATTAGTAATGGTATTTTTATTACCATGCTTATTATCATTTCAAATAGGGTTAAAACACTATAGTAGTGTAGGTTCTTAATGTAAAAAGAGTTGCTAAAAAGCAACTCTTTTATTATTGATATGATATAATGAAAATAATAGGAGATAGATATGAAACAAAGAGAATTTAAAGATACTATTTGGTATACATTAATTATGTTTGCTCTGTTTATGTTTATTGTACCAATTATTTTAAGTATACCTTTTTCATTATTAAATAGTTTTATAGATAATTTAAAGTCTCCTATAAATGCAATTACTGAAGATTATTTATTATTCCCAGGTATAACATTATTATCATTTGTAATATTATTTATTTTAAAAGAGAATAAATCATTACATAAATTATTTAGTTTTAAAAATAATAAAATTATTAAAGGATTATTAATTGGTTTTGGTTTAAATGCAACTGCTGTTTTAATAGCGTATTTAAATGGTAATCTTAAGTTTGAATTAGGTGGTACTAATATATTAATATTGCTTTATGCATTTGTTTGTGTAACAGTTCAATCGGCATCTGAAGAAGTTATTTGTAGAGGTTATTTATACGGAAAAATAATGAAAGATTATAAAAAACCTGCACTTGCAATTATATTTAATAGTGCATTATTTTCATTATTACACTTAGGTAATGATGGAATAAATGCATTTACAATTTTATCTATATTTGTTATTGGTGTCTTTCTTTCATTATTAACATATTATAACGGAAATATATGGGAAGCTGCTGCTTTTCACACAATGTGGAATTTTACTCAAAACTTCTTATTTGGACTTCCAAATAGTGGTTATCCATCTCCATATTCATTATTAAAATTAACTTCCTCTAGTAGTAGTTTTGCATATGATAAAGTATTTGGTGTTGAATCAACAATAACAGTATTTTTATTAGACGTTCTTGTTATTGTAATAGTTCAACTATTAAATAAAAAGAAATTAAAAAAGAGGTGATTATCTTGAAAATACCTGTTGATGAACTAAGATTATTAAGTGGAAAATATGATTGGTTTAATGAAGTAAAAGAAGGATATAGAATAGCTTATTTCTAGGAAGATGGTCATTATTATATAGGGTCAGGTTGTAAAACAGATGGAAGAAATTTTGGAAAAAATAGTTAATAATTAAATAAAAAAATCATTAAGAAATTCTTAATGATTTTTATTTAAAAATATATATTGGTTATGATATAATTGATGTGAAATATATTTCATTAATATATATAATAGGAAGGAGGAATTATTAATGAAAAAATTTGGGATGTTATTAATAACATTCGTTATACTATTTGTAGGTTTCGTAACTGTACATGCAGAAGAACCAAAACCACCACTAACAGGAGTTCAAATCAGTGAAGATGGTATTTTATCCTTCGATGAATTTGAAGGAGCTGATACTTATTGGGTAGGTGTAGATCAGGGTTTTTTAACATTTACACCAGGAACATCAATTTATTCTAGAATAGAAAATTTATGTACTCAAGATTATAATTATTTGTATGGACTTTGCGGAACAAATCATGCAGGAACATATTTTTTAGAAATCAATGCTTCTAAAGAAGGATGGCCAATATCATCATATTATTATGGATTTATTCATTATGATGGTACAAAGTATACGCTAGAAGAAGCAGATGGAAACTATTATGTACTTGCTTTTGATTCTAATGGAGGAACTCCAGTAGAGAAAATGTTTGTTAAAGAAAGAACACCATTTCAAAGACCAGATGCTCCAACTAAAGATGGTACTACTTTCTTAGGATGGTATCTTGATGAAGAATTAACACAAAAGTTTAATTTTGACAGATTAGGAAGCTATTATGCAAGATTATATGCTAAATGGGGAGAACCAATTGGAATTAATAGTGTTAATATTACTGGTGTTGTTGCTCCAGAAGCAGGTAAAACACCAACACGTTCAGGAATGGGAACAGATACTGAAGGACTAAGAGTAATAATGACTGAATGGAGAGATGAAAACAACAATCCAATGGGCGAAGATGAAAAATTTGTTGTTGAAAAGAGATACTATTTAAGTGTTGTCGTTGATTTTGATGATGGATATTATTTCGCCATGGCACAACCAAAAGATAATGTTACTGTAAATGCAACTCCAGATGAAATTAATTATAATGGAGATGACAAAGAATTCATATTTGCATATGATTTAAAAACAATTCCTGTTGAAGAAGTAGAAATAAATGGTATTGTTGCTCCAGTAGCTGGAGAGCATCCACTTACTTCAGTAATTAAAATTGCAACTCCTGGAGTAAAAGCTACATGGGCTGAATGGTTTACTGAAGACGGAATACCTTTAACTAGTACAGATACATTTGAAGCCGGAAAAAGATATTATCTAGAATATAGATTAGAGGCTAAAGAAGGTTATGGATTTGTAGGTGATATTTTAACATATCCAGAAGATCATGTTAAAGCAACACCAGCACCAATTAGATATGATAGAGGACATGATGGAGTTGAAGTTCATTTATACTATGAGGCAGAAAAATCAGCACCAGTAATTGTTGATGGAAATTCAACAATAGTTGATCCAGGTGAAGAACCTGTAAGTTTACCAGTAATAGATACAAGTAGATTAGAACAAATCGGAGCAAGTACTAAAACAATAAAATTAGAATATAATAAAGTACCAGAAGCAAAAGGATATTTCGTATATCAAAAGAGTGGAAAGAAATGGAAAAAAGTTGCTACTATTAAAAATGTTAATACAACAACAGCTACAATAAAAAAATTAAAAGCTGGAACTAAATATACATTTAAAGTAGTGTCTTACGTAACAAGTAAGAAAAAAGTTAAAAAGAAAACAAAAACAATTTATACACCTTTAACAGAAACAAATGTTATTAGTGCAATAACAACACCAGATAAACCAAAGAAATTATCTGTTAAAGCAACTAACTTTGAAACAGAAAAAGTAACATTTAAGAAACAAAAAGGAACATATAAAGTAGAAATATATAGAAGTACATCTAAAAAAGGAAAATATGAAAAAGTTGGAGAAACAACAGGATCATCATATGTAGATACAGAATTAAAGACAGGAACAACATATTACTATAAAGTAAAAGCATGTAACTTTAATTGTAGTGGCTTAACAGGAGCAGCAGGTAAGAAGCTAACATTAAGTACACCAAAAGTAAAAGCTACATCTCCAGAAGCAGCAAAAGTAATGGTAACACCAAACCAAGTTGCCGGAGAAGATGGATACATAGTATATAGAAGTACTAAGAAAAATAAAGGATTTAAAGAAATAGCTAACTTAGATGTATATACAAAAGAATATGAAGATACTGATGTAACAAGTAAGAAAACATATTACTACAAAATCAAAGCATATAGAGTAGTAGATGGAAAAGTAGTATATAGTTCTAACTCAAAAGTTTCAAAAGTTAAAGTAAAATAAAAGAATTGCAATAAGCAATTCTTTTTTTATGATATAATATACTGCACTAGGAGGTGTTATGCTTTGAATATATTAGTGGTTAATCCACCTAATAGACCATTTACAAATAAATCTATACTTGCAGAGCCAATTGATGTATTACAAATTGCGACTATTATTAAGTCAAAATATAGTAATGTGAATGTAATAGATATGGATGTAAATAGAATGAATAATAACATTAATTATTATTTAAAAGATGATAATATTATTATTTTTGTGTTTGATTATCAATTACCATTACATACAAGTGATACCATATCTAATATATTTGAAATTATAAAAAATACTAATAAGAAATCTAGGTTTATTATCATTGGGAAAACATCTACTTACTATTATGAAAAGTTTTTAAATAATGGCTTTGATGTTGTTATTAATGGAATTGCAGATGATACTATTCTAAATGTTATTGATTGTATTACTCAAAATCAAGATTTATTATCAGTTCCCAATATTATGTTAAAGAAGAATAATGAGATAATAATAACTAAAAAAAATAATATTACTAATAAGTTTAATCTGCTTGATTATCCTGATAGAAGTTTAGTTGACATCACAAAATATATGGATACTAGAACTATAATTACATCAAGAGGATGTATTGGTAAATGTAGTTTTTGTACAACACCAACTTTCTTTGGAATATGGAATGGTAAAGACCCTAAAAACGTGGTTGATGAAATAGAATACTTAATAAATAAATATAATACTAAAAAAATAATTTTCTTGGATGACAATATGACTGTAAATAAAGAGAGAATGTTTAATATCTGCAGCGAAATAGAAAAAAGACATATTAAATGCTTATTTGGATGTTTAAGTAGCATTTCCTGTTATGATAAGGTAATGTTTGAAAAAATGTATGAAGTTGGTTTTAGATGGGTACATTTTGGCATTGAAACAGGTAGTCTAAGAATATTAAAACTTATGAATAAGCAAATGGATTTAAATTGTATTAAACAAGTTATTAAAGAAACTAAAGAAATAGGTTATAGAGTAAGAACTAGTTTTATTCTCGATTATCCTAGTTCTACTAAAGAAGACGTTATTGCTACAAGAAATTTAATTAATGAATTACAACCACATGAACTTAGATTACATTATCTAGCATATAGAGTTGGAACACCTGTATTTGAAGAAAATAAAGATGTTAAAAATAAAACACAATATATTCATAGTAATCATCCAAATGTTGAAAATAATGAATTAACTGAAGAAATAAATTTATTAATAAATGATTTAAAAAATAATGGCTATGCTTTAATATTTGATGATGTTGATTGGAATGAATATAATTCATTGAATAAAGAAACAAAATTCGCTTCATTTATTCCAATAAAATATGGGATGTGTTGGTATGAATAAATTAATAGGTATTACAGGTGGAATGTCATCTGGTAAAACAACTTTATGCAATAAATTGTTAGAGTTAAATCCTAATTATATATACATAGATGTCGATGATTTCAGAAGAAGTTTATATAAGAATAATGAATATATTGAAGAACTAAAGTCTAAAATTAAAGAATTAAAACAATATGAAGAAATTGATTCATTAATTCTAAATAAATATATTTATTATGATGAAGAAAATATGAAGAGTTATAAAGATACTCTATATAGTTATTTATTCAAGTATTTAAATGGTTTTAATAATAAAACAATATTAGTCGATTGGGCGTTAATTGTTAATGATAATCTAATAGATAAATTTAATAAAATTGTATATTTGGATATCGATGAAGATATCAGATTATCTAGATTGAATGATAGCGACTTAACAAAAGAAGAAATATTAAGAAGATTTGAATTACAGAAAATAAGTGATGTAAGGAAGAATGAGAATGACAACTTTATGTTAGTAGGTGAAGAAGATATGGATGTTAATGATATTAATGATTTTATAAATTCTATGGAGTGCAAATTCACATTACCAGAAGATGGTGGAAAGGCAATATGGGAAATTACTCATAATTGTAATTACGGTTGCTCATATTGTATATTTTCTTGTGATAAAAAACGAGTTGAGGGTGAACTTACAACTAAAGAATGTTTCCATGTTATAGATGAATTGATTAATAATGGATTTAAACATTTAAAAATTACAGGTGGTGAACCATTTATTAGAAAAGATTTAGTAGAAATATTAGAATATGCAAGTAAGAAATTAATCGTTGATGTATCTACTAATGCATCACTTATAAATGATGAGATAGTCAATAAACTTAATAAAATAGATTTAAAAATGATTCATGTAAGTTTAGATGGTAATAAAGAAGAACATGAAGCTGTAAGAGGGAATTTGACTTATGAAAGAACTATTAACGGTTTAAAAGCCCTAAAAAAATCAAAGAATAAAGTAAGAATTGGTTCAGTAATTCATGCTATGAATGAAAATAACTTAGAGAATTTAGTAAATGATTCAATTAACATTGGTGCAGATGAAATAATATTTTCAATAATGGAACCAGTTGATGGTCAAAGCAAATCACTTGTAAAAACAATACCAAATGAAGCTCTTATAAAAACTATTGATAGTATTAAAGATAAATACCAGAATAATATAATTGTTAATTATAATTTTGGTAAACAACCTATATTTGTTAAAAAGTGTCCAGCAGGTGATAAATTTTTGTATATAAATAATATGGGATTTGTTAGTCCTTGCCCTTGGGTGTATGAGAATAATAAAAATTGTATATCAAGAATATCATTAAGAAATAATAATTTGAAAGATGTTCTTAAAGATAAAAACATATCATTGTTCTTAGAATCAAAATCAAAAGGTGTTTGTTATGGAAAAATTCAGTAGCATATATCCTTTTACTACCGAAAATATTGCTGGATATATGAATAAACTTGACTTAACTAATAAAAAAGTAATTACTGTTACAGGCTCATCAGATCATATTATTAATGCAATTTTAAAAGGATGCAATGATATAACAACATTTGATATTAATCCACTTACAAAGTATTATATGGATCTAAAATTATCAGCAATTAAAGAATTATCATATAAGGAATTTTTAGACTTTATGTTATATGATACAAATAAATCACTTGATTATGAAATTATTAAAAAATTAGATATGGATAATGATAGCAAAGATTTTTGGCTTGAAGAATTATCAAAAAATGATAATAATGGATTAAAAATGAAACATTCTGATTTATTTAATTTAAAATACTTTAATTTTCAAAATAAAATTGATTGTAATTTATATTTAAATAAAGAGAATTATGATATAATTAGGAAGAAAATTGGATTTGTTAAAATAAAGTTCTTAAAATCTAATTTAAAAGATTTAATAATCAAAGAAAATTATGATTATATGTTTTTATCTAATATATCAGATTATATTGATCAATTTTATGAAAATAATTATTTAAATAATTATAAAAATTTGATTTTTGAGTTTTTTAAAAAAGTAAAAATTATATATTTTGCATATCTTTATGATATAAATAGTAATGAAAAAAGAAGTACTATTGATAATATTGAAAGTGTAAAAGATGTATTTGGAAATATAAAGATTAAGACATTTAAGAGTGCATTACTTAATACAAATATAAATACAGAAGATGCTGTATTAATAAAGGAGAAATAAAAAAATGGAAAGTAATTATGGAAGTAGCGAAAGTAATTATGGATTTAGCTCTGGAAGAAGTTATGGTGGTTTTTCTTCAGAAAGCAGTTTTTCAAGTGAAAGCAGAGATTCGTATAGACCATCGCCTTCATCATCTGAAAGCAGGAGAAGTAGTGTTAGTTCTGAAAGTAGAGGAACATCATATGAAGATTGGTTAAGAACGGATCCTTGGATTGCTCGAGGTGGATTAAGTAGTGCTAGTGAAATGCATCAAGCATATCAAGAATGGGTAAAGGAACAAAGTGGCTCAAGACCAGTGAGAAAAACTGTAACTGCTAGTGTAACTTCTGAACCTAAAAAGTACAATTCTTTAGATGATATAGATAAATTAATTGAAAAATTGGAAAATTCAATGAATGGAACAAATGTTACGAGCGAAAGAGCAAACCAAGTTTTAGCTCAAAGAAAACAAAAAATTGACAAATTAAAGAAATTAGTTGCAGATGCAAGAAAAGCTGAAGAAGAAGAGAGAATGGTAAGACAATTAGAACAAGAAAATAGTCAACTTGATGATGCTATTGATAGTTTGAACAAAGGATTTCATAGGTAATGGAAAACATATACAAAGATTTGCATTCTAATCAAAAAATTTTTATATATGAAATGCTTAAAAGAGGAATAAATGTTCAAATAATTGATGCAGAGAGAGAAATAATAAAAACATCTTATAATGGACACGATGAACTAATTTGTGATAGAGATTCATCAATCATGCCTTATAACGTATCAATATTAGCAGGAGATAAAGGTTTTACAAAAAGGAACTTAATGATGAATGGTATTTCTGTTCCTATAGGTGAAACATTTTTAGCAAAAGATGTTGAATATATAAAAAAAGCTTTTAAAGTTCTAAATTGTCCTGTTGTAATTAAACCAGTTTTTGGATCACATGGTTATGATGTATATACTGATTTAAGGACTGAGGAAGAGGTTATAAAGGCAGTAAATAGCATAATTATGCATCGTGGTGATTTAACTAAAATAATTATAGAGGAATATTATAATGCCCCAGAATATAGAGTGTTTGTTACTAAGAATGGAGATTATGCAGTTTTACTTCGTGATCCTGCTCATATATTTGGAGATGGAATTAATACAATTGAAAATTTAATTAATAAAGAAAATTATGAACGTATGAATCCTAGAACAAATGCATTATGTGAAATATTAGTAGATGATGAATTAATTAAATATCTTTCAAAAAATGGATTATCAATGCAAAGTATTCCTAAAAAAGGTGAGAAAGTGTATTTGAGACCTAATTCCAATGTTGCTATGGGTGGAATTTGTGAAGATTACACCGATAGAGTCCATCCAAGTGTTATTGATATAGGTTTAAATGTTTTAAAAGCTTTTCCTGGACTACCATATGTTGGTATTGACTTTATGTCAAACTCAATTGAGTCTGAACAAACCGATGATAGTTACAGAATTATTGAAATTAATACAGTACCTGGAGTACATATGCATTTTAGACCAGCTATTGGAAAATCAAGAAATATTGCTAAATTTATAGTTGATATGATTTATCCTGAAACAATAGATAATAAAGAGGAAGTATTAGATGAAAAACCTATTAAAAGATTCTAAAGCATATTATAAAGATAATGATTATTATGAAATATTTAGTATAGCAGAAGATTCTGAAAATAAAGTGGCTAACTATTTAAATAATATTTCAAAGAAAAAAGTAGTATTGGATGCAGGTTGTGGAACAGGAAAATTTCTTAAATCTTTGGAAACTAACTCAAAACAGTATATTGGGATCGATCTTTCAGAAAATCAATTATTAAAAGCTAAATTAAAATCATCAAATACTAGTTCCAAGTTTATTTGCTCAGATTTATCAAATATACCATTAAAAGATAAATCTATTGATTTGATTGTATCAAGTTGGGTATTAGGAACAATAACAAATATTACTGAAAGAAATAATGTTTTAAATGAATTGAAAAGAGTATTGAAGAATAAAGGTCAAATATTTTTAATTGAAAATGCCGAGAATAGTGAATTTGAAGAAATAAGAAATAGAACAAATGATTCTAGAACTAAAGATTATAATAATTGGATTTTATCAAATGGATTTATTGTTGATAAAAGATTAGAAACATATTTTAATTTTAAATCAATAGATGAGGCAAAAAAATGTTTTGAAGTAATATATGGTAAAACTATTTCGGATAAAATAAACGATAAAAAAATTGAACATAAAATTATTATATTTAAATATGAAAAGAACGACTTATAATATTCTTTTTTACATTTATAATTCCATATGGATTTATAAATTACTATCCATTACTTTATTTTATTGATAAAACTGATAACATATTATATATGTTCTCACCACTATTAGTAATGGTATTTTTATTACCATGCTTATTATCATTTCAAATAGGGTTAAAACACTATAGTAGTGTAGGTTCTTAATGTAAAAAGAGTTGCAAATAAGCAACTCTTTTATTATGAAGTAAAAATTGATATGCTATAATAAAATTAGTTAACGATATATAAAGGAGATATATTATGAAAAAAGTTTTATTATTAATATTTTCTATGTTGTTATTTATTCCAACTATTTATGCAGTAGAAAATGAAGAATATAATCAAAATCAAACTTTAGCTAATGGAACTTATCTTGATGTAAATGAATATCAATTGCCTGATTTTACAGATAACAATATTTATAATATTACAGAAGAAAATGCGTTTACGCTTGAATCTTTTGGATATTTTTTAAACTACTTATTTTTAATAATTGTTTTTTTTGTAATTATAATTTGTATAATTACTAATATATTTAGAACAAAAATATTGAAGAAAAAAGATAACCCTTTTGTTTATGTGGTAATTATAATAGGTTCTATATTCTTAATAGCTATAACAATATTTATTATTGGTAAAATAAAAAAATCAAGAATATCTAAAGATACAATAACATTTTATTCAGAAACTCAAATGTATGGATTTTTAAAACCAGGAAACAATAATAAATATAGATTAATTAATAATTATTCTGAATTATTAGAATTTAAAAAAGAAATAGAAAAATGGCATCTAAATCAATTTCAATATGACATATACACTGGAGAATTATATTGGATTATAGTGAATGGTAACAAACATATAGTTGATCGTGATTATATACTTAAAGAGTTTACTAAATTTGAATTAGGGCATATAAAATATGAAGAAGATAATCGTAAAAAAGGATATATTTATAATATGGAAGTAGAAGAAGCATATAACAGTTTATCTTCTGCATTTAAAGATACTCTAGGATATGAAGCAATAGAAAAAGAGGTATTAAAGAAAATAGATAAATATGATGAAGAATATTTTAAAAATAATTCATTGCTATTAATAGATTATTATGCAGAACAAATGTCTAGTGCAGATACATATACAAAAAATATAAAAGTAAATAATTCAAAATTAGATATTGAATTATATGTGGATTCATATTATGGGTCTATTAAGAATAATTTTCATAAATTAATATTTGCTGAGGTAGAAAGAGGTAATGAACAAATTAAAGATGTAAATTTAAAAATAAATCATATTATAAATTAATTATAATCAAAAGAAAAAATCAACAATTAATTGTTGATTTTTCTATATCTAAACTTGATTAATCAAGTAGATACCTTAATGGAGCAGATGATGGGAATCGAACCCACGTTAGCAGCTTGGAAGGCTGAAGTTCTACCATTAAACTACATCTGCATTTCGCTTCAGTAAATATAATTCTACTTTAAAAAGCCCTAAATGTCAATAAGAAATTGACTTTATACTTGATTTTTATAATATATAGTAATTTTGTAAAAAATTATGTATAATTATTATGGTGATAATATATGGCAATAAGAAAAGTCAAATATAATGATGAATATATTTATATTGATGATGAAGTAGATGAAAAACAAACAGGAATTATTATCAGTGGACAAAAAGATGTTATGTTAGATGAAAAAGAAAAAGAAGAGATAGATAATACATCTACTGATATTTTTGGAGGAAAGAATGAACAATAAATATGATTTTGATCCTTCTAAAAGAAAAGAGATGCAAGAATTCCTTGATTTCATTTATACAATTACTATTCAAAACCCAAATGAAAATATAAATTCTAGTGCTATATATAATCAATTAATTTTTAGAGGATTATCACCAAATGAAAAAACTGAAAATGGTGTAGGTATTAATACAAGACAGTTTTTTGATAGATGGAAAGAAAGATTTGCAAGTAGAAGAAATGTTTCTGCTTTTTGTGATGAAAAGAATTTTGAAGAATGGTTTCAATTTGTAAATGGTAATGTTAGAGAAGGAGAATTTATTAAATTATATATTCCAATTAACACACCACATTTATATGAAGGAGTAAATCAATTATTTGATTTTATAGCTTCTGAAAATATAGAACATGAATCTAAAGTTGGTGAAATAGCTAGAATAGATAATGTAATAGTAAGACTTAGAAAAGGAGATAAAACATCTGCTCAAAAGATAATAGATTTTATAAATAGTAATAAATATTTAAAAACTGGATTAAATAAAAATAATCCATTTATACCTTCGATAAAAGGTGTAGGTTTTATGAGAGAATATGGTATTTCTTATACTTCTGTTATTTCGGAGTTAATGGAAAGTTATATTCGTTATAGTATTTATGGAAATAAAAAACCAAATATTGATGGTTTTAAAACTTTTGTTGAACAAAATGCACATGATAATTATGTAATTGAAACCTTTGATAATGCTTATTATGGTGGTAGAGGATATAATATTTCTAACAAAGATGAATTAAATAATTCATTTGATAGAGTAACACCATTAAATGAAACTCAAAAAGTAAGTGTATTTATAGATGCATGTAAAGAAACATATAAAAGACATGGTATTAATCAGGTCATTGGCGCTATTGAAAAGATAGTTCATGGTGGCAATTATTCATCTATATCAAATGGAAAATATGGTTATAGAAATATATTAATGCAAAATGTACCTTCATATGAAATTGAACAAATTATAAACAATGGATTTGAAGAACTATATGGAGATAAATATTCTACAACACCAATTGAAGGTAAAATAACATCATATGTATATACATTATTTCAAGAAAACTTATTATTTAGTTTCGAAGAAGCTTGTATGGCAACACTAAATAAATATGGAACAAATCATTTAAGAGGTGCCATTAGAAATTATTTTATGTATGGTAAAACAGATAATTTTACAAGAACTAGTTCAGACAAAAAAGTTGATTATAGAGCATCAATTCAAAGTATAGATAATCATTATCTAATTTATTATTTAACAAAATATCTAAATCTTAAAGGATATAATGTTACTAATAAAAATAGTTATGAAATAATAGATGATTTTGTATATGTTTTATCTAATTCAAAATATATGGATGATATAGAAGTAGTTAATTTATAAGAACAGAGTATTCAAAAAGAATCTCTTTTCTTTTATAATAACATTGGAGTGATTAATATGAATTTATCAAAGACTAAATATTGTAATGGTGCTCAATGTCCTAAAATACTTTGGCTTGATAAAAATAAACCTGAAGTAAAAGAAGAAATTGATAACACTAGCATAATGGATAATGGAAATGATGTCCATGAAGTTGCTAGAGATCTTTTGGGTGCTCATAAAAATGTATCATTTAATGAAGATTTAAATAAAATGATTGAAGAAACAAAAAAATATTTAAAAGAAGAAAATGTTGTTATAACAGAAGCATCTTTTAATTATAATAATAATTTTGCTAGTATAGATCTTCTTAAAAAGAGTGGTAATAATTATGAAATATATGAAGTTAAAAGTAGTACTCATTTAAAAGATGTATTTAAAGAAGATATTTCATACCAATATTATGTTTTAAAAAGTCTTGGTTATAATATAACTAAATGTTATGTAGTTCATATTAATAGTAATTATGAAAGGCATGGAGATTTAAATTTAAATGAATTATTTACTATAAATGATGTAACTGATTATGTTTTTAATAATGAAGAAAATATAATAAGAACAATTAAAGAAATAAATGAATATATGAAAAATGAAAAAGAGAAAAATAAAGAAATATCTGAAAGTTGTTTTTCTCCATATGCATGTCCATATTTTAATTATTGTTCTTCTGTATTACCAGAGAAGAATATATTTACTCTTCCAATGATGCAAACTAAAACTAAATTAAAATATTATAGAGATGGAAAATATTCGTATGATAAATTATTAGAAAGTGATATATCAGAAAAATATAAAAGAATTATTGATTATGATTTAAATAATAGAGAAGATTTTATTAATAAAAATAATATTAAAAAATTTATGTCTTCAATTTATTATCCATTATATTTTTTAGATTTTGAAACATATCAAATGTCTATACCAAAATATGATGGTATAAAGCCATATGAACAAATACCTTTTCAATATTCGCTTCATTATTATGAAAATGAAGAGTCCGAATTATTACATAAAGAATTTCTAGGTAAAGAAGGAACTGATACAAGAAGAAGTTTAGCTGAAAGTTTAGTAAATGATATACCACTTGATGTTTGTACTCTTGCATATAATATGTCATTTGAAAAAACAGTTATAAAAAGATTATCTGAAGAGTATCCTGATTTAAAAGAACATTTAATGAATATACATGATCATATTATTGATTTAATGATACCTTTTAAAAATGGAGATTATTATAGTAAGAATATGCATGGTTCATATTCTATCAAATATGTTTTACCAGCTTTATTTGAAGGAGATGAAGAATTAAATTATAAAAATTTAGATTTAATTCATAATGGATCTGAAGCAATGAATGCATTTGCTTCACTTGAAGAAATGACTCCTGAAGAACTAAAATATACAAGAGAAAGATTACTTGAATATTGCAAGTTAGATACTTATGCAATGGTAAAAATATATCAAAAACTCAAAAAAATATAGGTGAAAAAATGAAGAAAAAAGATAGATTAAAAAAAGGTATTATTCCTGGTATATATGGAATAATCTCTAATTGTTTAATTGGTATTTTAAAATTAGTGATTGGCGCTTTATCTGGAAGTATAAGTATAATAGTAGATGCATTTAATAATATATTTGATATGTCATCTTCTATATTAACAATAATGGCATTTAAACTATCTAGTAAAAAAGCTGATAGAGAGCATCCCTATGGTCATGCAAGATATGAATATTTATTTACTTTATTTATATCAATTATTATGTTTATGACAGGGTTATTATTTTTATATAAATCTACTTTAAAAATAATTAATGCAGAAGAAATAGATATAACAAATATTACATTTATTATTTTAATATTATCTATATTAATTAAATTATCTCAGGCATTTGTATATATGTATTATTATAAAAAAATAAAATCAGATGCATTAAAATATAGTGCTTTAGATACAAGAAATGACATTTTAATAACAACATCTATTTTAATATCAATGATTATTATGAAAAAATATAATATTAATATAGATGGTTATATAAGTTTATTAATATCATTATTTATAATATATAGTTCATTTAAAATGATACTTGATTCAATATACCCATTAATCGGACCATTACCATCTAAAGAATTAGTAAATACCATAAAAAAGAGAATTCTTTCTCATGATAAAATACTTGGTCTTCATGATTTAATTATTCATAATTATGGAGTAGATTCAAATTTTATAAGTGCTCATTTAGAAATAGATTCTAAGTTATCATTATTAGAAGCACATGAAATAGTGGATGATATAGAAAATGAAATAAAAGATTTACTTGGTTATGAAATAACTATTCACTTAGATCCAGTTGTAGTAGGAGATAAAAAAACTATTGAATTAAAAGAATTAGTTTTATCTACACTAAAGAAATTAAATAAGAATATAGAAATACATGATTTTAGAGTAGTTAAACGTTCTGATCATGATAAAGTATTATTTGATGCAGTTATTCCATATGAATGCGATTATACATATCAAGATTTATGTGATTATTTATCTGAACATATAAAAAGTAATAATACATATAGAATAGAAATAGATAGACCATATGTATAAAAAAGTTGTTTTTTATAATTTACTATGTTAAAATAACTAACCTTGTAAGGAGATAATAAAATGAGCATAGTAGAATATATGAGAAGTCGCATACCACTTGAAATAAGAGAACAAAAATTATTTGAACTTATTGAAGAAATGGAAAGAGAATCATTTAACTTATTTGACGAAGTATTAAATTTAAATAATGAATCAATTTTAAAATTAGTTTCATTAATGAATAGATGCAAATTATTAACATTAGCATACAATGAATTAGCAGAAAGTTTTGTATATCTTAATTCTATTGAAGATAGTTCTAGATTTTATGCTTCTAAAAGATATGAACTTAAAATGTTAATGACTATAACAGCTACACTTTATGCTTTTATGCAAGATGCTATGTTTGGAATACTATCATATGTATTATTAAGTACATCAGCTAAAAATTATTTTATTAAAGAACTTAAAGATATCGAAGCAAATATGGAAAGATTTGATGATATAAAATTAAAAAGAATTGGTCGTACATTAGATAATTCTACTAGAATAATAGAAGGTAAATATAATAGATTATTAGATTCAATTAAACAAACACCTGGTTTAAAAGAAAAGATAATTTTTGAAAATGAATTTATCATTTCATTACTTGAAGGAACAAAAACACTAGATGATTATAATGAACTATCTATTGATTTAAAAGAAGGAATATTAAATATATTAAAGAGTGACTTAAATAGCGATAGTAATAATATAAATGAGTTATTTGATTTACTTCAAAATGAAGAAAAAATGAAAAATGATTTAAAACTAACTTTATGTTAGTTTTTTTATTTATTTTTTTAAAAAAATCTTCATAATTTTTAATAATAGTGTTATAATATAGCAAGATTTACGAGAGGTTAGCGCTATGGATTTAAAAGATATTAAAGGACTTGGTCCAAAAACATTAGAATGCTTGAATAACATAGGAATTAATAATATAACAGACTTAGTTTCTTACTATCCATATAGACACGATGTAATACTTTTAAATGATATTAAAACAGTAGAAGATGGACAGCATGTAATAATAGAATGTATTGTTGATTCTGTTCCAATTACAAGACGTTTTAGAGCAAATATGTCTTCTCTAACATTTAGAGCAGTATCAAATAAAAAAGTAATTGCTATTGTTATTTTTAATAGAGCATTTTTAAAAAATAATATTAAACCTGGTAGTACTATAACAGTTATAGGTAAATATGATAAAGTAAAAAATACAGTAGTAGCTTCAGATATAAAATTTGAAAAAATTAAAAGTGGAACCATTGAAAGTGTTTATCATTTAACAAGTGGATTAACATCAAAATCACTTAAAAAATATATAAGTGAAGCACTATTAAAATATGACAATTATGTAGATTTAATACCAGATTATTTAAATGAAAAATATGATTTTATATCTAAAAAAGAAGCAGTTTTAAATATACATGAACCTAAAAGTGAAGACATGTTAAAAAAATCATTAGTTAAACTTAAATATGAAGAATTATTTGAATTTATGTTTAAGATTAATTATATGAAGGAACAAAACAAAGAAAGTAGAAGTGGATATATAAGAAATATAGATCCAGAAGATATAAATGACTTTATAAGAACACTTCCATTTGAATTAACAGCAGATCAAACTTCTGCAGTAGAAGAAATATATAAAGATATGACTTCTTCTAAAAGAATGAATAGAATGCTTCAAGGAGATGTTGGTAGTGGTAAAACAATAGTATCTGTAATAGCTGCTTATATAAACCATTTATCAAAAGGGCAAAGTGCTCTTATGGCACCAACTGAAGTATTAGCTCTTCAACATTTTAAAACAATTAAAAATATATTAAGTTCTACTAATATGAGAGTAGATGTTTTAATTGGAAATATGAAGAAAAAAGAAAAAGATGAAATAGTTGAAAAACTAAAAACAGGTAAAATAGATTTAATAATCGGAACACATGCATTATTAAGTGAAAATGTTGAATTTAAAAATTTATCACTTGTTATAACAGATGAGCAACATAGATTTGGAGTAAATCAAAGAGCAACTCTAAAAAATAAGGGATTACTTCCAGATACACTTTATATGAGTGCAACTCCAATACCAAGAACATTTGCATTAACTATTTATGGTGATATGGATATTACAAATATTAAAACTAAACCAGCTGGAAGAAAAGAAATAAAAACAATTATTAAAAGTGAAAAAGAATTATTAAGTGTATATGAACTTATGAAAGAAGAAATAGAAAAAGGACATCAAGTTTATATAGTATCACCATTAATAGAAGAAACAGATGTAATAGATTTAACAACAGTTAATGAAATAAAAAGAAATATAGATCTTTATTTTAAAGGTAGTGTAAAAAGTGGTATTATGCACGGTAAACTATCTAAAGCAGATAAAGATAAAGTAATGAATGATTACAAAGATGGTAAATTAAATATATTAATATCAACTACTGTTATTGAAGTAGGAATAGATGTTAAAAATGCTACTTTAATGGTTATATATGACGCTGAAAGATTTGGTCTAGCAACACTTCATCAATTAAGAGGAAGAGTAGGAAGAAATGAATTTGAAAGTACTTGTGTTCTTATTGGTGATGAAAAGAATGAAAGATTAAAAGTTTTAACTGAATCAAATGATGGATTTTATATAACAGAAAAAGATTATGAAATGCGTGGAGAAGGAGATTTATTTGGCGTTAAACAAAGTGGAGATATGTCATTTAAAATATCTAATTTACATAAAGATATGAAAATACTTCTACAAGCAAAATCAGACTCTAAAGAATTTTTAGATGATAATAAAAATAATAATTTTGAAAATTATAAAGAATATGCTAAAATAGTAAATGAACTTATGAATTTAGATTAATTAAGGGAGATGAAATTATGGGAAGAGCTCATGAAGTAAGAGCAAAAGCAATGGCTGCTACTGCTGCTAAAAAATCAAAATTATATTCAATTTATGCAAAGGAAATTATGAAGGCTGCAAAGTCTAACCCAGATCCTGCTAGTAATGATGTATTAAGAAGAGTTATAGAGAAGGCAAAAAGAGAACAAGTACCTTCAGATGTAATAAGTAGAAACATTGATAAAGCAAAAAAAGGTGAAGTTGAAAACTATGATGTAGTTGAATATGAAGCATTTGCTCAAGGTGGAAGTAATTTAATAGTTAAATGTTTAACTGATAATCCAAATAGAACAATTACTTATGTTAAAACAGTATTTAATAAATGTGGAGCTAAAATAGCTGGTCAAAATTCAGTTAGTTTCATGTATGAACATCTTGGTGCTGTTGGAATTAAAGGACATACTGAAGATGAAGTAATGGAAGCACTTATCAATGCTGATGTAGATGCAAATGATATTGAAGTAGAAGATGACATTATTGTTGTATATACAGAAGTAGCTGATTTAAATAATGCCAAAAAAGCATTAGAAGATGCATTCCCTGGTATTACATTTGAAATAGATGAAATAGCATACTATCCAAAAGATACTGTTAAATTAACAGACGATGAAAAAGAAAAATTTACTAGACTATTAGATATGCTAGATGAAATAGACGATGTAAGTAATGTATATCATAATGTAGAACTATAAAATGTTCTACATTTTTAATATATGAATAATAAAAGGGAGAAAAAATAATTATGAAAAAAGAAGGTAAAACAAAAAAAATAATATTTGGAATAATAGGATTTATTATAGTTATTGCAATTTTAACATATTTTGTAATATTACCATTGTATGAAAGATATGATGTTCAACAAGCATGTAATACTTATGGTGAAGGATTTAAAGCGGTAAAATATACAGATAAAATTGTGATTGAAAAAACTGGTGTTAATCCAAAAAAACAACATAATTTAACTGATGCAGGAATTTCTTATTCAAATACTGAATTTGCTGAATGGTACTGCTTAAGTCCAGATGGAGTATTAATTTGGGAACAATGATAATATAAATATCTAAAATTTTAATGGATGAATAATAAAAAGGAGTAAAAATAATTATGGAAAATAATGAGAAGATTAAAAAAATTATATTTGGAATTATAGGCTTTATTATACAGGTTGTTTTATCATATATTTTTGTGGTAAATGATGAATTAATAATTCTAATTATACCTGTTATATTTACTATTGTTCTTCTATGTTTTAAAAAGACAAGAATAGGTGCGATAATAGGTATAGTTTTTGCAATCTTTATTTATTATTTAATAATGCCATTGTCTGAAAAATATGACGTTCAACATAACATATGTTCTTTGTATGGTGATGGATATAAAGCAGTAAAATATACAAATAAATATGTACAAGAAAAAACAGAAGAGTATTGTCACGGTACATCAGATTGTGGAACTGGCTGGGCTTTTCATTGGTATTGCGTTGGACCAAATGGTGAAATTCAACCAGGACGATAGAAAAATAGCGAGAGTTTTTATGATAAAAATTAATAACATAAATGAATTAGATAGGAATTATAATTCTAATGAAGTAGTTGCTATTAACGAAAAGATTATAAATAATATACAATCAGATGTTAAAAAAATAATCTCTTTTAATAAAAAGAATCCAACTATTGAAATAAGAATTAATATGGATCTTAATCATAATAATTTTAATAAATTAAATAGAATAAAAAATGAATTATTAAAAGAAGACATTAGTTCTGATAAAATTAGAATTCAATTATCTGGAGAGACAATTTATAATCAATTTGATAATAGTTTTACTACATTAGAAAAATATTATTCTATGAAAGAAATAAATTTATCAGAAAAAATTATTAATTCTATGATAGATAGTATTAAAGTGCATAATTTTTCTCCATTAGAAAATATATTTGCTTGTTATATGATGGTTACCTTATTTAAAGATTATAAAGAAGTTAACAATAATATGTTAAGACCTCTTAGTAGAAGTTTAAACACTATACTTTTTAATGATTATATAGTATGTGAAGGGTATTCAAATCTATTTAATAAATTATTATCTGGACTTAATATTAAGTCATCTAAATTAGTTTATAAAACTAAAGCAAATGCAAATCATGCAGTTAACATTGCTAATATAAAAGATAATAAGTATAGAATATATGGCAATTATTTATTTGATTCAACATTAGATAATAAGCATAAAAGAGATAATGAAAAAGAAATGAACGATTCAAAAGAATTAAATATGGAAGGATTATCTCTTGTAGTAAATATTCCAATTGATAATTTTGCTCTTAGTAGTGATGAATTTGAAATAGAACATACTAGAATAAAAAATCTTGTTTTCTTAAATAATGGAGAAGAAGATAATCCTCTTGGTAAAGAAAAAGTATCAGATGATTTAATTGATACTGAAGTAATAAGAGATTGTATTACTTATGTATGTAGTAAGATTTATAATACAAACTTATATAATGATGAAAGTTTTGAAGAGACTCTTGATTACTTATTAATGAATAGAGAAGAAAATCAATTAAAAATGTAGATTTTATCTACATTTTTTTATAAAGAATAAAATACCCATACTACTTATGCACATTATTAATCCGATTAGCTGTATTAAATCATTTTCCGTAATAACAAACAGAATAACTCCAAAATACATTAACATATATGATAATAATCCATACATATTATGTTTTTTATTTAAAACAAAATATGCTGCAAAATATAAAAATAATGATGCAAAAGGTAATATTAACATTTCGCCGAAAATAGAGGAATAATAATCTAAGTCTCTTGCAATAGAAATATCATGTAAATCATTTTCATTAATTGCTATTTTTACATAATCATTTAAGTGGTATGTTTTGGAAGAATTATTTTGAAAACTAAAATGCTTTTTTTCATTATTTTCATCAAAACATATTTTATTATTAGTACAAGAGACAGCAATTATTTTACCATCTATACTTACTATTTTACTATTTTCAATAATATATTTGTTCTTATAATCTGATACAAATATTTTTAGTCCAATTATACCTATTATAATAGATAATGCAGAAAATATAAGAATAGCTAATAATTGTTTATTCATATAACACCTCTATTATGAATTATATCATATCGTTTACATTTATAAAAATATATTGTACTATAAATATAGTAAGAATAATGTAAAGAATCATTTGATGTTTAATGATTCTATGATACAATGATAATAGTGGAGAGTAAGAAATGAAAATAAGAGATGTAGGTTTTGAAAATAATGAATTGTATAGAGAAGCTAGATTCAATAAAAATACTGTAGGTATGCCACAAGAAGTGGTTAAAAGTGATGGAAATATTCTTAAAAGAAGAATGGGTGCCATGTCAATATTAGCACTTGAAACACTTTGTGGTGGTTATGATAAAGCAGTTGCTGAAATTAGTGATAAAAGTATGGAATCTATTGTATCTAAAATGCTTGAAAATGCTAAAAACGTTACATATGAAAGAAGTGTTAAATTATGAAATATGCTCTTGACGATGTAATTAAATTTAACGAGGGAGAGTATTTGGTTTTAGATGTAATTAATCATAAAGAAAACACATATTTATATTTGATAAATAATAGTGAATTTTATGACGATATAGCAATTGTTAAAGTACATGATGATGGTTCTTTAGGATATATTGAAGAAGAAAAAGAGTTTGATTATGTACTTAGTAGAATATTTATTGATAATGAAGCAGATCTTTATTATTTAATAGCAAAAGAATAGAAAAAATATTTTAAAATAATATATATTTATGTTATAATTTTATATAGAATCGAAATGGAGTTGATTATATGATTATATTTTCATCAATATCATCATATTTAAATATATTAGCATCCAATTATGCAGCTGGATTCTTAAATTTAATTCTTCTTACAATAGCTGAAGGAATTTATAGAGTTGTTGCTGTAGCATATCAAGTTTTTAACTTTATGTGCCAAATGAATTTAAATGTAATGATTGGATCTATGTCAGGATTAATAACAAGAGTTAAAGCTCTTATTATTGTTTTAGTTATATTTAAACTTGGTCTTTCTTTAGTTCAAAATATAATGAATCCTGATAATGCAATGGCAGCAGGAAAACAATTGTTAATAAATATATTAATATGTTCTGCTCTTTTGGTATCTTATAACTTCATATTTGGAGTGGCAAATGAAGTTGGAATGCTAATTATAGGATCACCAGCAGATTATAAATATACATATTTAAAAAGAATAGCAGGAGTGTCCGATGGAGGAGACTCTGGTTTGCTTATGAGACTATTTTTTGGTAGTAGTGCCAATGTACTAGGAGATAGTGCTGCTGATTTAGGTAAAACAATGGCAGTACAATCATTATGTATTACATTCCAAGATAATAATTCTGATACATGTAACACTTTAGAAAGTGTTTTAAGTAAAGGCGGAGAAAGTTGGGATTTAAAGAAGATAAGTAATTTAAATCCATACTTAGGTAGAGAAATAGATGGGCATCCATTTATAGCAATCATAGTTGGTGGATATATAATATATTCATTAGTTTATGGTTCAGTACAAATTGGTATTCGTATGTTTAAACTAGCCGTTTTGCAAATGGTAGCGCCACTGGCAATTATTTCAATTATTTCGACCGAAGGCGTCAAAAGTGATTTATTTAAAAAATATCGACAAATGTATGTTTCAATATTTATAAGTGCGTTCACGAGAATTATTTCGATTCTGCTCGTAACGGTATTTATAACAAGTATTTTAGGAAATATAGGTGGAACAATAAGTACAGTTACATCAGCTAAAGGAATTGTTAAAATAATTGTTCTTGCTCTTATTATAGTAGCTGGATATCAATTTGCTGGTCAATTCCCAAAAATGATTGAACAATTACTTGGTAAAGTAATGGAAACTGATGGAAATGGAAACTTTGGTAAGTTCTTAGGAAACCTAGCTACTGGAGCAGCAGGTGGAGCAGTTGGATTTGCAACAGGAGTTGCTCATGGTGAAGGTGGTCTTGGCAATAGATTAATGAGTGGAGCAGTTGGTGCTAGTGAAGGCGTAGCTGCTAGTAACAAAGGTAACAGTGTAGCTGAGAAATTTAAAAATATTAATGAATCAAGAGGAACAATTAAGAATAAAGCTGGAGCTATTTCAGAAATGGGAGCAGGTGCTTACCTAGCAGGAGCTGCTCAATCAAGAATTCCATTTGCTGGTGCTAAAGCACAAGAAGAGAAAGTTGCTGCATTTGATAAAGCAGCTGCTGGATATGATAAAGAAATGGAAAAAGTAAATGCTTCAGAAAAAGATTACGATGCAGTTGGAAGTATTATTTCAGCGTATGATAATGCTCAAATACAAGGAGTTAAAGATCAAGCTGCTGGATCTGGAACAGGATTATCTGGATTTGCTGGATATGGAAGTTCTGGTATTAAATATGGTACTGATAGAGAAGCATATGCTCAAAGTTTACTTAAATATAATCAAGAATTTAATAATAAAACAGCTGCATATGAAGCTGCAAAATCATCTGGAGATCAAACAAGAATTGCTTCTGCTCAATTAGATTTACAACAAGCTAGAGATAAAGCACTTAAAGCAGCTAGAAGTGATTGGGATGCTGCTAAGAGTAATGTTGATAATGAAGATACAAGATATCTACAAGAAAGATTTAAAGAAGAAACTGCTAAATTAGACTTTGGTGGATCTAAACAAGAATTATCTCTTGGTAGTACATCTAATCCAAGTGCTCATCAATATACAATTAGTGATGCTAAAACATTACTTGGTAGTGAAAAAGCTAGACTTGGAAAAGAAAAAGATGATATTACAAGAAATAAAAATGAAGTTCTTGGTAAGAAGAAAGACTTTATGAATTCTGACAAATATAAAAATATTAAAGGATATAATAATATTAGAAACAATAATTTATAGTTAAAATAAAAGAAAGGAAAAAAGGATATGAATAATTATTTAATACCTGCAAATAGTAAAAAAAGTGCATTGATATTAGGAATATTCAAACCAGTTGATTTTTGGATACTTGGAATAGGTTGTGCAGTGTCACTTATATTCTTTGTAAGTATAAGAACAAATGATGCATTATGGTCAATAGTTATAAAATTATTACCAATAGCATTATCTGTATTACTTGTAATACCTATACCATATAGGCATAACATAGCAAGATTATTATTAATTCTAATTGATTATTTCTTTATAGATGTTCAGAAAGAGTATAAATGGAGAGGATGGTGTGCAAGTCATGAGTTTGGCGACAAAAAGTGAGGGCTCAACTGAAAAATGGGTTCCAGTAAGAGCAATAAATAATGGGGAAATTATTCTAGATAATGGATTTAGAGTAACTGGTGTTAAAGTAAGACCTAGAAACATATTTATTTTAGATTATGATTCACAAAATAATGCAATCTTTAATCTAAGAAACTTCTATAACACACTTGACTATCCATTTTGGTTAATTATCGCAGATAGACCAGTTGATATAAATGTATATGTAGCTCAATTAAAACTTCTATATAATCAAGTTGGTTCTCAAACAATAAGAAAATTAATTAAAGAAGATATGGATAAAGCTGCATTATTTATGAGTAAAGAAGTTAATGTTACTGATACAGAATATTTCTTACTATTTAAAGATAAGAGACCTGAAGTAATTCAAAAAAGAATACAAAGTTTAATATCTAATCTAGCTAATGCTGGACTTCAATCATCACAAGTTAGTAACGATGATTTAAGAGTTTTATTAGATGGATTTTTGAATGGTGGCGACACTACAAAGTTTGGAACGGTGATGAGTAATATATGAGTATAAGTTTTAAAAGTCAAATCGCTCCTAAGGGTTGGAAAACTAAAAGTGATGGACTAGTTATTAGTAATAAACATTGCACAATATTAACAATAATAAGTTATCCTAAATCAATAAATGAAGGATATTTAGCTAATATTACGCAAATCTCTGGAATTAAAGTATGTATTAAACATATTCCAATAGCATTCTCAGTATTATCTAAGATGCTTAATAAAGAAATTGCTGATATGAAACAAAGATATCAAGATGAAAGAGATGTTACAATACAAGAGCAAATTAGACAAGATTATGAAAGTATTGAAGAATTCATCACAATGTTAACTGCTACACAAGCAAGAATCTTTGATTTCCAAATGCATGTTTTAATAACAGCAGATTCTCATGAAGAATTAGAAAATAAAAAAGTTCAAGTTAAAAACTATTTAGATGCTATGGGCATGAAAGGTGTAGTTCTTAATTTTGAACAAGATAAAGTTTGGAAGAGTATGCTTCCAATATATGAAAAAAATGATATAGAAGAAAGAATAGGTACACCAATACCATCAGTTACTATCGCAGCAATGTATCCATTTGTATTCGATAGTATTAA
>JAEEGL013078483.1_pt1 | contig 26104 bp, 22 predicted proteins | sample 9134231 | NCBI WGS metagenome assembly JAEEGL01 (sample SAMN16246548, study PRJNA631951) | gut metagenome | biome: gut microbiome; feature: rumen; material: fiber-attached | host: Bos | place: Iran: Karaj | collected 2018-10
CGTAGTACCCAATATCGCGAAGGCGGCAAAGAGTCCGAAGTCCTGCAAGAGGTCGGTCTTGATGAATATCAGTCCTGCGAAAGAACCGATGGTAGTGAGACATCCCAGCCATACGGGTTTTACCTGATCACGAAGCATCTGCTCGCCATCGCTCACGTATTTATGATGTGTCAGCACGTGGAGCACATAACTAAGCGCCACGCCAAGAACGACACCTCCGATGGCCAGTGCCAACAGTGAGAACTCACCTTTGAGCCAGTACATCATCGACAGTCCGAAGAACGTGCCGAACACAACTGGCAGCAGGAGCAATGGTATGGTATCCCATCTGCGGAAACAGAAAAGCAGGAATATCAGCACAAGAATAAGTGCACCAGTTATAGTGGTGGTGAGATCATGCTTTATCTGAGTGGAGTTGTAGAATCCGCTGGCAGGTGTGCCATGATAGCTTATGCGGATATCAGGATGACTCTTGCTGTACTGCTCCATCTGCTCGTTGAGCATCCTGAACATCGCAGAGCCCTGACCTGTGTTTGTGCTCGAGAATCGAGGGGTGATGATTGCGATACACACTGTGGAGTCGGGCACAAGGAAATGGTTTTCGACAGTATTGTAACTGCCTGCGCTCAACAGTGGTTTCATCTGTTCTGCCAACACGTTACGCATTCCCAGAGGATCCATCTGGATCAGGTCGGGGAACATTCCTCCCATCTCACTCAGCAGGTCTTCGTGATTCTGTTGCATCTGTTGAGTGAAATGCTCGCGGGTCAATAGGGAGTCGAAATGTATGTATGCCGTAGTGTCGATGTAGGCAGGAAGATGCTCTGACAGATAGTCGATACCATCAGCCATCAGATCTTCATCAAGCTTATAGAAGATATCACCGATGGTCTGAGTAACGGAGTCTTTCTGTGTCAGTTCTTCTACGAACTCATCACAGGTCTGAATAAGAGAATCAAGGTTTCCTGCTTTGTCTTCAAACAAAAGAAAGACCTTGTCCTTGATCTTAAGATCGGCAAAGGCAAGTTTCGTGGTGCCGTCTTCATTCTTAGACGATGGCATCAGCTTGTTGATGTCTTCCTCCAGATGAATCCTTGTGGCAAAATATCCGAAGAAGATCAAAAGAAAAGCCATCGAAAGCCAGTAGACAGCCTTGTGACCTCTGAAATATCTGTATATCTTGATGAATAACTCCGTCATAAAACTCTTATCTGCGGCTCTTATTGCATGAATATCTTCAACTGAGCCTTGGCTATGGTCTCATCGCCGATACGACTCTCGCCAGTAGCCATTGTAACATTACCGAAGGTGAAGCCGAACTCGATACTGGTTGTCACCTTCTCACCAATCTTCGGACGACGCTGGCACTCAAAACGCTTTACCTCGCCAATGAGTCCCACAGGAGGATTCTCTCCCGGGTTCTCCTGTTCCAGGGCCTGCAGCCCCATAAGGGCCGAACATGACTGGGCGATATGCTCTATAAGTCCTGTCTCTGCCATAGTGCCGTCGTACAAGATGAAATAATTCTCCTTGAGAACGGTAAGGGCGGTAACGGCATGGGTGCCGTCACTCGCCTCTATCTCGTCCATCATCATAAAGGGCTCTCTCTGAGGGATGAGCCTCTTGATGTCTTCGCCTTTTATCTTCACAAATAACAGGTTTTAAGCGGCCATGTGCTGCTCGATGTAATCGTAAAGATCGTTGAAAGTCTGAATCTTGTGCAGCTCGTTAACAGGGATAGTGATCTTGTAGTTGAACTGCAGGAGGGCAACCATGTCAACCAGACTCAGGCTGTCGAGCATAAGAGTCTCCTTAACATTTGCCTCTGGGGTGATTTCGCTTACTTCTACTTCAAACTCGTTGGCGAGCAGCTCATTAACCTGCTCCATGATTTCATTTCTTGTCATAATCTTATCTTTGTAAATATGTTACTATTTATTGTTAATATGTTACTATGTCTTTAATACATGTTATTCTGTCTACAGATTCTTTACAATCAGCGTAGAGTTAGTTCCTCCGAATCCAAATGAGTTGCTCAGGAACTGATCGAACTGTATCTCCTTCGTCTCTGCAAGTACGTTGATGCAATTTGTCTCATCATCAGGATTCTCGAAGTTGATGTTACCTGCGATAAAGCCATTCTTCATCATCAGCATAGAGTAGATGATCTCTGATGCACCTGCCATCCACATCTCATGACCTGTCTGACTCTTTGTAGATGTTACAGGAACCTTGTAATCTCCGAAGATCTGTGCGATAGCCATTGCCTCACGGGCATCACCGATCTTTGTCGATGTGGCATGGGCATTGACATATCCGATGCTACGAATATCTACACCAGAGTCTTTCAGACAGAGCTCCAGTGAACGTGCAGGACCAGCTACATTCGGTGTAGAGATATGATCGCCATTGCCAGAGAATCCCCATCCGATGATCTCTGCCAGGATAGGAGCACCACGACGTACGGCACTCTCGTAGCTCTCAAGGATTACTGTTGCTGCACCACCTCCAGGAACCAGACCATTACGATCACGGTCGAAAGGACGGCTTGCCTTTATGGGGTCATCATTGAGGGCGAACGACTGAATACCATCGAATGAAGCCACACCATACATGTTGGCCTCCTGAGCACCACCACATACTACACACTCCTGCAGACCATTGCGGATAAGCAGGGCTCCCAGACCGATTGACTGTGAACCGCTGGCGCAGGCTGCTGATGCTGTGAGGTTGATACCCTTAAGATGGAACAGACAGGCGAGGTTCATCGTAACAGTAGAGTTCATCGACTGGAAGATGGCGCCACTGCCACAAGCTGCTGTAGAGCCTGCCTGACGGAACTTGTCGAGAGATACCATCGTGGCCTCTGATACAGAGTCATTACCATAGATGATTCCCACCTCGTGCTGGTCGATATAATCCTGATCCAGACGAGCTGCCTCGAGGGCGTCCTTTGTTGCCATATATGCATACTGAGCCTCTTCTGGCATAAACTGACGCTGGTTACGGCCAACGAATGGCTTAAGGTCTGGAAGAGGGATATTTGCTGTAAATGGAGAACGGAATCCTGCATCGATACGTTCCTGACTCTTGATTATTCCACTCTTACCTTCATAAAGTGACTGGCGCACCTCTTCAAGGGTCGTTCCTAAACACGACCAGATGCCCATTCCTGTAATTACTACTCTTTCCATTATTTTTTATTTTATATTTTATTATTCTTATTATTCCAATTTCTTTCTCTCTTTATTATTTTATTTCTTTCCTGTAACACCTGCGGCGCTTCACCAACTCGGGCTTCAGTGGTTTCCACTGCGAAAGCTCACGTACATTATCTTCTAACTGAGGACCAGTCTCTGCCCATTTGAATCCATACTTATTATATACAGGTATTAGATTGTCGAAGAAGAGGGCGTTGATACCGAGTCCCTGAAGTTCTGGCTTTACAGCTATCAACAGCATCTCGGCATTGTCCTCGGGTTTCCATCTCAGAGCCTTAAGCAGATGATACCATCCCATAGGGAAAAGACGGCCTTTGGCTTTGCGCATAGACTGAGAGAGACTTCCCATCGTTATCGCCACACCAACAACCTCATTCTGTTCGTCAACTACGATAGGAATAAGCTGTTTGTCTATGATGCTTAAATATTTGTGGAGGAAGAAGTCAATCTGTTCGTCTGATAATTTAGAGAATCCGAAGAGTGGGGCATAGGCCTCATTCAACAGGTCGAAAACCTTCTTGCCATATCCCTGACGATAAACGAGATCATTATTCGGCTTTATCACTCGCAGCCCCATCTGTTCCTTCGCATACTGGGCCACTCTGCTGTATCTGCCAGGTATATCCTTAGGGATGTTTATACGTATCTGAACCCAGTCAACCTCCTTGGTATAACCCAAAGCCTCCATGTGACGGGGGTAATACTCCGGATTGTATATGGTGTTTATGGAACCCATGAGGTGGAAATCCTCGATAAGCATACCTTCCTTGTCGAAGTCGGTGATGCCTAAGGGGCCTTGAATGGTATCCATGCCCTGGGCTGCTCCCCACTTGCAGACAGTATCAAGCAAAGCCTTGGATACATCCTGGTCATCGATGAACTCAATCATGGAGAATCTTACGTTCTTCTTCTTCCAGGTATCATTAGCCTTGCGGTTGATTATTCCAACGATACGGCCTACGGGCATATCGTCCTTGTAGGCTACGAACGGTTGGATGATGGAGAACTTTATTCCGGGGTTCTTTTCAGGTCTGAAAATGTTCCTGACGTCACTTTCCAAATCAGGGACGTATTGATCACATCCCTTATAGACGATCTTCGTTACCTTCAGAAAATCATCCATCCTTTGTTTGTTGTCTACTTTTATGACGTCTATCTTTTTCATCTGAAAAATATTCTTATTTTCTCTTACCTGTACGATATTCCAATGGAGTCATCCCTGCCTCGTCACGGAAATACTGTCCGAAGAAAGAAGGATTGGGGAATCCCATCTGGTTGCTTATCTCCTTTACCGACATGTTGGTGGTCTTCAGCAAACTGTAGCATTGTTCCATAACACTGTCTGTGATCCATCGCATAGGCGATTTCCCACTTACTCTGGAACAAATGGTAGAGAGGTATTTTGGAGTAATATAGAGTTTCTCAGCATAGTACGACACCTGGCGGCGCTTATGCTGTTCATGCTCAACGAGATTGAGGAACTGATTAAACAGCACCTTGTCGCGATCTGTTGATGCGTCGATATCTACTAAAGCACTCTCCTGACTCAACAACTGCTCACACACGATAAGCAGGAGTGTACGCAGGAACGACATCGTAAGCTCGTGGCCCAGTCTTAAGTCGCCACCCTGGAATATCGCGAGAGAATGATCACGTAATACGTTAGTCCAGCGCTCACCGTCGATGACAAATGTCTCCTGCATGTATATCGCACGATTCCAGATGCCTATCTGGGGACCAAGAATAGTTCTGAGCATGTTGTCGCTGACAATCAGTGAAGAAGCATCAACGTCTGTGCTTACCATCATCGGGTGGAACAACTTTTCAGCAGGAACCAATAACAGCTGACCGGCGTGGACTTTGATTTGCTTGTCGCCCCCTACTTCAAGCAACAATCGTCCCTTTCGGCAATGAATGATGGCATTGTGTTCCATCTTTATTGTCGATGAGGTAGATATTTTTTCTATGTCTTGCAGGTTTTCCAGAAACCAGATACCATCCGTTATTTTTAGCGTTACATCTTGATTCTCTAGTAGACCTTTTGTAGCGGGCATATACCTTATATTTTGAAATCGGGTGCAAAATTAGACATTTTTATTCAATTTTCGACGTTCTATTCTTCGTTAAAAATGTTCTATTGTGATTCCTTGATATAGATTAAGTGTATTTTATATTTGAGTAATTGGTACGATATGGTTGTGTTTTTGTTGAATTTTATACAAAATTATGTCGGATTTTTCCCCGAATGTACAATAAACTATGTTAAAAAGGATTCTGGCTCTATATATCTTGAGATATATTTTAGTAACTTTGCAACCCGAAAACTAAGCAGGCACTTCGGATTTCCGACGTGCCGATTGTTTGTGAAAATAAAAAATTACAATAGGTTAAAGTATGAAAAAGAACAAATTTTTGATGTTTGCTGCTGCAGCAGTGATGTTTGCATCTTGCGGTGGTGGCGGTGGTCGTCCTCAATTTGGCGACAATGAGTACCCCGTGGTGACTGTTGGCACGTCGAGTGCTTCCATGCAGTCTTCTTTCCCTGCAACAATCAAGGGTGTACAGGATGTACAGATTTGCCCTAAGGTACAGGGATTCATTCGTCAGATCAACGTTAAGGAAGGCCAGACGGTTGGTGCAGGTCAGGTACTCTTTGTACTCGACAATGTGACATATCAGGCTCAGGTACGTCAGTCAGAGGCATCTGTAAACACGGCCCAGGCTTCATTTAACACGGCAAAGCTTAGCCTGGAGAATTCACAGAAGCTGCATGAGAGTGGAGTAATCGGTGACTTCGAGTTGCAGTCGGCAACTAACAGTTACGAGAGTGCAAAGGCTGGTCTGGCGCAGGCTCAGGCAGGTCTGGCTTCTGCCAAGGAAATGCTTAGTTTCTGCTATGTCAAGAGTCCTGCTGCAGGTGTCGTTGGCACTCTGCCTTATAAGGTTGGTACACTGGTAAATACAGCAAGTGTTCTTACCACAGTGTCAAACAACTCTTCAATGGAGGTGTATTTCTCTCTGACAGAGAAGGATGCCCTTGCAATGTCTCAGACAGCTGGTGGGCAGAACGCAGCTATCAGTGCTCTGCCGAATGTTCAGCTGCAGCTTGCTGATGGTACTATCTATAATCACGATGGTAAGGTGACAAAAATGAGTGGTGTCATTGATGCTTCCACGGGTTCTGTACAGGTAATCGCCCTCTTCCCCAATCCGGAGAAGGTGCTCAAGAGTGGTGGCTCCGGTGCTATCATTATCCCGAAGAGCAACTCAGAGGCAATCATCATTCCTCAGTCATGTGTTTCAGAGGTTCAGAACAAGAAGTTTGTCTACATTCTTGGCAAGGATAACAAGGTGAAGTATACTGAGATAAAGGTTGATCCTCAGAACGATGGTAATAACTACATTGTTACTGATGGTCTGAAGGTAGGCGATAAGTATATCACCAATGGTATTACCAAGCTTAGCGATGGTATGGAGATTGTGCCCATCACACCTGAGCGCTATCAGCAGAAGATCGACGAGCAGGCAAAGGCAATGACAGCCGGTGATATCGTGGGAGCGATGAAAAAGTAAAAAGGTAAAAAAGTAAAAAGGTAATAATAATGACTTTTACAACATTTATAAAACGCCCGGTGCTGTCGACGGTGATATCTATCGTCATTGTGCTGCTGGGTTTCATCGGACTGGTTTCGCTACCTATTGAACAGTATCCGGATATTGCTCCGCCTACTGTTGTGGTATGGACCAGCTATCCAGGTGCCGATGCTGAGACTGTAAAGAACTCAGTCATCACACCGCTTGAGGAGTCTATCAACGGTGTAGAGGGAATGGATTATATATCATCAACAGCTTCATCCGGATCAGCTCAGATCAGTGTGTTGTTCCGTCAGGGAATGAATGCCGATATGTGTGCCGTAAACGTACAAAACCGTGTACAGCAGGCTCAGGCTCTGTTGCCTGCCGAGGTAACACGTATTGGTGTGACGGTAATGAAGCGTCAGACATCACAGGTGCTGATGTTTACCCTTACCAGTGACGGCCGTTATGATGATGAGTTTCTCACCAACTATAACAACATCAACATCGTACCAGCTATCAAGCGTATTCAGGGTGTGGGTGACGTGCAGAGTCCGGGTCTGAAGACTTACTCTATGCGTATATGGCTCAAGCCTGATGTTATGAAACAGTATGGTCTGATGCCTTCAGATATCAGTGGAGTACTCGCAGAACAGAATATCGAAGCTGCTCCTGGTACCCTCGGAGAACAGTCTGATGTGGCCTATGAGTATGCAATGCGCTACACTGGTCGTCTGAAGACGGAAGATGAGTTCGGTAACATCATCATACAGAGTAATGCTGATGGCTCGACACTTAAACTGAAGGATGTAGCAAGGATTGAACTTGGCGGCCAGCAGTATTCTGTATCGATGAAGAACAATAACATACCTTCTGTAATGGGTATGGTCCAGCAGATTGCAGGTTCTAATGCCAATGAGATTGCCAAACAGGTGAAGAAAGAACTCGAGGATCAGGCAAAGCTCTTCCCTCCGGGAATGACATACAAGATAAACTACGATGTAACAGAGTTCCTCTATGCATCTATTGAGGAGGTCGTGTTCACGCTGTTCTTCACGTTGCTGCTCGTGTTTATCGTTATTTATATCTTCCTGCAGGACTGGCGTTCTACACTTATTCCTCTGATAGCCGTTCCTGTGTCGCTGGTAGGTACATTCTTCTTCCTCAGCGTCATGGGATTCTCAATAAACCTTCTTACGCTGTCTGCCTTGCTTCTGGCTATTGCCATTGTGGTGGATGATGCTATTGTGGTTGTTGAGGCTGTGCATGCTAAGTTGGACCAGGGATATAAATCGTCATTGACAGCTTCTATCGATGCCATGAATGAGATATCCGGAGCAATCATCTCTATCACACTCGTGATGGCAGCTGTGTTCGTACCGGTATCATTCATCGGAGGTACGTCTGGAACATTCTATCGTGAGTTCGGTGTTACAATGGCTGTGTCTATTCTTATTTCAGCTCTGAATGCTCTTACGCTGTCACCAGCTCTCTGTGCTATCTTCCTGAAGCCTCACGATAAGGAAGGTCATGAGAAGAAGATGTCACGCATAGACCGCTTCCACAATGCATTTAATGTGGCATTCACCACAACCACTGACAAGTATAAGAATATCGTAGAGAAACTGGTACATAAGCCTGTGGCTATCATCTTGACTGTATTGGTTGGTGCCGTTGTACTTGGTGTTACTATGTTTACCACTAAATCAGGTCTTGTGCCTGATGAGGATACCGGTACGGTGTTCTGTACCGTCAGTATGCCTCCTGCAACATCAGTGGCGCGTACCCGTCAGGTTATCAATCAGGTGGACTCTATCCTTGGTGCCGATCCCGCTATCCAGAGCCGTGAGCAGATCCAGGGTTATAACTTCATTGCAGGTTCGGGTTCAGACCAGGCTACGTTTATCATCAAGCTAAAGCCGTTTTCTGAGCGTCAGAAAGGTTTCTGGTGGAAGCTCAGCGGACTTTGGCAGGGTGACGGTATCTACCGTTTCTTCCTCAATCCTTATGAGTCGACAGGTGTTATCGCACAGATATTCATCAAGACAGCGCATATCAAGGATGCTCAGATTCTGGCTTTTGCACCTCCAATGATTCCAGGATTCTCTGCAAACTCTGGTGTGTCAATAGTCATGCAGGACCGTACTGGTGGTGACTTGACGAAGTTCTATAATATCGTAAAGGATTATCTTGTTGAACTCAACAAGCGTCCTGAGATACAGACAGCGCAGACTTCCTATAATCCTAACTATCCACAGTATATGGTATCTGTAGATGTTGCCAAGTGTAAGCAGTCAGGAATCTCTCCTTCTACAGTGCTCAGCACTTTGCAGGGCTACTATGGAGGTCTCTATGCTTCAAACTTCAACGCGTATGGTAAGCTCTATCGTGTGATGATCCAGGGTTCTCCGGAGACTCGTAAGACTCTTGAGTCATTAAATAGTATTTATGTACGCACGCCTGCGGGAATGTCACCTATTCAGGAGTTCTGTAACGTAAATCGTGTCTATGGCCCATCTAACATCAACCGTTTCAATCTGTTTACCAGTATCAATGTTACTGCTACAGTAGGTAATGGCTACTCCAGTGGTGAAGCTATTAAGGCTGCCCAGGAGGTTGCTGACCAGATGTTGCCTACGGGTTATACTTATGACTATCAGGGACTGACTCGTGAGGAGGCAAAGGCTACCAATTCCACAGCTGTCATCTTCCTGCTCTGTTTCGTCTTTATCTATCTTATTCTGTCGGCACAGTACGAGTCGTATATCCTGCCGTTGTCAGTAGTTCTCTCAGTACCTTTCGGACTGGCAGGATGTTTCCTTTTCACACAGATGTTTGGACATGCCAACGATATCTATATGCAGATCTCTCTTATTATGCTTATCGGTTTGTTGGCAAAGAATGCGATCCTGATTGTTCAGTTCGCCCTTGAACGCCGTGAGACGGGTATGGCTATCTCATGGTCTGCTATCTTAGGCTCTGCAGCTCGTCTGCGCCCAATCCTGATGACATCTCTTGCGATGGTTATCGGACTGTTGCCAATGATGTTTGCATCAGGCGTAGGTAAGAATGGTAACCAGACTCTTGGTGCTGCTGCCGTAGGTGGTATGCTGATAGGTACGATATTGCAGCTCTTCGTGGTTCCCGCTCTGTTCGTTATCTTCCAGTCTCTGCAGGAGAAGTTCCGTCCTATGAAGTTCGAGGATGAGGAAAATCCTGAGGTGGCAGCAGAGCTGGCTCAGTATGCACATGGTAAACCCGTTGATTATGAATTGGAGAAATAATATGAAGAAGTTAATGATATTCATGTCCGCAGCCCTGCTGCTGTCAAGCTGCGGACTCTATAATAAATATGAGCGTCCGGAAGTTAATACCCAGGGCATCGTACGCGATCCTGTGTCGCTCATTGATACTCTGGAAGTGACTGATACCACCTCGTTTGGCAATCTCCCATGGCGCTCTGTCTTTACAGACCCGCAGCTGCAGGCTCTCATTCAGCAAGGACTGGATAATAACCCCGACCTGTTGAATGCCGCTCTGAATGTCAAGATGGTCAATGAGGCGTTGAAGATTGCCAAGCTGGCTTTCCTGCCTTCTGTAGCCCTTTCTCCACAAGGAACACTGACATCCTTCGATGGAGCTGCTGCAACTAAGAGCTATACTCTCCCGGTTTCTGCGAGCTGGAATGTTGATCTCTTCGGAAACCTGCTTTCTGTGAAGCGCTCTGCCCAGATGCAGCTGATTGCAACAAAGGATTATCAGACGGTAGTGAAGACCAATGTCATCTCTGGCATTGCAAATCTCTACTACACACTGTTGATGCTCGACCGTCAGGTGGAGATAGTAACTGATATGGAGAAGCTTACCAAGGAGACATGGGAGAAGATGCAGTTCATGCATGATAATCGCATAGGCTATCGTTCTACGGCTGTTCAGAGTGCTGAGGCTGCCTATTATCAGGTTCGGTCACAGAAAGTAGACCTGCTGAGACAGATCCGCGAGATGGAGAATTCGCTCTCACTTCTCTTAGGTCAGCCAGGACAGACTATCGAACGTAATACATTCGCAAATCAGTATCTGCCATCAGAGTTCTCCACAGGAGTAGGAATCCAGATGCTTGCTAATCGTGCTGATGTTCATGCCAACGAGATGGCTCTCGCACAGTGTTTCTACGATGTTGAGGCAGCCCGTTCTAAATTCTATCCGAATATTACTGTCACAGGAACAGCTGCCTTCACTAATAACGGTGGTGCTGTTAATCCTGGCAAATGGCTGCTCTCAGCAGTGGGAAGCCTTGTGCAGCCGATTTTCCAGCACGGTCAGATAGTTGCAGGCCTTAAGGTTGCCAAGGCTAAATATGAACAGGCATTCAACACTTGGCAGAACTCTATCTATAAAGCCGGTAATGAGGTGTCGAATGCTCTTGTGTCATATAACTCCTATGCTGAAAAGGCAGGATTGGACGAAAAGCGCGTCATGGTGCTTACTCAGAATGTTGAGGACACCCGTAAACTGATGGAGTCGTCATCTAACACCACTTATCTCGAGGTCATCTCGGCACAGAGTAATCTGCTCAATGCTGAAATCTCTCAAGTCCAGGACCAGTTCTACATGATGCAGGCAGTGGTTAACCTCTATCAGGCCTTAGGTGGCGGAGCGAAGTAAATTGAATATTGAAGATTGAAAATTGAATATTATGGCAAGTGAAATATCCCCCAAGGCCGAGATTAGCCCAAAGGCGAAAATCGGTAACAACTGTAAGATATTCCCCTTCGTGTATATCGAGGACGATGTGGTGATAGGTGATAACTGTATCATCTTTCCCTTCGTGTCCATCTGCGACGGCTCACGTATTGGTAACAAGAATAAGATCCATCAGGGTAGTGTGATTTCTGCATTGCCACAGGATTTTAATTTCCGAGGTGCTAAATCGTATGTGAAGATCGGAGACAATAATGTCATCCGTGAAAATGTCGTGATAAATCGTGGTACTAATCGTGATGGCTGTACAGTTATCGGCAATAATAACTTCCTCCTTGAAGGAACCCATATTAGTCACGATACTGTTGTAGGTGATCACTGTGTGTTTGGTTATGGTGTAAAGATTGCTGGCGACTGCGAGATTCATAATGGTGTGATATTCTCTTCCAGTGCTATCCAGAATGCCAACACCCGTGTGGGCCGCCTGGCTATGGTTCAGGCCGGATGTACATTCTCACAGGATATTCCGCCATTTGTGATTGCAGGTGGAAAACCCTTGGAGTATGGCGGACCTAACAACACAATGATGACTACTGCAGGCATCGACGAGAAGGTTCAGAAACATATTGCAAACGCTTATCGTCTTCTCTTTCATGGAAAGACGAGTGTGTTCGATGTTGTCAATCAGATTAAGGAACAGGTGCCCGATAGTCCGGAAATCAGGACTATAATCCAGTTCCTCGAACAATCAAAGCGAGGCATCATGTGTAAATAAAATTAATCCCTGCCAGTTGGCGGGGATTAATTTTATTAATAACTTGCCGTACAAGGGATGCCTGCTGCTATCACTCTGTCTCGGATGGTATCAAGCTGTTCGTGAGTGGCTTTCTGTAGACCTTGTGTAGGTGTCTCTCGATCTATGGTGTATATCATCACCTGCTGAGGCTTGATGTCTTTTACTGCCTCAAGCCAGGGCCCTACATATTCCTCCCCAGTATTGTCTACCGACTCTCCCGATGGGATTGTCCCTCTCATAATCATCGTCTGAATAATGATGTGCCCATTGAAGGCTTTCATGCATTCTATTATCTTCTTCACGTCGTAAGGACCGTTAGGCTGGTCTGTCTTTTTGATGTATTCAGTATCAACGGTATCGAGTTTCAGGATATTATTGTCTACCAGCATCAGCGCATGGTGCACGCTCTTGCGGTGTATCATCGTAGAATTGCTCAGCACGGATACTTTCGCCTCGGGACAGTACTTGTCTCGCAGTCTTATCGTATCGTTGATTATCTCGGGGAAATGCGGATGACATGTAGGCTCGCCATTGCCTGCGAATGTCAGTACATCCGGCAACTGGCCTTCTGCCGTCATCTGCTGAAGCTTCTCTTCAAGTTTCTCTGCCACTTCCTCTCTTGTGGGCAGTGGGAGCGATGGACGATGGTCTTCATTCAGTCCGCACTCGCAATAAATGCAGTTGAAGCTGCACACCTTACCGTCGGCAGGCATGAGATTGATGCCCAGCGATATTCCCAGCCTACGGCTGTGAACAGGTCCGAAAATCGGCGATGGATATATAATTGTACTCATAATTGGGTGCAAAGTTATAAAAAAATAATAAATGATAAATGATAAATGATAAATTTCGCTTGAAAACGATATTTTTTTTGTATCTTTGCAGCCGATTTTTGGATTTTACGTACGTAAGATAAATGAATAAACGCAAAAAGAAGACTGGCACCCGTCGCAGGAGGATGTAGTTGGTGACACTATGCATCAGTACCTCGATGGTGTTAGTGTTGTTGGGTTTGGTGGTGCTCTCTGTGCTTACCTCCCGTAATCTGTCTGTGTGGGTTAAGGAGAATCTCACAGTTACAGTTATGCTTAGCGATGATGCCAGTGTCAACGATGCCAAGCGCTTGTGTAAGGCGCTCTATCATCGTCCTTACTCCCGTAATATCGACTATGTGAGCAAGGAGCAGGCTCTTAAGGAACAGAGTGCCGCTATGGGTAGCGACCCCTCTGAATTCCTTGGTGCCAATCCCTTTGTGGCCACTCTCGAGCTTCAGCTGAAGTCGGATTACGCCAACCGCGATTCACTCAAGTGGATCGTTAAGGAGCTGAAGAAGAAGCCTGTCGTTACTGATGTGGCATATCAGGCAGACCTTATGGATGAGGTGAACAGGAATCTTACTCGCATCAATTTCGTGTTGCTGTTCCTAGCCTTGTTGCTTACATTTGTGTCCTTTGCCCTGATCAACAATACCGTGCGTCTGAGTGTCTATTCGCGCCGTTTCCTCATTCATGCAGAGAAACTGGTTGGCGCTTCGTGGGGATTCATTCGCAAACCATTCCTGAAACAGGCTCTTGGCGTAGGCATCATAGCAGCGATACTCGCCATCGGGGTGCTTGGACTGATAGTTTACGGTATCTATTATTACGAGCCAGCCATCCTTGCAGTTATCAATTGGCAGGAGATGGTTATTACAGGTGTTGCAGTAATGCTGTTTGGTATCATCATCACTGCTGTATGCTCCTGGATTTCTGTAGGACACTTCCTAAGGATGACAGCAGGCGACCTGTATAAGATTTAGACAAATTACAAATGATAAATGATAATTGATAATGGATAAGAGAGATTTCGCATTTGATAAGATTAACTACATCCTGCTGGCAGTAGGCATGGTGATAGTTATTATCGGCTTTTTGCTGATGACAGGCCCGAATTCTACGGATACGGCCTTTGAGCCTGATATCTTCAGTGTTCGTCGTACCAAGGTGGCTCCTATTGTGTGCCTCTTCGGATTCGTGTCTATGATTTATGCAGTAATGCGCAAACCTAAGAATTGATTATGGATTGGTTACAGACAGTTATTATTGCTATTGTTGAGGGACTGACAGAGTTTTTGCCGGTATCTTCGACAGGTCACATGATTATCGCTCAGAATCTTCTGGGTGTGCCTCAGGGCGATCCTTTTGTTCATGCCTTCACATTTATCATCCAGTTCGGAGCTATCCTGTCGGTGGTATGTCTCTACTGGCATCGTTTCTTCCAGTATGATCATTCGCCAGCCCCAGCGGGTAGTACGCTGTTCCAGAAACTCAAGCATAAGTTCCGTTTCTACTGGCTGCTCATCGTAGGTGTTATCCCTGCTGTCGTGATAGGTCTGCTTGCAAAGAAATCAGGCTTGCTCGACTGGCTGCTCGACAGCGTCGAGGTGGTGGCTATAATGCTGGTTCTTGGTGGAGTGTTTATGCTTTATTGCGATAAGCTGTTCAATAAGGGCAGTGAGAACAATAAGGTTAATGAGCGTCGTGCTTTCATGATAGGTCTCTATCAGTGTATCTCCGTCATTCCTGGCGTGTCACGTTCGATGGCTACGATTGTGGGCGGTATGACTCAGGGTCTTACCCGCCGTCGGGCTGCCAAGTTCTCGTTCTTTCTGGCTGTTCCCACAATGGCTGGTGCCACATTGCTCGACCTGCTCGACCTGATGAAGGAAGACACAGCATGGGCCACGACTCATAATATCACCATGCTTATTCTTGGATGTGTCATCGCCTTTATAGTAGCGTTGCTGGCTATGAAGTGGTTTGTCGACTATCTGACGAAATACGGATTCAAGGCCTTCGGTATCTATCGTATTGTGGTAGGAAGTATCATTATCATACTTCTGCTCACGGGTCATTCACTCGCAATGGTTGACTGATGAATTTCCAGGAAGGAGCCTACATATATATAAATAAGCCCTATCGCATGTCTAGCTTCGGGGCTCTTGCGCATATCCGCTATCTCGTGTCGAAGAAGATACATGTGAAGCGGGTGAAGATGGGTCATGCCGGAACGCTCGACCCTCTGGCCACAGGAGTGCTGATACTTTGTACAGGTAAGTTCACCAAACAGATAGAGTCGTTGCAGCTTCATACCAAGGAGTATACTGCCACCCTTCAGTTGGGTGCTACCACTCCGAGCTATGATATGGAGCACGAGGTAGACAAGACCTATCCTACGGATCATATCACAAGAGAGCTGATAGAGAAGACCCTCCCTCAGTTTGTTGGCGATATCCAACAGGTGCCGCCATTGTTCTCTGCAGTGATGGTCGATGGCCACAGGGCATATAAGATAGCCAGAAAGGGTCAGGAGGTGGAGCTCGCAGCCAAGACGGTGCGTATCGATGAACTCGAGCTTACATCCTTCGATGCCGAGAAGATGCAGGTGAGCATTCGTGTTGTCTGTGGCAAGGGCACCTATATCCGTTCCCTGGCCCGTGATATCGGTGAGGCTCTCGGCAGTGGGGCATATCTTACTGCACTCTGCCGCACGAGGGTAGGGGATGTAAGGATAGAAGACTGTCTGACATTCGACAACTTCCCCGAGTGGCTCGAGACGCATACAGATGAATAAATCGTGAATAGTAAATAGTTAAATCGTAAATAAATAGATGAAGTTATCACAGTTTAAGTTCAGATTACCTGAGGATCAGGTGGCTCTCGAGCCATCGTATCATCGTGACGAATGTCGTCTGATGGTTGTCCACCGCAAGAGCGGCAAGATCGAGATGACCAAGAAAGACGAGAATGGCGAAGATATGAAAGACGAGGAGGGAAAGCCCGTCTATCTCGACTTCCGTAATATTCTCGACTATTTCGACGAGGACGACGTGTTTGTGTTCAACGATACTCAGGTGTTCCCAGCCCGTCTTTATGGCACAAAGGAGAAGACTGATGCCAAGATCGAGGTGTTCCTGCTTCGCGAGCTCAATGCCGAGCTTCGTCTGTGGGATGTCTTGGTAGAGCCCGCACGTAAGATCCGTATCGGCAACAAGCTCTTCTTTGAGGAAGACGGCCCAATGGTAGCAGAGGTTATCGACAATACCACCAGTCGCGGACGTACACTCCGTTTCCTTTACGACTGTCCTCATGATGAGTTCAAGCGCGAGCTGTTTGCCCTTGGCGAGGCTCCACTGCCCCGTTATGTTGTCGACAAGCGTCCTGCTACAGAAGAGGATATGGAGCGTTTCCAGACTATCTATGCCAAGCATGAGGGTGCGGTTACAGCCCCATCTACAGGCTTGCACTTCAGCCGTGAGCTGATGAAGCGCATGGAAATACGTGGCATCAACTTCGCATTCATCACCGTTCATTGCGGTCTTGGCAACTTCGATGCTATCGAGGTAGAGGATCTCACCAAGCATAAGATGGGTTCTGAGCAGGTTATCATCAGCCCCGAGGCCTGTGAGATTGTCAACAAGGCAAAGGGCGACGGCCATCGTGTCTGTGTGGTAGGTGTCAGCACTGCCCGTGCCACAGAGTCGTCGGTAGGTACTGATGGTATGCTAAAGGAGTTCGACGGATGGACCAATAAGTTTATCTTCCCTCCTTATGAGTTCGGTATGGCTAACTGTATGATTGGTAATTTCTACCATCCTGAGTCAACGATGATGATGACAGAGTGCTCTTTCGGAGGCTATGACCTCGTTTACGATGCATACAAGAAGGCAGTAAAGAACGGCTATAAGTTCGGCTGCTACGGTGATGCACTGCTTATTCTCGATGACTGATAAGCATAAAGTATACTTAGGACTCGGGAGTAATCTCGGTGATCGTGAGGAGATTATTCGCAAGGCTATATCGCTGATAGGCGAAAGGGTAGGACTGGTGATTCGCCAGTCCTCTCTTATTGAGACCGAGCCTTGGGGATTCGAGTCGGATAATAAGTTCCTCAACGGTGTCATCCTCTGCGAGACTACCCTCACTCCACGCCAGGTGCTGCGTGCGACACAGAAAATCGAGCGCTCCCTTGGCAAACTCCGCAAACACGCCACCTCTCACCCCTTACCTCTCACCTCTCACCTCTCTGTCTTTCATGACAGACCTATCGATATCGACATTCTTCTCTACGACGATCTCACCATCGACGAGCCCGACCTTAAGATCCCTCATCCTCTGATGTATGAACGTGATTTTGTGATGATTCCCCTGAAGGAGATACAATAAAAAAGCCTCGCAAATCTGCGAGGCTTAACTTTTCTTTTCTCTTTTTACTTGCGGAGGCCGAGAGCCTTTACAATAGCACGATAGCGATTGATATCGTTAACGTAGAGATACTTCAGCAGCTTACGGCGCTTACCTACCATCATGGTCAGTGAACGGGCTGTGTTGTGATCCTTGCGGTTCTTCTTCAGGTGCTCTGTCAGGTGAGCGATACGATAGCTGAAGAGAGCAATCTGTGCCTCTGCAGAACCGGTATCAGTTGTGCTCTTGCCATACTGACCGAAGATCTCCTCTTTTTTTGCTTTGTCGAGATACATAATTGTAAATGTGATTAAAAGTGTTGTGCAATAACATCTTTCTGACGCTTCTATCTGCCTAATCACGTGCGAATTACGTCATCAAATGCTCCGGATTTTCCGAAATGCGGCTGCAAAGGTACGAATAATTTATGATACAACCAAATTTTTTTGATAGTTTTTTTAGAAATTATCCAATTACCCACTCTTCAGGAACGCGAGTTTCAGAATTGAACTTCACACCGACTTTTATCACAGCTCTACCGTCGGCCTGATACGGGATGGCATAGCCTCGGGAGTCAATTTGCTCCAAAGCTTCCTGAGCGGTGCCGCTTACCTTCATCTCAAAAACGTATACGGTGTCGGGCATCCACACTACCATGTCTGTCCTACCTCCTGCACACTTAACTTGTGTACGTACATACACGTTCAGCATCGAGAATATCAGGTACATGGTGTATTCGTAGAATCCCTCCGCAGTAGCTGCGTCGTTCAGCTTCTGTTTGAAACCTTCCACGTAGGGTATGCCTGCCATATAACTCTGCATGTGATGCATAGCCAAGTCGGTATCTCCCTGCTTCAAGGCTCGCCAGAACTTCAATGCAAAACCTACCTGCACATCAGCATCACCCAGACCTGTATAAATAGGAAGCAATCCCTTGGCATAGCCGATACGTACTTCCTGATTAGGGATCGACAATGTATAGATTTCTCCCTCGCGGTCATAATCCTTGATGGTCAGATAACCGCTTTGATAGAGCAACGGCAGCGCATCCTGCATATTCTCAGTCGGCTGATCGAAGGCCGAAGATGGCACTTCCAGACGGTCAAGCGACATGATGTCGGTCTTGAAGTGCTGCAACTGGCGGATGAGGAAAGATGGCGTACCTGAGGCAAACCAATAGTTCTCGAGTTGCTGATCGCCTAAGGCGTTTAGCAGGCTATACGGATTATATATATCATCTGATACTGATGCGAAGTGGTATCCGTCGTAGCGCAACTTTATCTTCTCGAACATCTCTTCGGGAGAGCAGCCATATACCTCCGACATAGCCTTAATGTCTACTGCAAGATCACGTCTTACTTCCTGCTCTGTTATACCGCAGATGGCAGAGAATCGTGGCAGTAGCGTAACGTTCTTCAGATTGTTGATAGTAGAGAATATACTTAGCTGCGAAAACTTAGTGATACCAGTGATGAAGCAGAACTTTATCTTTGCCTCTTGTTTCTTTAGTCGCTGATAGAACTCCTGCATCACCTCGCGTACCTCCTTGAGCCTTGTATCCTCATGTAGCACATCAAGCAGTGGTGCATCATACTCATCGATAATGACTACAACCTGACGACCTGCCTGCTCGTATGCGCGGTCTATCAGTCCACCCAGACGCATGCCAGGGGTTTCCTCTTCAGGGTTACGACCATAAATCTTTTCGTAGGGACTAAGTATGAGTTCCAGTTCCTTCCTAATCTGTGCTGGCGTCATGTGCTTGGCGCTGCTAAGATCCAAACGGAATACAGGATACTGCTCCCACTCATGCTCCAACTGCATTATCTTCAACCCCTCGAAGAGTTCGCGCTCACCCTTGAAATACGACTCAAGCGTTGACGTAAGCAGTGACTTACCGAACCTGCGCGGACGGCTCATAAACACAAAGGTTGCATAATGAGCCAAATGCCATATCAAGTCGGTTTTATCTATATAAATATAGCCATCGCGTATTATTCGCGAGAACGTCTGGATGCCTATTGGATACCTTCTTTCTGTCATCATGAAACTTTCTATCTAAGAATTGAAAAGATATTTGATTTTCAAATAAATGCACTTATTTTGAAGGTTTGTTTTTTAAAGCAAACTTCTCAAGTCTCTTATATTCTTTTTTGGTGAGTCGCATAAACGATCCGTGCTGTGGAGCCTTTACGCCCTCGATGTTGCGGGGAGAATGGAAGTTTCTCATGTTCTCGTCAGCCAGACAGAGACGATAGTTCTTTGGCTTTGAGGAATATTCGATATATGCAATCACCCAGGTCTTCTGGCCAGGCAACTGGAATGCACTTACACCCTCACATTTCTTGTTGCCTTCGAAATCCACGTAATCATCTTCCACAGGTTCGCTCCAAGGTCCAGTCAGCTTTGGTGCCGTTGCGGTAAAGAGTCCGGGTTTGCCTCCCTCTTTCTTTATCATCATGTGCCATAAGCCGTCGGCTTCTACCCAGTTGATGTCGGCATCGATGGTGGCGTAGCCCCAGTCAAAGAGCAGTCGGGGCTGTGTCAGTGTGGTAAACGATTCGTCGGCATAGGAATAATACATGCGGTCATATTTCTCCTCGCCACGATTCCACATGGAGTAATACACCATATAGCCGCCCTTCTTTCCGTTGGGCCATATATAGTCTTCGTCCCACATTATCTGTGGAGCCCATACTCGGTTGATTGTTGCCCAGTTCCTATACACGCTTTCTACCTCGGGATCAGAGAATATGCTCTTTCCCTTGCGGTAGTCGAAAGTCACTGATTTCCAGTTTATGAGGTCATCGCTGGTAAGGAGGTCGATGCCGTAGTTGTCCCATGTCTCAACCTTTCCTAATCGCTCTCTCGCCCCCACGTTCATATCTGTGCAGACCATCAGGTATCCCTTGCCGTCATGTTTGCGGCAGATAAAAGCATCGCGTGTGGCTCCCTCGATACGTGCATGTTCGGCGTCGCTGAATATCGAGTCGCCGTTGAGCAGATCCTGATAGTGGAACCCGTCGCGACTCAACGCATAGGCTGTCCACGCGCGCCCGCGTTCATTCATATGACAATATAGGAATCCATAGTCGCCTTTCTGCAGGTTTCCTTTCTGGGCTAAGGTATCCTGTGGAACCGACGTCATCAGTCCCATCAGGATAAATAGTAGTTGTAAATGCTTCATAATAGTCAGAAGTTTGTTCGTATTTTTAATTCCGTTGCAAAATTAACTATTTTTTTTGATTATCCAAATCTTTTCCTTCAAAAATGCTTGTTCGTGAAATAGGATAGGGTATCTTTGGGTTGTTCATGACGTTTCTTTCACTCAAAGGAATATCTCCTTTAAGTTGTTCAGACGTAACCTTACATATATAAGACTAAGTCTGAACAACTCGTAGATGACGTCTGAGCAAGTCAAAGAATACGTCTGAATGAAATTTCTTTTTTTTTGAATATTTACTACCATACTACAATTTATATTGCGTAATTGGTTTGTTATTAATTACTTATGTAATTGTGGTAATATGGTGGCATGGTGGCAAATTGTGAAATTATGCTTTTATTCGTTTTACGAGGTATATTGAATTGCTGCTTGTCACGCGTTTCTTCAACTCTGGAATGTTTGATAATCTGCGTCCGAAGGCTGCTACGTTTGTTGGTTTCAACAGGCTGACGCCAACTTTCTCTTTCAGGAACTCGAAAATAGCCGATGCACTCATCCATTCTCCCTCGGATTCATCTGCGGCAGGCTCAAAATAGTCTGAGAAAAACTGTTCGCCAGCTGTTTTCATACTGAAATTGCGGTTCCATTCCATTATCTGCTGTGTCTCTGCAGGACCGAAATAGTATGGCTCATGATCATGCAGGGCTCGCATGGCCTGCGCGTATAACTGTTCGTAGTTAGGAGGTGTGCTGACATCGATAGGTCCTGTGAGTTCCACACTGAGAAATCGGCGGCTTCCAGTGGGATCTGCCAGTACATCAGTCTGGTTTGTGGCGGCAATAAACGATGCTCGGCGCGGGAAATCTTCCACATGACGTCCGTAGGGTCGTTTTATCTTTACCGATGAAAGGGTGATGATATTCTTCAGGAATCCCTGCTGTGTGCGTGGCGAAATCTGGTTAAACTCGTCGAGATTTATGAGCAGCATTTGTGCCATCTGCTGGAGTACCTGTTTCTTGTCATCCAACTGCAGGTTACCGGTATATCCGAAACTCAGTTCCGGCGGCAGGAGCGACTCGCAGAAGGTGGTCTTGTTCCATCCCTGAATGGAGATGAGTAGTGGTACAGCCTGGTTACCGTATTTTGCTTGGTTCGACACCAGCCACTGGTGCACCATGCCAAGGAACCACGTATAGAACCAGTCTTCCCAGTGCGGATTGTTAGTTGGTACAGTCCTTGCGAGCTTGCGTATATGATCTTTTCCGTCCCACTTGTAGTACTGCGCCCAGAGGTAGTCGGCTATGGGGTCGTGAGGCCGTATCATGTTTGACTGCACATAGCGTCTAACATCTTTGTCGCGGGCATCGATGCCACTAAGGCGTACTTTCATCGTCATCCCCTTAAGTGTACGGTCATCCAGAGGCATCCAGTCCATGTGGGGATAGTTGTTGTCCTTATATTCCGTGTATCCCATGATGGTGTTGTAGCGGAGCTTATAGTGTGAGTTCAGGAAATCCATAAGCCGCTGAGTGCCACGACTTACCTCCTGGGCATTCTCATCTTCAGAATCATTAGAATCATTCTGATTGGTAGCAAGGTTTGTGCTGTAATTAAGGTCGTTATTCTGTCCCCATGCCTCCGGTTTTTCGCTTACGGGCAGTGCCACCGCCTTGGGATTGAAATAGGGCTGCTCATCCAATGGCATCCGGAAACAACTACGCACAGAAGCAGTCTCATTACGGATAGTTCTTGGCATTATTCCCTGGTATATGTGCTCTGCCAGACGATGACCCTCGCGACATAGCACATCGGCCTCTTCCTCTGTCGGACAATAAGGCTGGGTTATTTCCGAATAAGTGCCGCTTAATTTTGAATAAGTGCCGTTTAATTTTGAATAAGTGCCGTTTATTCTTTCTATCTTTACTAGTATTATCACTTCATGTCCGGAAGGTCCGACAAAAGCTGCTAATGTATAATGAAGTATCTGTGCTGCACGTTTTACAACTTCAATTTCAGCTTTGTTCTCCAAACCGTCGACGATAATGGCTACCACACCATTGAAGGTCTTCATCCGGAGGTTGTCGTTGTCGTCCTTTTCAAACACTGCCGAAGGATAGATGAGATGCGAGGGGTACTGGCGGTCATAGCCGTCAATATAGTCACCTCTGCTGAGCTGATTGCGTCTACGGGCAACGGCTCCGTCTTTGGTGTCGGTCTTGATACGTTCAATGAATTTCTCAATAGTCTTTGTCGAGAGCTTCAATGCATTTTTCTTGTTTCTTAGTACGAATGTCAGTTTCATGCTTTATGTTTTTTTGTTATTCAATTATGTTGCAAAGATACTAAAAAATTAAAGGAAATCCAAATCTTTAGCTGTTTTTCTTATGAAAAATGACTGATTTTGGTACTTTTTTAAATTTTACTACCATACTACCATTTTTCTACCATATAAAATCTCCTTTATTTAAAAGGGCTTTATGAGTTTTATGGTAGTATTGTAGTAATTTTACTAAATTTTATTATTATTTATTGCTTTTATCATTCATTAGACACTCCTTTCCTAATATTTTTGAGGAATTACTTGCAAAGCTCAGAAAAAGTATTTATCTTTGCAGCGATGTACGAGAAAGAAATAGAGGAATACGAGAGCATCCGCCTGGAATATCAGCAGAAGGTAGCTGACAAGATGGGTAAGAAGCAGTGGATGGAATACAATGAGATTCTTTTCTCTGCGCATTCTTGTGCCATCGAGGGCAATTCTTTCACTGTGGATGATACGAGGATTCTTCGCGAACAGGGAATGGCGATGATACCTGTGGGGCGCTCGCTTTTGGAATGTACTGAGATGGCAGACCATTTTCGGGCTTTCGACTTTATGGTGAGCCATTTGGACAATGCCTTTGATGAGTCGTTCCTTAAAGAGATAAACCGACTGGTAACAGAGCATACCTTGGCTTATCGTGCTCCGGGTTCCATCGCTGGAGAGTATACCACAGAGGATATGGCAGCCGGTGATACTGTGTTTGGCGATCATGAGGAATTGATAGCCCGTGTTCCGAAGCTGATGGAATCGACGCAGCGCGCTATTGATGACGGACAGCATCCAATGATAGTAGCCGCTAAATGGCATGGCTATTACGAATATCTCCATCCCTTTCGTGATGGAAATGGCAGAACGGGCCGATTACTCTCCAACTTTATTCTTCTTCGTGCCGGGCATCCTCTGCTGATTATCAGGCTTGAAGACCGCTCTGAATATATCTCGGCATTAAAGCAGATAAGGGCGGAGGGCACAGACGAGCATCTGGTAGATTTCTTCTTCAAGGTGGCCATAAATCGTATGAAGAGCGAGCTCGCCCAGAAACGAAAGAATACTTTACCAATAATGTTTTTCTGAACAACTTTTGTAAACTTGTATTATTTCTCTTGGTTCTTGCGATAATATCCCTGCTCGTGGTCGGAGAAGCGGAGTAGGAGAGTGTCGCGGCGGAGAAGGGCGATGACGGCAGTGTCGGTGCTGATGATATGTTGATTGTCGAGGGTGTCGCGGCTGGTCTCGCTGAGCAGCAGATGGCCGTTGAGGATGTTCCACTGGCGGTAGCGCTTTAGCTCAGGATACTCCATAGGTCCGTTGTCGATTCTGCTGTCAGGACGTTGCAAACCTACAGGACGAGCCAAATGCTCAGACAGCAGTTCAAAACCGTATTCGCGTGGCTGGAACCACATCTCGCGAAGCGAGTCGGGCAGGGCCTTCATCATACGTGAGCTGTCGACAGGCATACCAGCCCGATGACGCAGACGAGGCTGCACCATATAGCACCACTGACCCTTCAGGCGCTCGATATTGATGACCATCTCGGCAACTGTCTTATCGCTGTCGTTGAGAATCACAGCCACCTCGTCGCCTATCTCAGGACGTCCGAAGACACGACGGTTTATTCGGGCATTGAGGATGTCGATGGTGTCGGGGTCGCCTCCTGAAAAGGGAAGATATACGAGAATGGAGTCGGTGCTCCCGTCACAGGCGAGACCATAGACTGCCGAATCGCCAGGCAGACGCTGCTCTTCATTGTATGATGAGGATTCCTGTACGGGCTGCTGGGGTGATGAGGTGCACGAGGCAATCATCAGCAGTGTTATTATTGACGAAAAAATGGTCTGTTTCATACGAATAAATCTTATTTTGGGGCAAAGATAGTCAAAATATCAAAAAAAGAAGCCGCAAATTGTGACTTTTTCGAATATTTTATCTATTTTTGTGGTCTCAATGATTACAACTAACGAAAATTCAAATATGAAGAAAAAAATTCAGTTCAGTCTCGTGTATAGAGACATGTGGCAGAGCTCTGGTAAGTTCCAGCCTCGTAAAGACCAGTTAGAGCGCATCGCTCCGGTGATTATCGATATGGGTTGTTTCAGCCGTGTAGAGACTAACGGTGGTGCTTTCGAGCAGGTGAACCTGATGGCTGGCGAGAACCCCAACCTGGCAGTGCGTGCCTTCTGTAAGCCTTTCAACGAGGTAGGTATCAAGACCCACATGCTAGACCGAGGACTAAATGCCCTTCGCATGTATCCTGTGCCCGACGACGTGCGCGCGCTTATGTATAAGGTGAAGCATGCTCAGGGTGTGGACATACCACGTATCTTCTGTGGTCTTAACGACACACGTAATATCATACCAAGTATCAAGTGGGCCAAGGAGGCTGGCATGACACCTCAGGCTACACTCTGTATCACCACCAGTCCGGTTCACACTGTAGAGTATTACTCTAAGATTGCCGACGAGGTGATTGCTGCTGGTGCCGAGGAGATCTGTCTGAAGGATATGGCCGGTATCGGACAGCCCGCAATGCTGGGAGCACTCACAAAGGCTATCAAGACAAAGCACCCGGAGATTATCATCCAGTATCACGGACACTCTGGTCCCGGACTCTCTATGGCCTCTATCCTCGAGGTATGTAACAACGGTGCCGACATCATCGATACCGCCATCGAGCCTCTGAGCTGGGGTAAGGTGCATCCGGACATCATCTCCGTGCAGTCGATGCTGAAGAACGAGGGCTTCGAGGTGGCTGATATAAATATGAACGCATATATGCAGGCGCGTACACTCACCCAGGAGTTTATCGACGACTGGCTCGGATACTTCATCAACCCCGCCAACAAGCACATGTCATCACTCCTTCTCGGAAGTGGTCTGCCTGGCGGTATGATGGGTTCAATGATGGCCGACCTCGGTCCTATCCAGAAGATGATCAACAAGGAGCGCGAGAAGAAGGGCGAGAGCATCCTGACAATGGACGATATGCTCGTGAAGCTCTTCAACGAGGTAGAATACGTATGGCCGAAGGTTGGTTATCCCCCATTGGTTACACCATTCTCACAGTACACTAAGAACATCGCTCTGATAAACCTCCTCACC
>JAEEGL016665519.1_pt1 | contig 26104 bp, 20 predicted proteins | sample 9134231 | NCBI WGS metagenome assembly JAEEGL01 (sample SAMN16246548, study PRJNA631951) | gut metagenome | biome: gut microbiome; feature: rumen; material: fiber-attached | host: Bos | place: Iran: Karaj | collected 2018-10
AGACAGCGCTGTTTCAATACATGGACTGCAGTGCGGCGGTGCATGTGTGTTCATTCCGGACCCCTGAGCTGCGGCAATAACGTCCATGAGCAGATGCTTAGCGAGCAGCGCTTGGCAACATCAAAGTCTGCAGGACTTTGATGTTCCGCGGTGCGAGCGCTCGCTTGCGAAGGGTTTAGGAAGGAATACATATCACCGCGCAAGCTCTGCAGCAAGGTTTTTATTACAGCGCGTTCTGATATATCAATTAAGCATGAAAAAGCCGGGGCGCGGCGGAAGGCCGAAAAGGGATGCCCCGTTTGGTCAGATCTTGATGTTTGAGAATGCCGATGCAGCGGATGAGCTGTCATCGTCATCATTGCCACCGGTCACTATGCCGGCAATAAGATTTTCGGCTGCAGCCGCAGCCTCTTCAGGATCAACAGCAGCATCATTGCCCTGCTTGGATTCAGCAACTTTAAGAGCTTCACGGACTTCCTCACCTGAGAGGCCTTCATTGCGCTTCATCTGCTCATACATCTGCATGGCAAGTGAATTGGTACCGAGTGTCTGTTCAGTTATCTGCTTTGCGATATCAGCCATTGCGGTTTCGGAGAAAAAGCTGACAGTTTTATCCTCTTCTTCGGTGTTGAACACTTCGGAAGCCGACTTCATGCTTTTAAGAACCTGCTCCCAGAGATAGGATTCAAACTCTTTGCAGGCATCAAGCATCTCTTCATCAGACTTTGCTGCTTTTGCAGACTCTGCCGTCTTCTGGGCATTCTGTGCCTGTGCAAGCTTTGATGCATAATCCGTTAAATTTGTGATATCTCCGATCTCCATAAATATTTTATCCTTCCCGCAAAATCTTTCTGATCACGCAGAATCTATGTGCGTGGCTTACTGTTTCAGCTGATTTGCCTGCTGCATCATGGTATCCGTCGTTGTTATGGCACGAGAGTTTGCCTCATAAGCACGCTGAGCTATGATCAGGTTTACCATTTCGTCTGCAAGCTGCACATTCGAGCCTTCTATGTAGCCCTGTGCTATAGTGCTCTTCTTAAGCGATGTGTTGGTGGACTCGTTCATAGCATTTCCACTGGCAGCTGTCTGAAGATAAAGCGAACCATCCTTTTTCTCAAGACCTGCAGGATTGTTAAACTGCCACAGTCCGATCTGTATGCCGAGTGACTTGGGATTTCCGTCAGCATCGGGATAAAGGAATTCACCGTCTGACGAAACCGTAAGCTGGCCGGCGTTGATATCCTTGCCAAATACTATAGGCTTTCCCTTTGTATCAAGCACGGGATTGCCGTCTGCATCCGAAAGTTCAAGTCCTGTTGAACCGATGGACATATTGAAATTACCGTTTCTTGTATATGCAGTCTTTTTGTCGGGTGTCTGCACCGCGAAGAGACCGTCGCCCTGTATGGCGAATGCAAATTTATTTGAAGATTCAAGGAATGCGCCCTGTCTGAAGATGGTCGTTATGGATGATGAACGCACACCTAAGCCCACCTGTGAATCGATAGGCTTGGTCTCACCGTTGGCAGATGTGGTCTTTGTCTGAAGCTCCTGATAGAGCAGAGACTTGAACTCATTCTGGCTGGTCTTGTAGCCTGCCGTGTTGACATTGGCGATATTATTCGAAATAGTATCAACTGCAGTCTGCTGTGCGAGCATTCCGGTTGCTGCTGACCATAAAGAACGTACCATACTGACCTCCTAACTCAACCATTCAGACGGCCCAGCTGGTTGGCTGCTACCTGAAGGCCGCTGTCTATTGTCTGGATTACCTTCTGATTGGCTTCATACTGTCTTGAAACGCTTATCATTTCAACCATTTCAGAAACTATACCCACGTTCGATGTTTCGAGATATCCCTGGAAGATCCTGGCATCCGAGGCATCTTTCATCTTTGCACCTTCTACCGGAGTGTAATAATTCTCTCCATAGTGCTCCAGATAATCATAATCTTCAAAATCAGTGACCTGGATCTTCATCACCGCTTTGTCGTTCTGATATATATTGCCCATCTGATCAACCCTGAATTCAGCATTGGGATCGAGCTTGATCCTCTGCGACTGACCGTTTGAGCCTTTGCCCAAAACATAATCACCATCCGTGGTGATCAGATAACCGTCTCTTGTAAGCTGGAAATTTCCGTCGCGAGTGTACATTGTCGATGTCTCACCGGCCTTGTTCTTAAACTCAACCGTAAAAAATCCTTTTCCGCCTATAGCCATATCTGCGGGAACATCGGTTACCTGAAAAGATCCCTCGGACCAGTCGATATAGCTTTCTCCATTTTTAACTCCGGGATTTGCCTTACCTATACGTCTGTAATAGTAAGGATCAGAATCATCCTTGATCTTGTCGACAAGGACAGCGTCGAATGACTGACTTGTCAGACCTTCCTTTTTGAAGCCGGCAGTATCAGAATTCGCAAGATTATTCGTCAGCGTATCCATACGCTGCTGCTCCTGTATCATACCGGTATAAGCTGTATATAGTCCTTTAAGCATAAGATTCTCCTATAGACTCTTTTGAACTATATCGGAAGAAATCTGAATATATATTACAGTATTTTTGAAAAAATTTAAATTATTCAGAAAAAGCTGCCTCTCTGCAGTGCAGTTTGGCAGCTTTACATCATTATTCTGTCTGCTCGTTGTAGCCGGCAAGGAATTCGATATATCTTCCGGTTCCGATAGCCACACAGGTCATCGGCTCATCAGCAGTCATGGTATTGATATGAGTACGCTCTTCGATAAGCTCCTCAAGACCGCGAAGCATTGCGCCACCTCCTGTAAGAACTATGCCGCGGTCAACGATATCACCGGCAAGTTCGGGAGGAGTCTTCTCAAGAACCGCGCATATGGTATCAAGTATCTGCGTTGTGGTCTCCTTGAGCGCTTCCTGTGTTTCATCAGAGGAAACACGGATGGTCTCGGGCAGACCTGTTATGAGGTTTCTGCCTCTTACATCCATATAATCCACTTCACTGCGTTTGAACGCCGTTCCGATATTTATCTTGATATCTTCTGCGGTCCTGTCGCCTACGAGAAGATTGTATTTTCTTCTCATATAACGCACTATAGCTTCATCAAAGTCATCACCTGCGATCTTTATCGAAGCACTTTCAACTGTACCGCCAAGCGAAATGACAGCCACGTCCGTGGTACCGCCGCCTATATCAACGATCATATTGCCCTGCGGCTTTGAGATATCAATGCCGGCTCCGATAGCAGCCGCTATAGGCTCCTCTATGATGGCAACTTCTCTGGCACCTGCCTGATAGGTTGCATCCTCAACAGCTTTCTTCTCAACTTCTGTTACGCCACTCGGTACACAGACTGCTATTCTGGGCTTTCTGAATGACTTTCTGCCCATAGCCTTCACGATGAAATACTTCATCATCTGTTCCGTAACCGTATAGTTTGAAATAACGCCCTGTCTGAGCGGTCTTACCGCTACTATGTTTCCGGGAGTTCTGCCTATCATAAGTCGGGCATCCTCACCGATAGCTTTGATCTTATTTGTGTCCCTGTCAAAAGCAACCACGCTCGGCTCCTTTAACACAACACCTTTTCCCTTAATATATACAAGGATGCTGGCAGTTCCCAGATCTATCCCGACATCCGAATAATTCATAAATCCTCCATTTTTTCATTTAAACTGAGTCTCGGAGTGAATATTATATAACATATGTTTGCTTTTTGCAAAATCGTGTCCAATGATCATTTGAGCATTTTCTTTAAAAATTGTCCCGTGTAAGACCGCGGCATTGCTGCCACCTCTTCCGGAGTGCCTTTGGCTATAACCGTACCACCGCCGTCGCCGCCTTCAGGTCCCATATCGATGATATAGTCAGCTGTCTTTATCACATCGAGATTATGTTCTATGACAAGGACCGTATTTCCTCCGTCAGTCAATTTCTGAAGTATTTCAATAAGTTTTCTCACATCCTCAAAATGGAGACCCGTAGTAGGCTCATCAAGGATATATATCGTCTTTCCCGTAGCCCTCTTTGAAAGCTCTGCCGCAAGCTTTACGCGCTGCGCTTCGCCTCCGGAAAGCTCGGTGGAGGGCTGTCCCAGTTTTACATATGACAGGCCCACATCAAAAAGTGTCTGTATCTTGTTTTTGATGGATGGTACCGCACTGAAGAATTCCAGTGCTTCCTCCACAGTCATATCAAGCACTTCAAAAATGTTTTTCCCTTTATATAAAACATCAAGGGTATCCCTGTTATAACGTTTGCCCCCGCACACTTCACAGGGAACATACACATCCGGAAGGAAATGCATCTCTATCTTTACTATACCGTCACCGCTGCAGGCTTCACATCGTCCTCCCTTCACATTGAATGAAAAACGACCTTTCTTGTAGCCTCTGGTCTTTGCATCCTGCGTTGATGCAAACAGATCACGTATCATATCAAAGACGCCCGTGTAGGTTGCAGGATTGGAACGCGGCGTTCTTCCGATAGGTGTCTGATCGATGGCGATAACCTTATCGAGTTTTTCAATACCTTCTATCTTTTTGTGTTTTCCCGGATTCGTATAGGCCCTGTTTAAAGATCTGGCAAGAGACTTGTAAAGGATCTCATTTATGAGTGAACTCTTTCCGGAACCCGACACGCCCGTAACACAGGTAAACACTCCGAGCGGAATATCAACATCTATGTTTTTGAGATTGTTTTCCGCTGCACCTTTTATGGTTATATGACCGGAGGCTTCTCTTCTGACAAGCGGTACGTCTATCTTTTTCTTTCCGGAGAGATACTGTCCGGTGATGGAAGCCTTTGCCGAAATGATATCATCAACGGTTCCGACCGCAACTATCTCGCCGCCATGTGATCCCGCTCCCGGTCCCACATCAACTATATAATCCGCTGCACGCATCGTATCTTCATCATGCTCTACCACAATAAGGGTATTTCCAAGATCCCTGAGTCCCTTTAATGCGCCTAACAGCTTTTCGTTATCTCTCTGATGAAGACCTATGCTCGGTTCATCAAGGATGTAACATACACCCACAAGTCCCGATCCTATCTGTGTTGCCAGCCTTATACGCTGTGCCTCACCGCCGGAAAGCGATGCTGTCGCTCTTGAAAGTGTAAGATAATCAAGTCCTACTTCATCAAGAAAGCCTACTCTTGATTTGATCTCGCGTATGACACGATCTCCGATAAGATGCTGCTGTGCTGTAAGCTCCATGGTATCCAGGAAATCGTTAAGACATCCTATAGACATGGAAGTCATCTCATAAATATTTTTATCGGCAACTGTTACTGCAAGTGCTTCCGGTTTAAGACGCTGTCCGTGACATACACTGCATGGTTCTATGGACATGTATTTTTCATACTCAGCCTTTGCCGAGTCGGAATAAGTCTCTCTGTAACGGCGTTCGGAATTTTTGATAAGTCCCTCAAACACTACAGGATATACACCGCTTCCACGCTGTCCGGTATAATGAACATCAACTTCCACATCAGTTCCGTACACAAGCATCTTACGTATCTTTTCAGGCAGATCACACCACGGAGTATCAAGTGAAAACTTAAACTTCTTCACAAGAGCCTGCAGCAGTGCATTTGCGAAGCTGCCTTCATTCATTGCAGACTGCCATCCTATCACCTGAATGCAGCCTTCGTTGATCGAAAGTGACTTGTCCGATATGATGGAGTCTTCCGTGAACTCCATCTTGATGCCAAGGCCTGCACAGTTTGGACATGCACCGAAGGGATTGTTGAAAGAGAATGTTCTCGGTTCTATCTCATCTATGCTGACACCGCAGTCAGGGCATGAAAAAGACTGAGAGAAGTTCATTCTCTCTCCGCCCTGCACATCTATCATAAGCAAGCCCTCCGCAATGCGGAGAACATTCTCTATCGAATCTGCAAGACGTTTTTCTATGCCGGGCTTAATTATAAGCCTGTCCACAACCACTTCAATGTTGTGCTTTATGTTCTTATCAAGTTTTATTTCCTCATCCAGTTCGTACATATTGCCGTCAACCAGCGCACGTACGTATCCGGATTTTTTCATCTGCTCTATAACTTTTTCATGACGGCCCTTCTTGCCGCGCACAACAGGAGCGAGCACCTGTATCTTACTGCCTTCGGGGAGCGTCATTATCTGATCCGTCATCTGATCGACGGTCTGTCTCATGATAGGCTTTCCGCAGTTAGGACAGTGCGGTATTCCCGCACGTGCATAAAGAAGCCTCAGATAATCATATATCTCAGTAACTGTTCCGACCGTTGAACGCGGATTCTTATTTGTTGATTTCTGATCGATACTGATAGCAGGTGAAAGGCCTTCGATCTTTTCTACATCAGGCTTTTCCATCTGGCCCAAGAACTGGCGTGCATATGACGACAGTGACTCCATATATCGTCTCTGTCCTTCAGCATAAATGGTATCAAAGGCAAGTGAGGATTTTCCCGAACCGGAAAGCCCGGTAAAAACCACCATCTTATCTCTTGGTATCACAAGATTTACATTCTTAAGATTATGTTCCTTCGCTCCCCTTATCCTTATTGTCTGTGACTTGGGCAGCATTTTTACTGCTTCTTCCGTACTTATCTTTTTTTTCGCAGGCATAGCTTACTCCCGTATTACGAATGTTTCTCACTTCTGGTGTGTCTGGTTCTCTTCTTTGGCCTCTCCTTATAGGACTCGCCTGCCCCCTCTTTAAACTTCTTTAACTCTAAAAGTTTATCTCTGAGATCTGCGGCAGTTTCAAAATCGAGGTCTGCCGCAGCCTTACGCATCTGCTTCTCGGTTTTTTCGATAACCTTATCCAGTTCGGCATCGCTCATTGATTCGGGATCCTTATCAAGCGAAACCTTAACACTCTCAATTGCTTTACTTACAGCGATCAGATCACGTACCGCCTTCTTTATCGTCGTAGGCGTGATATGGTGCTCCTCATTATACTTCATCTGTATCGATCGTCTTCTGTTTGTCTCTTCTATACAGATCCTCATTGAATCCGTTATGCTGTCGGCGTACATGATAACATGTCCTTCGGAATTACGCGCTGCTCTTCCGACAGTCTGAATAAGCGAAGTCGAGGAACGAAGAAAACCTTCCTTATCCGCATCCTGTATTGCAACAAGCGTAACCTCCGGTATATCAAGACCCTCACGCAGAAGGTTGATACCAACCAGCACATCAAAGACATCAAGTCGTAAGTCCCTGATTATCTGCGCACGCTCAAGCGTATCCACATCCGAATGAAGATACTTTACTCTCACACCGGTCTCATGCAGATAGTCGGAAAGATCCTCTGCCATACGTTTTGTGAGCGTGGTGATCATCACCTTGTTCTTCTTTGCGGTTTCTTTTCTTATCTCACCTAAAAGGTCATCTATCTGACCTTCAACGGGACGCACATCTATCTCCGGATCCAGAAGTCCTGTCGGACGTATTATCTGCTCGGCTCTTAACAGTTCATGTTCTTCCTCATATTTTGCAGGTGTTGCAGACACAAACAGCATCTGATCGATACGCTGCTCAAACTCGCTGAAATTTAAAGGCCTGTTATCAAGTGCAGACGGAAGACGGAAACCGTAATCCACAAGTGTCTGCTTCCTGGATCTGTCTCCGGCATACATACCGCCGATCTGCGGTATGGTCATATGAGACTCATCTATGATCATAAGAAAGTCATCCGGAAAGAAATCAAACAGACAGTATGGCGGCTCACCCGGTTTCATGTGATTTAAATGTCTTGAATAATTCTCAATGCCTGAACATACTCCGGTCTCACGAAGCATCTCCACATCAAATGCAGTACGCTCGCCTATACGCTGGGCTTCTATAAGCTTGTCATTTTTTCTGAAGAAATCTACTCTCTCTTTTGCTTCTTCCTCTATTGCTCTGCATGCATCCTCCATCTTATCCATAGATACAACATAGTGTGAAGCAGGAAAAATGCTCACATGCTCAAGAGTGCAGATAGCCTTCCTTGTGACTGCATCAAGTTCCGTGATGCGGTCTATTTCATCTCCGAAGAATTCAACTCTTATTATCCTGTCTCCGCCTTCTGCCGGATTGATCTCGAGTACATCTCCGTGCACGCGGAAACAGGCTCTGTTCAGATCCAGATCATTGCGTTCGTATCTGATCTCGACCAGTTCCCTCATCACTTCATCCCTGTCTTTTTCCATTCCGGGGCGAAGCGACACTACCATGTCCTCGTATTCGGAGGGCGAACCCAGACCGTAGATACATGAAACACTCGCAACAACTATCACGTCCTTTCTCTCGGTAAGGGCCGCTGTTGCAGAAAGTCTGAGCTTATCTATCTCATCATTTATGGCGGAATCTTTTTCGATATAAGTATCAGAAGAAGGCACATAAGCCTCCGGCTGATAATAGTCGTAGTAAGACACAAAATATTCAACTGCGTTTTCCGGGAAGAATTCTTTGAACTCACTGTAGAGCTGACCGGCAAGCGTTTTGTTATGAGCTATGATCAGAGTCGGTTTCTGAAGTTTCTGTATGACGTTCGCCATAGTGAACGTTTTTCCTGAACCTGTTACACCAAGCAGTGTTTCAAACTGATTGCCTTTTTTAAAGCCATCGACCAGCTCCTCTATTGCGCGGGGCTGGTCTCCTGTAGGTTCATATTCAGAGTGTAGCTTAAATTCCATATTTATTCCGATAGTATCTCTATCGCTTTCTGAAGCTGGTTGTCTGTCTCATCCTTTTCGTATGTTTCCCTGTCAAATTCAAGTTCCACATCCGGAGTGATGCCGACCTTGTGTATATCATTACCGTTGGGTGTGTAGTAATGGCTAACCGTAAGCTTTACGGCAGAATCATCCTTCAGCTCAAATATGCGCTGAACGATACCCTTACCGAAAGTGGTCGTGCCTATAAGTGTGCCCTTCTTGTAATCCTTTATCGCACCGGCAAGTATCTCGGATGCACTGGCACTGTTGCCGTTTACAAGGACCGCCATAGGAATGTTGATCTCGTGCTTTCCGTCACATTCATATACATCCTGTCTGCCGTACTTGTCTTCCGTATAAACCACTTTTCCGGCAGGAAGGAGCATTCCCGCAATATCAACTACAGACTTTAATGATCCTCCCGGATTGTCTCGCAGGTCTATTATAAGCCCTGTAGCATTCTTCCCCTTAACTTCCGCTAAGGCTTCAGCAAACTGATCGACCGTTACGGTATCAAACTCACTGATCCTTATATAGCCTATATTATTATCCTTCATCTCTGAAGTAACTGTCGGAGTCTCAACCTTGCGGCGCTCAACATCAAATTCAAGCTCTTCCCTGTCAGCGGTATCAGCTCCGCGTATGATCTTGAGATGAACTTTCGTACCTTCTTCACCGCGTATCCTGTTGACTACATCGGTAAGACTCATATCATATACTTCTTCGCCTTCAACTTCGACGATTATATCGTCTGTCTTGAGACCGGCCTCCTGTGCGGGAGTATTATCAATGATACCGGTAACACGGGGATAAAGATACTCCAGATCTTTCATAAGATAAGCTCCGATACCGAAATATATACCTTCGGTATCATTCTGCATCTCTATCCATTCCTCAGTGTTGTAATACTCGGCATACGGATCATCCAATGCTTCCATGATGCCGCGGTACATGCCTTCGCTTAACTGATCATCACTTACAGAATCTATAAAATCCCTGTCTATGATGTCCTCAAGCTCATTCACCTTCTGCTTCACTTCTGCATCTTCCAACAGGCGGTCATTCTTCGCATTACCGTTACCGCCTACCGCTCTGACAAATATCTTAATACAGAGCAATATGCATACAATAAAGCAGACAATTATCATCGCCGTAAGAAAACCGGTCCAAAATCCACTGTTTCTTTTTTCTTTTTCTTCCATTATCTCTGCCTCTACAGATATGACATAGGGTTAACATACTCCCCGTTTTTCCTGACACCAAAATGAAGATGATTACCGGTCGAGCGGCCTGTACTTCCTACCGCACCTATCTTCTGCCCCTTTTTAACCTTATCACCTTTTGAAACATACAGCGCAGATGCATGCATATAGATCGTGTACAGCGTATCGCCGTGATCGATCATAATATAATTACCCATACTTGATGAATAACCTGCTGCCGCTACTCTCCCGTCATAAGCTGCAAGTATCGGAGAGCCGCCGGGGGCCGCAAGATCCACTCCGTTATGAAACTTCTCCACATGAAGTGTGGGGTGCATTCTCCATCCGTAGCTGTCAGATACCCTTGTATATGAGGGTGCCGGAAATGTAAATGCACCACCGTTATAGTGAATTCGTGTAGCCTCGTCAAGCTGCTCTCTTTCAGCTGCAAGTGCAGCTTCGAGCGCTGCTATCTCTGAATTCTGTGCTGCGATCTCATTATCATATTGTTTTATCGCAGCTTCATTATTCGCAATATCGGAATCAAATCCTTCTATCTGTTTCTTTTTCTCGTCAATAAGAGTATTGATATTTTCCTGCTCTTCTTCGGCAGCCGCTTTGGTTTCATCCAGAACCTGCTTCTGTTCATTCAGCAGATCTCTTGAAAGCTCCACTTCCTTTATCACAAGTCTGTACTCATCAAGCATATTTCTGTCATATTCAGACAGCTTCTCAATGTATTCGGCCTTGTTGAGCATATCGCCGAATGACTCGGCATTTAAGAGCATTTCAAGATAAAGAGTATCTCCTCTTTCATACATGAAGCGTATGCGTTTCTTCATAGCCTCATACTGATCTTCCGCCACAGCCTCTGCGGCGACCAGTTCGGCCTCGGTCACTTTGATCTCGGCTTCTTTGTTTTCTATCTCACCGTTTAATCTGTCTATATTTGACTGTATGTCCGCAACCTGAGTATCAAGTTCAGTCACATATGCCGACATCGCTGCTTTCTTATTCTGCAGATCCTTTACTATAGCCTGTATATTGGACTTACCGGCATTAAGCTGTTTTTTCTCTTTTTCCAGGTTGTTTATCTTTCCTTCTTTTTCGGAAATACTCGACTTTAATTCATCAACACTTTTTTTCTTCCCGTCACTGTCATCATCCTTATTCTTGTCTGCAAAACTATAAAAGCCTCCGCCCATAAAAAGGCAGAGGATGCAAAGAAAATATGTGAACAGTATAATTGGTTTCTTTCTTTTGATCTTCACAGTATCCCCTCAGACTCTCAGATGCTTTCTGACCGTAAAGAAACTTCCGAGAAAACCGATGCCTACGCCGACCGCGATACAAACGGGGAACAGATAACGGAACACTTCATTTACCGGAAGGAAATGAACAACAGAGAAGATCATCGAATATCTCTCCATCGCATAAGCGATCACCTTGTTATAAAGAACATAAATGATGCCTGACGGAATAAGAGCCCCGATAGCACCTATGATGATACCTTCTATAACGAAAGGCGAACGTACAAAGAAATCAGTCGCACCGATATACTTCATTATGGCGATCTCTTCGCTTCTTACGGAAATACCGATGGTAACGGTATTTGAAATAAGGAAGATCGATACCAGAAGAAGTATCGCGATAATGCCTATCGACACATAAGTAAGAAGGCTGTTGAAACCGGTGAGCATATTGGCAGTCACCTCAGAACGGTTTACCCTGCGCACACCGTCAATTCCTTCAAGAAACTGTACAAGTTCATTCTGCCTTTTAACATCTTTCAGATATATCTCATAGTTTTCCGAATCTGCAAGCGGATTCTCAGTGAACCCGTCCGAATACTCACCCAGGTATTCCTGCTTGAAACCTTCCCAGGCTTCATCAGCAGAAACAAACACGGCTTTGGATACCGCGCTGTGTCCCGTGATAAGAGTACCGATCTCGGCTATCCTCTCATCAGAGATCCCTTCATCAAAAAACACCGTTACGGAAACGCCTTCTTCCGCTGTCCTTACCATGCTCTGCACATTCCAGATTATCGAAAATCCTATACCGAACAGGAACAGACACGATGCAATGGTGGCTATCGACGCCAGTGTAAACCATTTATTCTTGAATGTGCTGACTATGCCCTGCCTAATGCAGTAAAAAAATGTTCTAATCTTCATCAGCGTATTTACCTTCTTCTATATCACTCACCACAACACCCTTTTTGATGGTGATAACTCTGTGGTGCATGTCATTTACTGTTTTTTCATTGTGGGTAACGACCACTACGGTTGTACCTTCCCTGTTGATCTGCTCAAGCAGCTCCATGATCTCGACAGTATTCTTCGGATCGAGATTTCCGGTAGGCTCGTCTGCAAGAAGAATGGCAGGACGGTTTACGAGAGCTCTCGCAAGAGCCACTCTCTGCTGCTCACCTCCTGAAAGCTCACCTGTACGCGCACGGTACTTGCCGGCAAGTCCGACTTTTCCGAGTATCTCCGGAACATTTTTTCTCATCTCACGGGGAGATGCCTCAACTATGCGCTGTGCAAATGCAACATTGTCATAAACATTCCTGTCCGAAAGAAGACGGAAATCCTGGAACACAACACCCATGCTGCGGCGCAGCTTGGGAACCTTGCCCCTGCGGAGTTTGGAAAGATTGAATTCCCCTACTCTTATCTCGCCCTCTGTAGGCTTAAGCTCTCTGAGGAGAAGACGGATAAGCGTGGATTTACCTGAACCGCTCTCTCCCACTATAAATACAAACTCACCCTTCTTAATGCTCAGACTTACGTCATTAAGAGCGGGTGCGGTCTTATGCTCATAATATTTGGTTACATGATCAAATGTAATTACGCTGTCATCCGAGAACTTGTTGCGTTTATGTTTCTTGCCGGGGAGTTTCTTCCTGATCTTCTCATCTTCTCTTTCCTGAAGCTCAGCCTTCCTCTGCTCACGTTCACGCTCGTTGATCTTTGTTATCGCTGAAGCTTCTCCACCTTCCGGAAGTGTCTCCCTCAGTGTCTTTTCAAAGATCTCACTCTTCTTTATATTTCGTTCCCAGTCATGAGGATCTTCCTCATCTCCGTCTGCCTGCTCTGCTTCCGGCTTATCATACATATCATCTTCTTCATCGATAGTATATGCAGCGTCTTCGGCAGCCTGTTCCACATCTTCCGGTATCATATCCAGAGATGCCGTATCAAGCGAAGCCGATGCAGAATCCAGAGATAACGTATCCGGAGAAACGCCCTCCGCACGGGAAGCCTTTTCCTTAAGGTCAGCCACCGCAGCGCGCAGTTCTTCGGAATCCTCTATCAGTTCCCTGTTTTTCAAAAATCTCTTGCCTCCATAAATTTCATGTACTTAACGACCATAAGGGCGATCTTGAAGGTTATTGCATCCTCAAATACCCTAAGGTCAAGATTAGTGCTCTTCTGGAGCTTATCAAGCCTGTACACAAGCGTATTCCTGTGTATGAAGAGCTGTCTGGATGTCTCCGAAACATTCAGGCTGTTCTCGAAGAATTTGTTGATGGTAGTGATAGTCTCCTCATCAAAATCCTCCGGATTCCTGTCTCCGAATATCTCTTCTATGAACATCCTGCACAACGGCATCGGCAGCTGGTAGATAAGTCTTCCTATGCCCAGCTCGTCATATGATATCACCGTTTTCTCTTCCTGGAATATACGTCCCACATCAAGAGCAACCTTGGCCTCCTTATAGGAACGGCTCACATCCTTGATCTCATCAACGATGGTGCCGAATGCCACGCGCACATCGGAAAGGCCTTCCTTTTCGAGATAGTTAACAACGGAAAGTGCTGTTTTTCTGATCTCCTTGTCGCCGGCACCTTCCTCAAGTTCCTCGACTATGATCACGCTGTTTTCGTCAACAGCAGTCACGATATCCTTTGAGCCTGTAAGGCCGAGACAGTCTTTGACCATATCAACAGCAGCCACATCCCTTGCGGATGCTGTTTCAGCTATGAAGACTATGCGCTTTGCATTTATCTGAAGATGCAGTTTCTTTGCTCTTCCGTAGATATCAACTAACAGAAGGTTATCCAGAAGAAGGTTTTTGATAAAGTTATCCTTATCAAATCTCTCCTTATAAGCTACAAGAAGGCTCTGCAACTGGAAAGCCGCCATCTTTCCGACAAGATGCGAAGTCTCGCCGGTTCCCGCAGTTATAAGGATATACTCCGTATGCTGCTCGTCGCTTATCTTAAAGAACTGGTCCCCGCCTATCTCCTGCGAATCTGCAGGTGACTCTGCAAAATCCTTCACAGCATTCTGAAAGTCTCTGTGTTCCTCAAAGGTAGAGACGACAGCCCTTCCATCCGTATCCGCCACGCAAAGTCCAACGTGTGATATTGAAGTAATACCGTCTATTGTGTTCTGTAGAATCTGATTTGAAATCATAACCCCTTCTCCTTATACAAAATAGCCAATAACCTTATCAATAATTCAATAGTTTAGCTATATAACCCGATTTATTCTAATATAATTACACAAAAAAATCCATACTTTCCGCATATCAATTTATAAACTTTCCACAAATACCCACAAAAAGGCGTTTTGGACCTCTAAAAAAACATCCGCCAAATTGACATCACCCGGCACGGGTTGTAGAATAAAACTACCAACAGACACAGGAGGTGGAGATATGGGAATAGGAAGTCTTACTAATGTCATAGCTTCGGCTTCAGTTGACTATGCAACCGGAAAAACTCTCAGCGACGTAGGAACTGCTATGCTCAGCAAGACCCTCGATCTTCAGGAAGCACAGGGAAGTCAGCTGACAAAAATGATGGAAATGTCGGTTAACCCGGCCGTTGGCGGAAACTTTGACATGAGTGTTTAAAGGAAAATATAAAAGAAAAATTAAGAAGGACCTCTTATGAGGTCCTTTTTTCATGCCTTTCTTATCTTTCCTTCGGTGATAGTGATCTTTCTCTCCTTATAGAGATGCCCCACCGCCCTCTTGAATTCATTCTTGCTCATCCCGGTCTCGCGCTTTATGACCTCGGGGGCAGCCTTCTCGGTAAATGGAAGAACTCCGCCGCATTCATCAAGAAGCTCCATGATCTTTTCCATATCGGGTTCCATCTGAAGATATGCTTTTTCGCGTATGCTCAGGTTAAGCTTGCCGTCATCCCTGACATTCACAACCCTAGCACGTATCCTCTTGCCTAGTGCGATGCCATCACCGTAGCTTTCCGTTTTGGGTATTATCGCGGAATATTTACCGTCTACGGCAACAAATATGCCGAACCTATCACTGCTGTCATAAAGTATGCCTTCCACATCATCCCCTGCCTTGTAGGGAGACTCGCAGGATAAATACTTATAAACCTTCATCGTCGCAGCAAGTCTGTCGCTCTTGTCGGCATAGAGCATTACAAGCACATCATCTCCGGGCTTAACTCTGTAGGTCTGGCCCGCAAACGGAAGCAGAAGGTCCTTTTCAAGCCCCCAGTCAAGAAATGCGCCTATCTTTGTTACGGATACGACCTTAAGAACCGTTATCTCGCCAAGCATTATCCTGGGGATATTTACGGTTGCTACAGGACGGTCCTCCGAATCCTTATAGATAAACACTTCTATCTCATCACCGGGCTTCAGATCGGCAGGAACCTGTTTTATCGGAAGCAGCACTCTGTCGGCCGCCCCTTCCCTGCTTTCTGCCAGATACATACCGTGTTCTGTTTTTTTGACAGCTATGAGTTTCTGTTTTTTCCCAAGCTTGAGCATATTATTCCTTTCGGTGACTCTACGATAAAGAAAAAATTGCCCCGGCGGATATCCGCCGGGGCATCCAGCAGCGCTACAAGGATTCGAACCTTGAAAATGACGGAGTCAGAGTCCGTTGCCTTACCATTTGGCGATAGCGCTATAGTGCCGATCCGTGACCGGCAAAGATGATTATATTACAGGCATATATAAAAAGCAAGAGTTTTTTTCAGGCCCGATGGTTTTCATGAAAATATTCTGTCGCAAACTGCAGCTTGGTTGCATTGAAAGCGCCCTTGCCTTCCCTGATCTCTTTCTCAGGAAAGAGGAAATAAGTATTATCCCTCGTAGAGAGTGTTATGCACTGACCGTTGCCCCTGTAATCATATTCCGTATGTATTGAAAAAAGTGATCCTGAAGAAAAGTATTCGGTCTTGTCCTCTTTCTCACCGTAATCCCTGTATGTAAGATAGAACCCTTCCTGCTTATGCACAAGTCTTCCGGTTCCAAGGTTCACAAAATTCTTACCGTTTGGAAGTGCCTCTATATGAACCTTCGTATCCAGTTCATACTTTCCGGCAGCCGCCTGCTTATCTACGAATTCTCTCTCCCAGTCATACCAGTCTTCTATCTTAACTGTCTTTATATCTTCAGGTACAGATCCTTCTCCTTCGGCTTTCAGCTGCAGCAGGCCGTCTTCATCAAGTTCCCACTGTCTGCCGCATTTACCGCATTTGAGGATGCTGCCTTTTGTCTCCATATGAAATTCTGTCTTGCACGCCCTGCATATCCAGAGAGGCTTTTCCAGTCCCTCTGCCCTCCACGGCTCTCTTATCTTTATGCCGGCATTTCTCTGATACTCATATTCATCCGAACGTATCTCTTCCAATATCCTGTCAGTCATTTCATCCACAGGGATATTCTTTACATCCTCTTTTGTATAGAGAAGTTTTATCTCAGCATCAAGTTTTACATCTTTCCTCTTCCTCAGGTTCCAGATGGGAGACTGCAGATAGTTGCCCTTCATATTTACGGTAACTACAGGCACATTCAACAGTCTGCAGAGCTGCCCCGTCGATCTGGGTATCTTCCAGGAGGTTCCGACATTGGCATATCTTGCCTCCGGATATATCACAAGTATGCCGTTTCTTTTCATGACACGCTGTATATTTCTCACAAGCGGCACATCGTTGATAAATTTTCTTGTGCCAAGACATCCTGCCTGTCTGTATATCCATTCCCCGAATGCTTCAAACCCCTCCAGTTCGGAGATGTAATTTGCCCTGTGAGGGAAAAGCAAAAGCGGTGTGACATAAAAATCCATAAATGCCTGATGCGAGGCAAATACTATAAAAGGCGGCTTTAAACCTTTCATCCCGCTCTTACGGATCTTTAAACGTCCCGATCGGGTCAGAAAAAAACATGCAGCCCATATGAAAGGCATAAAAAACAAATTCTGCTTAGGAGGCGTGAGCTTGCTGTCAAACGGCTTTAATTCAGGTGTTATCCCCGGCCTGCTCATATTCTTCCATCTGAGACCTGAAGTATCGGAATTATCAATATCCTTACATGCATAGCGACGCACTGCCGGTATGATGCACAGGATCACATAAAGCAGACCGGTTCCTATGAATGAACATCCCGTGGGTGTAAGATTAAAAAGCAGCCTGCTGTGGATCACTCCCCCTACGGGATCGTATATAAGAAGCGATATTGCAGCACCTGCCACAAGACATATCATTCCAACTATATTAAATCCACCCGTAAATTTATATGAGTCATGTCCTTTAAGTTCAAAAGCAGATTTAAGATCTATCCTCTGCTTTCTGACTATAAAGAAATCCGCACACAGAAGCGCCGCCAGAGGCGCATATATGCAGGCGCTGACAGTAAGGAACGAACCGAAGTAATCTATGATCTTGCCCCATATGCATAAAAGTCCCACATAAACCGCCAGCACAATAAGAAATGTACTGTATTTAACCTTGCTGAAGGATGACTTTAACATAACCGCATAGATATATGAACCTACAGCCTGCGTGCCTATATTTGCAAAAGCCACAAGAATGAGCGACAGGAAACCGAGTGCAGGAAAAGCAAGAAGACTCAGCATTAAAGTCGGATCCACGGAATACTCTCCTGTTACATAGTGCATGGCTATAGCCATTACCGCACCTACCACAACGAAGAACGAACCTGATAGTCCCTGTCCGAATACGCCTGCCCAGAAGCCCGCACGCTCTGTCTTTGTAAGTCTCGGCACTCCGGCCATGCCTCCGACCAGCGTTATGACAAAAGCAAAGTTTGCTTCAACAGAAGTGATATACGGAATATATTTATCGGGAAAGGCACTGATATCCGGTTTGTAGTCCAGTATCACATCTGCAGGTACAGCAGTAAGCCCCACACCTACAACAGCAGCACCGACTGCAAGAAGCAGCGGAACCAATATCCTTGTTGTCCATGTGATAGCGCCTATACCTTTAAGAGCGATCACTGTTCCTGCCAGCACACACAGAAGAGAAAGCGCAGTGTGCCCCCAGCCCGGAAGTGTGATTCCCACCATCGCAAAAAGATTCCCCATGGAAGATGCAAACAGATCCGCGCATACCGCATACCACGGAAAATTGATAAGTATTATTATCACCGAAACAACTTTTATCCCGCGCGTACCAAAGACTGTCTTTAACCAGATCCATATATCTATTCCGTATCGCACCGACAGTATTACCGGCAGCTGGTAAACTGCAAGCATAAGTATCGCCGCAAAAAACGAACTGATCAAAAGCTGTCTGAAATTTACGAGTGATATAAGATATGCTCCCTGGGTATAACTCCATGTTGCTATGCAATAGCCCGAGAGCACTAAAAATGCATCAAAAAAGCCGTATACCCGGCCTTTCCTGTCCACAGGAACAATTCCGAATACGGCTTCTTTATTTATACTTTCCTCAGTTGACCGTGACATTTATATCCCCCCCAACGGATCTTCATGTACCGATGACAAACTTCCAATAAAGCCCGTCACATCACATAAACGCCCCTGCTATGGTAAGCCCCAGAGTGATGAGTACGACAGCTGCCCATATCAGATAATCCTTTGCGGAAAACCTGCCTTTCCCATCCGAAGCCTCTGCTTCCACGGCATTTATCTTTTCTTCCAGTATTTCATCTGAAATCTTATCCATGATCCGTACCTTTGCATTTTAAACTTACGCTGAAAGACCCGTATAAAGGGAATAATACTTGCCCTTCTGCTCTATCAGTTCATCGTGGGTTCCACGCTCTATGATGCGGCCCTGCTCCATGACCATGATGCAGTCTGCATTACGGACGGTTGAAAGACGGTGAGCTATAACAAATGTGGTCCTGCCTTTCATAAGTCCATCCATTCCTGCCTGTACTAACTTCTCGGTACGTGTATCGATCGAGCTGGTTGCTTCATCCAGGATAAGGACAGGAGGATCTGCGATGGCAGCACGCGCTATAGCGATAAGCTGTCTCTGTCCCTGTGAAAGAGCTCCTCCATCAGCCTTGATCACGGTATCATAACCTTCGGGAAGTTTTCTTATGAAGCTGTCTGCATTTGCAAGCTTTGCAGCTGCCTCAACTTCCTCATCGGTAGCATCCAGTTTTCCGTACCGAATGTTATCCTTTATGCTTCCCGAGAAAAGAGAAGTCTCCTGAAGGACTATGCCGAGAGAATGTCTTAAGTCATCCTTCTTTATCTTGTTGATATTGATGCCATCATATCTGATCTTGCCATCCTGTATATCATAGAAACGGTTCAGGAGATTTGTGATAGTGGTCTTACCTGCACCGGTGGTACCTACAAGAGCTATCTTCTGACCGGGTTTTGCAAAGATCTTTATATCATGCAGCACCATCTTTTCGTCGGTATAGCCGAAGTCCACACCGTCAAATACAACATCGCCTTTAAGTTCCTTGTAATCAGTGGTCCCCTCTGCTTTATGAAAATGTTTCCATGACCAGTGGGAATCAGCATCCTTCACAAGTGTAACATAACCTTCATCCGTCTCAGGCTCTTCATCAAGCAGTTCAAATATCCTCTCCGCACCTGCAAGAGCCATTACAACCGCATTGAACTGCATGCTTATCTGATTGATAGGCATATTAAAGCTTTTGTTGAATGTAAGGAAGCTTGCCAGATCACCAATGGAAAGCTTAAGCAGCCCCGTACCGTTATTGAAGACAAGCAATCCGCCCACTACAGCACAGAGCACATAGCTCAGATTGCCGAGCTGGGCATTGATAGGCGCCATGATATTTACATATTGATTGGCTCTTTTGGAACTTATGTAAAGATCATCATTTATCTTATTGAACTCATCGATATTTATCTCTTCACGGCCAAAGACTTTAACGACCTTCTGGCCTTCCATCATTTCTTCTATATATCCGTTTACCCTACCAAGACCTTTCTGTTGCTCAATAAAGTAACGGCTGCTGCCGCCTGCCACCTTGCCTGTGACTATCAGCATCAGAACAACCATAAAGAGAGTCACGCCCGTAAGCACAGGGCTTAAGACGATCATACTCACCAGTGTGCTTACGATGGTTATGAGTGAAGTTAATACCTGCGGAAGCGACTGGCTTATCATCTGCCTGAGTGCATCAATATCATTTGTATATACTGACATGATGTCGCCATGAGAATGTGTATCAAAGTATCTGATCGGGAGCTTCTCCATCTTTGAAAAAAGATCTATACGGAGATTCTTAAGTGTTCCCTGAGACACATAGATCATAAGCCTGCTCTGTATATAAACCGCTGCTACGCCTATCGCAAAAATGATCGCGATAAACAGTATTGCCCGTCCAAGTGATGAATAGTCCGGAGTACCGCCGGCCTTTGCCACTTCAATAAGCGGCATGATATGATCATCTATAAGTGACTGAAGGAACAGGGTTCCCCTTACCTGGCACAACACATTTACGACTATGCATATAACTGCAACGATCAGATGGACAGCGTAGCCCTTCATCACATAAGCGAGTACCCTGCCTATTATCTTTCCGGGATTTTTGAGCTTTGGCCTGGGCCCCATATTTCTTCCGCGTCCCATTTTTATTTCCTTAGATTTATTCTCTGCCATTACAGCTCACCTCCCTTCTCATCGAAATCACCGTTACCACCGGTCTGCGATTCATAAACCTCACGGTATATTGCATTATTCTTAAGGAGGTTTTCATGTGTATCAAAGCCCTTTATGCAGCCGTCATCCAATACTATTATGCGGTCCGCATCCTGTACGCTCGATACTCTCTGTGCGATTATTATCTTTGTTATATCAGGAAGTTCTTCCCTGAAAGTCTTTCTTATCTTTGCGTCTGTAGCAGTATCAACTGCAGAAGTGGAGTCATCAAGGATAAGTATCTTAGGCTCCTTAAGAAGTGCACGTGCAATGCAGAGTCTCTGTTTCTGTCCGCCGGAAACATTCGTACCGCCCTGTTCGATCTTTGTTTCATAACCGTCAGGAAAACTGCTTATGAAGTCATCGGCACATGCCTTCCTGCATGCTTCCCTGCATTCCTCATCGCTTGCATCGGGATTGCCCCAGCGGAGATTATCATAGATAGTCCCCGAAAAAATAACATTCTTCTGAAGCACCACCGAAACCTCTTTTCGCAGGGTATCAAGGCTGTACTCCTTCACATCTCTTCCGCCTACCTTCACGCTTCCGTCACATACGTCATATAATCTGCTTATAAGTGAAACAAGAGTAGTCTTTCCGGAACCGGTACCGCCTATGATACCTATGGTTTCACCGCTCTTTATCTCCAGATCCACATCTCTTAACACTGCCTCAGCATCACTGTTCTTGGCATATGAGAACTCAACATCCTTAAATACTATGCTTCCATCCTTCACTTCGGTAACAGGATCCTCAGGATCCTTTATATCAGGCTCTTCATCCAGCACTTCGGCAATACGCTTTGCACTTGCAGTGGACATGGAAACCATAACAAAAATAAATGAGAGCAGCATAAGGCTCATCAAAATATTCATGCAGAAAGTAAGCAGGCTCATCAGTTCACCTGTTAAAAGCTCTTCCTGAACTATCATATGAGCACCAACCCAGCTGATAAGAAGGATACAGGAATGTACTGTAAACTGCATGACCGGTGCATTGATGACTACCATCTTTTCGGCTCTTACAAACATACCGTAGATATTCTCCGCAGCCTTCTTAAAGCGTTCAGTCTCATGCTCTTCCCTGACATACGCCTTCACGACACGGATACCTTTAACATTTTCCTGAACCGCAGCATTCAGATCATCATATTTTTTAAACACTTCACTGAAGTATTTCATCGCTTTCCTTACTATAAAAAAAAGTACGATCCCAAGAAGCCCTACTGCCACAAGATATATCGATGCGATCTTAGGTTCTATGACAAAAGCCGCGATCATTGCTATTATCAGCGAAAACGGCGCCCTGAAACACATACGCAGTATCATATGATACGCATTCTGCACATTGGTAACATCCGTGGTAAGTCTTGTAACAAGTCCTGCCGTCGAAAATTTGTCTATATTGGAGAATGAATATGTCTGGATCTTCTCAAACATCGCGGAACGGAGATTTCTTGCCAGACCGGTTGACGCCTTCGCTCCGTATATCCCGCCCAGAAACCCTGATAAAAGACCGCCTATGGCAAGCCCGGCCATCACAAGTCCCATAAACTGTATATGCTGCATATTATGCTTGTTGACACCATTATCAACTATGGATGCCATGCATAAAGGTATCAATGTTTCAAATATGACTTCAAACACCATCCAGATTGGCGTGGCAACGGATGCTGCCTTGTATTCCTTTACATAGGAAAGAATTTTCTTTACCATTTTCGATTCCTCATCATTTTTTAGTGTCGTTTAATTATAGTTTTCAGAATTATATAAATCAAGAATTGTGTTATAATTCCGAAATATGTCAGAGATCAATACTCAAAAACGCATAGCTTATCTCGACAGGCTAAGGATCATATCCTGTATACTTGTTCTTTTGGTCCATGTTTCGGCACAGTGGACAGGTACAGGCAGCACCGGAAAGCCCGGCTTTTGTTTTGCGCTTTCCTGCAACATCACAGCCTTTATAGGTGTTGCACTCTTTGTAATGATCTCGGGAGCACTTGCACTTGCACCGGACAAAGAAATGTCCGTAAAAGACATACTCTTTCGCAGGACTCTTAAGTTTTTCTTCATGTATTTTCTCTGGAAATTCATATACTTTGTTCTTGAACTCTATTCAGCAGGAAAGCTGGGCGATACTTCTGCCTGGAAAAATGATGTGATACTGGCATTATTTAAAAAGCCCGGAATGTACCATCTCTGGTTTCTTCCTATGATAGGACTGCTTTTTCTTCTGGTCCCCCTTATAAAAACAGGATGCAGCAAAAAGGAGAACTGCAGACTTTACCTTGTGGTATGGCTGATCCTCGGAATACTTATACCTACGGCTTTTCTTTTTGAATTTCCTTTTAAGTATCTGTTTATGGATCTTTCCAAACTATTTGATATCAGTATCTTCACCGGATACCTTGGATATTTTATTCTCGGTCATTATCTTATGCAATTTGCCGATGTAAAGAGAAGACCGGCCCGCATCTATATTTCGGTATCCGCCTTAACCGCTCTCTGTCTGGCTTTTACCGCTGCGGCTGCCAGAAGCATAAAAGACAGAGAACCCGCACTCGGTTTTTCATCCCCTCTTACCTTAGCGGTCGCAATATGTTCCATCGCAGTTTTCCTTTTATTCAAAGGCGACAATAAAGATGAGGCTCCGTCAAAGCTCACAAAGCTTTTGTCGGATTCCACTCTTGCAGTCTATCTTATACATCCGCTGATACTTGAAATGATAAAAAAGACCGGCATCACTGCCAAAGCATCTAATGCCGATTTCGGAATACCGCTTCTGCTTGTTCTGCTTACACTTTGCAGCTTCGCGGTATCTGTGATATATGTGCTTATTAAAAGAGCTGTTTTGAAAGGAGTTAAAAAATGCAGGATCTTAAGACTTATGAAAACGATTCAAATGTAGATTTAAATGCTATCGAGAACGATGCGGCAGATGTAACTGCTGAAATCCTTAAGCTTTCAGGTTTAAAACCGGGACAGCTTCTCGTTATCGGCTGCTCTTCAAGTGAAGTTGTAGGAGAACGCGTAGGAACCCATTCAAGCATGGACGTAGCCGGCGCTCTCTACCGCGGCATCACATCAGTTACAGACAAAGCCGGAGTGCTCATCTGCGCACAGTGCTGTGAACACTTAAACAGAGCAATAGTTATGGAAAGAGCCGAAGCAGAAAAGCTCGGGCTTGATGAGGTAAATGTAATACCTCAGCCCAAGGCAGGCGGCTCCTTCGGAACCACAGTCTACAAAAACTGCAAGGATCCCGTTGTAGTTGAAAGTCTCATGCAGAAAGCCGATGCCGGAATGGATATCGGCGGTGTCATGGTAGGCATGCATATAAAGCCTGTTGTGGTACCTTTAAAGATCACAAAGAGAAATATAGGGCAGGCTATCATAGTAGCTGCAAGAAGACGTCCCAAATACGTAGGCGGCGCAAGAGCTGCTTATAATGAGGCTCTTGAATAATATACAGCCCCTTATTCAGGCTTTTTTCTGAATATCCATCCCTGTCTGATCATGAATATGGTCCCGCGGAACACAAGTTCCACGCACATAGCGATCCACACACCTACAAGCCCCATACTTCCAACAAGTATGAGTGACAGGATAATACGCACACCCCACAATGAAATAAGCGTGAGTATGCTCGAGGCCAGGGTATCACCTGCGCCCCGCAGCGCACCCGCGGCTATTATTGAAGCTCCGTAGAAAGGCTCTGCCACAAGCTCAAGCCTGAGTATCTGTGCGCCCAGGCTCCTGACTCCATCATCAGGTGTCAGGATATTGAATATATACGGGCAGAAGAAAAACATAAATACTGCACTGACAGTCATCATGGCCATACCTAAGCCCACCGTTATCCAGGCAAAGCTTCCGGCCAGGTCTCTCCTGCCGGCTCCGAGCGACTGCCCTGTAAGTGTGAGCGCTGCAGACTGAAGTCCGTAGGCCGGCATATAACAAAGGCCTTCCACGACTACCGCAAATGAATTGGCTGCAAGAGCAACCGCCCCCAAGGGCGCCACTATTCCCGTCGATACTATCATCGCAACATGGAGGACGGATGATTCCAATGCTGCGGGACCTGATATCTTAAACCACTTTTTCAATATTTCCTTTTCAACCGGTGTTTTTTTACTGAAGTCTACCTTGAGCGGACTCTTTTTTCTTATGGCAGCGTAGATGATCAGGATCGATGAGATCACGATCTCCGCTTCGACCGTTCCCAGTGCTGCTCCCGGCACGCCAAGCCCGGCTCCGGGTATCATTACATTAAAACCATCCTGCATAAAACTGATACTGCGCGTAGGAAAGATCATGAAGAAATTAAATATGACATCAAGAATGCACATAGCAGACTCTAAGATCCCCGGAACCTTCATATCACCTGTTGCCTGAAGTGATGATGCGGTATAAAGTCCCATAACACGCAGAGGCATAAAACCGATATAGATAAGGAAATAAAGAGAAGCATCTCTGTGAAGCACTTCTTCAGCGCCAAGCCATATTGGCAGCTTTCCGGAAATAAGAATTCCCACAACAGACAGCAGCAAAGAAATAAGAAGGATGACCTTAAATCCCTGCCTGTAAATATTCTTTGCCCTGTCACCGTTTCCGGCTCCCACCGCATGTGCGATCTGTACAGAAAAACCGTATATTGCCGAATTGACTATGCTACCGAAAAACCAGGTCGTGCTCTCGACTGCGCCTATCGAAGCCGATGCTTCAGCTCCCAGGCTACCGACCATAGCCACATCAATATACTGCATAAGTATCGATGTGAGCATGGCTATCATAGCCGGAACACTTAATCTGAAAGCCGCAAGCAGTTTCTCTGAAAAACTAAGCTTTCTTTCGCCCCTTATCAGAGTCGTTATATCTGCTTCCATTCTTTCTCCATTCAATGAATTTACCAAAGTATATCTTTATCACTGCTGCACACGGAACTGCAAGGAACATGCCCGCAAGACCGCCTATGCTGCCGCCTGCGATAAGAGCTACAACCACAAGCACCGGATGAACTTCCACGTTTGAACTTACTATCCTCGGATTGATGATCTGAGCATCTACCACCTGAATGACAAGCAGAACTATCGCTGCTATGATAAGTTTGTCTATCTCGCCCTCCACAAGACATACGATGATCGTCATGGCATATGCCACGAAAGGTCCGACATACGGAATAAGATTTCCTATACCGGTTCCTATACCTATTGCCACAGAATAATCTACACCCACTATTGAAAGCGAAATGCTTACAAGGACTGACATGATGATCGCATCCACAAGCTGTCCTCTGACATAGCCCGAAAACGATCTCTGCGCAATGAGCACGAATTCTTCC
>JAEEGL015974277.1_pt1 | contig 26103 bp, 21 predicted proteins | sample 9134231 | NCBI WGS metagenome assembly JAEEGL01 (sample SAMN16246548, study PRJNA631951) | gut metagenome | biome: gut microbiome; feature: rumen; material: fiber-attached | host: Bos | place: Iran: Karaj | collected 2018-10
ATTTTGTTTATTTGTTGTAGTCGAAGCATTCATTACCTCGTTCGGTCACGCACGAAGCCGGATAACGTCCTGCCTGTTCATGAAAGCCTCATCTATCCTCCCTGAAGTACGACACGCCGAGCGAGGCGGGCGGCTGATTCTCACGCCTGTTGCGGATGCTCGTGATGATCAGCACGATGATCGTAACGACGTAAGGAAGCATTTTGATAATAGTAGGTTCGATGATCACGCCGAACGAAGGAAGATAGGAGCCGAGAATAAACATGGCGCCGAAAACAAACGAACCGATTATGCTGAGGTACGGTCTCCACAGCGAGAAAATAACGAGCGCGACGCTCAGCCAGCCCATAGCTTCAACAGAAAGGTACGCTTCCTTTGAGCCCTGGTAGTCCATAACGTAAAACAGGCCGCCGACTGCCGCAATCGCCGAACCGATTATGGTGGCAATATATTTGTACCTTGTCACGTTGATACCGGCCGCATCCGCCGTTGCCGGGCTCTCGCCCACGGCCCTTAAATGAAGTCCGACGCGCGTGCGGGTCAATATAAGCGAAGCGGCTATTGCCACACCTATACCGATGAATACAAGAATTCCGCAATACTGTAGCGCAGAACTGGTATTGTTAAAGGGAAATCTGAAGAACGGCAGAGCTCTTAAATAACTCGCGTCCTTTTTTTCAAGTGCGTTGAAAATATATTTGGTAAGTCCGGTTCCGAATATCGTCATCGCAAGACCTGTGACGTTCTGATTCGAGCGAAGTGTAACGGCGAGGAAGCTGTACAGCAGCCCCATAAGCGCGCCGCCTATCAGAGTCGCAAGAAGCGCTATTATAACGATCAGCCAGGCCGGAAGCAGCGGATCGGCACCGGTGGGGATCATAACGCTGAGCGCCGCACAGCCGCAAGCCGCGCCTATGCCCATGATGCCGGGAATTCCCAGATTCAGATGTCCGGCTTTCTCTGTAATGATCTCTCCCGTTGAACCGTAAAGGAACGTAACGCCGATAGCAAGCGCACTAAGCAAAAATTCTATTATTTTCATTTGAGCTTCCCTCCTTTATCCGGTATTGCCGGGGACGGTGCAGCGTTTTCCTGATCATTTCCATGATCACTGCCGGAATGAATTGCCCCGGCTGCGTGGCGGTTTTTATGGCGGAAATGAACTTTGTACCTTATGAAGAACTCGCATCCTATTACGAAGAAGATCACGATGCCTACTACGACGTCCGGGAAAGCATTGCTGACGCGGAACGTCGTTGCCAGCTGCCCTGCGCCAAGATTCAGGAAAACGACGAGGAGCGCGGTGCCGATCATAATGAGCGGATTGAAATTTGCCAGCCATGAAACGATTATTGCGGTAAAGCCGCGACCTCCTACGGTATCGACTGTTATTGTATGGTCGAGAGCGGCAACGAGCATAAAGCCGGTCAATCCGCAGATGGCGCCGGAAAGGATCATCGTGCGCACAATAACTTTCTTAACATTTATCCCGATGTAGCGGGCGGTGCGCTGACTTTCGCCGACGACCGAGATCTCATAGCCATGCTTGCTGTAATACAAATACACAAACATGAAGACAGTCGTCAGCAGCACGATGATCGTAAACACCAGATAGGTATTGCCAAACGACGGCAGATGACCGCGCTGGAGTTCGCCGAGTGAACTCGATCCGTTTTTATCCTTAGTCCAGATGACAAGGAAGTAAGCGACAGAGAGCGTGGCCACATAGTTCATCATCAGCGTGAACAACGTTTCGTTGGCGTTCCACAGCGCTTTGAAAATAGCAGGTATTGCGGCCCATATTATACCGGCGGCTACGGCGGCAATAAGCATCAGAACGAGCAGCAGCCATTCCTGCTTTATACCTTTTCCGTAATACACGACGGCGGCGGAGGCAAGCGCGCTTATAAGCACCTGGCCTTCCGCGCCTATGTTCCAGAAGCGCATACGGAACGCAGGAGTCACCGCCAGCGAAATGATCAGGAGAATAGCGGTTCCTTTAATCAGTTCCCATATGCGGATCTTGGCGAGGCTCCAGGCGCCTCCGCCGAAGTTACCCTCAATAAACGCTCTGATGAATTCTCCGGGATTTGCGCCTATAAAGAGCGCCGCCAGAAGAGAGCAGAATAAGAAAGCGGCAACGACGGCGGTAGCTCTGATCAGCAGGCCTTTCCAAAAAGGCATTGCCGCGTTCTTAGTTATATGTATCAGCGGCTCTTTTACCGTGGTATGATGTTCCGAAGCCATTATGCCGCGCCCCCTTTCGTCTCGGCATCTCCGACCCTGTCGGACTTTGTCATCAGGAAGCCGACTTCCTCTTTCGTGGCCTTCCGCCCGTCAAGAATTCCTGTGACACGCCCGGAGTTTATTACGAGTATCCTGTCGCACAGGGCGAGCAGCACGTCAAGGTCTTCGCCGACGAATATTACCGCGACGCCGCGTTCTTTCTGCTCGTTAAGCAGATTATAGATCGCGTATGACGAGTTTATGTCGAGTCCTCTTACCGGATACGCCGCCATAAGCAGCGACGGTGCGGAAGCGATCTCGCGCCCGACCAGGACCTTCTGCACGTTTCCGCCGGACAATCTTCTTACCGGTGTTTTGAGGCTCGGGGTGGCAACTTCAAGGTCGCGCACGATTTCTTCCGCAAGTTTTTTGGGATCGTTGCGGTTTAAAAGCACGAAACCGGAACGGTAGCCGCGGAGCATGACGTTATCCGTGATATCCATACTTCCTACCAGGCCCATTCCGAGGCGGTCTTCCGGAACGAAAGACAGGCGCACGCCGAGTTCGCGGATCTGAAGAGGAGTTTTTTTGCGTAGATTTACCTGGGCGCCGTCTTTTGGATCATTGTACAGGATCTCGCCGGCTTCGGGGCTGTATATACCCGCGATCGCCTCCAGCAGCTCGCGCTGACCGCTGCCGGCTATTCCCGCGATACCGAGGATCTCCCCTCCGAAGGCGGAAAACGAAACGTCGTCCAGGACTTTAAGCCCCTCTTCATTGACCCCTGAAAGCCCTTTAACGACGAGTCTTTCAACTGTATTCACGGGCTCGGAGCGGTCAATGCTAAGCGATACTTTCTTGCCCACCATCATCTCTGTGAGAGAACTTTCGGTACTTTCTGAGGTGTTGACCGTGCCAATATATTCGCCCTTCCTGAGTACGGCTACGCGGTCGGAAATAGAAAGCACCTCGTGAAGCTTATGCGTGATGATAATTATGGACTTTCCGTGCTCTTTCATCTTTCGCAGTACGGCGAACAGTTTGGACGTTTCCTGCGGCGTAAGTACGGCAGTAGGCTCATCAAGTATAAGTATATCCGCACCTCTGTACAGCACCTTTAATATTTCAACAGTCTGTTTCTGAGAGACAGACATCTCGTGGATCTTCTCTTTTGGATCTATAATAAAACCGTAGCGGTCCGCGATCTCGCGCACGCGCTCGTTAACTTCCTTGATATTGTATTTTGTTCCGTCCTTTACGCCCAGTACGACGTTTTCGGCTGCGGAAAACAGATCGACCAGCTTGAAGTGCTGGTGTATCATGCCTATTTTATGATCGAATGCATCTTTAGGCGATCTTATGACGACTTCTTCGCCGTCAACAAATATCTGCCCGTCATCCGGGTAGTAGATTCCGGCAACCATATTCATAAGCGTTGTTTTGCCGGAGCCGTTCTCGCCAAGCAGAGCAAGGATCTCGCCGTGTTTCAGATCGAGGTCAACGTTGTAATTCGCTCTTATGGTGCCGAACGTTTTTGTTATACCTTTTAATTCCAGTGCAAGCGGAACGGTTCGCGCTTCTGTCTGTTCCATAAATTGTCCTCCCGCGCAGGCAAGTGCAGCCGCGGTCAATTAACGCGATAACTGCCATATGGCAAAAACTGCTATAAAAAAATAAAAGCAGGGAAGGCAGGTAAAAACCTGCCTTTCCTGTAGACAGCGTCAATTATTATTTGTTTTTCCAGGTGATTCCGTCGATCTTAACGTCAAAGTAAGGAGCGGAACGATATTCGGACTCGTGGAAGTATCCGTCTTTGATAACTTCGGTATCGGGAGTGAAAGCTTCGTCAGTGTCAACGTCAGCCTTGTAGGACGTGAGTTTCTCGCCGCCAACGGTGAAGTTGTTGGTATCGAATACGTGGCGCGTGCCGGCTTTGAGTTCAGCCTTATACTTGTCGATCTCAGCCTGCGTGCCATCAACAGGCGCTTTTTTGCCGAGTTCGGTGAGTTTTACGGAATCGGTGTCAACTGTGCCCGTCCAGTCGGTGTCGATCGCTTTTCCGGCCATCGTCTGTCTGCAGATGTACTCAACGTACGGAGCCCAGTCGATTCTGGAGGAAACGATAAACGTGTTGGGGCAGGAGCTTTCGGTAGAACCGTTGTAGGAAACGTTCGGAACGCCTTTTTCTTCGCATGCGGAAGGAGCGCCCATCGAGTCAGCGTGCTGGCTGATAAGTACGCAGCCGTCGTTGATCAGTGCGAGAGCAGCGTTCTTTTCTGTGGTCTCATCGTACCAGGAATCGGTGAACTGTACGTCCATGGTAACGGTAGGTACGATCTCTTTAACGCCAAGGTAGAAAGAGGTGTAACCTGAAATAACTTCGGCATAAGTGAAAGCGCCAACGTAACCGATCTTCGGAACTATGGTGCTGTCAGCTTCCATCATAGCTTTAAGCTTGAGACCAGCGGCGATGCCGGCAAGGTATCTGCCTTCGTAGATGGATGCGAAAGCGTTGTGATAGTTATCAAGTTTCTCGGTGTGAGCCTTTGTGCCGGTGGCATGGCAGAACTGAACAGCCGGGAACTCTTTAGCGGCTTTGATCATGAAGTCTTCATGGCCGAAGCTGTCGGCGAAGATAACTTTGCAGCCCTGAGCGATAAGGTCTTTAGCAGCGACGTAGCAGTCATTGCTTTCAGGAATGTTCTTCTTGATGATGACCTGGCTGTTGGAAAGGCCGAGAGCCTTCTGTGCATCTTCTACAGCGTTGATGAAGTTCTTGTCGTAGGTCGATGATTCGTCGTGAAGCAGGATGACACCGATCTTGAAATCAGCATTCGCGTTGGTGCAACCGGCCAGACCGACACAGAGTCCGGCAACCATCAGAACCGCCAAACAAAGTGAGATAAGTTTTTTGAACATTTTACCGTTCCTCCAATGAATTTTTTATGATCACCGGTCTGCCGGCGCCTTTTCCTTCGTTTGCTGACACGCAACGTCATCGATCTCGCTCAAAATCGAACGCCATCGACTCAGCTGTGCATCGCGAACTCCGGATCCTGCACACGGGCCGCGTAATCCGTATTTATTGCAGCTAAGCGTATTTTCCGCCTGCCGCGCCTCGTTATGATCCTTATCTTCTGTGAATTTTCCGACCGGCCGCCTTGCGTGGCAGCCATTGTTTATCTTAAGCATATCCGACATTCGTAAATCCGGTTTCTTATCTTTTGAATAAAATAAAACGAGGGCGTTACTTCTTCTGCTCAGCAGAATCTGATTCCGTCCTCCGCATCCATCGATGCTATCCGGGCCATCGACTCCACGCGCAATCCTTCCGCACGCAGTTCGTCTCCGCCCCCCTGGTATTTCTTTTCTATCGCGATGCCAGCTCCGGCAACGTTTGCCCCTGCCTCTGCGCACAGCGCTTTAAGAGCCCTCAAAGCGCTTCCGTTTGCGAGAAAGTCGTCAACTATCAACACGTTATCCTCGCTGCCCAGATACTCTTTCGACACGATCATCGTGTAGTCGTTTCCGTGAGTATACGAATGGGCCTTCGCGCTCCACACGCCGCTTCCGATGTTCGACGTTTTGGATTTTTTGGCAAACAGCGCCGGACAATGAAGATGCAGTGCGACAAAGCATGCTATTGCGATTCCGCTGGCTTCGGCGGTAAGGACTTTGGTCACTCCGCAGTCCTTAAAGAGGCCGGCAATTTCCGCGCCCACAGCATCCAGCAGTTCTGCGTCGAGCTGATGGTTCAGGAAGGAATTTACCTTAAGTACGTCGCCGGGAAGTACTTTCCCGTCTCTTCGTATTCTCTCTTCCAAAAGCTGCAATGTGCTTTACCTCCTTTAGAGTATCCTGCGCTACCGCGTAAAAAAGAATACATAGTTATTTTACCATAATAAGGGAGATAGTGCAACAAAAAAGTTATGGGAAAAGGAGTGAAAATGTTGGTGAAAAAGGGGCGAAAACAGAGTAAGGGAGGGGCGAAGAAGGGGCGAAGAAAGGGTTAAGAAAGAGCGAAGAAGGAGCGACCGGCCGGGGACACAAGAATGGATCGCGCTTGCAGCGCGGCGGTTTTATTAGAAACACCGCCTGAAACTCAAAAGCTGAAAGTCAGGCGGTGTTCTGCATTCATTTTTCTTTGGCGGCAGCGCCGCAGCGCTACCTATTCAGCCGCATAGCTGACAATGATCTCCGCCGCCTTAACAAGCAGCTCGTCGGGGATATTGAGCGCCGGAAGCAGACGCACACGGTTCTTAGCAGTAAGGCAGAGCAGACCGGCGTTAAGGCAGTCCTTGACCACCTCTCCCGCGGGGCGCTCCGTCTCGATACCGACCATCAGCCCCATGCCGGAAACGCTCTTGACGCCCGGCCTGCCGAGAAGCATTGACCGCAGCAGCTCGCCCTTCCTCCGCACTTCGCCCAGCAATTCGTTGTCGATCCTGCTCATTATGCTGAGCGCACCGGCACAGCAGACGGGATTACCGCCGAAAGTTGACCCGTGATCGCCGAAGCCGAGGACGCCGGCAGCTTTTTCCGCGATAAGCGCCGCACCGATCGGAAGCCCGCCGCCGAGACCCTTTGCCGTCGTGACGACGTCCGGTTCGAGCCCGAAATTCATATACGCGTAAAGCTTACCGGTGCGGCCGTTGCCCGTCTGAACCTCGTCAACTATCAGCAGCGCGTCATTCGCGTGCACAAGTTCCTGTGCCTTCAGCGCCCAGTCTTTATCGATGGGCAAGACGCCGCCCTCGCCCTGGATGCATTCGATCATCAGGGCGCAGACGTTTCCGCCGGCAAGTTTTTTCTTTAATTCGTCGAGCGATTCCGCGCTGTTAGCGTCGATATAGTCAAATCCGGGCGTCAATGGCGTGAAAAGTTCGTGGTAGTGTTCCTGGCCCGTTGCCGCCAGCGACGAAAGCGTGCGGCCGTGGAAGCTGTTTTTTAGCGTAACGATCACGTTCCGCGAGCTGCCGTACTTGTCCGACGCATATTTACGGGCAATTTTGAACGCACATTCGTTGGCCTCCGCGCCGGAATTGCCGAAGAACACTTTGCTCATGCCGGTACGCTCGCAGAGCAGCTTTGCCAGCTTCGCGCAGGGCTCGGTATAATACAGATTCGACGTGTGCTGAAGGAGCGACGCCTGGTTCGCGACCGCCGCGGCCCATTCCGGATCGGAATAGCCGAAAGCATTGACGCCGATGCCGCTGCCCATGTCGATATACTCGTTCCCCTCTGCATCGTACGCCAGCGAGCCGCTGCCCTTAACGATCACGGGGCTGAAACGGTTATACGTGTGTGCCACAAATTGTTTATCTGTCTCACGGATATCGCAGCTCGCGATAGCGTTGGTTTTTTTCAAATCTTCCATTCTGATCACTCCTCGCAGTACCTTCGCCCGCCACCGGCAGCGTCATTCGCCGCGGATAAGCGTACCGGCGCCTTCGTCGGTAAGCAGTTCCATAAGTATCGAGTGCGGAACTCTGCCGTCCATAATGACAACGTTTTTCACGCCTTTTCTGAGCGCTTCCAGGCAGCATTCGACTTTCGGTATCATCCCGCCGCTCACCGTGCCGTTGTCAATAAGCTCCGCGGCCCCTTCGCGCGTGAGTTCGGGTATCAGCGTCGCGGGGTCGTCTTTATCGGCGCGGATGCCGTCAATGTCGGTCATGAGCAACAGGCGGATCGCTCCGAGCGCCCCGGCAATGTGCGCAGCAGCCGTATCGCCGTTGATGTTGTACACCGACCCGTCAGCGCCGGCGGCAACGGTCGAAACGACCGGTATGTACCCTTTTTCCAGAAGATCAAGCACCGGCTGGATATTGACCCCGGTGATCTCGCCCACGAACCCCAGCCGCGGATCCTTCTGCTTCGCCTCGATCAGCCTGCCGTCAACGCCGGAAATTCCTACGGCGTTGCCCCCGCGGCTTTCGAGCAGCGTTACGAGCGATTTGTTGATCTTTCCCGTGAGCACCATCTGGACGATGTCCATCGTTTCGGCGTCGGTCACGCGCAGGCCGTCAACGAAGCTGACTTCTTTTCCGAGCCTGTCCATCAGTTTGCTGATCTCGGGTCCGCCGCCGTGTACGAGCACGACTTTCACCCCGATGAGCCACAGAAGGACAACGTCTTCCATTACCTGTTCCTGAAGTTTGCTGTTTATCATCGCGTTTCCGCCGTATTTCACTACTACGACGCGGTCCGTATACCGTTTGATGTACGGGAGGGCCTGTACGAGTATTTCGGCCCGCTCTGAGTTTGTTATTTCGTGCTGCATCGCTTTGTTTCTCCGTTTCTTTTGCGCGTTTGCCCGGTGTTTTGGGCTTCAGGCACCGGTTTTACGTCCTGTAGTCGCCGTTTATGCGTACGTAATCGTATGTAAGATCGCAGCCCCAGGCGGTGGAGCGCACTTTTCCGCTGCCGAGATCGACGAGTATTTCGATCTCTTTTTCGCTGAGCACCGCTTTCGCTTCCTCTTCGGAGAAAGGAATTCCGGCGCCGTTTTCGCATACTTTAACCGTTCCGGCTGCGCTTTTAAAAGCAACCGCGATAGTACCGACGTTGACGTCCGCGCCGCTGTAGCCGATTGCGCAAAGGACCCGGCCCCAGTTAGCATCCGCGCCGAACATTGCCGCCTTTAGAAGGCTGGAGCAGACGACGCTCTTGGCCACGGTCTGAGCCTGTTTTTTGCTGCGGGCGCCGGTGACGATGCACTCGAGCAGCTTCGTTGCCCCCTCGCCGTCGGCGGCAATGTTTCTGCAAAGCCAGACGGTCACGGTGTTGAGCGCCTTCATAAACGTTTTGAAATCCGGCCCGTCGCAGTCGATCAGTGCATTGCCCGCGCATCCGTTCGCCAGCACGACCGCCATATCGTTCGTGGACGTGTCGCCGTCAATGCTGAGCATGTTGAACGTGTTTTTTACGTCTTCGGACAACGCTTTTTTGAGCATTTCCGCCGTGACGGCTACGTCTGATGTGATAAATACGAGCATCGTTGCCATATTAGGATGGATCATTCCGCTGCCTTTCGCGATGCCTCCGATGCGGCATTTTTTCCCGCCGAGTTCGAATTCGACCGCCACTTCTTTGCGGTACGTGTCAGTCGTCATTATTCCCGCGGCTGCCTCGGCGCTTCCGTCCTTTGAAAGTTTTTTTACGAGTTCCGGTATTCCGGCGGCGATCGGTTCTATATGGAGGGGCTGTCCTATGACGCCGGTGGAGGCAACGACGACGTCTTTCGGGCTTATTCCGAGCGCTTTTCCGGTGAGTTCGCACATAGTGCGGGCAATATATTCGCCGTCTGCGTTGCAGGTGTTGGCGTTTCCGCTGTTGCAGATGATCGCCTGTGCTTTTCCGTCGGCAATGTTTGATTTTGTTACCGTGAGCGGCGCTCCTTTTACCTGATTCGTCGTATATACCGCGGCGCACGAGCCGGGCACGTCGCTGAATATGAGGGCAATGTCGTTTTTGCTTTTGTTTTTGCGTATGCCGCAGTTTTCGCCCGATGCCGTGAAGCCGGCCGGGGCGCATATGCCGCCGTCAATAAATTTTATTTTCTTTTTCGCCTGATCGCTCATTCCGAACGCCTCCGATCAATTATTTCTGTTTGTGTCTTTTCCGGATTTTTCCGGAGATTTCCGGAGATTTCCGGGTTTTTCCGGACTTTTCCGGATTTTTCCGGACGCCGCCTGCCCTTACGGATTGTCCGCGCCGAGCAGAAGTCCTTCGGTCTCCTCGAATCCAAGCGCGATATTCATATTCTGGATCGCCGCGCCGGACGCGCCCTTGCCGAGATTGTCATACCTGGCAGTAAGGACCGTACGCCCTTCTCCGCCCCATACGCTGATTTCGAGAACATCTTTGCCCGAAAAAGCCGCAGCCGACAGGAACCCGCCTTCATCGCATTCCCGTCTGACTTTTATTATATCACTATCTCCGTAATAATCTTCATAAATTTTTAAAAGAAATCCGGAAAAATCGGAATTATCGCAACCGCCATGCGCTTCTGCCTGATCAAAAGTGACGATCGCCTCCATCCCGGAGTAAAAATCACCCACGACCGGGCAGAAAACAGGCGCTTTATTGATCCCGGAATACATTACCATCTCCGGCAGATGCTTATGCTGCTGAGAAAGACCGTACATTCGCGGCGCTTTAAGCAGCGGATCGCGCTCCGGCGCCTCATATTCGGCTATCATACGCTTCCCGCCGCCCGAATAACCGGTAAGCGAGGTGAAAGACAGCGTTTTTTCGGGGTCAAGAATACCCGCTTCCGCCAGCGGCGCGGTCAATACGATGTATCCCGTCGCGTGGCAGCCCGGGTTCGCGATCCGTTTAGCGCCGGCAATATCTTTTCTCTTCCCTTTCAGCTCCGGCAGCCCGTACGTCCAGCCCTGCGCAGTCCTGTGCGCCGTCGAAGTATCGATCAGTACGGTGTCAACGTCCCCCGCCAGCTGAACTATTTCCCGGGATGCCGCATCGGGCAGGCACAAAAACGCCGCGTCGGCCTCCTTTATCATGCTTAGCCTGGCGTCAATATCTTTTCTTTTTTCTTCTTCCAGCGTGAGCAGTTCGATCTCCTGCCTGTTTTTCAGCCTCTCCCTGATATTCAGACCTGTTGTCCCCGCCGAGCCGTCAATAAATATTTTTTTCATTGTCGTTCCCCGTTCTTTTTCCGTTTCCGACCATACCGCTAAAGTCATTAAAAATACCTGCTCCCCTGCGTTGCCGCCTGTCGAAAGCGAGTATGCGCATATTTTAGTCTTTTATTCGCATTTTGTCAAATATTTTTTAAAAATATTCATCGTGCAACTGGGGACAGGCACCTGTTCCGCGCCAGGCACACACCAGATGCGGCCTGCCCTCCTCCCTCTCCGGACCCTCAACCCGCCCCTGCAAACCCGTCCCCGCCATGCAACAGGTACCTGTCCCCAGTTGCATAAACCCGTCCCCGCCACGCAACAGGTACCTGTCCCCAGTTGCATAAGTTTGGCCAATAAAAATACCGCCTGATCTCAGCGGTCTGTTTTCAGGCGGTCGGTCTTCAATTAAAACTTATGCACCGGCGTTTGACACCGGCTAAACGACCGAAAAGCGATCAGATCATTGCGCCCCGGCGAGCCTTGCCCTCAACGCATCGATCTTATCCGCCGCCATCCCGGCATTTTTAAGGAAGAGCTCAGCATACGCGGCAAGGTCTGCGGTCCGAAGATCAAGCGCTTCGTCACCCGCCATGCTGCGGATCATCGGATCCAGCACGTCGCTCACAATAACGTCGTACTTCGCCTTATCCGACTGCTCCGTAAAACCATAATAATTAAAATAAGTAATCATATAATCACTAACGATCTCATCGTACGTTGCCCCCGCAAACGCCTCCAGCAGCATACACACAAAACCGGTCCGATCCTTGCCCTCGGTACAATGCACGAGATAAGGCCCGTCGTTGTCCGCCATCGCCTCCAGACCGCGCACGACCTTGCCCCGGAACTCATCCGAACCGAAATTCATATTGAGCGCGAGCGGGATGACTTTTCCCGACTGATAAAGCGAAAGAAAATACGGCGAATTAAAACCGGCGGCGTCAATATACCCCTGTATCTTCGCGTCGTTGTCCGACAGATTCACGATATACTGAACTCCGGCGTTTTTGATGAGGGCGTCAACGTACGGCGCGCGGTTATGCTGGTTATCGCACGGCGAAGCGGATCTGTAAACGACGCTGCTCTTTATATTTCCCGCCTCTATCGTCCTGAAGTTCGCAAAAACCTCGTCGCTCGGATATTTTTCGCGTTCGTCCTTATAATGCAGATCCCGCGCGTCCTGGATCGCCGCATACTTGCCCTTCTGCGAGAGCGTTATCCGCGCCGTATCACTCTCTTTCAGACCCGCGACCTCCCACAGATCCGCGCCGTTGTTGATAGCAGCCTTGATGTAGTCGTAACCCGGGTACGCTATAAGCAGCGGCTTTCCGGTCTGCGTGTAGTACCCGTTGTAATACGGCAGATCCTTAAGTTCATACCCGTTCGAGAACGTCACGTTAACACTGTCGCCGTACTTAAATCCGAGCGCATTGAAGTCGTCGATCGTCATCGTGATGTACACGCCGCCGAATTCGGGCTCGTGGATCAAGCCGGTCTCTCCGAGTTCAGGCTCGTTTTTACCGGTGCAGCCGGGGAGCAGCACCACCGCAAGCAGGCTCAGAAGAATGCCGGCCACGGCGGCAATACGTATATACTCTTTCTTCGCTGCGTGCGGCTTTTTATTTGCTTTTAGCGGCTTTTTCTTCTCTGTGAGCAGCATTTTCATGTTATTCTCCTTTCGGCCCGTCGGAAATCAAACGGCCGTATGGCAATCGGGCCGAATGATAACCGGTCAGAAATTAAAATGGAAACTCCTGAATCCGCTTCCGTTTTTATCAGATACCCATTCCGCTAAAACTGTGCATTTTTTCCCTGCAGACTCAACAGCGTACGTGCCGGAAATGACAACACTTCCGTCGAACAGCCCGCTCGTTATATTCCACCCTGTCCTGGTCCACGTGTACCCGTCGGCAACAGGATATAGCTCGAGCATTTTGTCTACCGTTTCGCAAGTCGTTTCATAATCAACGGTACCCGGGTAAAATTTAGCATATATGCTTTCGTAATCCCTGGCAACAAGCAGATTCATCATTTCGACAAACTTTTCGTCCAGACTTTTCACAGACACGCCGCGGCCGCTGCATCCGGCAAGGCATGAAACCGTGATCACAGCGGCAATTATGAATATAAGAAAGAGTATAGGCTTATTGCATCGTTTTTTCATTGTTCCTTCTCCTTTTTTCCATTTTCCATTTTATACCATCCATTGCCAACATTTAGCTATATCTGCTGAGATTTGCCTAATTGCTGAACGACCACTTTTACTCTTGTACTCATATATAAACTCCCCTTTCGCCGCAAAGCTGACAGGACGCCAGTTGAATTCTGCAATATATTTATTTACGCCCTTATCTCCCACAGCGTCCGCATGAGGGAGGGCGTCGCGTCAGACTGCCATTTCTGGTAGTAAACCGTGATAAAAGTTCCGTCGGAATACTGGGCCGTGGCCGGATAGCCAAGATCAGCATCGCTTGACGAAGCAGGTTTGCTGACAAAAAACTCCTGGCTCCAGTTATCGCCGTTGTCAACGCTGAACCGCACGCATTGTCCCGTGGGACTGCCGCGCCGGGCGTAGGACAATACCACCACACCATTGGCGTCCTGAACCAGCTGGGCCGGTGCTCCGTAGGTAATATCTTTCGCCTCCGACCAGCTATTGCCGCAGTCCTCGGACACAAACAGCATAGTATGGAATGAATTCGTACGCACCGTTGCTAATATCCGGCCGTTTTCCAACTGAATCCCGTAGGCTTCGCAGGCGCCCAAAGAACCATCGATCTTCAGCTTAGAACGCTGCTCGAATGTCTCGCCGCCGTCGGTGCTGATAAAACAGTACACGCCTGAGCCGAGATTCTTCCCTGTCGCAAACTTCGGCGCTTTGGGCACGCCAAGGTACATCAACGAGCCGTTCTTCAGCAGCGTCGGGCCGTGTGGCGCAGTGACGGGCATGAGGTGCCTCTCCGACCAGGTCCGGCCGTAGTCGGTGGAAATAATAAACGAGGAGCAGCCGGTCAATTCGTCGGCCGTCGCAGCATCCCAGCGGTCAATGACTTTCTGCTTCTCTTCGGCGCTCACTTTCGCCTGCCAGTCAGTGTATGAAGTGTTTGAGTTTTTGATGTATTGCGAGGAGTCGTGGGAGAAGGAGGTTACGAGCAGCCTGCCACCTCCCATATAAACTATCCCGGCGTCCCGGTCGTCGAGAATTGTGTCCAGGATGCAGGTGCCTTCGTCCCAGGTCAGGCCCTTGTCGTAGCTTTTGTACAGCATTACTTTGCCGTAGGGGTCAACGTGGCACAGCCGCTTGGATACAACCACATACGTGACGTCGTTTTCGTCAACGGCGACTGACGGCCACCCGTAGTACGGGAGAGTCGGAAAACTGCCTTGTTCGCGGCTGATCGTTGCCGCTTCCTTCGTGATCGCCAGTTTCAGATCAGTTTGCGGCGGCACTGGCGTGGCGGGAGCAGGAGTAACTTCCGGCGCATCTGTCTCGTTGCCCGCCGGAGCATCAGTTTCGCTGTCTGCAGGGGCACCGGTATTTTTGCCACCCTCCGGCCCGGCCGTCTTGCCGCAAGAGCATATCAGCCCCGCCATCAGCAGCAAGGTCAATACAGCGCACATTCTTTTCCTTATCATTTTGCTTCCCCTTTTTTACCAAATCATCAACTGTTTCGATTGTAGCACTCTGTCGCGTTTATATCAAGTTTATTATAACACTGCGTTTGCACAATGTAAACGAAAAGCGGCCAACCATTTCCGGCTGTCCGCTCTTCGTTTCCGGCCTGAAAATCAGACTGTCAGTTTACGTTTCACCTATGCCCCGGACGGCAGGCTATTGCCAACCATTATCTGCACGAACGAGCAACCTGGAACGAGGACCGCAAATTCGGAATCGTCTCCGGAAATCGCGGCAGAGAACAACTCGATGCAGCCTGAAGACAACGTTGCCGCGTCATGAAGACTAAGCGTATTCGCACGAATGACCTTATAAGAAGCATTGCCGCCAAACCCCAGATCACGCACAGAAGACAGATCCAGAAGCAGCGATTCATTGTTAAGATTGACAACGGAGACAGTCAAAACGCCGGATGCGGCAGAAACAAGGGCGGAAGCATTGTCCGCGTCGATCCGTGCGTTTAAGATCTCACCGCCAATGTGCGCTTTCAGCAGCTCATACGCATAACCGGTTCCGGCAAGTTCGCGAGTGCTTCCCGATGATGCGATCATACCTTCGAACGGATGAAAAAAGCTTGCGGCCAAAAGAAGGTGATCCACGCCGGTACCGATCGCCGACAACATATACGTGCTGTTTCCGAGGAACATCAGCGTGCTCGGTGCGAGGCCAAACGTCCAGTTCCATTCGTCGAGATACAGCCCCTTCTCCCCGGTTAACCCGGGAACGGCCTCTTCAAGCACTTTTTCGATGCTTTTTACGACAGGAAGTTCAGAAGAAATGAACCCGGAGCAGGTGCGGCGGAGAAAATCAGCGGCCTTGAAGCGGTCGGGAAAAGTATCGACCGCGCCGTAATAATTATGCACAGAGATCAGATCGTACCGCGTCCCGAGTTCGCCGAGACGTCTGAAATACGTCTTCGTCCACTGTATCATTTCCTCCGTCGTATCGCATGCTCCTACGATGGCGCACAGATCAGGCTGAACCTCCCGCATGGCAGTTATATAATTATCCGTTATTGCCGCGGCCAGCAGCGGATCACGGTAGAGCGCATCGCCGAAATAATACACTTCGTTGCCGATGAACCACGACGAAACAACGTGCGATCTCTCCAGACAATATTTAACAAGCTCCGCCGCATCCTTTTCGTTGCCCCTCACCAGCGAAACCGTCAGTTCCGCCTTCGCACCGATTTCTTCGCACAGCAGGAAAAATTCTTCGAGCCCGAGATCCAGCGTGTCCTGGTCAAAAGTCGAAGTGAACAGGAAGCTGCCCATGCCTGTAAACCCACTTTCGTTTGCCTCCATCGGTTTTCTGAATGCCGCCGGCTTGAGGCTTTCCCTCCAGTCAAAACGGTCAGCGCAGCAGCCTCCCGGATAACGCAGCGCAGCGGGTGCGAGCGTTTTCAGCGCGGAAACCGCGTCAATACTCATGCCGTAGAAATTGTCCGCGGGCAATAATGAAGCTTCAAATATTTTCACTTCTCCGCCGCTCGAGCGCACGGTCAATCTCTCTCCGGGCGAAGATTCTCCGCCGGAATTGCCGGCATTGCCGACCGGCCTGAAGCTGAACTTATGCGCTTCAGCTTCGCGCCCGGAACAAAACTCTCCCAATTTACTATCCCCGACGTATACGGAAACGACGTTATTTTTATCGTCCGACGCAGTCCATACCTCAAACACGTACTCTTTCCCGGAATCTAACTGCAGTTCGTCGCTGTACCGGAGCTCGCCGCCGTCATCAAGCACGACGTAATTGCTGCCGCATATGCTACGAGCCTTATCGTCCGTCACGGTTCTTCCGGAGGAAACGGACCACGCCTCCAGGCTTTGAGAAACCTGCTCAATCGCGTAAAACTTCCTGTTGTTGAGCAGCTCGGCCGATAGTCCCCCGTACCAGCAGGAACGCGTGATCTCCATATTCATGCCGAAAAGCGCATCGGAAACAGCCTTTCCGGTACTTTCAGATACGGACAATCTCGCTTTCGCCGCTATCAGATCTGAATATATCACAAGTTCCGCATCGAACTTAGCCCCGGACGGCAGCACCGCGGTCAATACGTTTTCGCCCTTTACCAGCGCTTTTCCTCCCGCCGTGAGGTCAGCATATTGCGAACCCGTGTCGCGTGAATACCGCCCCGCCTCTTCGCCGTTCAGATAAAAAACGACCTCCTGCCCTTTTCTTACCTGAGGAGCCCCGGTAAAGCGTACACAAACGGCATTGACAACGCTCCCGTCGACCGGTGATTCGAATCGGAATCCTTCATTAAGTTCCCGGCTGCTCAAAGTAAATGCAGGATATTCCGAAAGATCAGGCGCGATCAATACCGGTTCGGATAGTGTTTTTTCCGGGTAACTGATATCAGTCAGAGGAATATTTGCGTGCTCGCCCCAATCCTGCAAGGGACTGAAGTTTTCTTCCGGTTTTTCGTGATCATTCCGTGCGCAGCCCGAAAAGGCAGCCGGTATCGTTGCTGCCATCATAAGGGCGATCGATGATAATATCCGTTTTCCTATTCGCATTTCGGGCCACGCCTCCTCTTTAATAAGCAAAAATCAGCCTAAATCATTTAGCTTTCTTCTTTTTCCCCGCCACAACTATAGCGATCACCACTGCAGCGACCAGCACAGCTGCACCGATCGAAATACCGGCGATAAGCCCGGCATTCGGTTTATTGTCCGCTGTCTTTCCGCTATTGTCAGCAGTCTTTTCAGGAGCTGTGGCAGCTTCGGTCGCGGGCACGTCGGTCGGTGCGGCGGTAGGTGCTTCGGTTGGCGCGTCAGTAGGAGCAGAAGGCTCATCGGTCGCTGCTGCTTCAGGTGTAGGCGTAGCCGGAGCTGCTTCATAGAAGGTAAACATTCCGATATTGTTCGCAGGCCACGCGGGGCTTGAAGACGTGATCTGTATTTTAACGGTGCACAAGCCTGTCACAGGCTTTGCAAATTTAAACTCGTCATAATTCGCATTGTTGTAATCCTCGAGCTCCCAGCCGTTGCCGCCGAGACCCTCGCCGCTTCCCTGAAGTTCGTCGTTTATAAAGAGGTCAAAATCCGTGCTTTCCGCTGCCAGTCCGTATGACATATACGACATGGCGTCAACGCTCTTTTCGCCGAAATCTACCGTGAACGTGAACTCATCGCCTGCGCCGCCGTGTATAAAGAACATGCCGTCAAATTCCTTCTGTTCATCCGAAGCGGAATTGACGCCGATCGCGTGGTCTGTCAAGAATTGTTCACTGTCTCGCGTAATTGCCCCGCGTTTAAGCAGCACTTTTCTCGCATTTATCGCCAGACTGTCCCCGGTCATCACAAAATCGGGTTCGTTGTCAACGCTCTGATCCGGATCGTATGCCGCGCTGTCAAAAAACTCAAAGAGTCCGATAGCGTTTGCGGGCCATGCCGGGCTGGACGAAGTAAGTTCGATAACGATCGTCTGTACGCCGCTTATAGGCGGGTTTATCTCGAACGAATCCTGCATGGCACCGTTATACCCTTCCCAAAGATCCAGCCAGCCTGTGCCGCCCGTTGAAGCGCCTGAACCGAGTTTAACACCGTTTGCAAATACGTCGAACTCTGTAGGCTCAGCCACACCGCCGTAATGCATATAAGAAAATTTGTCCGCCTTAAACGTTCCGAAATCCACCGTAAAAGTGAATTTATCTCCGGCGCCGGTGTGGAAGAAGAACTGTCCGTTGTATTCTTCACTCTCCGTTCTATTCGTGTCGATCACTACCGCACCCCTGGTATACTTAGAAGTATCGTACTCGAACGAACCTTCTATCGCCAGGATCTCGCTTGCCCTGGGGTTAACGTATCCGTTTTTCATAACGAAATCAGCCTGTTCAGCCGCCTGCTCGCCAAAACTGCCGATGGTGACCAGCGAAACGGCAAGCGCAGCTGCTATAACGATCGCTAAAATCCTGTTTTTCATTTTAGTTCCTCCTTGTGGTTCTGCTGTTTTAATATTTACTGAACTGCTCAAGCATAGCAAGTACGTTTTCTACAGGCACGTCGCCTGGGATCGCATGCGTTGGAGCGAGGATAAAACCTCCTCCTTTTCGCATTATCCCGACTGTGTCCTCTATTTTTTGTTTGACCTCTTCCGGCGAAAGATTCGGCAGCGCTTTTTGCGTAGAGATCGTTCCCCAGAAGCTCAGCTTGTCTCCGTAAGTCTGTTTTATTTTATTAAGGTCGTATATTTCCGGCTGGACGGTCTGGTAGCAGTCAAGTCCGATTTCTATCAGATCCGGAAACACTTCTTCTACGTCTCCGCACGAATGCTGGATCACAAATTTACCGCTCTTTTTAGCGCGGCGGTACAGCTCGGCCATACGCGGCTTGATAAACCTTCTCCAGAGCGGTGCGCCCATTATCATGCCGCGCTGCTGCCCCCAGTCATCTCCGAAATATATCGCGTCAAACGGATATTCGTTCATGATATCCAGCACGCGCAGATCGAATTCCATGATCTTGTCAAGAAGCTCGTCAACAAATTCCGGGTCCGTCAGCATATATGCGAGCGCGTCTTCCATCCCGACGTAGCTCCACAGCCGTTCAAACATCGAAAAACCGATTCCCGCGAAACAGAATTTGTCCTCTTTCGTCGAAAGCAGCTGCTCACAGTTCTCGCGTATCCGCTTTTCATTCAGAAAAGGCACCGGGAAAAACGAAATATCAGGCTCCTTGATCACCGGGTCGTTGACAACGCCGATATCTTTATCAGCGCCGGTACGGTCCCACGTCACGCCGAAATCGTCAACAAAATGGCCCGGCCGGTCAGGGTCTTCTTCCGGATAGCCCCAGTATTGCCAGTAATGGAGGCAGCGCGCGTACCGGTCAATGAAATGATCGTCGCCCAATGCTTTCGCCACTTTTTCGTATTCCTGCCCGGTAAATTCCACGAACCAGGGCAATTTGTCCGTCTCTTTATGATTCAGAGCCTGTATTACAGTTTCGCGTCTCGTCATGGCGGGCATCCCTTCCTTTTCTCTCGTTTTTAAAATCTTCCCGTTTACAAATTCTTCCAATTTACAAATTCTTCTCGTTTATATACAAAACGTTGCTCGTATCATTATTCTGGTGAAGCTTGCAGTAATTGCCGGGCGTGGTACCCGTCGCAGCTTTAAACGCGTGTATGAAATAATATTCATCCTTAAATCCGGTTTTATAAGCAACCTCTTTGATAGACAGCACCGTGCAGCTGAAATAATACTTGGCTTTCTCTATCCGCCTTTCATTCAGATCCTTCATCGGAGTCATGCCGAATATTTTTTTGTATAATCTGGAAAAGTACGATTGGCTCACGCCTGCCCTTTCTGCCAGTTTGCTGATATTCCACGCCAGCCCGGGATTTTCCATCATATACGTCCTTGTCTGCTTGATCTTGCGAACTACCGCCGCATTCACGTTAATAAGCTGAGTCCGCATATAATCCTTCGAATTGACAACGATAAACAGCAAAATATATTCGAGCCTGTTATTGATCAGGCGCCGGATCTCGGGCGTTTTGATATAATTTTTCTCGATCTCCGACAATTCTTTGATCACTCTGCTTATGTGTTCGGTGCGTTCCGGATAGAACGGTTCCAGCGGCGTGATCATGTCAAGTATTTCCGCTGCGCCATCGCCGTCATCATGAAATTTAATAAAATCGTTTGACCATAACCCTTCGGGGTCGATTTCTCTCTCCTTCGGGTAAAAGCATCTTTTTGAGTCCGGCGGGAACAATACCATCCCTTTCGGCCTTACCTCTATCTCCTTTCCGTCTGTCACAAGGACGGTAGGTGACTGGAACAGTCCGAGAAAATATGAGCCCGGCTCATCATATTGATCTACGTATATCATTCCGCTCGGATGAGAAAAGCTCCATCCAATTTCATTGATTCTAAGCATTGTCCGTTCACCGTCCGTTAAGCACGCAATTTCAGGAGCCCGTCCTCTGTCACTTCTATCTCCGCGATCGCCGGTCTCTCTGCAAAATCATTGCCGTAGAAAGCAGTCGTGTATAATTTTCCGTCATTTGCGCGGAAAATGTTGTTATGTCCTCCGTTTATCAGGAGCAGGCGGCGTTCGCTGTACGGCCCCTCCAGCTTATCGGAAACCGCATAGAAGCTGTCGTACGACTGATACGCAGAACCGTCTTCCCTGTAATGGATCGCGTACGTTGCCGAACATAAGTAATACAGCCCGTTTATTTTAAAAAGGAAACAGCCTTCAAACCCTACCCTGAGGCCGCTCTCGCTGACGAGCGCTTTCGGGCTCGAAACAAGTTTCGTCATATCGTCGCTCATGCGGGCAATTATTCCGTCCGACCATATCGCGTACACGGCTCCGTCACTGTCAACGAAAAACGTCGAATCGATATAATCAAACACCGGCCTTTTACATATATCTTCGTACGGCCCTTCCGGCGCCCCGGTCCTGCTCCTCAGTATTGACCCGTTCATCGCGCCCCAGCCCATAGAATAGCAGATATAATAATTGCCGCCAATATAGTGGAGTTCCGGCGCCCAGATAGGCGAACTTCCGTCTTTTATCATCTCTTTCTGCCAGTCGGCGTCACGCTGATAGTTCCATACAGCGCCTAGATCTGTCCAGGCCGCGAGATCGTCCGAACGGTATACGTGTATTTCCTTCGTGTTTGCCCAATCGACAGGATCATACGTTCCGGTCATATAATATTTTCCGTCCGCGCCGGTCAATATAAACGCGTCTCTCAAATGGATGTCCGCGATCGCTTTTACCGGTTTTTTCGGAATTCCTCCGAACGATGGCGCATTCTGTGACAATTTATATTCCGAATCTGCCTGGAATTCCGGCGTCATTCCGGGCGAGTACGAAAATCCGACGTCGATCTTATAAAAAACGTTTTTCTTGAATACCGTTTCCGCAGTATATCTCCCGGAATGAAGCTCGTTGTAGCGAATTATTATTTCCGTGTCATCCGCCCCTTTTACGGCCAGGTTCTGGTTTCCGGTCTCGGAGAAAGCGATATACGTGCTGTATCTGACGTAATTTGTCAATTTCAGCCTGGAATTATCCGGTATCTCGCCTATGTCCTGAACGATACGCGTAAACAGGCTCTGCTCGTCCGATTTTGATCTGTGCAGGGTCAATTTAGCTCCTTTGGAGCGTTCAACGTATTTTTCGATCTCGTTTAGTTCGTCTGCAGTGTAATTCATGATCTTCTCCAGTTTCTCAGATCCTCCGGACGGTTCCGTTTCAGCACCGAGTGCATTCGTCCGCTGCGCCATTCCGATCGGGTCAATATCCGTTTCGCCTTTCGTGCATCCGGATATGATCGCGGTCAAAATAATTACAATTATGATCAAGTATACGGTTTTACGTTTCTTGCCGTGCGATTCCGGTCGCGAATTGACAATACCCGCTCCTGCCATCTCGTTTAGCCCTGCTTTCATTGGGATCGATTTAATTATAACCCCGCCATTAAGAAAAATACTATCCACTAAATGCGATTTCGTGCCCAAATCAGCCCATTATATCGGCGCGTTCAATAAAATGAACGGCGTTGTCACCATCGACATGTGCCTCAACCGGGACGGCAGCATTGACGACGGACAACGCCGTGTTATGGAGGCCGCTGCGCAAATTATGCGTTGACAGTTCGGCCCGAAATTATTTTGCTAAGCACCCGCAGTGCTTATACCGTTATTCTACAGAGAAGAACACCTCGAGCTTCACCGCACCTGAGTTGTCCCTGATAACCACCTTATAATCGCCTTCCGGAATGCCAATATACGGCACGACCTGCGGATTCTGCGGCGTAGCGCAGAACCAATCCGCGACAGCGGAAGGTTTGTCATTCTCCAGCAGGTACCAGCCGTTCCGCCCGCTAAGAGTATTGTCAAAGGTCGCGTAGAACACGCCGGCGTCCTTTCCGGGCACGTAAACCTCCGGATAGAAGGCCAGATAGTCATTAGCCTCTCCCCGCGCGGTGATCAGGATCGGTTCGCCCTTCTCGAACACCTTCTTATTAACCGAAAGAAAACGAGCACCATCCTCCACGCTGTCACCCTCATTGTCCTCCGGCGACTTGTAGAGCGAAGGAATGACGTCCGGGACCGAGCCGTTGTCATCATAGATTGCGACTTCGCCAAGTTCGGCCAGGCTGCTGCCGTTCTTTTGCTTAAATCCGGTCACAGCGACGCGCACGTAGCGGGCGCTTACGGGGTCAAAGCGGAACACGGGCACTTTTGTAAGGTCAGGTTCGAAACCGTTCTTTTCCACTACCTTATACCACGTAATTCCGTCGGTCGAGGTCAATATCGCGAATGATTCGGGGAAGAACCGGAAGCATGCCGCGCCTTTTCCGCCCGGATAGAGGTCAACGCGGTTCACGGTTTTTTCGTTGCCGAGGTCGAACGTCATATATTGCGGCGCGCCGTCAGCCGATATCAGCGTTGCCTTCGCCCCGTCGTCATATATTCCGTCATTGACGTTGCACAGGAAGGCGGTTCCGTCGCCTATCGCAGTCGTCGCGGTGAGCCTCGCAGCTACCGCAAGATCCGCGCTCTTTTCCTGTGCGGGCAGGTCAAGCTTTCCGCCCGTGACCGCCAGCAGCGCGCAATCCCCTGCTTCAAGTTCGAGCGTCAATACCCCGTCCGAAACGGGAGCGGGTTTCAGCTCGCCATTGACGTCATCGACCAGCTTCAGCTCGAGATTCCCCGTTGTAAACGTGAGCGTCTGAGCCTTTTTGAAATTTTTATTGACGATCATCAGGTATTGACCGCCCCCGTCGCGCCGCTCGATCACAGACACGATCGCGTCGGTTTTACCAGTTGCCTGCAGATTGAACTCCTTCGGGACCGTATCGTACGCCCCCGCCGTCTTCTGCCGCGTATGGTACACCGCCACGGCGTCGCCCGCAGCCAGGAATGAGCCTATAGTATGTATTTTTTTGTTGATCTCGCACACCGCATAATAAAGATCCGTCGGTTGGTGATCCAGGTCGAAGATCGCGTCGGTGTAGCCTTCGTCGGAGCCCCACGGCCTTTCCCAGGTAAAGAATTTCAGTTCCTTTATGCCGTACGCCAGCGCCGCCATCATATTGTAGCGAAGATCTCCGGGCGAAGGCATCCTGTAGTTCACGTAGCCGACCGACTGCACGTACACCGCCGAATTCATACCCGTATCCAGCGCCGCACGCCTCAGATCGTCGTAATTTTTGAACAGCTGGTATTCGTCAACGCCTCCGCTTTTATCGAAGCAGTACGTGTCCAGCGAGAGCGTGCCCCAGTAGTTCACGAGGCTGCCGTAATCCGTCAGGCGCTTATAATACGTACCCTCCGGATATGCGCCGCGCGGGAGGAAATTAACGTTTATGAAGCAGTCGGGGACAACGGAGCGGAATGCGTTTTCGACTCTGGCGTACGGGTTTGGGTCGTACGGTTCGTCGACAACGTAAAATCCGCCAAAGCCGTCAATATTGCGGTATTCTTCCGCGACCGCCTTGAGTTCTTCGTCGCTTCTGGACGGTCCGGTCTGGGCCCGGTAATCGCGCGAATAGATCTTCAGCCCGTATTTTGCGGCGTCATTCATTATCGGAACGTATTTGTCAAACGTATGGCCTTCAGCGACCCAGACGTTGTCAACGTACACGTGTGATACGACGTCGATCTCCGCCTGCTTCATATATTCAAGCATGCTGCGGCGGAGCTCTTCATTCTGAAGCTGCACCAGATAGGCGTTGATAACGATATTGTCACGTGTGATCGGCTTTTTTTCCGGCGCCGGAGCAGCGATCTGCCCGGAAGCCACGGGATAATTCACGGCCGCCGGAGTCGCCTCCGTACCTGTCGCCTCACCGCCGGAAGGAGTCGAAGCCGTATCAGTCACTTCTCCTCCGGAAGGCGTCGAGTCCGTGCGCCCGGTCGTGCAGGCGGGCAATACTGTCCCTAACGTTAATGCAACTGCGATCAACAACGCAAATCGTTTCATTTTCTTGTTCTCCTTACATAATAATCGGTCAGTACTGTATAACCAGTCAGACCCTGTAGTTAAAGCAATCGAAATTGACGACGCCGGCCTCCGTCAGTCGTTCTTTTGAACGCAAAACGTCTTCGGCTGTGTTGAACCCGGGGATCAGCGGCAGCCGTACGGTTATACGCTCCGGGCCGGTCAAGGCGAGCAGTGCCCCGAGGTTCCGAAAGACGGAAGCAGCGGCATTGACGCCGGTATAACGTTCAAAAATCGCCGCGTCCGTGTCTTTTACGTCAACGTAAAAGTGGTCGATCGCCCCGGCCGCCACCGTCAAAGCCTTTTTCGGGACGCACAACGACGTTTCGGCGTAAAAATTCCACTCTTTCGGCGCGATCCTGCGGAACGCTGCAATAAAATCCGCATACAGCAAAGGCTCGCCGCCTCCGAACATTATACCTCCGCCTGTGGCAAGATAATACAAATTATCTATTTTTACTTTTTTCAGCAGTTCTTCCGGCGTCACGAGGCTGTACCTGCCGTTTTTACCGTGGCTTTCCGGATTTATACAATATTTGCAGTTCAGCGGGCAGCCGTATGAACCTACAAGCGCCGTAACTCCGTGCCCGTCTGTCGCCATACGCAGGCGCGAGATCTGCCATAAAGGAAGCCGCGGCTCAGTGCGCGGCTCTTCATTTAAATCGTTAACGTTCCCGTCCATGTCCACCGCTCGATCAAGGCTTGATCGCGTAATCCGGCGGGAGAATTTCACCCATGATCTCCGGCTCGGGAGACGGTTCAGGTTCAGGCAGCTCTTCAGGAATAAGGAAGCCCATCTCTACCGGTATTTCTTCAGGATCATCCTCGCAGCCTGGCGCTGTCGCTTCCGGGACGTATACGACGTCGCCCATCAGCGGTTCTGCTGTAGCCAGTTCGGTATCGGGGTCAATGATCGGTGAATACTCTGCGTCTACCGGCTTTTCTCCGTTATTTCCCGATTTCGGAGTCACGGTTTTATCAGATACGCAGCCGGACATAACGCCCAAACTCATTCCGGCGGCAACGCCCGCTACGGCTACTCTCTTCCCTGCTTTGCGGCGCTCTTCAAGCTTCTGCTCGAGTTCCCTCACATCCGCTTCGCATTTCGGGCAGGTCCCCTTGCAGTCGCCTTGATAAGGACACTCTTCGATCACGTACTCGATCTCGTTGTTCTTTGCGATCTCAGCACGGATCTGTTTCAATATCCTGCATTTTTCTTTTCCGTAGTATTTCATAACTGTTCCTCCTGCTCCGGAGATTCGTACTAATTGTCATTATCTGCGCATTGTCCGAAAAAATCAAGGCGAATTTGACGGGCTCTTTTCCTGTTTCAGTGAATTTTTTTAGACAATTGAGGATGCTCCGGCTTGAGTTTGCCGGCCGCAAGGTGTATCATGGCGGCAATTTCTCAAACATTTTTAAGTCTGTTTTCTGCGGCGCTGTCTTTTACTTCGCGGTCGGTCAACTTTGGCACACAAATCGGTTTTTTCGGGTTTTGTGTGCCAGCCGGGCGCTGTCTCTCAAGTCGGTCGCGGTCAACTTTGGCACACAAATCGGCTTTTTCGGGTTTTGTGTGCCAGGC
>JAEEGL010653442.1_pt1 | contig 26102 bp, 21 predicted proteins | sample 9134231 | NCBI WGS metagenome assembly JAEEGL01 (sample SAMN16246548, study PRJNA631951) | gut metagenome | biome: gut microbiome; feature: rumen; material: fiber-attached | host: Bos | place: Iran: Karaj | collected 2018-10
CTCTTCGAAGCCCGTGTGCTTGTCGTAGCCTCGCGGGATGTGGCCGGTGGGTCGGTCCATGGCCTCGTTGGCCTTCACGGTGGGGTCGGGGGTGGTGCCCTTGCTGTCGTTGATGTAGCGGACGCCGGAGCGTTCGCAGACGAACTCGATCCGATGCTCCACCCCCTTGAAGGTGCGGAGGGTCTCTTTGATTATCTCTGCATCCACTCCCTGGGAGAGGGCCAGCAAAGCGCAGAGCATGGCGTTCTCCAGGTTGTGGCCGCCGGGGATGTAGATGTCCCGCCGATCCATAAAGGGCGTGTCCGTCCCGTTCCAGCGAAGCATGATCGTGTTGCCGTCCATGTACATGCCTTCGCTCACCTGCTCCTTGCGGGAGAAGTAGAGCACATGGGCAGGGGTCAGTTTGGCAAAATCCCGGACAATGGGATCGTCCCAATTCAACACAGCATAATCGTCGGCGGTCTGGTTGTCCAAAATCTTGGCCTTGGCGGCGATGTACTTCTCCATGGATCCAAAGCGGTCGATGTGATCCGGAGTGATGTTGCACACGCCCGCGGCTTTGGCGTGGAAACGGACGTTGCCCTCCAGTTGCAGCGCGGCGGTCTCCGCCACGATCACGTCCCCGGGCTTGGTTTCCATGGCGTGAGCGGAGATGGCCACGCCGATGTTCCCCAGCACAAAGGTCTTGCGGCCCGAAGCTTTGAAGATCTCGCCGGTGAGGGTGGTGCAGGTAGTCTTTCCGTTGGTTCCGGTGATGCAGACGAAATCCGCTTTCGCATACCGATAGCCCAGCTCGATCTCGCTGATGACCTCGATGCCCCGGCGCTTCGCCTCCACGATGAAGGGGCGGAAGAAGGGGATGATGGGGCTGGGGATCAACAGGTCCACCCCGTCCAGCAGGTCCATGGGATCGTCGCCCAGCCTGACCTCGTAGGCGATGCCGGAAAGGGCGTCGAACAGGCCCTTGATCTCCGGCTTCATGTCGTTGATGATGACCCGGTAGCCGTTCTCATACAGGAGCCGGGCGGCGGCGATGCCGCTCTTGGCCATGCCTACGATGAGCGCTGTCTTTTGTTGTGCCATACTCTTATACCTCGCTTACTTAGTAAAAAATATAAATGCTCACGGCGCAGCACGCACCGGTGAGAAGCATATACAGGGCCGTGATCTTGGGCTCGCTGATCCCCATCAGCTCGAAATGATGATGGAGCGGCGCCATTTTAAACACCCGTTTTCCCTTGCGGAGCTTGTAAAAGGAAACCTGGATGATGACGCTCAGCACGGAGACCACGAAAGCCACGCCCATGAGGGGCAAAAGCAACGGCGATTTCAGCACCAGGGCCTCCATGGCGATGACCCCGCCCAAAGCCAGAGAACCGGTGTCCCCCATGAAGACGCGAGCGGGATAGGCGTTGAACAGGAGAAAGCCTCCCAAAGCGCCCGCGCCGGCTGCTGAGAAGAAAGCCATGCCGCCATACCTGACACCTGCATCGGTCCAGCCCGTCAGCCCAAGAGCAAAGGGCATGAGGGCGAAGAGAACGACATAGGTGAGCTGGATGATGAGGGAAGTCCCCGCGGCAAGGCCATCCAAACCATCCGTCAGATTCACCCCGTTCATGGTGCCCATAAGCACGAACAGGGCGAAGGGAATGTAGAACACGCCCATATCCCAGCTCTTCCCAGATAAGGGCAAGGTGATGACGGATCCCACCCATTCACTCTTATAGAGCCATGCCGCCGCCAACAGGGAGATGACGAACTGCAGCAGCACCTTCTGGTAGGGCAGCAGGCCCATGCTGGTACCCGTGCTGACTTTGATGAAGTCGTCCAAAAATCCCATGAGCCCGCAGAGCACCATCACGATGACCACAGGCAGCACCAGGGCATAGCCATCCCCCATGCCGATGAGAGCGGCTAGCAGCCAGCCAAACAACAGGATCACCCCGCCCATGGTAGGCGTTCCCGTCTTTGCAAGATGGGATTTCGGCCCCTCATTGCGCTCCGTCTGGCGGAAATTCATGCGCTTTAGAAAGCGTATCACCATCGGTCCCGGGATCGCTGTGAACAGAAATCCCAGCAACATCGGCAATATCAGCTCATGTATCCAGGCCATCCGTTTTCTCCCGTAAATAGTCCTCCACGATCTCTCGATCGTCAAAGTGATGCTTGACGCCGTTTATCTCCTGGTAGGTTTCATGACCTTTGCCCGCCACTACGATCACGTCCCCGCTACAAGCCTGATCCAAAGCGAAACGGATGGCGGCTTGCCTGTCCTCCATGATAACATAGGCGGCCGCTGTCCGGCGAATGCCTTCCTCGATGCTGCGGATGATGGCCATGGGATCCTCGCTTCGGGGATTGTCGCTGGTGATCACGGAAAAATCCGCGTAGCGACCGGATATCTCTCCCATGATGGGCCGCTTGCCGTGGTCCCGGTCTCCGCCACAGCCAAAGACCGAGATGAGCCGGTTCTTCGCAAAGCCCCGGGCCGTGACCAACACGTTCTTGAGTGCGTCCGGCGTGTGGGCGTAGTCCACATACACCGCGTAGGGACGGCCGAAGGTTTGGGCGGCCTGGAGCCGGCCCACCACGCATTGCAGCTTTTCAAGCCCCTTCCGAATGGTTTGGAAGGGGATGCCCGCCGCAATCATGAGGGCGGCGGTACCCATGGCGTTGTACACGGAGAACAGACCCGAGATGTGCAGGTTCACCCGCCCGTCGCCCTTGGGCGTGAACAGATGGAAGGAAGCGCCGGCGGTGGTGATCTCGATGCTTTTGGCATAGAAGTCGCCGCCCTTGTAGATGCCGGTGGTCCATACGGGGCAGGGCAGTCCTTCGCTCATGTAGGCGGCGGCGGGGTCGTCGTCGTTGACGATAGCCAGTTCCGTCTGATAAAACAGCTTCTTCTTGGCGGCCCGATAGGCTTCAAAGGTCTTGTGATAATCCAGATGGTCCTGAGTCAAATTGGTGAACAGGGCCGCTTTGAAGCGAATGCCCGCCACCCGGTTTTGGGCGAGGGCGTGGCTCGATACCTCCATGATGACCAGGTCCACCCCCTGGGCCGCCATGTGATCGAGGAGCCGGAACAGGTCCACAGACTCGGGGGTGGTGCGCTCGGTCTCCACCACCTCGTCGCCGATCAGATTGTGGATGGTGCCGATGAGCCCCACCTTCAGGCCCGCCTCCTCCGCCACGGCTTTGACCATGTAGGTGGTTGAAGTCTTGCCGTTTGTACCCGTGACGGCCAGCATGGTCATCTTCCGCTCCGGATGACCGAAAAAGCAGGCTGCAGACCGAGCCATGGCTTCCCGTCCGTCCGCAACAAGGATCTGAGGCACATCAAGGGGCAGCTTTTCCTCCACGATCAGGGCCGCGGCTCCATTTTCGACCGCTTGCTTCGCGAACCGATGACCGTCGGTCTTCTCCCCCCGAAGACAGCAAAACAGGGCGCCTGGCTTCACCTTGCGAGAATCATAGGCGACGTCAGTGATGTCAACATCCCTCTCGGGAAGGCCTGCATGCAGCTCTTCGGTTATCCTGGATAACAGCATATCTTCTCCTTACATTTCTTTTCCTACGCTTCGGTATTTGAGGCGGCGTCTTTGATCACTCGGCGGCTCCTCCGGAAAACTCCACATGGACCGTGCTCCCCTTGGGGATCGATGTCCCCGCCGGATATTGAACCAGTACGACCGAACCTGTGCTCTTACTCCGATCATAGTCCATGACGAGGCCTGCTTTGATAAGGGCATCCATGGCGTTGAGCCGATTCTTTCCCATAATATCGGGAACCTTGACCATCTCGATCTCCTCATCCTCTCCCTGGAATGTGGTCCAGGCGGTATATAAGATCACAGGACTGCCTCTCACCACCATGTTGCCCGGCGCGGGACTCTGACGCTGCACGGCGGCGGCAACCTCCGTCTCCATGTACGTAGCATCCAAATTCGCTTTTTTCAGGGCTTCGACGGCCTGCTCCACCGTCATGCCCCGCACGTCCGGCACGGACACGGCGGTTTCGTTTCGATCCGGCGGCACGGAGTAGTAGGTGAGCACGTTTCGAAGGACCTGCTGTACATAGGGCGCAGCCACAGTGCTGCCGTAAACCACGGGGACCTGAGGCTCATCCACGATGATCATGCACAGGTACTCCGGATCGTCAGCCGGGGTGAAGCCCACGAAGGAGGCCACCAAAAGAGTGCTGGACACCTTTCCGGTTTCATCGTACTTCTGGGAGGTGCCGGTCTTCCCGCCCACGCTGTATCCGGGGATGGCCGCGTTTTTGCCGCTGCCGGAGTCCACCACGCCGGTGAGATACTTCCGGATCTTAGCGGATGTCTCGGCGCTGATAACGCTGCGGACCACCGTCCTCTCATTGTGTTCCAGCGCGGAGCCGTCGGGAGCGGTCACATCCATGACATAATAGGGTTTCAGCAGTTCTCCCCCGTTGACGGCGGCGCACACTGCCATAGCCATCTGCATGCCCGTGCAGGAGATGCTTTGTCCGAAGCCGATGCGCGCAAGGTCCGTGTCCCGGATATACTTCCGATGGGTCACCTTGCCGGTGGTCTCGCCGCCGATGCCGACGCCGGTCTTATCGTTCATGCCAAAGGAATAGATATACTCATAAAAAGTATCCGTACCCATTTTCAGCGCCATGGACATGAAGGCCGGGTTACAGCTGTTCTGCACCGCTTGCGCCAGCGTCTCCTGACCGTGGCCCCGGGCCTTCCAGCATTTGATCTTCTGCCCCAGTACGGAGAGGGATCCCTTGCAGTTGAAGGTGGTCCCGTCGCTGACCGTGCCGGAATCCAGGGCTGCCGCCAGCGTCACCACTTTGAAAACGGATCCCGGCTCGTAGGTCTCTGTGACCATCCGCTGCCGGGACAGGTCCAGCAGCGTTTCCGCATCCGCACGGGGCGGATTGTTGGGATCGATGGTGGGATAGGAGCTGATGGCGTATATCTCCCCGGTCTTGGGGTTCATGACCACGCCGTAGGCATACTTGGCCAGGTTCGTCCTGGCCGCTTCCTCCAGAGCGTTTTGCAAAAATCCTTCGATCCCCGTATCCACGGTGAGCTGAACCGTAGAGCCTGTGATCGGGGCGATATAGGATGATTCGCCGCCGGGGATCTCGTTTCCGTCCCGGTCGGTCTCAGCGATCTGCTTCCCGTCCTTGCCGGAAAGGACGGTGTTGAAGCTGAGCTCCACGCCGGTCTGTCCTTCACCGTCCACATTGGTGAACCCCAGCAGCTGTCCGAACAGATTCCCCTCGGGATAGTTCCTCTTTACATCGGCGTAGTAGCTGATAGCCCGGTTTTCCTGGAAGGTGACCAGCTGGGCGATGATGTTGGATTCCACCTGATCCTTGATCTTCACCTGCTGATAGGGCTTGCCGTCCTTTGGGTTGATCTTGGTCATCTTATTGATGATGGTCTCATAGTTCACGTTGAGCAGAGAGGAGAGAATGTTGGCGATACGTTCCCGATCCGCATCCTCCGTGATGGCCTGAGGGTTCACGCATACCATATAGGTCGTGTAGCTTTCAGCTAAAACGTTGCCGTTCCTGTCCAGGATCTTTCCCCGTTCAGCCTTCAGAGAAAGGGAGCTTTCCCACTGACGCTGGGCAGATTTGGCATACCCCGGACCGTTGACGATGCCCACATAATATAGGTTGGCCAGAAGGGCCACAAGAAGCACAACGGCAAAGGCGGAAGCTACCAAAAGCTTCCGGCGAAGACGGGATATGCGCGGCCGTCGACCCATAACCTTTTTCCGTTTTTTTCGCTCCACTCTTTCCTTTCCTCTTTAGTGATCGTTCCAGCTCATGACGCGCCCTGCGTTTTGGTTGGCTTCGTTTATGGTGGTATAATCGTTCAGCATGCTCTGTTCCTTCCGAAGGAGGGATATCTTCTCCTTGTAGGAGGATATTTCGCTATCCAGCGCATGTATCTCCGTATAGATCTTGGCGATCTGGGCGCTACCGCTGATGGCTATAATGGCTGTACCCGCAATGAGAAAAACCGCCAGGATCATGAGAATGCGGGAGTATATGGGAACCTTCGGCTTCTCCACCTCTATCGCCTGCTCCGCTTCGATATCATTTTCCCTAGGTTGCGGATAGACGGGCAGATTTTCAGCCACCTCCTCCACCATCCTGACCTCAGGACCGTTTCGATGGGAAGGGGCGTAGATCCGGGTCACCGGTGCGCCGGTCCCGTTATGCTTTTCTGTATCAAAGGATACTTCCATCCACTTTTTCCCTCCCTTCTCTATACGTGTCCTTCGCTCTTCCTATGCCTGCGTCCAGCTTCTCCAGCGCTCTGAGTTTGCAACAGGCGGACCGACTGTTTTCCCGCTGTTCCCCTTCACAGGCTGTCAGCGGATGTTTGGTCAACACCCTTCCGTATGGCTTTCTGCCGCAGACGCACTGAGGGCTCTTGGGCGGACAGACGCAGGGGTTTTCCGCCGTTTTAAAAGCGGTCTTCACGATCCGATCCTCCAAGGAGTGGAAGGTGAGGATCACGATCCGGCCGCCGGGATTCAACAGGTCGATGCAGCCGTCCACCGCCTCCCGAAGAAATAGCAGTTCGCCGTTCACTTCGATGCGGATGGCCTGGAAGCAGCGCCTCGCCGGATGTTGCTGCTCTTTGTAGCGAAACTTGGCCGGTATGGCCCCGGCGATGATATCCGCCAGCTCCGTGGTGGTCTCAATGGACTTTTCACGCCGGCGTTCCGTGATACGTCGGGCAATGAGGGGTGAGAACCGTTCCTCACCGTAATCACGAAAGATGCGGATAAGCTCCTTCTCCGAATATCCATTCACAACATCTGCGGCGGTGAGGGCCGCGCTCTGGTCCATGCGCATGTCCAGGGGCGCCTCCGCCTTATAGGAAAAACCGCGGCTGGGTTCGTCCAGCTGATAGGAGGACACACCCAAATCCAGCAGTATGCCGTTCACCTTTTTGATCCCTCGCTGTAACAGCAACGACTTCATGTGAAAGAAGTTGCCGTGGATAGCGGTGAATCGGTCTCCAAAGGGCTTCAGCCGATCAGATGCCGCCGTCAAAGCCGTCTCGTCCCGGTCGATGCCTATAAGACGACCGGTATTGGGCAGTAGCTTCAGAATTGCCTCGCTGTGACCGCCGCCGCCCAGAGTGCCGTCCACAAAAATTGCGCCCCGATCCGGTAAAAGCAGATCCATCACTTCCTGAACCATGATAGGCACATGGTGAAAAACATTTTTTGCTTCAGGGTTTTCCATGAAGGACCTCCTTTCTTTTTCACCCCGAGAGGGCAATTTTTGTCGAATACCGCAACAGGGACATACGTCCACATATATATACAGAATGTATTATATCGCAAGTCAACTCATTTGTCAGTAATAAAATGTGATAAGAACGTGAGTTATTTTTTAATTTAACAAAGGGGACCGCGCCGCGCGATCCCCTATAAAAACAGACGAAGTCTGCTTTATTTGGATACCTTGGAAGAGTAGCCGAAGATAAGGCCGTCGGGCAGGGTCCTGAGCTGGCTGTAATCCTTCTTATTGCCGCCTTTGTTCAGCCGTTCCCCCATAAAGACAATGCAGGTGGAAACACCGCCATCCACGTTATAGGCTTCTGTACAGCCGTAAGAATCCATCAGGTTTGTGAATTCCGTCAGCGTCCAGCCAAGGGATCTATGGAGCGTGTCGTTGCGATAACCGCCCACTATAAGGATGAAGTGACCGGGCTTTACCATGCCTATACCCACCCGGGGATTGACTTTAAACAGACTGCTATCATTTTTCAGCGTCTTTTCACTGCTTTTGACGCCATTGTGAATGAGGATGGGACCGAAGGCAACGCTGTTCTCGACGCCTCCCTCCTGTATGAGCTGGGCTGTGGAAATAGAGGCTTTCGGAACCGTTTCTATGGAAAGGGATTCCGGATGCCAGAGCATGATGTCACCGTTTTTCTTGAGGTTATAAACCCATCCGTCACGGATCAGCACGCCCTTCTTGTCAGCTTCCATATGGATGAGGTTGTCACCGGTGATCAACAGCACCGCCTTATACTTTTTGGCGATGTTCATGGCGCTGTCCTTTCCTTTACCGTTGCGCGTTTCATCGCCAAAACCTGTTCTGAATTCATCCGCCCGCATATGAACGTCCGCCACGAAATAGGGAAACTCTACATTTTGGGATTTTCCGGTATACCGGGTGATATCCACAGACAGGGTGCTGCTTTTATAGATCCACTTTCCTTTGTCGGCATCCGCCTCAACGATCTCCTCCCCATCGGTATACAATTCCGCATCAGGATCGGGCGTGGCCGTTGGCTTCGGCGTGGGTTCCGGCGTCGTCTCCGGCGTGGGTTCTATTGTCGGCTCCGCTGTAGGCGCGAGGGTCGTCTCCGGCATGGGCTCCACCGTTGGCTCTGCAGAAGGCACTGGAGTGAAGATCGGCTCAGCCGTAAAGGGGACCTCGTTCCCTGCGGCCGCAGCTTCTATGGCGATCATGCTGTCAAAGTGATCCGCCGCCGCGGCCTGACGCTGATTGATAGAAGCAGCTTTATACAAGCCTACACATAGAACAGCGCCCGCCAGAACGGGTACCAGTATGCCAACCAGGACAGGCAGTTTGGTACGGGAGACGCTTTTCAGGACGATCAATATAACAAACAGGATCACTGCTGTGATCAGGGACAGCAGAATGGGAAGCAATACTTTCTCCGTGCTGGCCAATCGAGGTAAAGGTGTGGGCACAGGGGTAGAAGGCGCTTGGATAGGAGCACTTATATACTCTGCCGTGGAAACAGGCATGATTGTGGGCGCCATAGTTGGTTCCTCTGTCGGCTCAGGCGTCGGTTCCTCTGTCGGCTCCGCCGTTGGTTCCGGCGTAAAGGTAGGTTCCACCGTAGGCTCTGCCGTTATTTCCGGCGTGCTTTGCGCCGTTGGGATCGGAGTGCTTAGGACCTTAAAACTGATGTTTTCCATGATGTCCTTTTTTTTCTCCGTGCCCGCTGTATTATGATAGAGAACATAGAAATCTTCCGAATAAGGAACATAATGGAAGGTTTTTAGAGATGTATACCCTTCTTTAAACAGGGAGACCGACTGATCATACCCCCCGGAAAAATCGTATTTTTCGCTGTTTTTAGTGCCGTTTTCAGCCACTAAATACACTTTTTTCAGCCATGAGCGGCCTTTTATTTTTGAATAGATGCCGTCAAAAACAGCATAGGTGGCGTTTGCCTCGGCCAACAGGGGATATACTGCCGTCTTTCCATGAGTGACAATGACAGAAGGACGATATACATCCAATACATTCGTCAGCTCTTTTGACACGCTGTATGCCGTTTCCCAATTGCTCTTGAGTATTTTACCGTCCAACGATCTTTTTGCCGTGGTGCTGATAAAAACAGGCTCGTTCCTTATCCCCATCTTCCATAGGGTCTGTAAACACTCCTCTATCCTTTCCCTATTATACCCGTTCAGATACATGATTTGCACGGGTACGCCTTGACTGACCATGGTGGGCAAAAGACCGCCGAAGCAAAGCAGCTCGTCCCCTGGATAACCGGTGATCAGCATTAATGCGGGATTCTTAAGAGGCGCATCGAAACGGGGCAGCTTCTCAGATAACTGGCCGGGGGTATAGGCTCCCAGCTCGCTAATGACGCTTTTTTGTAAAAACGACAGAGTATAGCCGCAGATCCCTTCCTTAGGTACGGAAATATACTCGTCTAGACATGTGGGAATATGATCCTCCGTGGAAACGGCCTTGCGGTTGCTGTCCAGCCAAATTATCTTAACTTTAGCGGGCATTTCATACCAGGCGATGAAAGCGTATCCTATATCGGTGCTTCCATACACGGATACGGTCTCGCTGGTCGTATAGGTGATTCGACTATTGAACACGCTGTCCGTCAGTCGGTTCAAATAGGCGCTGTGCTTTTCATCCGCAACAGTCAGGGCCTCTCTGAGGTCCGCTGCTTCCTCTTCATTCACAGCAAAAGAAAATACGGTATTGGCAGTTAAAATCAATACCGTTAAAATCAATATACAGCCGGTGCGTAAAGCTTTCTTCATAGCCTTAGAAAATTCGCATAGGAACAACAAGATAAAAATATTCGTCGCTGTTCACAGGACGTATCACACAGGGATTGATGGGGCTGTTGCACTCCAAATACACCTTGTCGTCCTCTACGTTCTTGAGTACGTTTAAAATATACTTTGGATTAAAGGCAATGTTCAACTCGTCACCCATGATCTGGGCGCTGAGCTCGTCCTCCACCTTGCCCACAACGCTCTCCGCCTTGACGGTCATGTTATCGGAACTGATCTTGAACAGAACGCTGTTGTTTCCGTCCCGAGATACCAGCTGAGCCCGATCCACGCTCTCCATCAGCGCGTCCTTATCCACTAGGACCCGTGTTTTGCAGACCTTCGGAAGAATCCTCTTATAGTCGATGTAGTTGCTGTCAATGAGACGGGAAATGAGGACGGTATCGCCCATATCCGCTTTCATATGGGTACGGGAGAAGGTCAGGGACGCAGGCCCTTCCCCTTCCTCCAGCATACGGCCGATCTCGACGACGGTCTTCCCGGGCACCACCACCCTTTTTTCGGGAGCTTCCTTCTCAATGACCATAGTGTTCTTGGCAAACTGGAAGGAGTCGGTAGCCACCATGGATAAAGTTTTTCCTTCGCTTTCCATCAGCACGCCAGCCAGAGCCGGATGGGCATCATCCAAAGATACGGCGAAAGAAGTATGTTCAATGATTTTCTTGCCCTTGTCCCGATCAAAGGTGAAGGTGAAGGTGTCGTCCCCGTCGAATGTCATCTGAGGAAACTCATCATACTCCATGCACTGAAGCTGATTCACGCTCCGACCGCAACGGATGGTCAGCGTTTGACCGTCTACAGAGAAAAAGGCGTTGCCGTCGGGAAGTTTGCGCACGATGTCAGAAAAGATACGCCCCCGAATGACGCACTCTCCCCCTTCCTCAACGGCGGCAGCGAGCCTACATTCCTTTTGCAACGTAAGGTCGGAACAACGCAGTAATACGCCTTCATCATTCGCCACCAATTGGATACCTTCCAGCACAGGCATGGTGGAGCGAACAGGCAATGCTTTGCTCACAGATAAAACGCTGTTCTTTAAAATGTCTGAATTTACGGTAAATCTCATATACTTAACCTCACTTTATGCCAGAATAGCACGATTTTGACGCTTTCTCAACCCCTGCCCTTCCGATTTTACAAGATGTTGAAAATTATGAAAGGAGAGTATGTTTTGATATTTTATAGCAGTAGTCTTAGTAGGCCCTGTGTTCGGTGGGGATAAACGAAAAAAAACTGCTCTGCAGGGAAAAAAGTCTGTGGAAAAGCATGTGTCCTTTCTGTGGACAACGCGCAAGGTTACTCCTATTGTCCCCGTTGTCCAAGCTGTCCACGAATTCTATCCACGGTGTATCCACATCTGTGGAACAATTATCCTTCGGTGATCTTCTTTCGTAAATCCTCCACATTACGCTTAAACTCCGCATCTTCCTTCATCATATTTTCGATCCGGCCGCAGGCGGAGATGGCGGTGGTGTGATCTGAACGATCAAAAAGGATGGAGATACGCTTATACGGCAGAGAAAGCATATCATGGCAAAGGTACATGGCGATCTGACGGGGCACCACTACCTCCTTGTCCCTCCTCTGGGACATGAGGCTTTGGAGAGAGATATGATAGTAGTCTGACACGATCTCCTTGATCCGGGTGGGGGTCACTTCAACTTTTTTATCCTCAGGCAGAAGGTCCTTAAGAGCTTCCTTAGCTAGGGACATAGTGACCGGCTCCTCCTTCAGGTTGGAATAGAAGAAGACTTTTGTCAGGCTGCCTTCCAGCTGACGGATATTGTTTGGAACGTGCTCGGCAATAAACTGGATGATGGCATCGTCCACCACCTTTTCCTCCTGCTGGGCCTTATTGCGGAGGATGGCGATACGGGTTTCCACATCCGGTTCCTGAATATCGATACTGAGACCGCCAACCAGGCGCGAACGGATGCGCTCTTCCAGGTTGGCTATTTCCTCCGGCGGACGGTCGGAACTGATGACTATGCCCTTTCCCGCATTGTGAAGGGTGTTAAAAGTGTTAAAAAACTCTTCCTGAACGGATTGACGGTTGGCGATGAATTGGACGTCGTCGATCATGAGCAGATCCACGTTACGGAAACGATGGCGAAACTCTGCGTTTTTGCCCATGCGGATAGCTTCGATAAGTTCGTTGGTAAAAGTTTCACTGGTTACATACAGGACCCTGGCTGTGGGATAATTTTGTTTCACGGCATGGCCGATGGCATGCATCAGGTGAGTTTTTCCGAGACCTACGCCGCCATACAAAGAGAGAGGATTATAGACCCGTCCGGGGGCTTTGGCCACAGCCTGAGCAGCCGCGTGAGCGGAGCGGTTTGAATTGCCGACCACGAAGGTCTCGAAGGTATACCGGGGATTCAGAGAATAGATACTGGGCGTAGTGGTGCTTTCGCTTACGTCAAAATCCCGACGTTGATCGGGAAGGATCAGCATCACGTCGATGATCTGAGTATTGGCCTGTTTTGCACCTATACGCAGAGTGTCCTTATAGTATTCATTGATGGTGGACTTTGTGGCGGCATCCGGACATTGAATCACCAGGATGCCGTTTTGAATGGTCACAGGTTCCAAAACTTCGATCCATCGATTAAAGCTGAGAGAGGACATCTCTCGACGAATATTTTCACGGGTTAGAGCCCAAATACCTTTGATTTGTTCCATTCGATATTCTCCCTGAGTATACTAAAGCTTAACTATAATATCAAAGAAAAACCCAAAAAGCAAAGGGTTTTTTGGTGTATGAGAGTATAAAAAAACGTCGGACAACATATATGTAGATATGTATCATAGAAACACAATATATAGTAATATGAGTATATAAAAATGATTGATTATAACGAAGGCAGCCTAAATCCTTTTACAATTTACTCACTTGCGGCTCGGCTGGGTTTGCGGTATAGTACAATAAAGGAGAATGTGTGTATATGGCATACTGGTACCGACCCATCGTCAATTCCGACCTGATCGGAGAAAAGCTCACCATCCAACTGCCCGGCTTTCCCCATGGCAAGCAGGAGAAATGCTCCATCCATTATATCACCTTAGGGGAAGGAGAGCCGCTGCTGCTGATCCACTCCATCGGTCAAAGTTTGTATACATGGCGGGATCTAATCCCAATTTTGGCGGAAAAATATAATGTGATCGCCCTCGATCTGGTTGGATTTGGTTTTTCCGGTCGGCCGGTGTCCATGAATTATTCCATGGATGAGATGGCGGATACGCTGATTGAGTTTATCAAAGCCTTGAAGCTGGATCATGTTCATGCGGTAGGGTCGTCGATGGGTGGAATGTATCTTTTAAGAGCCATGACCAGATTTCCGGAGATATTCGACAAAGTGACGGTCCTATGTCCCGGTGGGATAACAAAGCAGATGCCCCGCAAGATCCGGCGTATGGCAGCGCCGTTCATCGGTCCCTTCGTGAGGGAGATGTATACAAAGAAGGACGTCAAAAAAGCTCTGCAGCAGTGTTATTATGACAGCACCGTTCTTTCCAGGGAAGTGCTGGATGAGTATTTTGAAACGTTGGACAGTTACTCATCCCGACAGTCGTTGATGTACTGTCTTCGTAATTTTGACGAAGCATTGGTGTGGGACGGTCTCAAAACGTCGGAACATCCTGTGTTTGTTCTTTGGGGCGAGGAAGATAGGGTGCAGCCGTTTGAAAATCTGGGAAAGGTGCAGGATGTAATAAAAAACGGGGAATTTTTTTCCGTGAGAAATGCCGGTCATTTTTTCCAGGAAGAAAAAGCGGATGTGTTGTCGGATATGATCGATAAATATATACTCTATGGGGAGGATGGCGTATGATCGACGCCTTTGCTCTCGGAGACAGAGTCGTGTTAAAAAAACCGCATGCCTGCGGAAAAAATCTGTGGGAGATCGTGCGGGTTGGGGCGGACGTCAAATTGAAATGTATCGCTTGCGGCAGGGTGGTCATGCTGGATCGCCTTGCGTTCATGAAGAGGGCCCAGAAGCTGACGACGTCGGAAAAGGACGAAAAATGCTGACAAAACAAGAAAAAAAGGAAATAGTGAGAATCGTATCCCATCGTAATGAGCATCTCAAGGGTAGCCGTTTATGGGATATCATAGAATACTGTATCACTCTTCTTCTTATGATGGTGCTGGCCTTCTCTATCCGATCTGTGATCTTTGAGCCTATGCGGGTGAAGGGATCGTCTATGGAAAACACCCTGCAGCCGGGGGACTATATGGCTGTAGAAAAGGTAAGCTATATTCTGGCGCCAATGAAGAGGGGAGATGTGGTCATATGCTACTATCCAAACAACGACGATTATACCTGCGTCAAGAGGATCATAGGTTTGGAAGGGGATACGATAACGATCAAGGACGGATATGTCAGTGTAAACGGCGTCCCGCTGACGGAAGACTATGTGACCACAGGACTCACTTCAAAGCATGACGGAACCTACAAGGTGCAAACAGGTTGCGTGTTCGTCATGGGCGATAACCGGCTGGTATCCCGAGATAGTACGGATGGTATGGTGGGAAGCATCCCCACAGAGCGGGTCATCGGTCGGGTGGATCGGGTGCTGTTTCCGTTTTCCCGGACGAAGAAGCTCCAACGGATTTGGTACGGCATATGAGCAGCGCTGAAATCCCCATGCGGCGGGAAACCTTCAAAAAGCTTCATCATCGTCATAACGTGATGCGATGGATGTTCAGCACGTTTCTTGCCGCTCTGTTCATGTTCTTTGTCTGCTTTGTGTGGTTCGGCTGGGTGAAAATAGGCAACGATTCCATGGCGCCCACCCTTTTTCAAGGGAACCTGGTGCTGGTGGACAGGATCTATCAGTACTGCTACAAGGTTGAGCGAACGGACATGGTCGCCTTCTACCGGCCGGGCACCAAGGAGCTGCTCATCAAACGTGTGGTGGCCACAGGGGGAGAATCGGTCAGCGGAAAGAACGGGGCTGTTTGGATCGATGATAAATACCGGCTGAATGAGGAAGAATACGGCGTCGTCAGCACGTTGGATTTCGATACTGTGAAAGTGCCGGACGGATATGTGTTTGTCCTGTCTGACAATCGACAATATCTGGAAGACAGTCGGGAACAGGATATAGGATGCGTGTCCCTCAGCGATATAGTGGGCGTCATGCATATTCGATTGTTGCCGTCGTTTAAAATGTATCAATAACAGACCCACCGGGTCTTTTTTTTGATGATCGCAACCAAATGGACCTTTTCCCGGTGTTTTCAGTAGAGAAAGAAGGTGACAGAAAATGAAGAAGACCATATGTTGGCTGTTATTATTTGCGATGCTGTTGGGAGGATGTTCAAACACAGTATCCGCCGAAAGAGAGGAGCAACCGATCGTGAATCATCCCATACTATACGAGCCGGTACACGATGAAACCGTGACGGAGCCGCCGATCCCGGAGGATAGCGGATCCGCCAATACCGTTCCTGCTGTCGAAGGGTATGAGAGCTTTGTGAATGTGCTGTCAGCCGCCTTGATCCAGGGGGAAGAGAATAAAAACATATCGCCCGTCAGCGTATATCTGGCCTTGGCCATGGCCGTGGAAGGAGCCCAGGGAAAAACTCAGGCGGAACTGCTGGCGTTGCTGGGGGAAGAGAATCTGGAAAATCTGAGACAAAACGCTGAATCTTTGATGAATGCGCTTTTGGTGAAAGGCAAGACCGGCGAGCTTGTTTTGGCAAATTCCATCTGGTTGGGGATGCAGGATGGCAACGTCACATTCCATGAAAACTATTTGAACACACTTGCCGAAAGTTACGGCGCAGAGGCGTATTCGGTTCGCTTTGGGGAAACGGACGCCGGACGGCGGATCGCCAGCTGGATCCAGGAGAAGACCCGGGATAAAATTAGAATATCCGAAGACGCCATGACCTTTGATATGGATACGTTGGCTGTGTTGCTCAATACCATCTATTTGAAGGACGGATGGCGGACACCCTTTGATCCGGAAAAAACAGAGCAGGGGATTTTCCATGGTTTACACGGGAAAGAACTGTCGGTGAACTACATGCATCGAACCGACAAAGGCGCGTCCATCGTCCGGGGCGAAGGTTATCTACGCTATGCTTTGCCGCTCAAAGGCGTGGGCAGGATGGTGTTCGTGCTGCCCGATGAGGGTGTGTCGCTGGAAAGCGTTTTAGGCAGTTCTGAAAAAATAGACGAACTGCTGCATAGCGGCAAAGAGATCGTTGCTGATGTGAACCTTATGGTGCCTAAATTCACCTTTCAGGATCGGACAGACCTGGAGGAGACGCTGATAGGTTTGGGTGTATATCTTTGTTTTACGGGTGATGCGGATTTTTCCAACATGACAGATACCCCGGCGCACATCAGTCGCGTGCTGCAGGAGAGCTATATCGGCGTGGACGAAAACGGGGTGGAGGCTGCCGCTTACACCATGGTGGCCCTGGACAGAAGCGCTGTCTCTATGGAGAAGCGGGAAAAAGTGGACTTTCACCTGATTAGGCCCTTCCTCTACACCATCGAAGCCCAGGACGGTACGATCCTCTTTATCGGTACGGTGACGGAGCCGGATAAAGCACAATAAGACAAATAAAAGAGAGCCGCTTTTCCAAGAAAGGAGGAGCGGCTTATTGTTTGTTGATGTTTATTTGTCCGTGCGCTGATCCGCCTGCTGGAGCAATCGGAATATCATCCGACGACGATGTTGACAATGTTCTTCACTACGATGACCTTGCGGACAGTCTTGCCGGACAGGAAGGGCTGGACGGCGTCGGCGGCCAGAGCCGCATGCTCCACGGCCGCTTTGTCCATATCCACAGGAAGAGAGATCCGCGTCCGGACCTTGCCGTTGATCTGGATGCCGTATTCCACGGAATCAGCCGCCAGAGCGCTTTCCTCATAGGAAGGCCAGGGAGTCCGATACAGAGGCGTTTCGAAGCCCAGGGCTTCGTTCATCTCCTCAGTTATATGAGGCGCGAAAGGATTCAGCAGCGTCAGGAGCGTGTGGAGTTCCTCCCGGGAAATGCTGCCCTTGGCATAGAAATCGTTGACCAGACTCATCATAGCGGCAATGGCCGTGTTGAACTTCATATGCTCGATGTCGTCGGTCACCTTCTTGACGCAGCCGTGGACTTTAGCGCGCATGTCCTTTGTTTCGCCCTCGCCCTGCACCATGTCCTGTAGTCGCCAGACCCGGTCCAGGAACCGCTTGCAGCCGTTGGCGCTCTGCTCGCTCCAGGGGGTGGCGGCCATATAGTCGCCCATGAACATAACGTAGGTCCTAAGCGTATCCGCTCCAAGCCGATCGATGACATCGATGGGGTCCACCACGTTGCCTTTGGACTTGCTCATCTTATCCCCGTCGGGACCCAGAATGAGGCCCTGATAGGTGCGCTTGGCGTAGGGCTCCGGAGTGTTGACTTCCTTGATATCGTAGAGGAACTGGTGCCAGAATCGGGAGTAGAGAAGGTGCCGCGTCACATGCTCCATGCCGCCGTTGTACCAGTCCACGGGCATCCAGTATTTCATCTTCTCCTTGTCGCAGAACTCTTCGTCGTTGTGGGGATCGATGAACCGGAGGTAGTACCAGCTGGACCCGGCCCACTGGGGCATGGTGTCGGTCTCCCGCTTGGCGGGACCGCCGCACTTGGGGCAGGTGCAGTTGACGAAGGAGGGGATGCGGGCCAGGGGGCTTTGACCGTCGGTGCCGGGCTCGAAGTTTTCCACGTCGGGCAAGGTCAGAGGCAATTCCTCATAGGGAACGCCCACGGTGCCGCATTTGGGGCAGTGGATGAGGGGGATGGGCTCGCCCCAATACCGCTGGCGGTTGAAAGCCCAATCCTTCATCTTGTATTGCACGCCCTTGCGGCCGATGCCCTTCTCCTCCAGGAAGCGGAGCATGGCGGCGATGGAATCCTTCTTGTTGTCGTAGACGTTCAGGAAGTCGGAGTTGATCATAGGCCCGTTGCCGGTGTAGGCGGCCTTTTCGATGTCGCCGCCCTGGATGACGGGGATGATGTCCACACCGAACTTCCGCGCGAATTCCCAGTCTCGCTCATCGTGGGCGGGCACAGCCATGATGGCGCCGGTACCGTATCCCATCATCACGTAGTCCGCGATAAAGATGGGGATCTCCTTGTTATTTACGGGATTGACGGCGGTGAAGCCCTGAAGCCGGACACCGGTCTTGTCCTTTACCAATTGTGTCCGTTCAAACTCGGTCTTCTTGGCGCAGGCGGCCCGGTAGGCCTCCACTTCGTCCCAGTTTTCGATCCGGTCCCGGTACTTATCCAGCAGCGGATGTTCCGGAGCCATGACCATGAAAGTGACGCCGAAGAGGGTGTCGCAGCGGGTGGTGTAGATCTCCAGACTATCGGACACATCTTTAATGGCGAAATTGACGAAAGCGCCAGTTGACTTGCCGATCCATTCGATTTCCTGCTGTTTGATGGAGTCAGGGTAGTCCACTGTTTCAAGACCGCTTAAAAGCCTGTCGGCATATTGAGTGATCCGAAGGTACCATACATCCTTGGGGAGCTGGATGACGTCGCTGTGGCATACGTCGCATTTGCCGCCCTGGGAGTCCTCGTTGGACAGGACCACCTTGCAGTGGGGGCAGTAGTTCACCTGGGTCTTGGCCCGGAACACCAGGCCGTGTTCAAAGAGCTTCAAGAAGATCCACTGGGTCCATTTATAGTAGTCCGGCAGGGAGGTGGAGATTTCATGGGTCCAGTCGAAGGAATAGCCCACTCGCTTCATCTGGTCTTTGAAATGATCCACGTTCCGGGTGGTGATGATATGGGGGTGGGTGTTGGTCTTGATGGCGTAGTTCTCTGCAGGCAGGCCGAAGGAATCGAACCCCATGGGGAACAGGACGTTATAGCCCTCCATGCGCCGTTTACGAGAGATGACCTCCAGACTGGTATAAGCCTTGATGTGCCCTACGTGCATGCCTGCACCGGAAGGATACGGAAATTCCACCAGGCCATAGAACTTAGGTTTGGAATAGTCCTCCGTGGCTTCAAAGGCTTTCTCTTCAGACCAGCGGGTTTGCCATTTAGGCTCGATAACTTTTGGATCGTAGGTCGTCGCCATGTTTGCCTCCTGAGAAGGATGAAATAATCTAATGTCCTAATGTATAAATGTATAACCTTTGTGAGCTTTTGTCAACAAACTTTACAAGGGAAGATAAGTATGATAAGATGCAAAAAAACAGATGGGAGGCTGTGCTTTTCATGCATCCGTTCCTTCATATCGGAAATATAACCCTGCCCATGTATGGATTATGCACTATGGTGGGGACAATCTTTGCTTTGCTGGCGGTGTTTCGGCTCCGAAAGAAGGGATCTCCCATCACGGAAGATAATCTTCTGGATGCTCTCATCTGGGCCATTCTGCTGGGGTTTCTGTGCTCCAAGATCCTCTATTTCATTGTGGAGCCACCCAGGATGCCTCACAGCTGGTCGGAGCTTTGGGATTTGATTTCCGCCGGATTGGTATTCTACGGCGGTCTTTTAGGCGGACTCTTGGGTTTGGTGTTTGTCAGCCGCAAGACCAAAAAGAATATCATTACCTATGCGGATCTCATGGCCCCCTGCTTCTGCTTGGCCCATGCCGGTGGGCGTGTTGGCTGTCTCATGGCGGGCTGCTGTTACGGCATGCCCTACTCTGGTCCCTGCGCGGTGGTGTTGGATGGCGTATCCCGTCTGCCCACGCAGATCATGGAAGCTGGCTTTCTGGTGATCCTTTCCTTTGTTTTGATGGCCGTATATAATAAAAAACCCCGTCGCGGCACGGTTTCGGGTTTATATATGATCCTATACGCCGTGTGGCGGTTCATCATCGAGTTTTTCCGGGCGGATGAACGCGGGACCGTGGGCGTCCTGTCCACCAGTCAGTTCATCTCCCTATTTATCTTTGCTTTCGGTGCTTTTCTGCTGTATCGCAGCCGGCAGGAAGTCAATGATTTTGAGAAACCGGAACCAAAGCCGGAACCGGTGGAGCGGCCGGAAACGGCCCCCTTGCCCACAGATCCAATGGAGGCAACAAACGAGGACACCGGGGCGGAAGCTGAGATTCCTGAGGTCAGCATGCCGGAGGAAGAGTTCGACGGCGCCGCAAGCGAACTGAGCACCGAGGGAGCTCCCGGCAGCAATGGAACAGGCGACGCCGGCGGCCCCGGGGACGGCGGGGATCAATGACTCGGCGGATGAAAGGGCGGCGATGAGCCGCTCTTTTTTGATGTATATGTTTCACGTGAAACATTGCTTTTTGCCGCGGGGTACGATATACTGATACCACAATGAAAAAAGGAGAGAGATCCTTGGCCAAGATCATCTGTATCGCCAATCAAAAGGGCGGGGTGGGCAAAACCACCACCGCCGTGAACCTGTCTGCCTGCGTGGCCCAATTGGGCAAGCGGGTCCTGCTCATAGACATTGATCCCCAGGGGAACACCACCAGCGGCCTGGGTGTGAATAAAAACAGGTTGGAAAACTCCATCTACGACGTCCTCATCAATGATGTGGACGCGGCGGACGTGGTTCGGGACACCATGATCGATACTTTGAAGCTCCTGCCCTCCCGCATGGAACTGGCCGGGGCAGAAGTGGAGCTGGTGAACATGCTGGCCCGGGAACAGCGGCTAAAGAATGCTGTCGCGCCTATCCGGGATAAGTTCGATTACATTTTCGTAGACTGTCCGCCGTCCCTGGGGCTGCTGACCCTGAACGCCCTGACCATGGCGGATACCCTGCTGGTACCCATCCAGTGTGAATACTATGCCCTGGAGGGCTTGTCCCAACTTATGAACACGGTAAAATTGATACGCAGGAACCTCAATCCCCATCTGGAGGTGGAGGGTGTGGTCCTCACCATGTATGACGGCCGGACCAACCTTAGCCAGCAGGTGGTAGGCGAGGTCAAGCGGTTTTTTAAAAACAAGGTCTACGATACCATTATCCCCCGATCCGTTCGGCTGGGAGAGGCTCCCAGCTTTGGACTGCCCATCAGCCTCTATGCCCCCAAGAGTGCGGGCGCGGCGGCTTATGGGACATTGGCGGCGGAGTTGGTGGAGAAAGCATAAGGAGAAAAAAGGATGGCGAACAAGAAAGGTTTGGGCCGGGGCTTGGATGCCCTATTGGAAAGCTATGAGCCGGGGAAGGGCCCGGCAAGCCTGCAGGAAGTGTCCATATATGACATCGACACCAACCCCGATCAGCCCCGAAAGACCTTTGACGAGGAAAAACTGAGTGAGCTGGCCGGGTCAATCAGGACCCATGGCATCGTTCAGCCACTGATCCTCTATCGGCAGGGGAACCGGTACACCATCGTGGCCGGCGAGCGCCGCTACCGGGCGGCACGACTGGCGGGATTGAAGACGGTGCCCGCCGTCATTACGGACAAGGAGGAGCACGAGCTGCAGGAGGTGTCCCTCATCGAAAACCTGCAGCGGGAGGATTTAAATCCGGTGGAGGAAGCGGCAGCCATCCGGTTCCTCATGGTCCAGCACAACCTGACCCAGGAGGAGGTCAGCAGCCGCATCGGTCGGAGTCGGCCTGCGGTGACCAACGCCCTGCGGCTCCTGAACCTGCCGGAGAGTGTCCAGGGGATGCTGAAGGAGGGGACGCTGTCTGCCGGACACGGCAAGATGCTGGCGGGCCTCGACGACCCGCAGAAGGCGGAGAAGCTGGCGCAGAGGGCGGCCCGAGAGGGTTGGAGCGTGCGGCAGTTGGAGGAGGCGGTGCGGCTGGATGCCCTGCCCCGGAGAAAGGTCAGTAAGCGCATGGACCCGGAGGTCAGACGCACAGCCAGCGCCATTCGCAGCAAGCTGAGGGCCAAGGTGGCCATCGAGGGAGACCAGGAAAAGGGGAAGATCATCATCTCCTACTTTTCCAAGGATGATCTGATGAACATCTGCGACGCCATCCTGGGCGTTGAGGACTGATGTTTCACGTGAAACAATGACCAGAGACGAGCTGTTCGCCTACATCGAGAAGGAATACGGCGTGACGCCGGACTATCCCTGGCTGGATTCGCCGGAGGGAGTCGTGTTTCGCCACGCCGACAATCGCAAGTGGTTCGCCCTCTCCATGCCCATCCCCCGGCGGTACGCCTATCCCGGCGAATCGGGTGAGATAGACGCGGTGAATTTAAAGTGCGATCCGGTACTGTCCGGGATGCTTCGGGGCGAGCCGGGCATCTATCCCGCTTGGCATATGAGCAAGGTCCACTGGATCACCGTCCTTCTGGACGGCTCCGCAGACGACGACCGATTGCGGTTCCTGCTGCACCAGAGCTTTGAGATGACCAAATCCAGGAAACGCAAATAAGAAAACCCCCTTTTCCGGGCGAAAAAGGGGTTTATTTCTCTTGCTGCCAGGGCAAAATTCAGCACTTCCGTCCATGCTGATACAGCTGCCGGTTGTCCAGGGCCCACTGGCGCTCGGAGAAGCCGCCCTTGACCACGCCGTCCAGGGCCGTGAACATCTCGAAGAGCTGGGCGTCCAGCCGGTCCAAAGTGGAGAGCACCTCAGCCTCGGGGAACATGGGGAGCTTGGGGGAGCCGAACTCTGGCTGTCCGTGGTGAGACAGGAGCATGTGCTCCAGCAGCATGGCCGTCTCCTCAGGGACCTGCAGCAGCTCCGCCGCAGCGCGGACCTCGGCCATGCCGATGTTAATATGCCCCAGCAGCTGCCCCTCGGCGGTGTAGGAGGAAGCGACACCCAGTTTCCCTGTGTCCAACTCCGCGAGCTTGCCCAGGTCGTGAAGGATGGCTCCGGCCACGATGAGCTCCCCGTCCAGCCCCCCGTACCGGGCGGCTACAGCCTTGCCCATGGAGACCACGTTCAGGGTGTGCTCCAGGAAGCCGCCCCGGGTGGCGTGGTGCAGCTTCACGGCGGCGGGATAGTACAGCATCTCCTTCTTGTGTTCCTTCATCAGGTATTGGACCAGGAGCTTCAGGTCCTGATCCCGGAAAGCCTCCGTCTCCCGCCAAAGGGTCTCATAAGCGGCGTTGGGGTCCTGAGGAGAACAGGGGACGATCTTGGACATATCCACCTGGTCCGCCTCGGTGGCCTGGCGGATGCGCTCGATCTTCAGCTGTTCGCTGTCCTTCCAGATGGTGACCGTACCCCGTACCTTCACGATGTCCTCGGGCTCGAACATGCCCAGAGAGGGTCCATAGTTCCAGATCTTGGCCACGCACTCGCCGCCGGCGTCCGCCAGCACCATGTCCATATAGGACCCGCCCTTGCTGTCCGTACGCAGGGCGGCGCTTTTCACCATGCAGAAGCCCTCCGTTTGCTGACCGGGGGCGCTCAAAATACTCATTCTGCTCATTTCAGATCTCCATTCTTTACCAATAGATACATATAGTATAGCAGATTTTTTCCCGATAGCAAACAGGAAGATTGTAGAAAGCCAAAAGCTATGCTATACTGCTATACATAGGAGTTTGCGCATATGAGCATCGAATGGACAACCAAGCCCCTGCGGGGGGAGAGTTTTGACTGCGTGGTGATCGGCGCTGGCCATGGGGGCTGCGAGGCGGCTCTGGCGTCGGCGCGCATGGGCCTGAAGACGGCCCTGCTCACCCTGAACTTGGACAGCATCGGCATGATGCCCTGCAATCCCTCCATCGGCGGCACGGGAAAAGGCCATCTGGTCCGGGAGTTGGACGCCATGGGCGGGGAGATGGGTCTGGCGGCTGACGACACGCTCATTCAGATGCGCATGCTGAACACCGGCAAGGGCCCCGCGGTCCATTCCCTCCGGGCTCAGATGGACAAGCGCCGCTACCACGAGCGCATGAAGGCCGCCCTGGAGAACGAGGAAAACCTGACCCTGATCCAGAGCGAGGCCATAGATTTTGAAACCAAAGGCGGGCGCATCTCTGGGGTCGTCACGGCGGAGGGCTTCTGCTATCCCTGCCGGGCGGCAGTCCTGTGCACGGGTGTGTACCTGAAAAGCCGCATCCTCATCGGCGAGTTCTTCCGGGAAAGCGGCCCCGCGGGCATGCTCCGAAGCGAGGGACTGTCCGGGAATCTGGTGCGCCTTGGCATCCCCCTCAGGCGGTTCAAGACCGGCACGCCACCTCGGGTCAAACGGGACACCCTGGACTTATCCAGGATGGCCGTCCAGGAGGGGGACGAACCCACGCCCGCCTTCTCCTTCCTCCACGGAGAGCTCCATTTGCAGCAGGACCGATGCTGGTTGACCTACACGAATCTGGACACCCACCGGATCATCCTGGACAATCTGGACCGGTCCCCCCTGTACGCAGGTCGCATCCACGCCACGGGCACCCGCTACTGTCCCTCCATCGAGGACAAGGTGGTGAAGTTCGCCGACAAGGACCGGCATCAGCTCTTCATTGAGCCGGAGGGACGGACCACCCAGGAGATGTATGTCCAGGGCCTCAGCACCAGCCTGCCCGCCGATGTGCAGGAGGCCATGCTCCACACGATCCCGGGTCTTGAAAGGGCCCAGGTCATGCGCTACGGCTACGCCATCGAATATGACTGCCTGGACCCCCAGGCGCTGGACCTGAGCTTCATGGTCAGGGGCGTCCCCGGCCTCTTTTCCGGGGGGCAGATCAACGGCAGCTCCGGCTATGAGGAGGCCGCGGCCCAAGGGTTTTACGCAGGCGTCAACGCCGCGCTGTACGTAAAGGGGGAGGAGCCTTTCATCATAGGAAGAGATGAGGGGTATCTGGGCGTGCTGGTGGACGATCTGGTCACCAAAGGCACCCCGGAGCCCTACCGAATGATGACCTCCCGATGCGAGTACCGGCTGCTCCTTCGCCAGGACAATGCTGACGAACGCCTCACCGAAAAGGCCCGGCGCACGGGCCTCATCTCTAACGAGCGGTATGAAAAGCTGCTCCGTAAGCGGGACAAGGTGGCTGCCGCCCGAGCGAAGCTGGATCGGCGGGTCCCGGCGGATGAGAAGCTGCGGGTCTACCTGGAGAGCGTTGGCGAGACCGTGCCCCACGACGGGGCGAAGCTCTTCGAGCTTTTGAAGCGGCCCGGAGTCACCTATACGGGGCTCCTGGGCCTTTACAAGGACGATCTGGACCCCTTGGATCGGGAGACCCTGGAACAGATCGACGTTATGACCCGGTACGACGGGTACATCGACAAGGAGCGGCGGGAGGTGGAGCGGATGTGCAGTTTGGAAAACCTGAACCTGCCGATAGATTTTGACTACAACACCCTGTCGGGGCTTCGACTGGAAGCCCGGCAGAAGCTGAACGGGGTGAAGCCGGCGAACATCGGCCAGGCGTCCCGCATCTCGGGGGTGTCCCCGGCGGACGTGTCGGTGCTGCTGGTGGCCCGGAAACGGGGGATGCTATGAGCGACATGCGGGATATACTGAAAAAAGCCCTGCCCCAGGCGGACGAAGCCGCTTTGGAGCGATTTGAAATCTATCACCGGCTCCTCAGCGAGTGGAACGAAAGGATGAATCTCACCGCCATCACGGACCCGGTGGAGGTGGCCGAGAAGCATTTCGCCGACTCCTTGGCGGCCCTGCCCTACCTGAAAGCGGGCATGAAGGTCGTCGACGTGGGCACGGGGGCCGGGTTCCCCGGGGTGCCGCTGCTCATCATGGCGCCCAACTTGGACCTGACGCTGGCGGACAGCCTCCAGAAGCGGCTGACGTTCCTGGACGCCCTGCTGCAGGAGCTGGGATTGAAGGCGGAGCTGGTCCACGGCCGGGCGGAGGACCTGGGGCAGAACAGGCTCTATCGGGAGCGATTCGACGTCGCGCTGTCCCGGGCGGTGGCCAATTTGCCGGTGCTCCTGGAGCTCACCACCCCCTTCGTGAAGGTGGACGGCACCGCCATCGCCTACAAGGGCGACGGGGCCGAGGAGCTGAAAAATGCCAAAAGTGCGGCCTTTTTGCTCCACGTGCAGCTTCGGACCGTGGAGCTTCCCTCCCCTCTGGGCAAGCGGTGCCTGATCTTCGCGGACAAGACCGCCCCCACGCCCAAGCAGTATC
>JAEEGL014916274.1_pt1 | contig 26102 bp, 18 predicted proteins | sample 9134231 | NCBI WGS metagenome assembly JAEEGL01 (sample SAMN16246548, study PRJNA631951) | gut metagenome | biome: gut microbiome; feature: rumen; material: fiber-attached | host: Bos | place: Iran: Karaj | collected 2018-10
CATCATCTCGGTGTTGCTGGCATAGCCGCCGGTCGCCATGATGGTGCCCTTGGTAGCCTTGATGCGGATATAGTGTCCGTCCGGGGTGTCCTGGGTAATGATGCCGGTGACTCTGCCGGCTGCGACATCGACATCAAGCTTCACCAGGCTGGTGTTGCAGCGGATCTCACCGCCGCGCTCCTCGACAAAGGCCTGCATGTCAGTGTTGAGGGTGACGTCCTCTGGCTTGTCTTCGGTCGGGTGCGGGCTGTGGCCAGTGGCATAGGCCTTGTCGCGTTCGGGGTGCTCCTGGTCGCCGATGCCGCCTTCAAGCTGCATGAACCAGTGGCCGGTTCCTTCGAGAATGCCAGTGAGCCAGTCGACCAGCTCGCCAGAGTTGTTGATCCAGGTCTTCACCAGGTCGCTGTCGACATAGCCGCTGGCATAGCGGACGATATCCTGCAGGGCCTCGATCTTGTCGATCTCGAATTCCGGAAATTCCTTGAATGCTTCCAACTGAAGCTTAGAGTTGATGGCGCCGATGTCTTCCTTGATCTTGGTGGGGGTCTCCGCCTTCTCGACAACGAGGACTTTTGCTCCCTCTTCGGCAGCGGTCATAGCAGCGATCCAGCCGCCGGTGCCGCAGCCGACAACCAGAACTTCGGTCTCCAGTTCTTCGGTGATGTCCGCTTCGGCGACTTCCGGAGCCTCTCCGAGCCAGTCGCTCGGAGCTTCCGACTTCTCGGTCAGGGTTACGGCTTCACCGCTCGCCTGCTCGATGCAAGCCGCAGCCGCCTGGCGTACGGCGTCACTGGTGACGGTCGCCCCGGTAACTGCGTCAACGTCTGCGCCCTGTGCAGCGAGGATTGCATCCTGCATCTGTTCGCCAATGGCGGCACCGATACCCGTTGTCTCGCCGGAGACGTCGATGGTAACATCCGTGATGCTGTTGGCATCAAAGGTCATGGTGACCGTGACATCACTGCCAATGCCCTTGGCTGTAGCGGAGTACGTGCCCGGAGTGTAAATGCCCTTCTCTTCTGCGAAGGCGGAAACACCGGTGACGGTGGTGAGCGCTGCGGCGGCAGTTCCTGCCAGGGCGCCCTTCAAAAAGTCGCGACGGGAAAGTTCTTTCATGCAATTGCTCCTTTCAGATTTTGTTTTTGCTTAGTTTCAAGTTCCTTATGGAATAGGTTTATTATAATGGTGGGTGTTACTCTTATGTCAAGCGCAAAGATCGATCTGTTTGGGATGACAGTCCTGTTTCTGTTTCTTTCTCTTCTGTTCTTGAAGAAATATCCAATTCCGGTTATAATAAGTTTCTAAATCCGTCACAGAACCTGCTTTCTTTTTTCCGGAGGTGACAGATATGAAAGAATATCGGATCGGAGAGTTCGCGAAATACCTGGGGGTAACCCCTGACTTACTGAAGCACTATGAAGACCAGGGTATCATCAGCCCAGTCCGCAGCGACAGCGGATATCGTCACTACCCTTTCAACACAACAATGCTGCTGATGGAGTGCATCCGTCTGCGCAATTATGGCATGACGCTGCGTGAGATCCGGCAGATCGTCACAGATCATCAGATTGACAGTGCCTCTGTCGATCGGCGGCTCTCAGAGAACATGAGCCATCTCAAAGAAGAAATGCTCCTGGATGAGGCTCTCACACATGATTATGAAGAATTTCTCTCCTGGCGGGAACCCCTGCAGGACCGGGACCATGACTGGGACATCCGATGGAGCATGCCGATGTGTTTTTTGCCTCACACGGATAAATATGATTTTCTTCCGGATCCCAGAATCTATGAGATTCTGAAAAGCTGGATGAGCTATATTCCGATCGTCCGATCTACCATGAGGATAGACCGCAGCGGGCACTTCATCTGGGGACTCATTGTCCGGGAAGAAACACTTAAGAAGCTCAGCCTGCCGGTAAACGATGTTGTAGTGCGAATTCCTCGGAAAAAGATTTTCTGCTACAAGTTTCGTGGGCCGCTGACCCCTACCAGCCAGGAGCAGGTGGACGCTCCCGATCACCCCGCTTTCCGGACGCTGAAAAGCCTGAATCTTCACTGTGGGGACGCGTACTTCCGTACCACGCTGATGCCCGCCGACTGGCAGAAGGACATCGGCTTCCAGTACGGCTACTACGCTATCCCGATTGCTGATGAAGGTATTTGTCACTAAAAAACTCGCAGCAAGAGCTGCGAGTTTACTTTTTTATTCATCTTGCGTTCCACCGTCTGAAGCAAAGCCAATTCGGTGCCGATTCACAGGTCGACGCTCTGAAGCCAACCCCATATGAACGTTTACGGCAGCTCGTCTTCCTTCTGATGGGACCCCAGACGGCCTTTGTACTTCAGGCACAGCATCGTCAGATCGTCAAACTGCTCCGCGTCCTTCACGAAACACTCCACCGCCTTGCTGACATGGCTCAGGATAACCTGAGGAGAAGCGTCTGCTTCTTCATTGAGTGCATCCAGCATCCGCTCGGTACCGAACATCTTCCCCGCTGAGTCCGTCGCCTCCGGAACACCGTCTGTATATACGAAAAGTTTGTCCCCCGGTTCCAGGAAAAGCTCATACTCACGATAGCGCACCCCTTCCATGCCGCCGACGACAAAGCCGTGCTTGTCCTTGAACAGGGAGAAAGTTCCGTTCTTCATCAGCGCTGGATATTCGTGTCCCGCATTGGCCGCTGTGAGTTTCCCTGTGCTGATCTCCAGTATTCCGACCCAGACGGTGACAAACATGTCCACCTGATTGCTGCTGAGGGCTTCGTTGGTTTTGGTGAGAATGTTCGCCGGCCCCTGTCCCAGCATGGCACAACTCTGTACAATGACTTTGGAGATCATCATAAAGAGTGATGCGGGAATGCCCTTGCCGCTGACATCAGCAATCACCAGTCCCAGGTGATCCTCGTCGATCAGGAAGTAATCGTAGAAGTCGCCGCCCACTTCTCGGGCGGGATCCATCGAAGCATAGATGTCAAACTCTGCGCGGTCGGGAAAAGGCGGAAAATCGTGAGGCAGTACGCTTCCCTGGATCTCACTGGCCATTTTCAGTTCTGTGTTCAGGCGCTCCTGCTCCACTTCTTCCCGGTTCTTGATTTCCAGGAGTCGTGTTTTTCTCCGAATGTACCACATGGTGCCCAGCGCTATCACAAGTGCAGCTGCAAGCCCGCAGGCAATATAGAACGCAGTCTGCTCATAGAACGCCTTCTGCTTGATTATTTGAACAGAGAAGGGTTTGCTGCTGTGTTTGAGAGAATCCTGCACGTTCAGGACAAACTGATACGTTCCCCCCGGCAGATTCGTATACACCACCGGCCCAAGATCTTTCCGGCTCACGGTCGTGGGACTCCGGTCGAATCCCTCCATCTGGTAGGAGACATAAGGATCGGAGAGAGAATAGTTGAACACATAGCTGTGCACGGTCAGCTTGTGAACATGATGTGGAACATGGAAAGTGCCGTCTTCTTCGGCATAGAGCCGTGCACCGTCGGCTTCCAGATAGGGAATGGTGATCTTCAGGCTTCCGACCTCTTCCATGGGGGAATTGATGTTCACCTTCGCCACACCACGGTTTCCCGCGATATACAGATCGCCTCCTGCGGTCCTTTCGCTGTAGGAATTGCTTGTCGCAACGCTGGAGAGGCCGTTGGCGAGGTTGTAGTGGACCGGAGAAAGCGTTCCGTTTGCAAGCAGTTCTTCCGTCGGCAGCACGTAAATTCCGTTGCTGCTGAGGATCCACATGTCTCCCTCATCGCTCTCATAGAGGTCAAAGTTGTTGGAATACGGGAAGTTCTGTATTGTCGTCACCCGATAGTCCGGGGTCATATACGCAATGGAATTGCTCGTAACCAGCCAATAGATGTCTCTTGCCTTATCGCGCTTGATTTTCATGACGATGCCCGAGGAAAGCCCGTCCTCATAGCTGATGCGCCGTATGCCGCGGTCGTTAATCACATAGATTCCGTCGCCGTTAGTTCCTAGCAGGATGTCTCCGTTTTTCGCATCCGCTACGCTCAGGCTTTCGGTATTGACGATGCCGTCCTCTTTTCCGTAGCTCGCTGTCACCCGGTCGCCTTCGATAACACAAACACCGCCGTTATGGGCTACAAGCATGGCGCCGTCATCTCGCTCGCACACCGTCCGGACGTAGTTGCTGAGCAGGCCGTCTTCCGCACCGAAAGCGAGAACCTTTCCATCGGTGTAGCGCAAGAGACCATTTGCTCCCCATGTGGAGATCCAGAGTCGATCCTGGCCGTCGCGAATGATAGAGCGGATCCGCGCTCCCGCCAGAAGATCCAGCAGATCGTCCGCCTCCAGATCCGTGCCCGATGCTGTTATGGCCTCTGTCAATGGGATTCTCTGCACCGGCAGGTCTTCGTCCAGCACAATCAGTCCCGAATCCGTGCCGAGGTACAGGCCCTCATCATACAGACAGGTTGAATTGATCACCATCGCCGGAAGATGGTAGTGCTCGAACAGGTCAGTAAACCGGTTCGGAACGATTTTCATCACACCCTGGCGTGTAGAGGTAAACCAGAGATTTCCTTCATAGTCCGCCAGAATTTGCACGATGTTGTTGTTCATCGGATAGTCCTTCAGCACATGCAGTCCGTCATCGTCCAGAACTCCGATTCCGTTTCCGGCACAGAGCCATTGTCTGTTGTCGATTTTCTGGATTCCATTCACCTTGCTGATGGGTGCGATGTCCGTCTTCTCTGTCTTCTGAAGGCTGTCTGACAGTGTCCCATAATACAGGGAGGATTCTTCTGCGCCAAGATAGAAATATCCCGGATGATCCGGATCGGGGAGAATACTGTGGATATCTCTGACCGGATTCCCATCCGTACCGAGGAAGCCGACCAGCCTGCCGCCGTGAAGCGTAAAAACCTCGTCGGCGTTGCTGATGCCGTAAACCAGACCATCACTGCCTTCAAAAAGCTCTTCCACGTAGATGCCTTTGATCTCAGGCTCTTCAAGAACGGAGAGGTTCAAATCATGATCAACCGTTACGATGCCTTCTCCGGTTCCGACATAGATCCACCCCTCATCATCTTCGGCAACTGCACAGATCTTTGCTGATGGCAGGCCATCCGACAGAGTCCATTGCTTCAGGCTTCCTCGCTCCATCAGCAACACACCGTTATCGTTGGTGCCGATCCACAGCCGCTGCAGGCTATCGGTGAAAAGGCTGATCACGCCGGTAATCCCTGAGGTAGAATCGAGGTGGAGGAAGCTGTTTCCGTCATAACGGGTCAGTCCGCTGTAGCTGCCGATCCAGATAAAACCGTCGCTCGTCTCGGCGATCGCGTTGGCTTCTGATGTCGGCATCCCGTTCGTGTTGTTATAGAGAACCCCCGAATAGCGGTCTGGATACGTGACTGGGTCCACGAAATGACGCGGATCCTCTCTGGGACCATCCGTCTCTCCGTCACAAAACCCGCCTGCAGTACAGGAAAACAGAAGTGTCAGCATGAGCACCGTGCACAATGAAAAACGCTTTCGCCAGGCATATTCTGTTTTCTTCCGGTGCTTCATCATTCCTCTGCCCCTTCTTCTATGCAGGTAATTGATCGTATCGGGTTGTTGATATTGTAGCAGAGAATATACCCTTCTTCAAGAAAAAAGAAATCCCGGAATCAGACGATTCCGGTGATTTCTTATCTCTTATTGCTCCGGCGCCAGATTTTCTGTTCCCCGGCTGCCTTGATCAGTTCTTCACGGAAGTCCGGATGGGCAATTTCGATCAGCGCTTCGGCACGCTGCCATGTCGTTCTTCCGGGGAGACTCGCAATGCCGTATTCCGTCACAATGTTCGGTGCCTGAGTGCGCGGCGTGGTGATAATGTCACCATTGGAAAAGTGTGGAATAATGTTGGAATGCAGCTTTCCGGCCTTGTCGGTGAACGTCGCGTGCATGGCGAGGAATGCTCTGCCATGCTCCGCTTCCAGAGCGCCGGTGATAAAGTCAACCTGACCGCCGGTGCCGGAGATCTGCCGCAGACCGGCGGATTCGCTGCTCACCTGGCCGAAGAGGTCCACGGCGATGCAGCCGTTGATAGAGAGAAAATCGTCCAGCTCTCGGATGGTGGCCGGATTATTCACATAGGCCATCGGTGCTGACAGGACTGCATCATTGTGATCCAGAAAGTCATAGAGTTTCCGCGAGCCGTTGCAGATAGAGAAAACTCCCTTGCCGCGGTTCAGCTTTTTCTTCGCGTTGGTGATCTTCCCTGCCAGATAGAGGTCCAGGTATCCGTCGCTCATGAGTTCGGTGTGCATGCCGAGGTCTTTGACATCCGACTCGGCGATCATGCTGCCGATGGAATTCGGGATGCCGCCGATCCCCAGCTGCAAGGTGCAGCCGCTCGTCACATAGGGGAAGATATACGAGGCAATCTTCCGGTCGATGTCGGTTGCAGCAGGGCTTTTCACCGTCGGTACCGGAATCTCTGACTCTACAACGAAGTCTACATCCTGAATGTTGATGTGGTCGTTGGCAAGACCGGCAATGGTGGGCATAGTGGGGTTCACTTCAAGAACAATATGCTCTGCCGCATCAAGGATTTCCTGCATGGCGCAGTTGGTGAGGCCATAGGAGAAATTGCCATTCTGATCCATGGGTGCGACCGTAATCATAGCGACGTTTACCGGGGCAAAGCCCTTACGGTAATAGGTTCCGTTGTGCCGGAACAGCATCGGTGTGTGGAAGGCTCGTCCCTGGTCAATGTACTTCCGGTCGATGCCGGAACAATGCCAGAGGTTATAAGTGAAAGCACCGTTCGGGTCGTTCTCCACGGTCTGTACCGGAACCATGGAGATCGCGTTTCGGATCTTCACATCATGAAGCTCGCCACTGCGCTTTGCCAGTGCGGCGTCCAGCGCCTGTGGGAAAGAACAGGTCTGGCTATAGTCCACCCAGTCTCCGTCTTTGACGATCATTACCGCTTCCTCTGCCGTGCGGAGCTTCTCCCGATACAATGCCTGGTAATCCATACTGTGCGCCTCCAAGATTCGTTTTTTATATTTTACCCTATCGCCTGGATTTTGTAAAATGCAAATCTCACATTCCTGTAATTCATTTTGAATGTCAAAATGCTTTTCTTTTCTGTTGTTCTTGCAATTTGCACCGAAACAATTTATTATATCTGTATATTCCAACTGTGACGGAAGGAGTCCCCGTATGTCAATTAATCAAGAACAGGCTTCTCCCAATAACAGACGTTTGATTCTGGTCGTCGATGACGAGCAGGTCAACGCCATGATCCTCGGCGCCATTCTGGAGAGTGAGTACAAAGTGCTCTACGCCTCCAACGGGAACGAAGCGCTGGATCTCATGCGTGAACATCAGGACACACTCTCTCTGGTGCTGCTGGATCTGTTGATGCCGGTCATGTCCGGTTTTGATGTTCTGGAAGCGGTCAGGGCTGACGACAACCTGAAACTGATTCCGATCATCGTGGAAACCTCGGACAAGGCCTCCGAAGTCCGATGCCTTCAGCTTGGCGCGATTGACTTCATTCCAAAGCCCTATCCGGATCCCGATGTGGTTTTAGCCCGTGTCCGGCGTATCGTTGAGCTCAAGGAAGACCGCAGTGCCATCCAGTCCACGGAGAGAGATGGGCTCACCGGGCTCTACAACCGAGATTTCTTTTACTACTATTCCGAACAGTTCGATTTACATCACAAGAATCTTGAGATGGACGCCATTATTCTGGATGTAAACCATTTCCACCTGATCAACGAGCGTTACGGGAAGGCCTACGGCGATGATGTTCTGCGTCGCATCGGTGAAAAAGTCCGCAACATGGTACGCGACTCCGGCGGCATCGTCTGCCGTCGTGACTCCGATACCTTCATGGTTTACTGCCCTCACCGGGAAGACTATCGGGAAATACTCGACACCGCCTCCGTCGGCCTTGCCGGTGAGGATGGTTCCGCCAGCCGTGTCCGTCTGCGCATGGGTGTTTATTCCAATGTGGATAAGAGTATCGATATTGAGCGGCGTTTCGATCGGGCCAAGATAGCGGCAGATACTGTCCGCGGCAGCTTCACGAAAAACATCGGGCTCTATGACAATGACCTCCACGAAAAGGCACTATACTCCGAACAGCTGATTGAAAGCTTTGCCACCGCCATTGAGGAGCACCAATTTCAGGTCTACTATCAGCCAAAGTTTGACATCCGGCCGGATACGCCGATCCTTACCGGAGCGGAGGCCCTTGTACGCTGGTTTCATCCTGAGCTTGGGATGATCAGTCCTGGCGTATTTATACCGCTCTTTGAAGACACTGGTCTGATCCGCAAGCTGGATGCCTATGTCTGGGAAGAAGCCGCGCGTCAGATCCGGGTATGGAAGGATAATTTTGATTTCTCCGTCCCCGTCTCAGTCAACGTCTCGAGGATCGACCTGTTCGATGCAAATCTCATGACTTCCCTCCAGAAAATGCTTGACCGGCACGGACTCACAAGCAAGGATCTTCACCTCGAAGTAACCGAATCCGCCTATACGCAGGATTCCGAACAGATCATCCAGACGGTTGATCAGCTGCGCAACATCGGCTTTCAGATTGAAATGGACGACTTCGGTTCAGGTTACTCTTCCCTGAATATGCTCTCCGCACTCCCCATCGACGCGCTGAAGCTGGATATGCAGTTTATCCGCAACGCATTCAAGCCCGGCGGGAACGTCCATCTGCTGGAGATCATCATTGATATCGCGGCTTATCTGGCTGTCCCGGTCATTGCCGAGGGCGTAGAAACGGAAGCCCAGCTGGACGTGCTCAAGGAAATCGGCTGTGATATCGTGCAGGGCTATTTCTTCTCTAAGCCGGTCCCGGCAAGAGACTTTGAGCCCTTTATTCTTCAAAGGAAGGAAGCAGACAAAGCCTTTGCCAGCACGAAACCCTTGTCACCGGCGAAAGCCTCCTCTGTGGCAGAAAAGCGCGCTGAGAAGAAAGCAGAGAGGAAAAAAGCCGCTCAGGAACAGCTGGAGCAGACGGGCACTTCCGAGCCCTCCGCTCCTGTCGATCCCGGCCCCGGTATTAATCTGGGCAAGCTCAACATCGTGTTTGTGCTTCTCGCTTTTTTTGCCGCTGTGGCGCTCTTCCTGTCGGATCTGTCCGTCACCTCCGGATACCAGCGGATGGAACGGGCCAGTGATCGCTACATTTTCGCTCAGATGTCCGCCAGCAACCTGGAGTTTGGTTCTGACTTTCTGACTGACTGTGTACGCTGCTTTGTCGTTACCGGGAAAACGGACTATCTGAAAGACTTTCTGGAAGAAGTCGAGGTCACGCGACGGAGAGACCTGGCAGTTGAAAACCTTGAGAGCCTCCTGAAGGGGAGCGACACCGCCGCCCTCGCAAGCCTGAACAAAGCGCTGGAACTCTCCAATAACCTAGTACAGATTGAGTCCCTCGCCATGCGTCTCAGGCTTGAAGCCGGAGTCGACAACATGGTGGATATTCCGGCTGAAATCGCCAGTATCGAGCTCAGTGCCGAGGATAAGGCCCTCACCTCTGACGAACTGCTCGCCAAAGCCCAGTCTCTGGTCTTTGACGATCACTACATGGAGCAGAAAGACAGCATTCGGGAGTACGTGAACCTCTGCACCCAGGAGCTGCTCCACTCGTCCAGCGAGGAACTGGAAACTGCCTCCTCCCGCATGACTCGCCTGATCCATCTTCAGACGTTTCTGACCGTTCTCTTTCTGCTGATTGTGCTCGGCATCGTAGTGATCATTACAGTGCTGGTCCGGAGGCCTCTGACCAGGATGGTGACACTCATGGAGACCCAGGAGACAATCCCGCCCACCGGAGCAGAGGAGCTCCGCTTCGTCACGCGGACTTACAATGCGGTCCTTGAAGAGAACAAAGCCGCCCGTGAACGGCTCAGCCATGAAGCGTCACACGATGCTCTGACCGGACTCTTCAACCGCGGTGCTTACGACATGCTGATGAAGAGTGTTGACACTTCTCACATGGCACTGCTGATCATCGATGTCGACTACTTTAAAACCGTCAATGACACCTACGGGCATGTCACCGGAGACCGCATTCTTCAGCGTGTTGCCGAAGTGCTTCAACGCAACTTCCGTTCGGTCGATATCATCTGCCGCATCGGTGGCGATGAGTTTGTGGTTGTGATGACCCGTGTGAACAGCTCCATGCGTCCGCTGGTGGCTAATAAGATCGAGCGCGCCAACGACTTTCTCCTGCATCCGAAGGACGATCTCCCCCCTGTGTCGCTGAGTGTCGGTGTGGCCTTCTCAGACCGGGATAATCCGCAGGGAGACATTTTCACGGACGCGGATACCGCTCTCTATCGGGCAAAAGAAGCCGGGAGAAACGGCTATGCATTCTATGAATAATCCTTTGAGTTTGGAACAGACAGGTACCATCAATATGCATATCATCACTGTCAGCAGGCAGTTTGGCAGCGGAGGTCGGGAGCTCGGAAAGCGACTCTCCGATCTCCTCGGCTGGGATTACTACGACAAAGAGATCATCGAGACTCTCGCCGATGAACACAATATGGACCCGAAACAGGTTCGCCGTGTTCTCAGTCACCATGGCTGGCATGACCTTCAGCTGACCTACAACAACAGCTTTTCTCATCTTGGCTTTGACCACGGGACACGCACCAGACTCCTTGTCCGTCAGCGTGAGATCATTCAGGAAATCGCCAAAGCGGGCAATGACTGCATCATCGTCGGCCGGGATGCGGACGTTATTCTTCAGGATTATCACCCTTTCCGTGTCTTTGTGTGTGCAGATCTCGCAGCCCGGACCCGGCGCTGTATGAACCATGAGGAAAAAAAGCCGGCATCTGAACGTCTCACGGAGAAAGAGGTCCTTCGGAACATCCGACGTATCGACAAAAGCCGTGCTCGAACCAGAGAAATCCTGACCGGCAAGTCCCGGGGCGATGCCAGCACCTTTGATCTCACAGTCAACGCCACATACTGGGAAGTCAAGAAGCTCGTCCCGGCAGTTGCGGATTTCGCCATGCGCTGGTTTGAAGCGCAGTGAGTTCTGTTTCAAAGGCAGTCTAAAACATAAATGGAACATATTTCTAATAAAGACCTGACCACAGGCGTCGTGTGGAAGCGGCTCCTTGTGTTTTTCCTGCCGATTGCGGCAGGCACTTGTATTCAACAACTTTATAACGCGGTCGACGGTCTGATCGTCGGCCGTTTTGTCGGCACCATAGCCCTTGCTGCCGTTGGCGGAAGCTCTGCCCAGATCATCAATCTCCTGATCGGGTTTTTCGTTGCCACCACAGCCGGTGCCTCTGTTGTCATTGCACAGATTTACGGTGCGGGGCGCGAAGAAGATGTCCGGATTGCGGCAGGAAATGCCCTTGCGGTGTTTTCGTTGTTGGGGCTCTTCCTCATGGGCATCGGACTCGTCCTGTCTCCATGGATGCTACGGCTTCTGCAGACGCCTGCCGACACTCTGCCGGATTCGGTTCTTTACCTGCGCATCTATTTTCTCGGTGTTCCCTTCGTCCTGGTTCTGAACATGGAGTCCAACATGCTCCGGTCAGTAGGCGATTCCTTCAGTCCTTTCCTTTATATGGTGATTGGCTGTGTCACCAACATTATCCTTGACGTCCTGTTTGTGGTTTTCTTTCACTGGGAGATTGCCGGTGTCGCTGTCGCGACTGTCATCGCTCAGATTGTCAACATGGCACTCCTCACGAGAAAGCTGATGTGTACCTCCGAGTCCTATCGTCTGAGCTTCCGTGAGCTGAAACTCAGAGGTGTTTATCTCCGCAATATGTTTCGCCTTGGACTTCCTTCCGGACTGCAGAGTTCCATGTACGCCGTTTCCAACATGATCATTCAGATCGGCGTTAACTCACTCGGTACCGTAGTAGTTGCCTCCTGGGCGATGACCTCGAAGATCGACGGCATCTTCTGGGCGGTCAGCAATGCCCTCGGTGCAGCCATTACCAGCTTCGTCGGGCAAAACCTCGGTGCCGGAAAACGGGATCGGGTTCATCTCTGTGTACGGCAAGGCCTGATCCTTGCCTTCAGCATCACCATCGGGCTCAGCAGTCTCATCATGCTGGCCGCAAAACCGCTGCTCCATCTTCTGACGGAAGATGCTGCCGTCATCTCCATGACATGGGAGATGATGCTCTATTTTGTTCCTTTCTACTTTACCTGGACTCTGATCGAAGTGCTCACGGCTGTCCTGCGTGGCTCAGGAGATGCTATCCGCCCGGTGATTATTATTGGTCTCGGGATTTGCCTCTTCCGCGTGATCTGGATTGTTACCATGTTCCAGTGGTTCCACACAGTGGTTGTACTCTGTCTGACTTATGTGGCTTCCTGGACACTGACCAGCATTATCATCGTGATCTATTTCCGAAAGGGCACGTGGATGGACCACAACAGGGTCATTCTCGATCACTAAACTGCATTTTGCCAGATCGCAACTCCGGCAAATGAAAGCGAAATACAGCAAGGCCGCCGACATCTCCACATGCCGGCGGCCTTGCTGTATATGATTGATGCTGCTTGATATTTCCTTTTTATAACGAGCGCATATTTCATTCATCCGACTTCGCGAAACACTTCCCTGAAAACTGGAAGCGCCCGCTCGATGGTCTCTTTCGCCACGCAGTAGCCCAGCCGGAAGTAGCCCTCCACTCCGAAAGGTTCCGACGGAACAACCAGAAGATTCTTCGCCTTAGCCTTTTCGCAGAAGACACTGTTGTCGCCGCCCGGGGTCTTCACAAAAAGATAAAATGCTCCGTCAGGCTTGACACATTCGTATCCGATCTCTGTAAGGCCTTCGTAGAGGAGTTTTCGGTTGACTTTGTATGCCTCCAGATCGGGCATACAGTCAATGTTCTCGGCAACAGCCCGCTGGATCAGAGACGGCGCACAGATATGCCCGCTGGCCCGCGCCGCTCCCGCCACTGCATAAAAAAGTTCGTGGGAATCCGTCGCCTCTTCCGGTACATAGACATAGCCGATGCGTTCACCAGGCATGCTCAGAGACTTTGACCAAGAATAACAGACGATGGTATCTCTGTACACGGCAGGTATGAAGGTCACCTTTGCGCCATCGTAAACCAGCTCGCGGTAAGGCTCATCCGCAATGATGTAGATCGGGTGTCCATACTGTTTCGCCCGTTCTGACAGTAGGGCTGCTACCGCTTTCAGGGTTTCCTCTGTCAGGGTCGCTCCGCTCGGATTGTTCGGTGAGTTCAGAATCACAGCCTGGGTGTTCTCGTTCACCGCCTCGGCCAGAGCCGGGATATTGACCTGGAACTTGTCGAGATCCGCCGGGACGAGAACAAACTTGCTGCCGTTGGCTTCGGCAAAAGCCTTGTATTCCATGAAATACGGCGCGATGCCGACAATCTCGCTCTTATCGGTCCTCAGCGCAACCAGCACCGACTCCAGAGCCGGTGCCGCACCGCAGGTGATGAAAATGTCTTCCATCTTCGCCTTCACGCCGAAGCGCTTTGTAAGATTCCGTGCTACCGCCTCACGCAACACATCTCCGCCGACCCCGCTGGTGTAGCCGTGGATGCGGATACTGCTCTCGGTCTCCAGCAGCCGGTGGATGCTCTCATTCACCGAAGCCGGTGCCGGAATGGACGGATTGCCCAGACTGAAGTCATAGACGTTCTCTGCTCCGATGAGCTTTGCCTGTTGTCTGCCGTATTCAAAAACCTGACGGATCTGGTTGGGTGCAGCACCCATCTCATAGGCTTGTCTGTTGAACATAATATTCCTCTTCCCTGTTATCGCTGTATCGATTTTGTCCCGATTTTTGGTATTTTACACCTTTTTCACAGGACACGCAAGGTGTTCTGCGCACCAGTTGCGTCCGGGAGTTTTTCTTCCCCTGTTCTTTCAGTGCAGTCGGAAGACGTTTCTCCAGCCGTGTATTTCCACCGGTTCAAAACGCCTCTTGAGCTCCTTCACCATACGATCCTTGTCCGTATTCTGGATGTAGACGTCGCAGGTTCCTGGTTTATTGCCGAAGGTGAGACGCTTTTCAACTCCCAACTGTTCCATCAGCAGATTCTGCATCTTCTCCTGACTCGAATCAGCCGGCAGAAGTTTGATGCAGAGCCAGTTGTCGTGAGACTGAGGCCGGTCATAGGTTACCCTCAGCTGCGATGCCCAGGGCTGGCTGTGCAGCTTCTCCATCACACGGTGGAGTTTCTTATCCTCGTCCGCCAGCAGGAAGTACAGGATGTTCCGGTCCTCATTTCCCTTCCGTGGGGCGAAGTTCCGATACAGAGACGGCCGCTTCTGTTCATAGATCGCACGGATTGCTTCGTTCTCCATCTCACCGTAGCGGACAATCAGCATGTTGTGCTCCGTCTGGTTGATGAAATATTCCACATGTTCCTGCTCCAGGAAGTCCCTCAGCAACCGCACCAGTTCCGGCTGAAGGTACTCCGCGTGCAGGATCTCACGTTTTTTCATATCATATAGTATCGACCCGTCTGCCGCGATCACAGGCAGCTTCAGTTCGACATCCGGTAAAAGTTCTCGGATCGTAGCCGGAGTCTGGATGGTGGAGATCGTGAACAGGCAGCCGTCCTCGATCAACCTGTTCAGTTCGACCTTGGAATAGCCGGAGATCTTTTCTCCCACACCGAAAATGGTGTCGTGAATTCCCGAGACAAAGAGGGTGTTTTTGTTTCTCAGTCGGGGCAGATGCACCCGGTTCACCAGTTCCGCCACCGCCACACCGATGATGGTATCCATCGTTCGGTTGAAAACGAAGATATAGGGATTGGTATCCCCGATGTGATTAATCGTAATACTCAGAAAGACGACGGCTGAGAAGTAGGCCATATCCTGGATCTTCAAAAGGACTGTAGAGTAGATGACCACCGAAGTGATAAGGCTCACTATGAAGTAGTGCAGCAGCTCATCAGGGACGCTGTTTTCCCGGATGCGCAAAGCAATCAACAGAGTAACGAGCCCCCAGGCCGCACCGACAAAGGTACCCACCACGCGTCTCCTGGCAACCGGACGCATACTGTGGGTATACTGCTGGATACACTGCAGGGCCGCAATGGCGGAATAAAAGGGCATGCCCCTTCTCCCGCGCAGCGCGTAGACCGTAAAGCACAGCAGGATTGCAATCAGGGACCGCAGAATTCGCTGTCCAGGGAGAGGAAGCGTTTTCTTTTTATTCAGCTCAACATTCATATGTTCTCCGCCGGCTCGAGCTTTACGCGGAAAGAGATCTTCCGCTGTGTGTCGAGGGAATCAAATTTAACCAGATAGGCGTTCTTCTCGGCATCGACCTCCGTCACCGTACCCGATCCCAGAATGGCATGCCGTACCCGTTGGCCGACTTCAAAGCCGGCCTTCTGTTCCTCTTCAGGGAGGAAATTTTCGCTCACGGCGATATAGCTCCGAGCGTCCCGGATCAGTCCGTCTCTGGGCTGTTCGGTGTATTCCAACAGGTTGCTGTCGATGTCCAGAACGAAACGCGATGGATAGCGTGGTGATCCATCCAGGTTTCGCCCTTCCGCCTCGGAGAGATAGAGCCTCTTCTCCGCACGCGTCATCGCGACGAAAGCCAGTCTCCGCTCTTCTTCCATGGCTGGCAGTGTCCGTACCTTTCCAGAGGGAAAGACTCCCTCGTTCATCCCGCAAAGGAACACATATGGAAACTCCAGTCCCTTTGCCGCATGGACCGTCATCAGTTTCAGTTTGGCCGGTGCGTCGGCACTGTCCTGGTTTGTGAAGAGGGCCACATGACTGAGATAGTGCTCCGCTGTGGCCTCCTCCCCGCATCCGGTTTCGTATTCGTAAATCGATTGCTTCAGCTCCGCCAGATTGTCCAGCCTTTCCTGACTTCCCTCCGTCCGCAGCATTTCCTCGTAGCCGCTGTCGTTGAGCAGCGCGGAGAGGAGCTCCGAGATGGGCCGTTCCGCGTAACCTTCGGCAAAGCGGTCAATCAGCGTGACAAAGGCTCTTGCCCTCGTCCGTTTGAAGTCTTCATCTTCCAGCAGGTTCCGCAGTGCGGTAAAGAGGCTGCAGTCATGGGCCTGCGCATATTCCTCCAGATGTTTCATTCGACTGAGGCCGAGGTTTCGTTTGGGCTGATTTGCTATCCGTCGGAAAGAGAGGTCGTCCTGGTAAACCACCAGACGCAGATAACTCAGAGCATCTTTGATCTCTGCCCTGCCGAAAAACTGCACTCCGCTGTAGATGGTATAGGGGAGCTTTCGCTTCTGCAGCACCTCCTCCAGTCCACGTGTCACATAGTGTGCCCGGTATAGGATGGTGATGTCTCGATACTCCACTCCCCTGTCATGGAGCTCCTGAATCTGATAGGCGATCCATTCCGCTTCTGTCTCGGAAGTCGGGGCATGATGGCAGAGGACGCTCTCGCCATCTGGCAGATGGGGTATCAGGTTTTTGGGGATCCGATTGCGGTTCCTGGAGATCAGCGAATTTGCTGCGGCAAGAATTTGGGGGGTAGAACGATAGTTCTCGTTCATCAGAATGGTCTTTGTCCCGGGGAACTGCTTGTCGAACTCCAGCAGATACTTTACGTTTGCTCCCCGCCAGGTGTAGATGGTCTGGTCCGGATCCCCCACGATAAAGAGATTCTTATGGTAATCGCAGAGCACTTCCATGAGCTGGTACTGCAGCAGGTCGATGTCCTGGAATTCATCAATCATAATATATTCCAGCCGTTGCTGCCACTTGAGCCGGATCTCTTCATTCTGTTCGAAGATATAGAGCGAGAACTTGATCAGGTCGTTGTAGTCCAGGCCGAAGCATTTTTTCTCCTGATAGAGATATCCGTAGAAAATGATGTCCATGGCACTGGTCGCAGCGAGGTACTTCTCGTGCAGTGTGTCCAGCGACATCGTGATCATGTCCTGATAGTACTCCGGCCGCTTGAAGAGCTTCTGGATCTCGATCATATCTCTGGCGTTGGAGAAGGTCATGTCCCTCAGGGTGAGGCCACGTTCTTCATAGATGATCCGCAGCATCGAATCGATGTCCGAGTTGTCCAGCACCAGAAAACTCTTGGGATACTGCACTGCATAGCTGTCTTCCTGCAGCACCGACACGCAAAAGCCGTGAAACGTATTGATGTACCCGGTATCGTTGTCCCCGGTAAGGGCGTGGATGCGCTGACGCATCTCGTTGGCCGCCTTGTTGGTGAACGTCACACACAGGATATTCCCCGGCAGGATGCCCAGCTCGTTTACCAGATAGGCAAATCGATGTGTCAGTGCCCGTGTCTTGCCGGAGCCCGCTCCGGCGATCACGCGAACGAAGCCCTCTGTTGTGGTTACTGCCTCCATCTGCGCGGCATTGAGCTCCTGCATCGTTTTGCCCCCTCTCGTTTTGATGTCCCATTTTAACAGATTATCTCCCGCTTTTCAATGGAAGCAGGTTGTCCCATTACGGCTTTTATGATAAGATGAGAATCAGTAGAAAACAAAAAATCTGAAGGAGGCACCGGCAATGAAAAAGACCTATCGCGGCTGGCAGGAATGGGAACATCCGAGCCGCCAGACCGAGTACATACACGAAACTCCGCTTCTCTCGGAGGACGGGACGCTGCTGGCTAAAGGCTGGGCCAGGAAAAACGTCTTCCGATATGACCGAAACCGGGTCCGGCATGTGATGCGCCGGAAGGAATGGGACTTCTATCAGATCTCTGATGGACATACCATGCTGCAGATCAGCTTCGCCAACATCTCTCTTGGTGGCTATGCCTCCGTCGCTTTGGTCGATCTGAAAACCGGGAAAACGCTGGTCTCAGATATGGCCCCGTTTGTCGGCGGGAAAGATAGATACGCTCTCCCGGCCCGAGGCGATGCTCCGAATTATGTAAACTTTCGTATTGGCAAAGCTCGCTTCACGGCAAATACCGGCGCCGAACGTCGCACCCTCCTGTACGAAAACGGCGATGTCCGGGCCGAGATCACCATGGAGATTCTTCCCGGGCTCGAAAACATCACGACTGTCCTCCCCTTTGAGGGATATCCGGACCGTTACTTCATGACGACCAAACAGAACTGTATGCCCTGTGAGGGCACTGTCCGCTCCGGTGAGCAGTGCTGGACCTTTTCGAAGCCGGACAGCTTCTGCGTTCTGGACTGGGGACGTGTCTGTACGCCCTATTCTCTGGTCTGGTACTGGGGAAACGGTTCCGGCTGGCTCGAGGATGCGAAGGGGGAAAGGCATCTCTTCGGTTTTGAGATTACCTGGGGTATCGGTGATGAGTCCAATGCCACTGAGACCTGCGTCTTCTTCGACGGCAAAGCTCATAAGATCGGCGCGGTGGATGTCGAGACTTTCCCCAAGCCTGATAAGTATATGCAGCCTTGGCGGTTCATCTCTGAAGACGGCCGTTTTAATCTGACCATGAAGCCCTTCTATGATCACCACAGTGACCTGAACGTGGGGGTTATGCGGATGCACAGCCACCAGGTACATGGTCTCTGGAGTGGAACCGTGACGCTGGACGATGGACAGATTCTGGAAATTCGCGACTTTTATGCCTTCTGTGAGTATGTAGAAAACCGCTGGTGAACCTGACCGACTGTTTTCCTCCTTGTGCCTGAGTCTTCCGCCCGCACCTCCTGTCCCGCTCTCTGCCCTGCTCTGCCTGTCTCTGAAAAAAGTTCTTGAATTCATCGGAAAGATATGGTATAGTAATTGGGCTCTGGAGGGTTAGCTCAGCTGGTTAGAGCGTCCGCCTCACACGCGGAAGGTCGACGGTTCGAGTCCGCCACTCTCCACCAGTAGAAAACCGAACTTCTTTCGATGTGAAAGAAGTTCGGTTTTTTTATCTCTGTTGTCTCGGCGGAATCCGAAGATAGTTTCAGCAGCAGTTGCGTGATATGCTCTTACCACTCTCCGCTTCGGCTCCTTTGAAAAGGATTTTATGACTTCCTGACTTCTTACTGTTCTCCGTCACAATCTCACCTGTCCAGGTATTGATGCCTCCGAATTCGTAAACGTTGGTATAGCCCATAGCCGCCAGCTTCTCTGCAGCCTGTTTGCTTCTGTTCCCGCTGCGGCAGTAGATTAGAATGATCTGGTCGAGATTTGGAAGTTCCTCAGGCTGCTCATCATTGATAGACTCATTTGGAACCAAAACGGCACCGGGAATGTGCCCTGCATCGTATTCATTCTGTCTGCGGACATCCACAACAACATGTTCGTCATTCTTCCCCATCATCTCTGCGGCTTCTTCCTGTGTGATCGACTTCCATCCGGCAACCACATCACTTGTCAGTTCATACCCAGCCTGAGCAGCCAGCTTATAGTATTCCTCCGCTTTCTGCTTTCCGAGAGCAGAAAGATCCTCTGTACATGGGTCTCCGATGACCAGTTTTCCCTCTTCATACATCAGGCCAAGACGATAGTATCCCTCGCCATCCCCCTGAAGACCGGCACGTCTGAAGAACTGTGCCGCTTTTTCGTATTCGGGCGGCTGAGCCTGAAGGCACTTCTCGCCCTGCTCAATCAGAGACAAGTTTGCAGACGCGGAAGTGAAACCGCACACATTGATGATTATTAGCGTGAACAAGAGGACCAAAACTCTTTTCATCGTTAACTCTCCTTCCTTTTTGGGGGAAATCGGTCAGCTCGTCTTTCTACTTATCTTGGCGTATGCAGCTCGCGGCAGACAGTCACAAAGCTGATCCCCGCGGAGATAGCCAGTGCTATCACCAGGGTCTTGTGCCCATAGATTCCTGCACCAGCCAGGTCCCCGTTCACGGCACTGTCCATGGCGTGATAGAGCGAGCTTCCGGGCACCAGCGGGATCACAACTGTCACGACAAACAGAGTTGCAGGGCACTTTCGCAGGTGTGCCATCAGCTCTGCATAGGTCACCGCGAAGATGGCCGCACATAGGTTTGGAAGGAACTCACCGGGGAGCAGTGTGTTTACACTGATGCAGATTCCCCATGCGATCATGCCGCCCAGAGCGGCAAAGAACAGATGTCTTGCCCGAAGCCCGAACATCAGGCCGAATCCGAGAGAGCCGATCAGCGCCGTGATCAGTTGAACGGTAACTTCTTTCATATTCGTCTCCCCTCTCACTTCATGATGAGCTCGACGATCATCATCGCCGTCATGAATCCGCCCGCCAGAGCCGCAGCCCAGATCAGGCTTTCCGTCAGGCGAACCACGCCTGAGATTGTGTTGCCTCCCAGCAGATTCCTGATGGCATTGGTCATAGCGAGTCCTGGGATCAGGAGCATGATGTCCCCGATCAGGATCTTATCCATATGCAGAAGCGGCATAAACTCGCACAGAAGTCCGACAGCAAGTCCAGCGATCAGAGCGATGAACAAATTGGAGCCCGCAGTGCCGATCTGCGTATGGCCGAATCGCTTCTGGAGCAAGCAGATCCCCAGTGCCAAGAACGCTGCCGTAAGGCCGTCCCAGATCGTTCCTCCGAAAAACACGGCGAATCCCCCTGCCGCCAGGGCGCTTCCCAAGAAAATCACATGGTCCGGTTTCTTTCCCGCCGCCACATGCTCAACTCTCTTCCGCAGCTCGTCCAGCGGAAGAGGTTCAGCGCAGCATCTGCGGCTCAGGTCGTTGAGTTTCTCCAGTCGGTAGAAATCCGTTCCCGCGCTGGAGAAGATTCTTCTGGTCTCTGTAACCGTCTCCTCCTCATTGAACTCCAGCGACAGGATGATGAGGGAAGTAATGACAAAGGTGTCGACATGCCGTGCACCGTAAGCTCTCCCGATGCGGGCGATGGTATCCTCGACCCTGCTGATCTCCGCGCCGCAGTCCAGGAGCAGAGCGCCCATGTCCAGCAGACACTCGGCGAGCTCGGTTTGTTGTTCTTTTGTGTATATCATGGTATTAGCCTCGGTTCCTTCTCATCAAGTCAGTAGCCGATGGTGTTTTTCCTGATCCAGTACAGGATCAGGATATGCAGCGGATAAGCGGTGTAAAAAACATACTTCAGGATCTTTCCCCGGATGAATCCCCGCTTCCCGTTATAGAGATTGATGGGGATAAAAGCCAGGCCGCCCACCCAGGTGCTGGAAAGAAAGCAGCAGCCCAACAGTGCCTGAAGGATCTTCTTTTCCCGCAGGATGTACAGCATCAGGATGAATCCGAAGCCAACCACGCCATAGTCTGCCTTCACACACAGCGCAGTCAGAAACAGAATCAAAAGCGAAGCAAGCTGCTCCCTGGGTCGATTCTTCAGATATTCGATACAGCAGAGCCCCGCGTATCCGAGAAGCAATGTAAAGAACACATTCTGTGCTCCATAACGCAGCATCCCTGTATGCTCCAGGTTCCAGGGGATCTCTGAGATCAAAGCGAAGATCAGCAGATTCAATCCGTATTTTTTGCGGTCATGGGTATGCAGGAAGCCCTCTAGCAGCAGGAAGCAATAGAGTGGGAATGCAAGTCTCCCGATTTTTCGCATCAGGGTATAGAGTGTGAATGCATTTTTCCCTGCGCCGAACAGAACGATCCTGCTGTCTTTCAGAAGAACGACAGCGACATGGTCGATGATCATGGTGACGAGGGCGATGCATTTGAGTGCGCTGCCGCTCAGGACCTTGTATTTTTCCGGGATGACAACAGAGTCCGTTTCCATCTTGTGTTTTCCTTTCCGTGGGTTTCCCTATTGTAACACGCGGCCGCTTCCCACACAAGCCGGAATCTCCTCGATTTCTTCCTTCTCCTCGCATTCCCGATTTCCGGAGCCTGTCCTATTTTTTATTGCCTCGTCATTTCGCTTATGATATAATTTTTTTGTATTTCCTATTGTTCGTGGAGGTTTTATGAACGAGAGGCAAAAACCGGATCTGATCCACAGGAAGTACCGGAAGGAAATCCGGCCCGTTCAGCAGCAGGTCAGGAACAGGAAAGCTGCCTCAGAAGAAAACAAAAACAAGGAGGAGCACTGCGATGAGTAATTCCGGTTCTGTTTCCCCCGATCAGGAACCGTTGGAGATCGAGCGGAAATTTCTGATCACCTATCCGGATCCGAAATGGCTCTCCGCCCAGCCGGGCGGCCGTCAGGTAGAGATCATCCAGACCTATCTTCTTTCGGAATCCGGAGAGAGCCGCCGCGTCCGTTCATGGCGTGAAAAGGACAAAACCCGGTATATTCTAACCCTGAAGCGGAGCCTCACCGACCGGACGAGAGTAGAAGAGGAAGATGAAGTCAGCTTCGAGGAATACAACTCGCTTCTGAAGGAAGCGGATCCTGAGAGGCGTCCGTTGAAGAAGACACGCTGGTGCATTCCTTTCGGTTCTCATCTTCTGGAGATCGATCTCTATCCGTTCTGGCGCGAGCAGGCCATCCTCGAGGTGGAGCTCAAAAGTGAAGATGAGGAATTCCTCATCCCGCCGGAAATACAGGTTATCCGCGAAGTCACGGACGACCCCCGTTATCTCAACTCCTCTCTGGCTCGGGAACTGCCCGAGTAAACTGGACTTTTCTTCTTGCCATTTTCGTCATCGCCAAATCAACACGGACAGATTCCTTCTGTCCGTGTTTTATATTGTTTTTATTTTTTCCTTCTGGTATAATTTATTTTTGTAGTCTGTGATTCTTATTTTCAGCTTACAGCAGGAATTCTATGAGCAAAAAGAGCAATCAATTACACATTTTCTTTCTCTTCATGGCCGCCCTCCTCTGGGGGACCACCTTTGTCGCCCAGCGCATGGGTTCGGAATATGTCGAGCCTTTTTCTTACCTGGCAGTGCGCAGCTGGGTCGCGGTGGCATTTCTGACGCCGCTGGTCCACATGATGGACCGCTTCTTTGAGAAAAAAGGTGTCGACAATCGCCGTCCCCGGACGGCCGCTGACCGCAGACTTCTTCTTACCGCCGGCTGTATCAGCGGGTTCATGCTCTGTGCCGCCAGTGCCACACAGCAAATCGGCATCGCCTACACCACTGCATCCAAAGCGGGCTTCATCACAGCCCTGTATGTCGTGCTGGTCCCGCTCTTCAGTATCTTTATCCGCAAACGTCCTTCTCCCCAGATCTGGGTCTGTGTTCTACTGGCTCTGTTGGGACTTTATCTGCTCTGTATGAAAACGGACAGTTTCACACTGGAATACGGCGATGCATGGGAGCTGGTCTGCGCTTTTCTCTACGCAGTGGAAATTCTGATTCTCTCTCACTACAGTTCCCTGGTCGATGCAGTTCGGCTGTCCCGCCTGCAGTTTCTGGTGGGCGCGGTCATCAGCACCGTCATCATGCTCCTGGCAGAGCATCCAACCGCGGAATCCCTTCGTCTGGGCCTGCCTGCCATTCTCTATGCCGGTATCGTGTCCAGCGGTATCGCCTATACGCTCCAGATCTTCGGTCAGGACGGTGTGAACGCCACTGTTGCAAGTCTCGTCATGAGTCTGGAGAGCGTTTTCAGCGCCCTCTCCGGCTGGCTGATTCTTCACGAACAGATGAGTGTGCGGGAGCTCGGCGGTGCTGCCCTGATGTTCCTCGCCATTATTCTTTCTCAACTTGAACGGAAGCCGGGAAAAAACAGCCATCACGGCCCGGCTTTCGGACCGGAAAACATCGTTCCCGTGAACAACAAAGATAATTAGGAAGTGAAAGGGGGCCTTTTCATGCTTCGGATTCTCGAACAGGATCGGGCGCTGATCCCATTTGAAAAGGATATTGAGCTCCGCATGAACAACTACCGTCGCATGCGCTATACACTGGCAGGCAGCGGAAGCCTGAGCGACTTTGCCAACGCCCATGAATATTACGGCTTTCACCACACCTGGGAGGGCTGGGTTTACCGCGAATGGGCTCCGGCCGCTGACGCCGTGTATCTCATGGGAGATTTCAATGGTTGGAACGAGACCTCTCATCCCCTGACGAGGCTGGAGAATGGCAATTGGGAGCTCCGTCTGCCGGAGGGAGCCCTGCACGACGGCAGCCGGGTCAAAGCAGTTGTGCAAAACGGCGAGCGGCTCAGCAGCCATATTCCAGTCTACGCCCGTCGGGTCATCCAGGATCCTGTGAGCTATGACTGGCTCTGCGAGGTCTGGGATCCCACAGAGGCCTTTCCCTGGACGGATGCGGATTTCCGTCCGGACGACACACCTCTGATCTATGAATCCCATGTTGGGATGGCGACGGAGGAATATCGCCCCGGCACCTACCGGGAGTTTGCCGACACTGTGCTGCCACGGGTGCAGGATCTGGGCTACAACACGGTTCAGCTCATGGCTGTCATGGAACATCCCTACTATGGCTCCTTCGGATACCAGGTATCAAGTTTTTACGCAGCATCCAGCCGCTTTGGCTACCCGGAGGAGCTCAAGTACCTGGTGAACCGCGCCCACGAAATGGGGATCACGGTTCTGCTGGATCTGGTCCACTCTCACGCTGTCAAGAACACGGTTGAGGGCATCAACGAGTTTGACGGAACGGATTACCAGTTCTTTCATGCCGGTCCGGAGGGAGACCACCCTGCCTGGGACACCAAGTGCTTCGACTACGGCAAGCCGGAAGTCCTGCATTTCCTGCTCTCGAATCTGAAATTCTGGCTTACGGAGTATCACTTCGACGGCTTCCGCTTTGACGGTGTCACCAGCATGCTCTACCACAATCATGGGCTTGGTGCCGCGTTCACCAATCTGAAGATGTACTTTTCCATGAATACTGATACCGAAGCCATCACCTACCTTCAGCTGGCGAATGAACTGACCCGTGAGGTCCGTCCCCTGTCCATCACCATTGCGGAAGACATGTCTGGCATGCCTGGGATGTGTGTCCCTGTTAACGACGGAGGTATCGGCTTCAATTATCGTCTGGCCATGGGTCTGCCGGATATGTGGATCCGCCTCATCAAGGAACAGAAGGACGAAAACTGGAACCTGAACCATATCTGGCGGGAACTTACTGTACGCATGGCGCCCACAGTCGCCTATGTGGAGAGCCACGACCAGGCTCTGGTCGGGGACCAGACCGTCATGTTCCGTCTGGCCGGCGCCAACATGTACACCGACATGGACAAGATTTGCCACACACCGATCATCGACCGGGCTATGGCTCTGCACAAGATGCTGCGCCTGCTCACGGTCTCCGCCGGTGGCACTGCATATCTCAACTTCATGGGCAATGAATTCGGTCATCCGGAATGGATCGACTTTCCCCGGGAGGGCAACGGCTGGAGCTATCAGTACTGCCGGCGCCAGTGGAGTCTGGTGGAAAACGGCTATCTTAAGTACGGCCAGCTCAACGAGTTTGACAAGACTATGATCCATGCCGTTCGTGATTCCGGGCTTCTCCGGGAATGGGCTCCCACTCTGCGTCTGCTGCAGCAGCGGGACCACATGCTGGCATTTGAACGCGGCGGGCTGGTCTTTGTTTTCAACTTTGACCCGCAGAACGCGCACGCGGATTATGTGATTCCAGTGAGTGTCGGCCGGGATCATGAAGTGCTTTTTACCACAGATGATGAAGCATTCGGCGGCTTTGGCAACATTAGCCATGAGCGCTGCTCTGCCTATGTGCCGTGGCACAACGGCCCTGCTCTCAGTCTCTGTCTTCCGCCCCGCACCGCCATGGTGCTCAGACCTGTGAAAGAATAACAAAGGCCAGGATAATTCGATCGGAATACCGGAATAGGAACCCGGATTACGAGGAAGCATTCTTTCAGTACCCAATGGAAAAACCAAACTCCCTGCGGCTTGCAAACTCAATGCACTCCGCTGGGAGTTTGGTTTTCTCTGTTTACTTTCTTCCGATGCCGGAGACTTCGGCCTGCATGCCGATGGATTCGAACATTGCGCGGTATTCCTCGACCAGTTCTTCCGGTGGAGCCTCAAACTTCTCCTGCTTGCCGCCGACATGTTTTGCCTTGTTCACACCGAGGCTGTGGTACGGCAGCAAGGTAACCCGGGGGATGTGGTGTTCCCGGTAAAAGCCGGCTGTCTGTTCCATCAGCTCCCGGTCATCGTTAAGTCCGTGGATCATAGGCATGCGCATATGGAGCTTTGCTCTGGTCGTATTGTTTTCCGTCAGCATCACAAGGTTTTGGAGAATCAGATCATTGTCCATTCCCGTCAGTTCCCGATGGCGTTCCCTGTCGATGCATTTCATATCATAGAGTATTTCCGTCACATTTTCCG
>JAEEGL014739060.1_pt1 | contig 26101 bp, 18 predicted proteins | sample 9134231 | NCBI WGS metagenome assembly JAEEGL01 (sample SAMN16246548, study PRJNA631951) | gut metagenome | biome: gut microbiome; feature: rumen; material: fiber-attached | host: Bos | place: Iran: Karaj | collected 2018-10
CAATGCTGCTCCGCTTACTCGCTATAAAGATCAATATTCTGTTGTGAGTGCATTATATCAAACGTTTGTTCGGATTGCAATAGCAAAACCGAAACTTTTTTCGTAGAGCCCCTGCGTTGTCGCTTCTGTTCAACAACGCAAGGTGAAAGCACTTTATTATTGTGCGGCGCGCATTGCGACATCTATGCGAAATCTTATGCGAAACGCAAGCGAAATTATGCGAAATTGATGCGAAACGATTCGATTTCATTTCGCATAAAAGACTCGAAATAGCGTCAAGCGTAACACCTCGTGGATTCGAATTATCTAGGAAAACTTCGGCAGATTTTAGAGATTCTTATAAATCTGCCGAAAAAGGATCGCCGCCATATCAAAACAATCTGCTTTTGACAAAGCGGCGATATTGTTGATTATACTGCATTTGCGGTTTTGATTTACCCTGAGATTAACAGATGGAATAGCCCAAAAGCGATGTCTTCCACACTGCTCAATGTATTAAAGTCAGAGAATCAGCATCCATACCTATCGTTATTTTTATTCTGCTAGAATCGTGCTGCTAGCCTCATTTATATAAATTGCTTCCACAGCAGATAGCAGGTATTTTAAACCTATAGCCAGCATACTCAACCTCTTGGTGTGTAACGAAAACACCTTCTGGCATCTGTAGTTCATATTCATGGTTTCGAATAATATTGAATACGGTATTTAACGAATAAGCAGACAACAATTCTTCAATTCGCTTTAAATCTATGACAGGCACATGTTTATTTTGCGTTCTAATATTGTGCTTTGCAACAACACAACAAAATAAATCAATTGTTTCGCCATCATCAATATTAAACACTTGCTTAAAAAAATGTTTTCTATCAGATAAAGCATAGCCCATAATTTTCTCTACCTGTTCACACCCATGAGTTATTTCATCTTCCTTTGCATAAACTTCTTTTGTTGAATCAGCAGCAGCAAACCACTTAGTCTCACAAATCAAAGCAGCGTTTGAAGTGCGATCAAACACTGCAAAATCTATATCCGGCAAATCATCTCTTATACGCTTGTGCTTTACAATATCCTTTGAATTTACTACCGATTCTAATTCTAACACCATCAATTCTTCCAAATCATTTACTTCTTTAGAATACTTGGAATCATGTCTTGTGCTAACAACAGCCAATAGGTTTCGCTCCGGACGAGATCCAGTGAACAAAGACGGTGATATAAATAATCTATCATCGTTTGTTTCTATTATTGGTTGGTACATTATATCAATATTAGTTGTATTTGGAATATAAGTAATGTAACTAAGAATATCTTCTGCCTTGTTTGTATCCAATCCAGATTCAAAACAAATATAGTCCAAAATGCATTGTTTCGGCTGAACAATAATTCGATTCTTCAATCGTTCCAATGCATTTTCAACTGAAAAACAACTACAAAAGTGAATATAACACAGAGTCGTCAACGCCACCCAAAACCTTTTATATTCATCCATAGTGAATAAATCGAATTCCCAAGTTTCAGGTAGAGTCTTTGAACAATCCCACTGTGCCTGGGCTATTTTTCTAAAAGGGGCCAAAATGTCTTCGGTCAATGAATAGCAAACCATGCCGTTTTCAATACTAATTTGCATCTTCAGCTCTGAGCTGGCTTTTAATAACTCCAAGGGGTTAACCAAAGCAGATAGATTCTGAAGATCATTGTTGATGCCTTCTCTAAGGATATCGTTCCATACCGAGTTGTTTTGCTCAGAGTTCAAATTAAATGTAACACAGTTTTTATCAACGGTTGCATCAAATCGCTTTCTTGAATATGCAATATAACCGCTACAAATAACCGAATATGGATAGGCATATTGATTTAAAAAGTCACAACAATCTTCATAACAATTTTCAGAAATATCCACTTCAAAGTTATCATCCGTTCCTTCGGGACATAATTGGTTAATCCAAGTAAGTGCCATATTTAAAGCATCCATTTGATCTACTATCTCTTTTAAGCTTAAGGGGTTAAATATACTTGCCATAAGCTTTAGACTACATATGTCTTCAAAAGACGCAAGAACATCATACATAGCCTGAACTTTAGGCAGTCTGAGAATTTTATGAGCTTTATGAGCTTCATCAATTATCTTTTCAATTTCTCTAATTTCCACAAGATCACTACCTTTGAAACGAAAACTAATTCTTTACAAATTGCTCAATCTGTTCTGAAATACCGAAGGATAGTCATCTAAAAATTCATTGATTCTAGCACGATTGCGCTTTATGGCCTTTTTTACTTCGGCCTTTTTCATGTGGTTGCCTATTATTTTGTGTATTTCTTGTGCTAAGAATCTATCATTAAAACCTAGCTCGTACACATAAATATCAGTTAGTTCAGGAAGACCATATTTGAGTCTTTGAGATAGCTTTTGAAGTTTTTCAGCAACCTCCAAATAATTATTCTCTTCATTTTCGTCATTAATAATATTGTTCGAGTTTAAAATCTCACAAATACTATTAATTATTATTGAAGCTGTGTATCCAAAGTCTCCATCGCAAATCGAAGCAATTTCCTCTACGGAAACTATTGCCGCCCTGTTCTTTCTCGCGATTTTATAATCACATAAATCTGCAATACATTTAATTATGTAATACTCATCCCCCTTCATCCACATATTCGCTATTTCAACCGCATCTTCAACTTTTACGATTTTGTGCAATTGCCTAGGCGACGAATATTTAATTATCATTCGTACAACAAAATCAAGCAATTCATTATCTGAAAATTCAAATATGTTTGTTGAAGCGACCTCTTTCTGTAACTCTAAATAGGCCTCACAAGATATCATTGATCTTGCAAAAATTCGTTTGCTATTTTCGTCTTGAAGAATGTTTGAAATATATTCACAAATTTTTTCAAACAACATCTTTAACTCTGCTTTTTCTGTTTCTGTAGCCACAGCTTTTGCTAACGTATCACTTAATAACTCATCAACAAAATCATCCGTATAAATATTATTATTGTTTGCAATTGCAAGAGAGATATAGTTTTCAATTCTGGAAAGGATGTTAAATACATGCTTAAATAATCTAATGATTTCCGGATCTTGGTTAGGAATGCTTAAAAATTTCTTTTTTATTTCTTGAAATTTTTCAAAATCAGTATAGCGCATCAAGGCAGTATTAAAGAAACGACACACAGATTTATTCCTAATCATATGTGGTCTGACAATATCCAGAATAATGCTTGTACACGACTCAGAATTATTTGGATCCAACAACCGTTTATACTGGTCCCATTTCCAGCGGTTCACATTGTACGCAAAAGGATCCGAAAAGATTATTGTTCCTTCGGTAAACATACCAGATCGTGCAGTCCGCCCTATAAGATTGTGAAAATCCCGAACCTTAATTTGTTCTCCTGCTTGATAAATACTTGATATTATCAGGTATTTTATAGGCAAATTCACGCCCTGTGCTAAAGTAGAAGTACAGATAACATTTGTAATTTTCGATTCCTTCAGCGCATATTCAACCGCATTTTTTATTCCGTCTGAAACACCTGCATGATGTACGAACACACCAAATTGAGCAGCTTTATATAAAACGTTATCTTTGCCATAATGCTTTTCAATAAGATTTGATAATCTTGTTATTTCACTAGGATCAGATCTCAGTTTTAATCCCGATATATCATAACCACGTTGTTCTAATTCAATAATTCTCGAAAGCATTTTATTTGCACTATCTTTTCTGCCACAAAAAATAGCAGCATTGTCATTGGGGACAATTTTCAATAAGCAAGCGATTGCCATATCGTTTGCCTCCGACATTTTTCCATGTGCAAAATCGACAGACGGAAAATAACGTTGACTTTCTCTAGGTCTTCTCTGTAATGGTTTAATTTCTATCATTCTTGGAACAAAGAAATCAGCAGAACTATAATCATCTTTGCTCACGAAATACAAATATCCGTAATTATTTCCTCCTATATTCTCCCATTTTAATGCAGCTGGCAATTTGTCTACAATAGATATATCATCGCCGCTAAAAGCCACTCCCTCACCTTTAGTAAACCAGTTATTGATTTCTGTAACATTTGGAATAATTGCCGATATAAGTATTTTTTGGGCATTTTGATCAACCTGTTTTAAAATTGATGAAATAAGCAATTCATAAGTAACGCCACGCTCTTCATCATCAAATAAATGTCCCTCATCAAAAATTAGTTGTCCAACACTATCAATGATGCTTTCATCATGACGAATAATATAGCTAAATTTTTCAGGCGTTGTTACAACAACCGTTTTTCGTTCAGGGTTAAATAAATCTTCTAAAATATAATCGATTTGAAGTAAATCAGAAATTTCACTTATTTGTATATTGTCATCGAATTGTAAATCATGCTTCAAATCGTTGCTTATTTCCCTGCACAAAGCTCTAAAGGGCGCTATAATTATAGACAGACTCACATTTTTTGTACAAAACGCAGAATAAATCGCCATAGATATCGCTTTGGTCTTGCCGGCGCCAGTAGGCATTTGAACAACACCAGATTTACCGTTGAACAACCCCATCTCGCACATGTATCTTTGAGATGGCCACAATTCTCTTACAAAGTAACCATTATTTACAATTTCTATTAGACGTTCTAACGAAATACTTGAGCCTTTAGGAAGCATTTCAAATATAGAATAATCGATTTTTAATATAAAAATCGCCAACAATGCATCAACAAGAAAAATATCCCGATAATCGTTAGTGTTATAAACAAACTCTCTAAAACCGCTTATAAAGTTCCAATCAATTGAAATGCCTCGACTCATTAATTCGTTGTATTGCCGCACGAATTCTGAGATATACTCGTTATTATGAGGATTTAAACCCTGTGAATCTTCGATACTGGGTGAATTTTTCAGCAGATGGTATATAAGAATATCCAACCTATTCTGCGACAAATCTAAAGTTTCAACATTTATATTCTTAACCAAAACCAATGAACTGCCAATTTGATCACACAAATAATAGGCTGTTGCACCAATCAAATTAAAATAATTGCAATCCGTAGATGTATTGGTATTATTCAGTTGTAAATATGAATCATAGAACTTTGATGCAAAGTACAGTTCTTTTTTATGAAGCTTTATTTGCTCTTCGCTTTCTTTTCCTCGCACAATATCTGCAGACAAATCAGCGATACAAGCAATTGCAACCGGAAACAATTCATCTATGTTGACATCTTTTGGTGTACGCAATTCAATCGGAATATCGAATTCGATCTCTTTTGCAAATGAACGTGTTCTTTTCAAATAGTATTGAGCGTTCTTTTCAATTAACATTGTGATGCCACCTCATACAATGCATGAACCAGTTTCATGAGATTGTCTCGCTTTATTACTATCATCCAACGCTTTTCGTTGCCTGTTTTTACAGCTTTTATATTTTTTTCCAAATAAGTTTTGCTATCATGTATGGCTGCGGCACCAGTTTTTTCTTTATAAGGCTTATCAGGTTTATTTTGAAATCGTTCAACTTGAAAAGCTTTTTCAGAATTACCTTTTTCAAGGTAGATCTGCTTTAACGCGCTCAACGTCTCTCCCTTACGAACAGCATCTTTATAAGAATCGTCAATAGCATCTTGTAGGCGGTTCTTTGCACCTTTTCCACTGGCTTGTGCTTTAACTTCAAATGTGACTAATTCGTCATTAGGAGATGGCTTAGAGCCAAAAACTTTGAAACCAATAACATCCGTTCCTTGAGTGGAAGAATTTCGATTGAATTTATTCTTATATCTTTCTCGATGAACAATATATCCTAATGAAAACTCCAAGTAATCGGCAATCAATAATTCGGAAAAATCACCAGAGCGAGTGCCTGGTCCAAATCCATCTGTTTTATCTGGAAACTTGAAAGATAATAGATACTCTTGCTTTGTCATACCGGTTCCGTTAACTAGCGAATCAAGTATACTGTCAACACAATAGTTTTGTCTAAAATGGTTTGCCCATTCTTTAAAAGCTGAATCTTCTATTGTTGAGAGCTCGTAAACCTCAACAACTTGTCCCTCGTCTGTTTTAATATCCGTAAGCTTAATCAACGAATCTAAATATCTCATTTTTTCTGCATCTTCCTCAATTATTCTGAAATTACACTTTTATAGATCTGTCGGCACAAATAAAGTCTTTCTTGAAATCAACTTTATCAATTCATATCTTTGTTCAGGAAATAGCCATGTGATGAAATTAACCGCAATCGGTTTGACGGCGAGGGGGCCTCCACCGGAACCTTGTTTTGGTTCAATGCTCCTTGCGTTTACTTCTGTTATCCATACTTTTGCTATCAAAGCAAACGGCGGCTCATGCGTTTTTTTAATCAGTTTCTTCGCCGCCTCATCATTGAAAATGTGATATTAGATACAAATATAGTATCAAATATACAGCTCAAATGTTAATTCATATAGTTGCAACGTCATTCCAGTTAATTCTTTATCATCATTAAGATTTAATGAAACTCTAATTACATCATCGATGTTACCAGGTAGCATTTGATTTGATGATACTGTATATCTATATGTTTTTTGTTCTTTGTTTCCACGCCTTACATAATCAACTAGTTCTCGCATTTTTTTGTCAAATTTATAAATATTTACTGTATGCCTATTACAGTATTCCAAATAATAGAGGAGATTTGTTTCCAAAAAAACCTTTACGAGGAATCTGCTTGTTGAGTAGTCGTTTGTTAAATTTTCAGTATAAATCCCTTTAGAAATAAACGTTCTAATTCGTCCAGATTCGATTTGATCAATAGTTCCTTTTGAAAGACCAATAAAAAAGCAATTTTGTTTTGCAGAATATTCGATTTTTGATTTTTCATTATCAAACAGAACTTCTAATTCTGGCACTTTTTTGCGTCTATTGGGAACCAAATGAAACGATCTTAATCTAGAAATCGTTTCATTTGCAAGAAATGCTTTTTCTATTTCTCGGGCAAAATAATTGTTGCATTCATCACAGATAACGCCAGGAGGAATTATTAATTGGTCATTGCCGAGAGATAGAGGGATAATATGCTCCTTGCTAAATGAAGTGGATAAACTATATTCTTTAATGCTTTTCGTAATTATTTTTTGACAAAAAGGGCACTCATTTAGATATAAAAAAGACTGAGGAGCTTTTTTAACACCTAATTCTTCCAACTTATACTTTTTGGAGTACCGAATAGCCTTATCCAAAACATATGCTTTGGCTTTTTTCTGACCATAAAAGTATTTTCTATATTTCTCACGGGAAATTCCTGCATTCTTTTTTGTGCGTTCCCATAAAGATGAAGGTGATGCTTCCAGCGTACCAATTACTCTAACCTCTCCTACAACTCTTTTGATTGGAGCGGTTGCGTATAGAATTATACCATCAATTTTTTCGTTGGTTAAAACATGCCTATATTCATATTTTTTTTGCCCATTTAGGATTTTTTCAACGTATTCTTCTTTAATAGGTAATAAGATTTTCATTACAATTTGTCTCCTTGATGATTTGCATAAACTGTTCATTTGTTATTTTTGTAAATCCACGAGGAGCGCTATTGGTATCATAAACAATACCCATTTCAATGAGACGCTGTAAATTAATTCTATGTGGGAAAGAATAAGCATATAGAAAATTAACAACAAAAGGTCTATTGAAACAATTATAATTCCATTGGCTAATTAATTCTTCATCAGTAAAAACGCTCCTCTTTCGACATAATTCAATGAATTCAGAGCAATCACTAATATTGGTTATCACGTCTTCTACAATACCTAATGTCGTGATAACACTTTTATAATATCCGCCAGTTCTATAGAATACTATTATATCTCCTGGGTGAATATCTCGTTCAAAAGAACGACAAATATAGACTTTGCTTATTGCATTTCTATATGACTCTTGTTCAAGATAATCCTCTGGAGTTTCATTCGACAGAATTGAGTCTGGCAAAAGGGCTGTGTGATATGTAGGATAAATAGGTACCAGAAACGCTTGCCGATTAGAATCAATATATGGATAAGAATGTTTATAATCTGAAGTACATACCTTTCTATCCATCAATTTAACAAGCACAGTTTCAACTCCGGAACTACTACATTTTGTGCCATATTTATCAAACCCATACTCACTTAACAATCTAATTAAACGTTGTTGCTCAATGGTTTTTTCAAAAATGGTTACATAAATTTCATCGACATTGAATCTAATAGCGTTATCAATAATTATCTTTATAAAACGTTCACCAATTTTGTATCCGTTTAGTGTAACTTTTAATGTTCCAATTTTCAATCGTTTTTTAGGTGCAAACACTGGAGTTATATCACCGTAGTATTCGTTTTCATCCTCAATTTTAAGATAAAGAAAAGCACACAAACCCCTTGTGTCATAGCATACATATGCAGATTCATCAGATTTTTTAGCATACCATTTCTCAAATCCCACATAATCGCTTTTAAAACTGTCAAAAAACGAGTCGGAAAGATCTATATTTCCAAAGAGCTTTTTCGTCACTGTTTGAATCTTGTAATCAACAAAAGACGGGTTCTCAACCAAGCATTTTTCAATAAATGAATCGATATAGAAAACCTTGTCAGAGATGCCTAATAATCCTGCTTTTTTATGTATTTTTTTATCCTCGGAAACTAAAAAGTCGACTCTTCCACAAAAGACCTCATTAATTAACAATGTATCTGTCTTATCGTTAGAATTAACATCTGTTTTATCGCTTATTACCTTCACCTCGTTCGCCAAGGGCGCAACGGTTTTCAGGACATAATAACTATCAAGTTTTCTCTTAAATGATTCAGCCAAATCCTTTGTTTTATATCTACTTATTTCTGTAACAGTCTGGGGATGAATGCATTTATCGTACTTTAATTGATCGATCCAACGAAATAAGACACCGATGTCTTCATTTATACATTTAGGCGCTTCTCTATGAATTATTATATTCGTATCCAATAAGACTTTCATATTGAATCTCCTTAATTAAAAAAGCAGATAGGAAATGTAATTAAATAAAATTGCCAACAATCCGGCGAAAACAATATATAGAATAACCGTGAACCAATTGCAAGTGTGTACTTTTGTTTTCACAAACATTATATGTTATTGTTTGAAAACAAAAGGTCTTAATCTTTAAAATAATCCTTTAATGCCATATCAGAGTATTTTCTTAATTGATATATATCTTCATCATTTAAACACTTTACTATTTGTCTATCCAGTTGAATTACGCCAAGACATTTGGAGTGGTGAATGAATCCCATATCTTCAAAGCGCTTGAACGGCATTGAAAGAATCAGTTTCTCGACATCTTTTTCGGTGTAAGCGCCTTTTGTAAAAATACAGGGTTTCTTTTCCGGAAGTAGTCCTTGAGCAATTCTATCATCATAGAAATACTTGAATTCATCAACAACGTCTTCTAATCTTGCTTCTCCGTCAACACCCATATGCTCAAGGAACGCTTTAACAAAAACAGGCTTATAAGAATAACTCATGTTCATTTGTTTGGCCATATCCATGAACATTCTCTTTTTATTTGCTGCTGTAATCTGTGTCCATCCAAATTCTTTGCACAAATCCGGCACACGTTCTGGCAAGAAATACTTAAACGAGCGGTGTTCTCCTATAGGAACTTCCATGTCAGGAGTGATTTTTCCTTCTCTTACATATCGTTCAATTGTTTCGCTTTGAACACTGACTCTCCGCGTTAATTCGAGCTGAGAAATCATATCTTTGGCTTTTTCCTGCCAATTAAAAAGATCAATAGGCTCATAATCTGTGGCGTGTATAGGATAATCAACAAGAACCTCCGGTTTTTCTCCTTTTGAGAACAAATCGTTATCCCATTTAATTTGATGCTTTTTTCCTAAAATCAAGCCGCCCGGATGATATTCGCCAACATTGAATAATCTGTGGATAGAATACGGGCAATTAAACATATTGGCGTTGTCAACAAAGTCAAACACCATTAAAAACTCTTTGCCTTCACAAGTTCGCATACCTCTGCCAAGCTGTTGCAGATAAATGGTTTTTGACATAGTCGGACGTGCCATAAAGAGAACTTCGGTATGAGGACTGTCCCAACCCTCATTAAGCAAATCGCAAGCGCATAAGACGGATATTGATTTATTCTCATAATCCCGAAGTATTCTTTTTCTCTCAACAGGTTTTGTGCCCCCGGAAATGCTTTCAGCGATCACGCCGTTTTCTCTGAAAAGTTTTGCTACCTGATTTGCATGTTCTACCGAAGTGCAGAACACTACAGTAGATTTGTTTTTTACATATTCAAGATAAGTATCTACAATCAGTTGATTGCGGCTGGGAACCATTATTTTAGTTTCAAGATCTAACGCATTATACTTAAAACCGTTTATTCTGACATCCCTCAAGTCAATATTGGTTTTAATTCTAATGCAACGAACGGGAACTAAAACGTCTCTTTCAACGGCATCTTTAATATCCAATTTGTGAGCAATCGTTTGAAAGATTTTAAGCAAATCTTCTCCGTCTGCCCGTTCAGGGGTTGCCGTTAGCCCAAGCGTAAAGTCAGTTTTAAAATAAGATAGTATTTTTTGGTATGTATCAGCTGAAGAATGATGACATTCATCAATGATAAGATATCCGAAATCCTTTTGTGAAAAATCATCTAAATTTCGTGAAACGCTCTGAATGCTCGCGCAAATTACATGTTCATCCGTATCGTGAAACTCATCAAAAAATCTGCCTACGGAAACTTCAGGCCATAATTTCTTGAAATTATCATATCCCTGCTGGACCAATTCTTTTGTGTGGGCTAAAAACAACGTGCGTTTGCCGACAGATTTCGCATCCAAAACGCCAATTGCAGATTTTCCCGATCCGGTTGCACCCTGAACGAGGGCGATCGTGTGACCTTCACTTCTCATTTGTGCAAGATTGGAAAGCGCTTCTTCCTGGTGTTCACGCAACCGAAACACTTTCCCCGTTTGCTCAGGCATATTATCATCAATATACATGAGAACCGGTGAAGTTCCGAGAAAAGTAATAAGTTCATCCTTCACTCTTTCCGGAGTTTTTTCAATTTGTTTATCTGTCCAACGAAAGACCTTCCAATCATTGTGCACCATACTGTTCTGTTTAAGAAGGTCATCCACATATTTATCCTCAGAAACCTTTGCAGGATTATGCCATGTAGTGCCGTCAACTTCAAAAGCAATTTTTCCCGAATTGCTACGAACAGCAAAATCAATGCTTCTATGCTTACCGTAAATATCTAAAAACGGATATTGGAGATAAACATATTGACCTTTTTCAGGACCAAACGCCTCACAAAATAGTTGAATAAACTTTTCTTCTGCACCACTATTACCGGCATTGTTTGCATATACTGTTGGCATTTATTCACCTCATTGTTTGTAATTCCGTTGGCATCTAAAAAAATTATATAAAAACTAGTGTACCATAAAGCTGATTTATTCGAGCACCTTACATCTTTTCTCAATCAATTCCCAAAAGCGTTCTTTCAAGTGCTGCGACAACAGGGAGTTATCACACCGTTCTTGATATTTTGGTTTAAGCGAAACGATTTTCGCTATCATCTTTTCGGCCGAAGTTTTTGGTATTTCGCACTCTTCTGCAAATACAAAGAAGTCCTTCTTGCGGATATGCGTCTTTTTGCCGTTCATGGCAAGCGCAAATTCCTCTGTATCCTCTGGCATAATGACGTTGACCGGCAGCAAATCGTACGCCGGCGAGAGCATGTAAACGCCGCTTGCCTCGTGTGTTTCGATCAGCGAGAAGTTTTTGAGGTGCATATCTGAATTGCCAACAACGTAAGAGAAGACAAGCCGCATAAATAGTTCCGTCATATCCAGTTTCGGTTGCGAAGAATGTCTCGCAATTACTTTTGCACAGCGTTCATATGAACCTTTGTATTTATCTTGGGTCAGGCGCAAATCAAGCTGACAAAAATCCTCCATTGCGAGCATTTGGACACCGACTTTATCAATGATTCTATCGACGCGTTTGGTAATGTAGGCAAACGTATCTCCGCTTTTGATGAGCGCGTGGGGAACAGTCGAAATGCCGGATATGTCCGCCATGGTCATAACCAACTGTTCGGCTTCCGGCAAACATTCAAATTCGGTGACCTGCGGTTTCAAAATATAACCGGTAGGGTAATTTACAAGCGTCAAGCGCGGCGTATTACCATCTGAATGCAGATGAAGAGACAGCTTTTTTTGAACACCTGGAACTGTGATTCCCTTGTTTGTGTTTTCTTTTGCAATCTCTTCCAGAGTATGATCATCAATTTCAATTTGCGGGATGGCATTTGTGCCAAAAAATCGTTTCACGCACGCCTGATGCCAACCGTTTATATCGTTTTTTCTTAACGGTTTGCCACAGCAATAACAATTCATTTCTTTTCCTCCGCAATGCTCACGTTTCCAATACCGTCTTTACAGGCGACGAGCAACAACCCAAATCTATCCTTTGTGTCGATCTTCCAATTTCTGCTAACCACACCGAGAAGCCAGCCTTCCGGGATCAAACCGTCGAAAAACGGAAACAATGTACCGGAATCGTAGGGCTCGTCCCGAAGAGGTAACGTAAGCGAAACTGCCGACGCGTTTTCAGATCTCAGATAGTCTTCATCGTAAGCAAATCTATAGCCGGAATCCGTTTCGGACAGAACACCTGCAAAGACATTTCGCACGTACACATAAGCACTTCTGAATGCATCCATTATTCATTGTCCTTTCTTCCGGGGACAGCGGTTGCGCCAAACATTTCAAGAGCGACGTTTACTTTATCCATGCGCACGGTTTCTTTGCCTTGCTCAAGATCACGGACAAAGCGAAGCCCAAGACCTGACCGCATAGCAAATTCTTCTTGCGTAAGCCCCGCTTCTTTTCTATTTTTTTTCACAAATTCAGCAATAGGATTCATACTCATATCTCCTACTTATTGTTTCATAGGTTATTATATACCCTTTAAGGTATAAAGTCAAGCTGTTTGCGTTAAAAATATACCTTTACGGGTATATTTATTTTTAGCAGTTGTTAAATATACCTTATCGGGTATAGGCAAAGCGGATCCTATATCGGCTCCGCTTTGTTAAATCTTCATTATTGTTTGGATTTATTAAAACGCACTCGCACATTATGCGCACGCCGAGGGAGAAGCTGTAACTTCTGTTCTTCCGAATACAATTTGAATTGAACTGAATCAAACATAAATTGAGTAACTATAGTTTGTTTTGGTAAGTGCTCATTTTGAGCACTTACCAGATTACTTGCGAGGGCAAAGGTGCAGATTGAGCCCATAAATACATCGGCGAATCAAAAGCGGTGACGGGACATTTTGTCCCGTCACCAAAATTATACTATTTGATAAAAAGTGCTAAGGGAACATTTTGTTCCCTTAGCAAATGCTAAAGCCATAGTTCTTTTATCGTGATTTCTGGTAATCCCTCATTTTGAGGAATTACCAGAAACTATTATTGTGTAAAAATCGATAAAAGTACTAAGTGGTCAAAATGTCCACTTAGCTAAATTGAGTAGAAGCAATCAACACGAAAATCTGGTAAAGCATCAAAATGATGTGTTGGGAAAAGCATATCCTCAATTATACAATTTCGGAAGCCGTTTCCGAAATTCATGGGCGCTATCCCCTCATTTTAAGGGGATAGCATAAAATGTCGTTTGCGCCTACGATTTGGTAAGTGCCACTGAACGAAACAATTCTGGTAAGGTGCAAAAATTGCAACTTACCAAAGCATTGCTGCAACAGATTCCGGTAACACGCAAAAATTGCGTGTTACCATACCGTCATACGAAGATCACCTCGTTCAGAACGATTTCGTTGACGCGGTCGCGGATGTTGTTCATGGCGCCGACCCACGCCATTTGATCACGGCGCTTCAGTTCTTCGGTGACGCCTTCTTGTTTGGCAAGTTGCTTTACCAGCTGAAAACACATTTCATCTGCCTGTTCGTTCACTTCTTTCAAATACGAGTTCAGCGTTCCTTTCAGTCGCATAACACCGATCACGCTCGGTTTGTTTTCTTTCAGGTACTGATAGTGCCTTTGTCCCCAGATCCCTACGCCTTTTAGATTATCTTTCATAGCAAAAACCTCCTTTGCGATCTCATTGTATCGCAAGGGAGGATTTTTGTTAAATGTGCGATTGTATGATTTGCAGGCCGGTTGAAAAAAAGCCAATTTTATGGTATAATACTCTGCAAAGATTGCGAGAGGGGGCGTGGATTTGTCATACGAGAATAATCACTATATTCCACAGTTCATCTTGCGACAGTTTGGCGAAACAATAAATGTGTATGACGTCAATGCCAGAGTTTTGAAGAGAAATCAACAGACTTTTCGCGTGTTTGCCGAACACAGAATTTATCCTGCCGAATTAGAGAAAGACATCGGTTACAAATTAGAAGCACCCTTTGCAAAGCTTTTTCATCACAAGCTTATGTCAGGCAAAAACGACGCCAAAATCACGCTGACAAGAAAAGAATTGCAACTTATGAAGCGCTTTTTTCTTCTTGAAACTATTCGCGTGATTTCAATGAAAGAAATTGAATCAGTTGAAAAAGCGCTTGCAGATTTGTACCGTGCCTATTTCCCCGATTTTTCGGAAGCGCAGATTCCAGATGAAACAGCCGAAGAGAGATGGCACCGCAACATTAAAGTAATCGTTGAGACCGAAAATCTCAATAAAGTTTCTGAGCATCCGCTTTGTACTTATGAGATCTTGAAGTGGTCTTATATTTTCAATTCCGGTTATTTTGCATTTTGGGATTGTGCAGATTCGGGCGTCGATTATATTATTTCCGATATCGGACTAACGTCGGAAGTTGAGCCGTCAAAACTGCAAGACGGATTTGAGCATACAAAAAAAGATGAACTATGCAGACTGTTTGGCAGAGAACTAAACTCCGCAAAGAAATCCGCCTATGAAAAACTATTGTCTGTTCAAACTTTCTTTCATGAGAATTTTTATATGTTCCCGCTTTCAAAGAATCGCATGATCGTGACTGTCAACCCGTTTTTTGAACTTTATGACAACAAAACAAAACTAAGCAAGCCATATGAATGGCCGACAGTTATATCGTCCCGACGCCTTTTTGAGAAAAACGTTCCTCCCAAACAAATGGTTTTACTCGGCAAACCGATTTATAAAGATGACGATGAATTCATTTATACCGTTCAAAACGTGAAAACCGAAGATGCCGAGTATATCAATATGCTGATGCTTGACAGGGTGGAAAGCATAATGGGCTATAACGATTTTGAAAAGATCAGGTCCAGCGTGAAAAGATACATAGACCACTATGAGCAGATCAAAATGAAACCGCCGGTGGATTATTCTGCCTTGATAGATCAAATATGATATGAAAAAAGGAAGTGAATAAATGGACAAACGCAACTGCCCGGACGTATCAAACTCAAGCGAAGAAGAGGCCTGGTTAATCCTCTTCCTTTTGTACGTTGAAAAGGATTATCACAACTATGAATTGTGGAATCAGTTCAGACATGAACTGATCTATGAAAATCGTTTTTATTCGGAACATCCGATCGTTGAAGAACTGCAAAAGAGAAGCGAAGGCGCAACGCGATTTGTAAAAACCGGAACAACCTTCTATCGTGCGAGAAAGTACAACAGCGAGGACTATCGGAAGAGAGTCGTTGATTACATTTTAAAAGCGACCGGCAAAACAAAAGAGGCAATAAAGGAAGTTAGAGACAACTGTCCATCGTATTTAAGTGAAATGTTAGTTGTGCCGGGTTGGTTTGGCGATGAGAGCGATAAAAATAACAAACACATATCCCAACTAAAAGATGCTTGGAAAAAATGGAACAAAAGCATCAGATTCAAAGGGTACAACGGCAAAGAATCCACAGCACCTCCCGCAGAAAAGACTCCAAGCGGGCGCGCAAATCCGGCTAATGTTCGTTATTTATACCTTTGCGAAGATAAGGAAACCCCCATTTATGAAATGCGTCCGATAATAGGACAAAAGCTCAGCATTGCAAAGTTCAAGTTAAATAGAGACGTCAAGATTTATGACTTGACTCTCAATTCAGAGATTTCCGCAAATGGCGACAGTGACGATACGAGCTTGTTTCAGTCCATCGGCGTTATGTTTTCTGTTCCAAATGACGGACAGGAAGCGGAATACATTCCAACGCAGTTTCTTGCCGAGCAAATAAAAAGAATGGGTTTTGACGGCTTGCGTTTCAACAGTTCACTGCATAGCGGAGGAATAAACGTTGTATTGTTTAACCCGGATGATTGCACGGCGGTTTCTTCCGATTTGATTGAAGTTTCTGATATAAAGATTACTTCAATGCCACCGGATATTTATGACGTCGGAAACCATATTGAATGATAGCAAAAGGGTGCTTCACAACAGGAAGCACCTTTTCTATGTACTACTCCATTCCCATCCGCTTTATAAGGTCGTCCACGCCTATGACGAACTTTTCCGTCGGTGTCAACGTTATCAATGACGGGTCACCCTCTCTGATACGCATGGTGCGGCGGATCTCCTTAGGTATCACCACACGCCCTAAATCGTCAATTCTTCTTACTATTCCCGTTGCTTTCATATATAAGAACCTTACCTTTCTAAAAAATCGGAGATTTTTGAAAGGTGCCAAGAACCTTGTTGCTCGGTGTCCTCGCAATAAAAATCTCCTTTTATCAAATGTGCTGTTAGTATTTGTGATAAAAGGAGATTTATACATTTACGGCTGTTTGTTTCAATCGACTTACCGATAAGTTGATCAAGACCGTTTATGGAATAATAGCTAACGATGAAACGAACAAATATCAGGGATTTTTGTTTCAGGTTGCAATTTTCACAGATAAATCTGTTGACAAATAAGGATATAAGTGCTATTATATACTTGAAATCAAATATAAGTTGCAATTTTCCCGGATAGGAGCCTTAATATGGAAATCAAACGCGATTTATACCTGAATCAATTGATCTCAAGGAAGCGCAACGGATTGATCAAGGTGATCACCGGTGTGCGGCGGTGCGGTAAATCATATCTGCTTAACAACATCTTTTACCGGCATTTGCTCAGCGAGGGCGTCGATCCCGACCATATCATCCGTTTTGCCTTCGACTCCGCCGACGATCTGCTTCTGATCGGTGAGAATCTGATCAAACTGCAGAAAGCGAATAAAAAGGTCAATCCCGAGAAGTTCATGGCGTATATCCGTACGAAGATCGTTGACGAAGAAGTTTACTATCTTCTCCTCGATGAAGTGCAGGAGATGGACGCCTTTGAAACGGTGCTGAACGGATATCTGCGCCGTGAAAACATGGACGTTTACGTCACGGGAAGCAATGCAAAGTTCCTTTCGAGCGACATTATCACCGAGTTTGAAGGACGCGGCGACGAGGTGCATTTGAATCCGCTGAGTTTCTCCGAGTTTATGACGGTTTGGGAAGGCGATAAATACGAAGGCCTCTCGCAATATATGCTTTACGGCGGGATCCCTCTCGTTGTGCTGCGCAAGGACGATCGCGATAAAGCGACGACGCTCCAGCGGCTTTTCAACGAGATCTATATCAAAGATATCGTCAAACGTCACAAGGTACGCAAGCAGGAGGAGATGGAAGATCTTCTGAATATACTGTCATCTTCCGTCGGATCTCTCACCAATCCCGAAAAGCTGAAAAACACCTTCAGAAGCGTAAAAAAATCGACGATCTCTTCCGAAACGGTCAAACGGTATATTTCCTATTTTGCGGATTCCTATTTGCTGGAAGAAGCAAAGCGATACGACGTCAAGGGCAGAGCGTATATCAGCACGACGAACAAGTATTATTTTTCCGATCTCGGACTGCGCAACGCGCGGATCAATTTCCGTCAATTCGAGCAGAACCATACGATGGAAAACGTGATCTATAACGAACTGCGCATGCGCGGCTATAACGTTGACGTCGGCGTCGTGCCGATAGCTGAAAAAGATAAAAGCGGCACAGTCACAAGGCAGTACCTTGAAGTCGATTTTATCTGCAATCTCGGTTCAAGCAGAGTCTATATTCAGTCTGCGTATTCAATTCCCGATGAGGAGAAACGCGCGCAGGAGACCCGCTCGTTCAGAAGGATCGACGATTCATTCAAGAAAATCATCGTCACCCGTGATACCGCGCAGCCGTGGTATGACGATAACGGCATCCTGACCGTGAGCATCTATGATTTCCTGCTGGACAGAACGATCATCGAGAAGTAGTTACAAAACACCGGACTCGAAATCAGAGCCGGCGTAATACCCTGTGGGTTCGAATTAAGTAATAATGAATTGCAAAACTTAAGCGAGGATTAACATGAAATATGAAATAAATGGATTCAGTACTCCTTTTGGAGGTTTATCTTGGGATAAGAGCATAACCGGAAAGGATTTGTTTGCACACCTTTTTCTCTATTTGGAATCAAAACGCATTTTGACCAATCCAATTGAAATGGAGAAAAAAGAATGGTGTATCGACTCTGTTCTTGAGATTAAGACGAATCTTGTTGCATTGACGAACGGTATTTCTCTTAGCCAGTTTGATTTGACCACAATACGCAATCTCATCGATTCATGCAATCGTTATTTGGATACTGTTTCTCCTATGGAATTGCCAACTATTATATTCAAAAACGGCGATCAATGGGAAGATGCACGTTTTGATAAAGCAATGAAAACCTTCCGCTTTGATTTCCAAAAAGAGATTAAACTCATTGAGCGAAAGTATAAACTACACTTCAACAAAGAGATTCCGGAAAAGTATTAGCAGGGAAAGTGATTCCAATGCTTGAATGGATTAAAAAAGAAGAAAGGTGAAAAAATGGATAAAAAACGTGATTTAGCAGCTGCAAAGCTGGATAAGAAGGATGAATTCTATACGCAATTGACGGATATTGAAAAAGAGATGCGCTACTATAGGCAGCATTTCAAAGGAAAGACTGTTTTTTGTAATTGTGACGATCCATTTGAAAGCAATTTTTTCAAGTATTTCGTGTTAAACTTTAATCGACTAGGGCTGAAAAAGTTGATTGCTACTTGTTACACGGGGTCACCGATTGCAAATCAGCAGTTATCATTATTTGATGTTCTTGGTGAAACAAATAATAATGAAAATAAGCCTTATAAAGCCGTTGTAACAACGGTATACGATAAGACAGGCGACGGCGGCGTTGATATGTTGGATGTTGCCGAACTATTCAAGTCAGGCGAAAACGAACTCACAGAGCTTAAAGGGGATGGAGATTTCCGTTCTAAAGAATGCCTCGAGCTGCTAGATTCGGCAGACATTGTAGTTACAAATCCACCATTCAGCCTATTCAGAGAATATATTAACATTCTTATTGAACAAAAAAAGAACTTTATTATTATTGGCAATGTAAACGCTATAACCTATAAAGAGTTTTTTCCGTTATTAAAAGACAACAAAGTGTGGATAGGCGCAAGTATCCATTCTGGTGATCGAGCTTTTTATGTTCCTGATTATTATCCATTGGACGCTGCCGGATGCGGCGTTGATGAAACTGGGCGAAAGTTCATACGGGTAAAGGGTGTCCGTTGGTACACGAATCTTGATATAAAGCAAAGGCACGAAGAACTTATCTTAGTAAAAAACTATTCGCCAGAACAATATCCAACTTATGACAATTATGAGGCTATTGAAGTAAGTAAGACTATTGATATACCTTGTGATTATGCCGGTGTTATGGGTGTACCGATTACTTTTTTAGATAAATACAATCCAGACCAGTTTGAAATAATTGGAATGGAAAGTTCTGCAGGATATAATGCTAAAATTGTTGGGCTACCCCGATTAAAATCTGGAGATGCGAGACCGACTATAAATGGGAAAACCAAATATGCTCGAATTTTCATCCGCAACAAACGTCCAGAAATAAAAAAGGAGGTCTGAAAATGGAAATCAAAGAAATGAAAGTTACAGTCGGTGAAGTCTGCGAGGGTTATTTCAATGATGCAGAGGAAGGTGTTGTTGGCTACGATGAGCGCCTTGATATACGCCCGAAGTATCAACGTGAATTTGTCTATAAGGACGCTCAACGTGATGAAGTAATCCGCACGGTTATGAAGGGATTACCCCTTAACGTTATATACTGGTGCAAAGTAAAAAAAGATGACGGTACAGACGGATTTGAAGTTTTGGACGGACAGCAGCGTACTATTTCACTGTGCGAATATGTAGATGGATCTTTCTCCGTCGATGACAAGTATTTTTACAATTTACCGTCAGATCAAAAGAAAAAGATACTCGATTATCCTCTTTTCGTTTATGTGTGCGACGGCACGGATTCTGAAAAGCTGGATTGGTTTCGTATCATCAATATTGCCGGCGAACAATTAACGGATCAGGAATTGAGAAATGCCGTTTACGCCGGATCGTGGACGTCCGATGCAAAGCGCTATTTTTCAAAGACCGGCTGTGCTGCTGATACGTTGGCCGGAGACTATCTGAAAGGCAGTTCGATTCGGCAGGAATACCTTGAGACCGCCATTTCATGGATAGCGGATTCTACCCATGACACCATTGAGGGATATATGGCTAAGCATCAGTATGATCCTTCTGCGATACAACTTTGGAATTATTTCCGTTCGGTTATTGATTGGATTCAAGCGATTTTCCCGAAGACCAGAAAAGAAATGAAGGGTTTGCCGTGGGGAATTCTATTTAATAATCACGGTCAAAGAACAGATCTCGATCCGAAAAAGTTTGAAGTTGATATTCAGCGGCTTCTCGGCGATGAAGACGTAACTCGTAAAAGCGGGATTTACGAATATCTGTTGACAGGCGACGAACGAAAACTGAGTATTCGAGCGTTTGATCGGCGTGATGCACTTGCCGCCTATGAACGGCAGGGACACAAATGCGCATACTGTGGCGAAACGTTTGAGTTTGAAGAGATGCATGCGGACCATATCACTGCTTGGAGCAAAGGCGGTCATACAACTCCGGACAACTGTCAAATGCTCTGCAGGGATTGTAACCTTAAAAAGGGTGCGCAGTAGACTACAATACAGGTGAAAAGGAATGAAGTATAAAATAGGCAGAAATGATCCATGTCCTTGTGGCAGTGGTAAAAAGTATAAAAAGTGTTGCTTGGGAAAAGCAGACAATCCAGTTTTTTCCGATATAACGAACCTTCCGCTTATACACAAAGAGATGCGAAAAACCGCAAGACTAAAAGAGTGCTTATATCCCGATCATTCGCGTTGTTCGGAAAAAATCATTGGTGCCCATTCAATTCAAAACAATAAGATACTTGCCAAAATATCTGATAACGGAATAGTTTATATGCCAGCGGTTAAGCCGGAGGTTTCTTTTTCACTGCAAAATAAGTATGGGAGAAAAGAAGCATCTGTTTTTACAGGATTTTGCGGATATCATGACAAAACAGTTTTTCAGCCAATAGAGGATTACGATTTTATTGGTTCCGAAGAACAAATTTTCCTATATGTTTATCGTGCATTTGCTTTGGAGTATCACAAAAAGCAAGAAGCGGTTAGAATGGAACAACAGTTTTTTTCAAACAAACCTTCCATTATAGGTATGCCAGGACATATGATAGATGGAAAAACGGGATTTGCAATGGCTGTCGATGATTTCCGAGAAGAAAAGGACGTTTTCGACGATGCTCTCGTTCATAATGATTATAGTGTCCTTACAAGTTTAGTTTGGACTTTTGACGGATTTTCAAATTTTGCAGCAACAGGGGGAGAAGCTCCATCGCTTGATTTTGATAGTAAACAAATACAAAATTTGCTTAATCCGCATATTCCTGCAAGACACATCTATTATTCGGTATTTCCCGAAGACGGCAAAACTTATGCTATCATCGCTTGGCTTAAACAATATGACAATGTGTTTGCTTCAATAAAGAAAAGGCTTATTGATTTGACCGACATTGAAAAACGCAATTATATAAATAACACGCTGCCGATTGTTGCCGAGAATATTGCTATTAAGCCAAGTTCATGGGATGCAATGTCAGAACAATCCAAAGAAGAGTTTTCTATGCTTTTCTATGGAGTCGCTGATTTAATTGAACTTGAAGGAACTAAATTCGACAGATTTCAAAAGCCCTCATTCGATTTGTTTTTCATGTAATTACACTATACAAACGTTTATCTCAAAAAAGCAAAACCACAGGTTCAATAGCCTGTGGTTTTAGTTTTATACGCACACTAAATCGCTGAGAATAAGATCTTCCACCCGTTCTCGTATGTTGTTCATCGCGCCGGTCTCGCCTGCCGGCTCGGTCGGTGCTTCTGCCTTCGGCAGAGGTGTCCACCGGACACCCGCACCCCACGCCATCTGGTCACCGACGTTATCATACCGGGTTTGTGCGCGTCTTACTATTATAAGTTCCGGGCAGTCAGGCGGTTTTGTTTTCTCCGTAATATATTTTATCGGTTTTTTGCAAATAAAGCCACGGAATTCACATCCGCCGCCCAGCGATTTAAAACGAACGAAGCGTTCGGCTCCGACCTATTTGATTTTTCCTCCGTTTCCTGTTTCTCACAGTTTTTCAAGAACAATACCGGCATGAGTGTGCGGCAATTTTTATCTCAATACAAGTAAAAAATGATTCTGATACCGAAATGAATTTCGTCGATCGGCATTCCCGATAAGATCGTTTCAAATTTTCGAAACGATGAACGCCCGGACAGATAAATCTGCCCGGGCGCAAAGTTATTAAAAACATCAGAACATAGGGTTGTACTTAGTTAGTTGTTCTTACAAACTGCGTACCGTTTCTTCCTCCGCTATGCGTGGTATTCTGCTCGTAAACGATTGTCTTATCGGTAGATCCGAGTCCGTTGTAAAGCGATGTTGTACCGGATGCCGGACAAATCGAATCGCCGAGACCCGCATAAATTCTGGCTTTGCAGGTAACCATCGAACCGAAGTATGCGGTATCGAAGTACTTAAGTACGCTGCCGTATCTTGCACCCCAGAACCTTGGCATACGACCGTTGTTTTCACCGTTCATATCGCACATATACGGGAGTTCGACATTCAGGTAGTTGATGCCTTCACCATTGGCGGTTGCGTACTTGAGAAGCGCCGCAACTGCTGTACTCTGGAAGCCACCCATACTTGTACCCTTTGCTTCGAAGTCGGTTCCGTTCCAGTAATTGTTACCGGATGTTCCGAAGTAATCAACCATAAACTTAGCAGCGGTTAAGTCTCTTCTGATCATCTGATAGTAGTAGGTCTTGTCTACGCTGCTTGCTGTAGCATTAAAGCCTGTTGAACTCTGATAGCTCTTGTATGCGTCAATCGAAGACTGACTGGTTAAATCCATACTGTGAGCACATACGTTGAATACCGCAGTGTTCGCTATGTAGGTCTTGCTCGGAACTGCAACGCCGTAGCTCTGGAAGTTAACCTGCATCTTAATCTTTGAGCTTGCAGAAGCGCTTGTCGGATAGGTCAGATATCCTGTTGCGTAGCCCTGGTTTCCGTTGATATCGGTTCCGCACGGAATCTTAACAAGATAAGCCTTGTATCCGGAATTTGCACTCTGTTCGGTCAAGGTTGCGCCGGATGTAGAGCCTATGCCGGAGGCAACATTCTGCCAGTAGGTGTTGAAGTCGGAGGGCTTAGCTGCCGAAACATTTATAGAAGAGATGTTAAATCCGACACTGCCGGCAAAGTTGTATTTTGTACCGCTTACATCGTCGACGGTTGAGAATGCCGAAATCTGATTCTTGCTCGAATCGCAAGCAAGCGCATACCAGAATACGAATCCGGCGCTGTTAGCGGTTACCGTGAATTGGAAGACGTTGTTTGTCGGTGTGATATAACTATCGGAGGTAGCTCTCGTGGATTCATTGTAGGTGTGAATCTTCAAGTAGGATACGCCGCTCAATATCTTAGCGTTGTTGAGGTCTGCCGCGGCAAGACGGATGGTTGCCGTCTGACCGGCAGTATATCCTACGGAATCAGCGGTAGAACCGCCGATAATTGATTTTGTACCTGTTGCGCTTGAGTATGCAACGGTATCAACCTCAAAGTCTCTCGAATAGCCGGATGCTAATGAAACGCTTGTGCCGGTAAGCATAGACGCAAAGCTTGCAACCGCCTTCGGAGTAAACTCTGCACGGTATGCGGCAACGGTGAGAGTGTTGTCGGTAACGCTTACCCTTACGGTGTTAGGATTGAGAGATATATCCGTAATGAGGCGGATTACCTTGCCGTCAGAAGGCATTGTACTTGTAGTTTGAAGATCTAAATCAACATAATCGGCAACCGCGGTACAGAGCGAATTGAACGCTTCCGCTTTTCCGCCGTCATTCATCATACGGTATTGAGAAACATCGTTGCCGTTGATTGTGAACTGGTTGGGAACTTCATTATAATATCCTGCCGCTTGCTTTTTGGTGTAAACATAGTCTATGATATCGCACCATGTCGAATCGTTATTCGGGTTATAATACGGATTGATATTATCACATTCCGTTCTTCCTAAAAGAACATCAGCCATCATTTTAAGGCGTTCTGCATATGAGTAATAAGTGAAGAAGTTGTCGGGAACTTTAATCAATGCGGCGTTAGCGTTAGTGCTGTCCGCAGTTGAGCCGAACCAGCCGTTTGCAACATCTCTTGAAATGTTTGCCGTTCCATCCTGAGTGAGTTTTACACTTACGGTATCCGCAACATCTTCAAGCTCGCCATAGAGCCCGGTATCTAATGTCGGGTTGAGGTTGCCTACGAGGTTTGTTCCGACCTTAGATCCGTTATGTCCGGTCAACTCATAGAGTTGAACATCGTTAATATACAAGGTCTTATTACTGCTTGAAGCGCCGAATTTAAGACGAATTCTTGTATTTGCGTCATTTCCGCTTCCGCTGTATGTGGTGTTGTTTTCATCGGAATATAATTCGTATACCATGCAGTTTTTATCGCCGTATACTTCGTTCACCTTTGTTGATGTAACGGTTCCGTTTGCCTCGATATCAAGTCTCGGCATCTTTCCGATGTTTCTGTAGTCGAAGGAAAGCCTGTAATACTTGTTGGCTTTAAGCTCGATTTTGAACTGAAGCTCGGGATAATTACCGCCGTTCATAGTAAGAGCGATTGTATTATCGCCGGTCACGGCGGTTCCGGTGAAGAAGTCCGTCGGAATGGGAAGCATCGCGACCGAAGGATAGTTCAGCACATCGATCTGTCCCCAGCCGGAAAATAACGTATTGGCGTTCAAAGAGGTAACGATCCCCGTGGAGCCGTTATGGAAATCGCCGTTTGTAAAGAGGTTGTTGCCGAGCGTGTTACCGCTGACTTCGCAAAGCGACGCATTGGCGAAATAGACCACGCCGGTGTTTTTCAGCGGCCATTGCTGACCGATATACACCTTGAAGTTATTGCCGCTTCTGGCGTTTGCCGGCATGGTGAAGCGTACCGAGCGGTGCGCGCCGGTTACATTGGAAGCAGTATTGGTGTAGGGCACAAGCGTGGAAGAATAACTGCCGCCTTCCGCCGCCGTCTGGATCGTGATAAGCGGAGATACGCCGCCGAACGCACGGTAATCGAGATCGAACTGATAAGTCTTATTCGCGTCAAGGTGGGTTTCGAGCGCCAACGCCTGCTGGTTGGTCGTGCTCTTTGCTCCCGCAAGGCGAAGCATCTTCGGTTCGCCCTCGATGATCGCGGTGGTATCAAAATACCCTTCGGGAATATCGGTGCAGGAGATCAGAGAGGCTGTGGTATCGATACACCATTGATTGGCGGGCGCCGCTACAAAACTGTCGCTTGCGCTGTAGCCGTTGCTGTCAAATTTATAAGTCGGGCTTAAACAAACCGTATTTGCAGCAACCGGCATAATGAGGTTGCTTCCGTAAACCTCATTTTCGGTGGTGTCGTAAGCGTAAAGCTTTGGATCGGTAAAGGCGAAATACGCCTGGAAGTTCTTTTCATCATACCAGGTATTATTATGTTCCATATTGCCTATGGTGATAAATGAGTGAACGCCGGTATCGGGATGAGTGTTAGTGAGATACAGTTTGATTATCGCCGTGAACGTAAGGGTTGACGGATCGTAACTCGACATAAGCACG
>JAEEGL016897301.1_pt1 | contig 26101 bp, 18 predicted proteins | sample 9134231 | NCBI WGS metagenome assembly JAEEGL01 (sample SAMN16246548, study PRJNA631951) | gut metagenome | biome: gut microbiome; feature: rumen; material: fiber-attached | host: Bos | place: Iran: Karaj | collected 2018-10
TATTATGGGAAAAATTTTTAAACACAAACTTACAAGAAGACAAAAGGAAATTTTAGAGAGAACAAAGCTACCTAATAATTGGGAAGAATTGTCTACATATCATCGTAGAATCATCAAGAGAATAGAAAAGATGATTAAATACTTGGAAAAGAAGTATGGGAAAAAGTTCTATTACAATGGTTACGTTCCAGGAAATAAACTGTTTTTAGATGAGGAATACATGGTTGCTTACGCTGAAGGTGATGATCCGGAGACAGGTTGCTTTTCTGTAGAGCCAAAGGGGTTTGGATTTTCTGATGGTTACGCATGGGTTACTCAGGCTCCTATTGTTCAAAAAGAAATGGAAGAAAAGCTTGCTGGAATCCTTGAAGGTCAGAAGTACAAGATGTTTGTAGATTTGACAGGAGTATCTGATGAAGGAGTGGTTAAGTGCTTTAACGTATTTATCTATATAGATAATAAAGATACATTAATAACAGATTCTATAATGGATAAACTTGTTGAGACACTAAGTGATGAAACTCGAGAATGGGAATTAATTATGTATTGCTTCAAGAAGTCAGTAGTAGACAGTATTCAAGCTAAGGAACATAATAGAAGTTTTGAATCTGATGATGTTTATTGCATGTACGATAGTGACAGAATTGTTAGAAGAGAAGGCAAGGGATGGGAAAGAAATGACAGATGAAAAATTAGCATTACTAGAGCACATAACATACATTGATGAAAATGTTTTAAAAGCTGCAGGTATTAATAATAGCTTATTAGAACTGATTGAAGGAAAGAATGTTGCTATGACCTTGAGAGTTTTTGATGACAAAGCTCTCGACAACCTTCGCAACTACAGGAAAAAGACATTATTCAATATTGGAAATGAAGAAAAACAAAACATTGTTGATGGCGCTTTAATTAGTGGTAAAGATTGGGCGAACATTATAGAAACTATCAAGAGTGATGAAGAACTAAAGAATCTTGTTGTTAAGGATTCAGAACAAATAACTCTTAATGATAAGAGAAAATATAATCTTCAAATTTGTTATCAAGACCCAGTTACTAAGCAAGGAATAATTACATACAAAGGCACTACAGGAAAAGATGAGTGGGATGACAATTTTAAAGGAATCTATAAAAAAGATACTCCTTGTCAAGATAATGCCCTAAAGTTTTTTCAGAGGAATGAGAAATCATTTGATGACATAGTGCTTGTAGGCCATTCAAAGGGGTCAAACAAGGCTATGTACACAACTATAGTCTCAGATTCAGACAAAATATCCAAGTGCGTAGGAATGGACGGACAAGGTTTTTCCAATGAATTCTTCAAAGAATATGAAGCACAAATAGAAAAACATGGCAGCAAAATTACAAACTATTCAGTAGACAGAGATTTTGTACATGTGTTAATGAAGCAGGTTCCAAATTCTGAACAAAAGTATTGTGAAGCTTATGGCGTGCAAAACGGAGCACAGTTTCATAGCCCATTTACAATGTTTAAATCTCAGGATGGGAAAATGGAGTTAAATGGTTCCGACAAGAGCCCAGTATTCGTAAATACGAATGAGAATAGAAACACAGCTTTGCTACGAAAATTTACAATATATTTGATGGATAAGGGGAAGCCGGAAGATATAGAAAAGATTGCTAATTATATAGGGCCATTAGTAGGTGATTTATTAGGAAACGGAAGTTTACTAAAAGCGCTTTATCAAGCCATAGTTGGTAATCTTAAAAATTTGATAACAATAGCCAAAGAGACAATACAGTTTAGCAAGTCAGAGAATGTAACACTGAAAGATTGGCGAGGACTGATGCAAACTCTTAGATTAAAAGATACAGCTAAAGACAACACCGAAAGTATAGACAATCAACAGGTGGTTAATAATGAAAAAACTGTTGAAAACGTTATTGAGTTTCCAACACTAGAATCGCAAGATTCATTAAAATCAAAAAAGATAATTACCGAACAACGGGATACTTATGAAAAAAAATATATGTTTAAATCCCATAAACCGGAGGCGGAGACTATTAATCAGGTAATTAGTATAGAGCAACCACAATGGGATGTGGAATGTGAAAGATAAACTAGAGCCTATTATGGTTTTAGATATCAGTTAAAGGAGTTATAAAAACTCCTTTTTTTTATGTTTAAAAAAATAATAATCCATTATTTATAAAGAATGATTATTTTTGACACAAGTGAAATCAAAAAAGGAGACTTAAGAAATGAGTATAGGTCACAACAAAAAGACTGCTGAGCAGTCAGTAGAAAAGTTTAAACAAGTAACAAAGCAAGTTTATGTTGGCAGAAATGGAAAGCTCAATAAAGTATCTATTGGTCTTTCAGTTGGTATTTTGGCTCTTATGGGAGCACTTGTTTTTGTTGGCGTGCAGCGTCTTTCACCTACAGCTATTCAGACAGACGTTGTTAATGGTATTTCTTCAGAGGAAGGAAGAAAAGTAGTTCAGCAGGCATTCTTAGATAGTATTAATGCTTACATGAACGGTGATATTACAGAAGAAGAGATGTGGGAAGCAATCTCTAATCTTATTGCAGATTATCTAAATTCTTCTTCAGCATTTACTGATGAGCAGAAACTTGAACTTAATCAAATTATTCAAGATTATTTGAATTCTCTTTCAATCGAGGATCTTCTTGCTGACAATCAAAAAAGTATTGATCATGTTCAGTCAATATTAGAGAAGTATATGAATCAAAACGCAGCTACTCTTGAGGCACTTAAGAATTCTCTTCAGACAGAAATTAATAATAATCTTGTTTATACAAATGAACAGCTAGCTAATCTTCAGGATCTTTATGATAAGTTAGCAAAGCTTGAAGTAGACAACTTCCAGAAGGCTCAAGATTATATTAATGAAACATATAATCAGTTTAAACATTACAATAATGAGACAAACCAGAATATGTATGGTGGTCTTGGTGTTTGGGAAGCTAATAAGGAATATGCAATCAATACATTTGTAATTTATAAAATTGCTGATGATTATGCTCCAGAAGAGAGGACTAATTACAATGATGGTGATATAAGAATTTATCAAAACGTAACTGGCGATAATACTTCAACTTCACCTAATTTTGATAAGACAAACTGGAAAGAACAGTCACTTGCTACAGCAATCCAGCAGATATACAACGTAACTGTATCAAACACAACAGGCGGTATTGATGAATGGTCTGCAGATAAGCAATATGGTATTGACGAAGTTACTGTATATAGAGATAAGCTTTATATCAATATTACAGGTACATCAAATGCTACGAGTCCAGACAATGATACAACAAACTGGAAGCAGCTTAGCCAGGCTGAATATACACAGCAGGTATTCCAGACATTTATTGAAAAGCTTTATAATGGCATCCCTGAATGGAGCGCTGATTCTTCATATACTCCTAATTCATATGTAATGTACCATAATAAGCTTTACAGAAATATTACTGGCGCTAATTCGGATATTACTCCTGATCTTGATACAACAAACTGGGCTGAGTCATCTATCATGACAGTTATCAACAACACATATAACACATTTAAGACAGTTACCGGTGCTAAGGACTACGATCCTTCAAACCCAGGTCAGTATGTTGCTGGTGACTATGTAATTTATAACAATACAATTTATAAGAATGTAAGTGATAATCCTTCAACAAGTGATGGCTCTCAGCTTCCAAATTCTGATTCAGCATGGAAGGCGGTAACAATCACGGAAATGATTGACCAGAACTATCAGACATTTATTAATGCTATTGGTGCAGAGGATTATAATCCAGAGCATTCATATCAAGTAGGTGATTATGCAATTAAAGACGGCCAGCTTCAAAGATATGGTGAAAATGGTTGGGAGACGGTTTCAGTTACATCAAGTCTTGAGACACTTACAAAGGAAATCGAAAAGCTTCAGCTCGAGACTTCAACTAATCTTGAAGACTTAAATAAGAACTTAATTGATCTTATTAATGAAAATGCTTCTCTTTCAGATGAGCAAAGAGCAGCTATGCTTGAAATTATTAATAATAATAGTGATTCATCAGCTGCTTCCCTGGAAACACTCAAGAATGAACTGTTATCTGAGATCAATTCAGAGTCATCTGAGAATGAGAAAGAACGTCAAAAGCTTATTGACCAGATTGAGGCTCTTGCATCAAATACATCATCATATATGTATGATTATGAGCAGAGAATCCAGCATCTTGAAGATATTACATCTGATAATACAAAAGAATTCGAGTTCGGATATAACACATCTACTGGTACATATGGCTACTATGTCAATGGTGTATTTAAGCCATGGTAATTAATAATCAGTAACTATATAGGAGGTGGACACTCTGCCTCCTATAATATTGATATCTAGGAGATTTTTAAAATGTTAAAGAAATACTTAAAAAGAATTACAAGTTTCATATTTGCAACATTCTTTGCTATTTCTCGCTTAATGATTACTACAGTTTATGCTGAAGAGAATCAAGGAGATTTTATTCCATTTAGAAGTGATTACGTCGCATATATTGCTCAAAATGCATCAGCTGATAGTGATATAGTCCAGTGGGTTTGGTTAAAGCTCTTTGACGAAGAAACAAATTGGAATTCATCACAAAGTTATTACAGTGCAACAGCTACAGATCCAAGTGGCAATACTGTATCAGCTTCTAAGTGGGCCACAAAGTATTACAATCTTTATGTTGGTACAGATGGAGCATTAAAATCTAGCTATAATACTCAGGTAACTTATAATCCGGAGTTTGATGGATTTATCTTTGCAACACTTATCAATAATGATGATTTTGTAATCAATTGGCTTAATCAAGAGCCAGGCGTATTTAAACAATACGCCCAGACATCATCAAGCCATCCTATATTTACAGAAGGTATGATTGAGCTTACAAAGAACGGTCTTTTCCTCGGTGGTGGTAAGGATGCATCAAATAATACATTTCTAAAGGGTGCCGGCTCAACAAATACAAAATACAATGCAAAATGGAGTGCTGGCGGAACAACAAGAGATACATATGATATTTCAGTCCTTAAGATTTTTGGTAGTGATTATATGTCGCTTAGCGATATTCAAAAGACATGGGTTAAAACATACATGGACTGGATGGTATCTGACTATGTAGCATATAGAACAGGTGGTGTAGCTGCAAAGAATAATTCTGAAAGCCTATACAATCTTATCTCAACTTCATATGAAGGATTTGCAAATGGTAATGTTAATCAAGAATTCTTTAATTACTGTATTTCAAGTCCACATGTCGCTGTTGGTGACTTAATTGTAAATGCAGCTGAAAAAATGGGCGAAACAAGTGCCTATAGAACAGGTAAAGCGGATGTTGCAGCAAATATTAATATGTCATCTATCTGGGCTGGCGATGCAGACTGCGACTATACTGAAACAAGTCTTGGTGATAATGATTATGACTGGTTAGCATATAATATTTGCTTTAGTAATAGTTCATTCTATTCAACACTTAGAACACTTGTTGATAACAATACTGTAACAGCTCAGCAGAAGCAAGAATGGTTAATGAGATATTATCAGAAGCATTCCACAAGCTCTTCTGAAGGCTCTATGAGTTATTCAATTCAGCATGCAGGTGAAACAATCACATCTGATGTTAAATATGCTTCAAGTACATGGACAGGTTGCGGCCGTTCATGTTGGAGTGATGATGATGATTCTTTCTGGTGCCCAATCCATAGTGGTGAAGGCTACCAGGATGTAGTTAAGCCAATTGGTGTAAAAAGTTTTTCATTCGAGTTGAAGCCAGACGGTGGTGGATTTGGTAACGGGCACGTTGCAAGTTCACTTAATGTAACAGTAAAAGATACAGATTCGGGTATAGTTATTTATGACAATATTGAACTTCAGAATAAAGCAGAACTATCGATTCCACCTAAATATGTATGGTCATCAACAATTGTAATTAGCATTTCAGCCCATTACAAAGATGGTTTGAATCAGCATGTAGGTAGGGGCGCTTGTGATAGATATCATAATGGCTATTGTAATGCAACTTGGACATATGCTCCACTTTCAGATTGTGAGAAGAGTGGACATACATACTCTTACTCATATCAGTTTTATGATAGGTATGATAATCCAATATCATCTGGAGCATCAACAACTCCATATTACTGTAAGGCAACAGGTTATTGTGCTAAGTGTCCAGCAACAGATGTTCAGTATGATTACACACTTGATGTAAGTGAGGGATCTAGCGCAATAAAGTATGTAGCAGCATTTGAACATTCTAGCGAAATCTCTGCAAAAACATATATTGTGTATAAAGGCTCTGCTACCACAAGTTTCAAAGAGTATAGTTCAACAAAGAATACTGGATATACGACTGGTTCATGCTCTGGTAGTTCGTCATCTGGGAAATATGCTGCATCCAGTTCAAAAACAGTAATCGAAAATGGTAGTGGAAACAGCTTTGGGTTGCATGCATCAGCATCGGGTACTGTTTCACTTAAGAGCGGTTCTATTATGGATGGCGCAAAAACTATAACTGTATCAGCTTCAGCTAAAGAGGTAACATTTAAATTATATAGTCCTAAATTGGGATGTGTAAAGACAATATCTCTTTATTCATCAAGTTCGTCAGAACTTGCATGGACATTCGATTGTTCTGATTATTCAGATACTCAATTAGAAGGAGCTTATGTAAGTGTTAATATGCATTCTACTGATCAAAACACAGGAGGACATGCCGTAGGCGACAGAGCTTCTGTTAACGCAACTGTAAGATTCAATTACATTAAAGTTACATACTAATAAATCTAAAACAGTAAAAGAGCTAGAGAACTTAATCTCTAGCCCTTTTTATTATGAACTCTTATGGCGAATAATTATTTAACCCCATTCGCCTGATGCTGCATCTGCTGCGTCAATAGATTCTGATGAGCCACTACCCCATTCGTAACTATTATCACTATGATCTACTGAATCTGAGGAGCCACTATCCCATTCGCCAGGGCTCTCTGTATATGAGCCATTGTCCGATGAACCTGAACCCGAATCTGATGAACCGTATTTTGAATATGTTTTAGAGTTGTATAAAACCTCTAACGATATTGGACCACCTTCGACACCTACATATACACCAGATACTCCTGTTCCAAGCCAATCCATATCGAAATATTCACCGACTGCTACAATTTTTCCAGTTGGAAGCATTACTCCAGGACCATCGTAAAGTGCCCATGCTGGAAGGCCTAATTCCGCTGCAAGATCTGCATGTAAGTAATCAGTTGATTCTGTTGTTGTATTTGCTACAGCACCACTTACTGAGCCACTTGATGTTGGAACTGTTATTGTACCTGCCTTAATACCTGCTACATAAGTAGCAAGTGTTGCAACTCTGCCCTCTGCCTGTCCGCATACTACATAGTGAGCAATGATTGAGTTCATGTTACCACTGTATACCTGAACTAGGTCTGGATTAGCCAGTGCGTATACTGAAGCATTGAATGTTGCTGAAGCATCTCTACCTTCATTGATACCATTAGATACATAATGATTGAAGAGTGCATCTGCATCTGTTCCAAGTACTGCTACCACATCTGGATAAGTCTCAGCATAATATGTAGCATCAAATACATTCTTAAGCATTGCCTTAACTTCGTTTGTAAGAGTAACTGCCTTTGTCTGAGTTGCCTCTGTTGCTGTATTTGCCTCAGCAGCATGAGCTGTAATTGTATTCTTCCCACCCATTACAGAAGCTACGAATGCAAATATTATTAGTGTCTGAACGATTCTGTTTTTCATGTAATATCCTCCATTTTTGTGTATCTTGTTACACAATAGTATATTTATGACTGTTTTTCAAGTATTAATAACAGTTTGTGTAAAAATATCTTATTAAAAAATATTAAAACCATTATTTATATATAGTTGGTCTAGGGGGACGGGGTTAGTGGCTCATTTTTATTTTGGTCCTATAAGTCCTTCACTAGGGAACGTTTATATTCATGTAGAAATACTATAAAAAGAAAGGAACTAGACATGAGGAACAAAAAAATATTTATATCGCTTCTTATGGCAACATCGCTTTTAGCAGAGAATATTAATGCTTATGCTGACGAAAGTGAGCCTGATTATGCTATTGAAGATTTAACTGAACCAACAGATAGCGACGAAGAGAGTAATGACGTAGTTGTGGAGGAAGATGAAGATTACACTTCCAATACAGATGAAGAAAAAGAAGATGAAGAAGAGGATGAAGAAGATGATGAAGAAAAAGAAGACGAAGAAAAAGTTCAAATTGAAGAAATAGATGATAGTAAAGAACTTATAGAAGAAGAGGAAGAAGAAAATCTTGACGAAGAAAAAGTTGTAAAAAAAGCCCTTGCTCGTGTTGCAACAATTTATCATCTAAAGGAGGATGGCACTGTAGTAAGGATTAATCGTACTATTACAGAGGATGAAGATGGCAATATAGCTGTTGAAGATATTGAAGAAGAAATCGGCGAGATGATCGATGGTGAATTCTATCTTACTCATATGGAACCAGTAGAGTATGATCTTTGCCATATTAATATCGAATATTCTAAGGAAATCGAAAAAATTGAGAATCTTAATGGCACAGAGTCAATGAAGACGACTCTGAATACTAATTTCACAATTGGTGCTGGTGAATCTATTATGTCTATTGAACATAGTTCTGATATTTCAGACATTCTTTCTAAGATAGATTTCGGAGATACAGTTAATTCGGGGGTAGATATTGTAGCTTCAATCGATATAGATGGAAATATCTCTATTGAATCAGCAGTAGCAAGAGAGCCAGAACATATCGAATCTGAGATTAAGCTTTTTGAAAAAGCTGAGATGGATTTTGAGTTTGATGTGGAATACAGCGATGAGGAAACACTAGATGGTTCAGAAGAGGAAACTGATAGTAATACCGATGAAGATGCGGTTCCGCTTGATGATGCAATTGTAAAAGAGGAGCTTGCTGTTGTTGAAGAAGAAGCCGAGGAAGCTGATGAGGCCGCAAAAGATATAAACATCGAACCAGATAATGATTCGTCAGAAGAAAGTACAGATTCTTCTTCAGATGAAAGCTCAGCTAGTAGTTCTTCAGACGAAAACTCTAATTCGGATATAAAATAGGTTAGAAGGAGATAAAAATGGCAATACGACGTAATAAAGTACCTGCAAGAGAATTGTCTATAGTTGAAAAGAAAAAAAGGTTAAACAAAGAGACTCTAATAACAGGAATAGTGGTATCTTTGATAGTTTTTTATTTTGGAATGGCTTTTGAAAAAGTTGACACAATAACTAGAGGTACTTTTACAGAAAAAATCGATGAAATGATATCTCAAATGTCGACAAATCCGTTTTTTGTTTTTCCGATAAATTACAGTACGGGAATTGCATGGATGCTGACAATAATTGTCGCTGTGATAATAACAATTCATTATTCTTATTCATATGTAAGAATAAATTCTGGTGATGAAGCTAAAGGTAAAACATTCTGGGCAGACCCTTTTGCTATTACAAAGAAGTATGCGGAAAAGGTAATAGTAAAAGGAAAACTTTTTGGTAGAACAAGATATGATTTAGCTTATAACAATGTTATTAACTCGCGAAACGTTTATGAGTCATTAGATACTAGGCATCATTTTCACGCATTAAATACATTTATTATTGGTATTACAGGTTCAGGTAAAACTAGATATGTGTTAAAACCTAACATTCTTCAAATGAACTCTGCTTTTGTGTGTTGTGATCCTAAAGGTTCAACTGCTTCAGCCTTAGGAGAGCCACTAAGACGTTTTGGATACAATGTTAAAATTTTTGATATTTTTACAAAGAAGAATTCTAATACATATAATCCACTTAAATACTGCTACCGGGAGGATGATGTTAGAAAACTTGCCATGACTTTTGCTAGAACAACAGACCCTTCGGCGGGAAAAGCGACAGGTAAAGATCCATTCTGGGATGATGCTATGACGATGCTTATGTGTGCTGAAATATCACTTCTTAAACTTATTCCAGATGGATTGGACAAGCCATATGGTCAAATGACTGAAATTATGGGGGAACAAATAATGGCTCCATGTTTTTCAAATATAGCTGAGCTTGTCCGTATAGCAAACAAGAAATGGTCACCTTCATGTGGTATTCCACTTTTACCTGGAGTAAAACTTGGTGATGGCAAGAATAATACGGCCAATGCATCGAGACTCTCGGCAATCTTTGAGAATGTTCGTGCCTTTGAAGCGCAGCGTCAAGACTGTGATCCATCAGAAATACAAAAACCCTATTGTCTGCAATGTTGGGAAGGGTTTTGCCTGGCTCCAGAAAAGACATCTACAACAGTCCTTATGACAGCAGCTACAAAACTTAATGTATTTGACATAAAAGAGGTAAGAGAACTTACAGATACAGATACAATTGAGCTGGATAAGTTTGGAACACAAAGAGATGCGCTCTTTTTGATTATTCCGCCACAGGATAAGACCTATAATTTTTTAACAGCTTTCTTATATGCGCAGTTATTTGATATTTTATATCGAAAATGTAATGAGAGTTTAGCTGGTACATCAGATGTCTATATTAACGATAAAGAGTTTGTTAAACATTTCTCGGCAGAGGATGTAATCCTTGAAAGAGATAAAAACTTTATGAAAGCAATTAAAGAGGGAAAAGTCATTGCTGAAAAAGTAGATGTATCAGGGGTTCACACATTCAAGAAGAATCATAATAAAATTATGGTTGATGACTCATATTACGAAATTAAAGTTGATGGTGAATATGTTACAAGACGACCAGACATGGCTTTGGCGAATAAATTCGTTGATGACTTGAAAAAAGCATCTTTAAGGAATGGCGCAAAAGTTGGATTCTCACCACTGCCTATCCACTTTAGATTTCTACAGGATGAGTTCCCTAATACAGGTCAAATAGAAGGTTATCAGGAAATCCTTTCTACTGTTCGAGAGTATAATATTTCTTGTACTATTATTTGTCAGACTATAACACAGCTTAAAGGCATGTATGAAGATACATATGAAGTTGTTGATGGTAACTGCCCTCAGGTTATATTCCTTGGTGGAGATGAAAATTCAACTGGCGAGTATTTAGCTAGGAAGATGGGTAATACAACAAAGGGTGTTGCTTCTAATTCTATTAACGATGGAGAAAAAATAAATAAATCAATTAATGTTGATGGTGGTGAGTTAATGCGACCAGAGGAGTTTGGCCGTATAGATCCATTAGATGAAATCTTATTTATTTTTGGCGAAATGCCAATTAAGGATAAGAAGTACGACTATCCATCCCATCCAAATTATAAGTATACATATGATTATATTCAGGATTTTGATAAGAATTCTGATGTATATTCATTTGATAGAACAACGCTTGGTCCAATAGAGAGTGCAGCAAAATTAAGAGTAAGAAAGCCAAGAGCAATTCCAACCATTCATGACTTTAACATGCAATCTTTCAAAGAAGTTATGGGAAAGTTTACTAAAGAAGAAGCTTTCGACCAGCTTGAGACTAATTACAAAAAATACTATGGGAATTCAGAAGAAGACGATTTTACGACTTTCTAAAAAATTTCATAAGAAGGAGGGGATTACTCTCCTTTTTTTATTAAAAAAAAATCTATGCCCATTATTTATATAAGGTGACACACTTTCAATTTTTAGATAAGGAAGGTTAAACAAAAACTATGAATGAAACAGTAATTCGCAATATTGAAAACTGCAAACAGTCGGTTGAACAAATCAAAGATAGTCTGATGGCAGAGATTAATCAGAATATGGAAAATGGTATTTTTGATGTTCCAACTGATTATAAGAAACTCATTACTTTTTCAACGGAATCTATTAAATTTTTAGCTTATTATTCAAGTGATGAAATTACAAAGGAAGAGCCTAAAGAAACAACATTTGATTCTGATATCATTACAGGAGACGATATACTTGATATTCCAGAGCAGTTCGATGACGACATTAGTCTAGAAGAAGGCTTTGGGGAAGAAACACTGAACAATATAGAAATTGAAGATATTCCGGAAGATGATATGAATATTGAGATTGAGGAGGACGAAGTTTTAGAAGATGAAGAAAATCCTTTTAAGGCAAATATAATAGGTGCAGCGCCTGTGGCCCCAATAAGGACAGATACTCATCCGTTTGATACGATTTGCTTTGATGAAAGAAACAAGCCAATTTCAGATTTTGTTTATGATAAGAAAATTCTCAGTGCCACAAGAGGTGGTTCAAGAGAAAGACATGAAATTATGATTTATGTATCTCCACTCATGTTGGTAGAAAATCTATCAAATGTTCCGATTTTGGTTCATGCATACTGTGATGGAAGAGTTGTTACAGCAAGTTCATATGATACAAAGCAAGATGCTAAGTCAATCGTTCAAATTGAGATTAATGACTTCCAGCTTCTTTGTAGAGGTGAATTTAAGGATGGTCATTTTAGATCACTTATTTTTACAACGGGGATTTCCGCTATGCAGGGAGACAAGTTAAATACCATTTCAGTTGAAGAAGGTATAGATAGAGTAGATAACTATAACTCTGTGGGACATATTAAGTTTAAAGAGGGGGACACTCTTTTTGAAGTATATCCTCTTTCAAAAACAGAAAACGAGTATGTGGCGATAACAATCACTGAAGAATTTACAGATTATGAAGTGGTTGCTTTAACATACGGTACCACAAGACCAATATATGTAGTAGACGGAGTGGAAAAAGAACTTGTAGCTTACCATGATGGAGATACTTTTACCGCTGAATTAATTAGTACAAATAGATAATGAAGTTTTATTCAAATATAAAAGGAAAATGAAATGGATAATCAGATTACTTTAATCGGAGCCGTAAAACTTTTAAAAAGTAAAGATTATTTTATCTTAACATACTTAACTAAAAATCAAGTCATGAAGAAGTATGAAATGAAAGAGACTGTTTGTTTCCACACCAAGGAAACTAGAAGTAGCAGAGATGCCATAAGAACAGGAAATATAGTTCTTATAACCGGCCAGATTATGAGCAACAAAGAAGATGAGGATTTATTAATTATAAATCCGATATCGTATCACATATTAGAGCCCAATGGAAATAAAAAAGAAACCGCTTATTTAATTAGGTTCGGAATTGATTACAACCGAATTCATGTTGTAAATCCAACCGAGAATTCGCATTTTATTACGCATCCCATTCCTATAAAAGATAATGTGGACTGGAATGGGGCTTTAAGTACTAAAAGTCTTATACGACTTTCTATTCCAGTTTTTTCGCAGCAAAAATTATACAGTTAAAGGAGTTCCTTATGAAGAAAAGAATTATTAGTTTGGTGCTTTTGAGTGCTATTTTGGTAAGCTCTATTGTTTCTATGACAGCTTGTGGCTCGAAAGAAGAGGAGCCAACTGCTTATACAGAAACAATTACTACTGAAATTGACCCATCTGTACCTAATATAACTGAGATGACAAAAGCAGAAATCTTGTCTCTTTCTGCAGAAGAGGTTAAAAAATCAGTAGAGAATTATCTTCCAAACTACAGAACGATTTATAAAATCGATGAAAACAGAGAAATGACTGATAAAGATTGGAAGTCTCTAGCAACAATCATTTGTATTCAGCTCTATGGTTCAGCAACTATTGAAAATTCTGAATCAGAAGAGGGTGACACTGAGAGTCACGACATCTACATAGCACCAACATATGATGACATTTATCCAATGACCCTTAAAGAATTTGCGCTCTATATGAATAAAGCTGTTGATACTCAGTACGGTGAAGAATATAGAACGGAAAATGAAATAGATTATACAAAACTTACTGATGAGGAATTACAGTCCCAGAAAGATGCTTTGTTGGATACACTCCTCTAATTATGAAAAGCTTATCATTTTTTTATAAATGAACATTATTTATATATAAGCTAAACGCACAATCCAATTTGTTGGCGGTTTACAGTAAACATATTTCACGAAGGAGATTAAAAAATGGATGAAAATATGATTATAAATGAAGATAAGCAAGCAAGGACCACTCTTACAGAAAAAGTTTTTGAGGGCAGTACACCAGAACAGGTTATGAATAGTGTTTCTAAGTATTTAAAGAAAAATGGAGTGGCTCATTTTCTTGTTATAGAGAGTTCTGACAATAAGAAGATTCCCTTTAATTACAAGTGTGCGCTCCCTATGGAGTTTGGTAATAGGAACACTCTTAATAATTCATTTTTCTTTGAGTATTTACAGCATAAACTCCTCACTGAGGAGATGTATAAACGCGCTCAGGAAAATGGCCTTGAAAAGATTGATGTTGAATCATATATTACTGGAGTTACTTCAGCAGGTCAGGTTAATTATGATGCCAGCAAGATGCTTGCAGGACTTAATGATGAGAATATATATAGTATATTAGCCAGTATTTTATCTTCAACAGTTCAAAATCGTATAGCTTAGTGGCACAAGAGTAGAATGCAAGAGAAACTCATATTAATCTTTGGCTAGAATTATCTGAAAATGTGTTTTTTTTGTTAACACTCTATACGAATTATTCTTTTTAAATCGAAAATACCTTATAATACAATGAGGCATTTGATAGTGCATTATCAGATGCTTCTTTGTTTTTATGAAGCAGGAAAGAAAGTTAGAAAGGGATAAAATGGAACGACATCCTATGATCCAAGTTTTATCTGCTGATGGAAATAAAGAGATTGGATTACAATCAATATTATTAAATAACCGCAATATTTTTTTATTCGGGGAGATAAATGACGAAGCGTTGTATTCTTTTACTTTACAGTTGTTTTCTTTAGTTGATTCAGATGATAAAATAAACATTTTTATTAATTCTCCTGGGGGAGATGTTTTATCCGGTTTAGCAATTTATGACTTAATCAGACAATATAGAAATCAGATTGATTTATATTGTATAGGAATTGCCGCCTCAATGGGAGCAATTATTTTATCTGCGGGTTCAGAAGGCAGACGATTTATTTTGCCCCATTCGAAAGTAATGATTCATGAGCCGCTTTTGGCGGGGAATCTAGCCCCAAAATCAGCCTCATCAATCCAAGCTACCGCCGAATCAATATTAGAAACTAAAGATTTGCTTGTACAAATATTATCTGAGAATACAAAAAACACCAAGGAATTTGTGGAGCAAGCGATAAGTCATGATAATTTCCTGACTGCTGAAGAAGCAATAGATTTTAAGATTGTAGATAAAATCGTCGAGGAGATAAGAGTCTATGAATAAAACTGTGTATCCTAATGGAGAACATTTTTCAAGAGACGACAAACATACAGGCGTTAATAACAACATATGCGTCTGCGGAACCTCTGGTACAGGGAAAACTAGAAGCTGCATTATACCTAATATGCTTGAACTATCAGGCAATTATATAGTTACGGATCCTAAGGGCTTTTTGTATAAAAAATATAAAAAATATTATGAAGATAATGGGTATGACGTTAAGAGAATATCTTTTATACATCCTTCCGAATCTGTTTGTTATAATCCGCTGGCATTTGTACATTCAACTCACGACATACAGAAACTAGCATATTCTTTTGTTAAGGCAGATAAATCTTCTAATACGCATAACGACCCTTATTGGGACGAACAAGCACTTTTCTTGATTAATTCTGTCTTTGCATATTTAATAGATTGTGAAAAAGTTGATGAAATAGAAGAACTTCCTGCTAATCTTAATAGTGCTATTAATTATATTAGAAAAGCAAATGAAAGATCATTAGTGGCTGCCAGAAGGGATGCTATTTCCTTTGTCAAACAACAGCCAAGTAATATGTACGTTTATGAAGTTGCGTTAGATAATTTCGTTATTCAATATGGAGAAAGCTTTGCTTCAAAACAATATAAAAATATTTTATCAGCTCCTGAGAAAACATACAGCACAATTGTTACTGCAGCACTCTCAAAGTTTTCTTCACTAGAGACAGATGAACTAGCAGCAATGCTAGAAAAGAATGATATTAATATAAAAGATTTTGTGAATAGTAAATCCATATATTTTGTAGAAGTTTCAGATACAGATTCCTCAATGAATTTACTTATTAATATATTCTTCACTCAGATGTTAAATGCATTGTGTGAATATGCTGATACGAAATGCAAAAATGGACGACTCCCAAGAGATGTAATATTTATTATGGACGATTTCCCATCATATTATATTACTGATTTTGATAAGATAATAAATAATATTAGAAGCAGAGGAATCTCAACAATAATCACTACTCAGACGCTGAAGCAGTTAAGCAATGTTTATCCTAATGGAGATGCCATTGTATCCAACTGTGATACGCTTTTATTTATGGGGACAAATGATTATGAGACTGCAGTTCTTATATCTCAAAGAACAAATAAACCAAAATATGAAATATTGAATATGCCAATTAATACTAGCTATATAATACGGCGAGGCGCTCAGCCTCAATTCGTTCAGAATGCAGATACAGAAGAATTAATTGAGTCATATTACATTTAAATATTTAAAACTATAGCCTATGGAGTAAAGCCATTGGCTATTTTTATTACTATGAAATGTGTTTGAAAATGAAAGTTACAAGTGAATATTCTTGCCTTAAAAAAAGAAAAAAAACCATTATTTAATGGTAATGAAAGTATTATAAAAAAGGAATAGGGTGAGTAAAAAATGACACAGCAAGTAAGAAAACATGAATTGAAAAATGTGCTTTATGACATAGTAAATAAAGAGGATAATTCGAGATTTCTACAGAAAATTCCGCACATGAATATTTCAAATTTAGCTATTATTTTTTATTTTGATGACACAAAAGATTTAATAACTTTTCCAATTCTCAATCTATTAAAACTTAATACAAGAGAATTATTTAAAGTAGCTAAGACGAATATGCATAATAAATATCCTAGCAAAATTATTAAAACAAGAAACAAAAAAGGAGAAATGCTATTCTATCGGATTACGAATGATTCAAAAAGTGGAATTAGCGCGATTCTTACAGAAAAAGCAAAGAGAGAACTAAAGCTTAAATCAAATGAAATGTATATCTTCTTTATATCAAATAGAGAAGTTATAGCATTAGATCCAAAGCAATTTAATATTTCAGAAGCTATGTATTTGTTAAAGGCAAATGAATTTATCTTTGGGCATATGGAAGGCTATTTTGTTACATCTAGTTTATATAGGTATATACCTGGAAAAAATATATTAGAGGAATTAGATGTAGATTCGATATTAATTAATAAACAAGAGGAAGAAAATGAATCATCTATAGAAGAGGAACTTTGTTTATAAAGGATACCAAGTAAGAAATGTACAAGAAATTCTCATTAATATATGAGGATTTCTTTTTTTCTTGCAAAAATAAAAAAGATTCCACTATTTATTTAACAACAATTATAGGAGTGAGAATTTATATATGGAACAAGATAGAAGACTTGCAACGCAAGAAAAACCCCTGTTAAATATGCTTGCCGAAGCTGGACAGCCTTATATTTCAGAGGCAAACCGTACAGAAGAAGATGATAAGGCTCTTATCTGGAATTGTACTGTCAAAACAGATAGAACGCATATCTCTCAGCAGCGATTTGATTATATTTATAAAGATGTAATGACATATCTAAGCGAACAAGAGAAATATATGTTCAAAGATTTTCAGACTAATGCAAGACCTAAAGAAGAATTTTTCAAAGTAGTAGCAGATTATCTTATTAGATATTTTCCATCTGAAATGAAAAATGAAAATGATTTTAATGCAATGATGAAGCGTCTTGATTTGGCTGTATATGGCTTTGATGTATTACAGCCTCTTATTGATAATCCTGACACTTCAGATATAAAAATCTGTGGGCCTTTTGATATTAGAGTAAGAGTAAAAGGTAAGGCTTATAAATCAAATACCACATTCTTTTCCAATAGCGATTTAAGACGATTTATTGATGGAATTGGATATAGAAATTATGTAGAAATTGCGTCGGAGCCTGTAACAACATTTACTGATGACCATGATAAGAATTATATTCTTCGTTTTGTTGTGTCAAACCCTATTGTAAATGCACCAGACTATCCGTATATGCATATAAGAAAGGTTCCGAAGGATAAGCCAAATTTCGATGAATTAATTCGACGCGGACTTTTAACAGAAGATATTAAAACGTACCTGATTGATAGAGCAAAGAATTCAAGAGCAATAGTTATCGCGGGCCCTCCGGGTTCTGGTAAATCAACTATTTTAAATGCTCTTATTGAATATATACCTAAAACACTTGAAACTCTTATTATTCAGGAGAACGATGAGTTGACAACTAAACAATCCGGATTCATGTTCAAGCATGTTACTCATGGTCTGGAAAAAGATGCTCAAGGCAAGCGCATCCCTCCAGTCACGCTAGAAGAACTTGGTCGATACGCTCTTGTAGAAGGCTGTAATGTATTCATCATTGGTGAGGTTAAAGGTGGTGAAATGAGAGCTGCCATGACGCTGTTAAATGCTGGTGGTAGATTTATGACTACAGTTCACTCTATTTCAGCTATGGATACATTAGATAAACTTGCTGACCTTGTAAAATATGGATCTACTTATTCTCTCAATGAAGCAAGAAGAATGCTTAAATCTATTGATACAGTAGTTTACGCAGAAGGGTATAAGGTAAGAGAAATTGTTGAAATCAAAGGATACGATGATGATACTAAACAATATAATTTTGACTATATATATAAATATCCTGGCAAATAATTTTTTTTTACTCAAAAAAATTTTTTAACCCATTATTTTACTGTAACTAAAAATGTAATCAATTTTGTAAGGAGAATAATTCGATGAATGTTGAACGTAAATTAAGAAACAAGCCTGATTCAACATCTAAATTTAAAGAAGTTGCAAAACAGGTTTATGTAAAAAAAGATGGAAAAGCCAATAAAATATCAATTGGTCTTTCGATTGGAATCATTATCTTGCTAATCATTCTTTCATTCTTTGCTATGCAGAGATTATCACCATCAGCTATTGAATCAGATGTGGTAAATGGTGTTTCTTCAGAAGAAGGACAAAAAGCAGTACGTCAGGCCTTCTTAGATGGTATTAATGATTATCTAAACGGCGATATTACAGAAGATGAAATGATGAAAACGATTGCTGATTTAATTAATGATTATCTTAATTCAACAAATGGTTTTACAGCTCAGCAGACCGAAGCACTTTCAACTATCATTGGAGAATATCTTAACTCTACAACAATCTACACAGATATTGATAAAAATGCGCAAGCCATTGATGATATTTACCAATTGATAGAAAAGAAATATCAAGATAACCGTAATTATATTTCAACAGTAGAAAGTCAGCTTTCGTCTTTAATTGAATCAAATACTATAACAGATAATGAAAGATATGCTGAACTTGTGGAAATGGATAATAGATTAAAGTCATGGCTTGATGACACTACAGCTGATCTTACATCAAAGATTAAAGACACAGAGTCTGAACTTACTTCGCTTATCAATGATTTTAAAGATCTTTTTGAAAATTCAATAGGCGGAACGGATTGGAGTGAGTCGGCAACATATTCAAAGGGCGACTTTGTATTTAATGAAGATTATATGTATGTATCTTTAGTAGATAATAATACTTCTGCTTTATCGGATACATCAGCTTGGAAGCAGACTGATATTAAGACAATTATCAACGAGCTAACAAAGGATACTGCAGAGCAGCTTGATGAATTAAGAGTCGATCTTGCAGCATTAGAAGTTAAACAATCATCTGACCTCGAAGAAGTTAAGACAAACTTAACAAACATTATCAATAATAATGCAGAACTAGCTAAGGAAGAGAACAAAGAATTAAAAGAGGCCCTCCTTAAGAAGGTTAACGATTTTGAGGATGCAACAGAAGAAGGATTATCTAATCTTTCGGATGATATTGCCAAGGCTATGGAAGACGCTGGTATCGCTGATGCTGCTCTTGCTGAGCAGATTCAGGCTCTTAAAGATGCTACAGCAGGTGATATCAAGGATCTTAAAAACAGTACAGACATGGCTCTTGCAGCGTTAGAGGACGCAGCTACTTGGTCAGAACGTGTAACTTACGATAATAAGGCATATGTGACTCACTACAATGGTTCAGTACAGAGACTTTATCATTCACTTCAGAATAATAACGTTGGTCACGAACCAGGTACTTCAGATGGTGCTTCATGGTGGGAAGAGGTTGATACTATTACGCTTATCAACGAGCTTCAGTCGCAGGTTACGGATAATAAGAATCACCTTATGGACGGTACTGGAACTAACCAAGAATTCCAGTACGGAACAGACAAAACCAATGCAAACAGACACGGTTATTATGTAGGAAATACCTGGAAACCATTCTAATTATTTTAAAATTTAAGTAACTTGTAAACCTAATAGGGGAGAGTAATCTCCCCTTATATAAAGGAAAATAGTAATGAAAGAAAGCACAAACAAATTTTTAAATAAAAAGTGTTTACTCAAAAGAGTAGCAGCATTATCACTTGCCGCAGCTACGATCTTTACTGCAGTACCTTCCACTACACTTACAGCAAATGCTGAAGAAGTTCAGGTATTTATTCCATTCAGAAGTGACTACATTGGGTATTTAGCTGAACATTCAACAGAAAATGCTCAAGAGAATATTTATATTTTCTGCAAAATGCTTGGTGAACAATTGAACGGTACAGATAACAGCTCAGCTGGAAACTGGTTTTCCACATATCATTCTGAAGTAGTACTTCCAGGTGGAACATACCTTTCTGACAGTGCAGCAGCTAACCACCCACTTTACAAGAGTGGTGTAGCTGATTCAGTATATGATCAGATGATAGCAAACCTTATTGAGGCAAACGGTGCTACATTCCTTAACAGCTGGATTAACGGTTATTCAGCAAAAGGTGTAACTTATTTAACACTTACTGATGGAAGAAATTCATTTATAAAATCTTTTGACAGCGAGCACGCTTCTTTTAGTCAGACCTCAAAAGCTATTATTGCTTATACACAAACTCCAGAAGGCCGTAATTGGCTTAATCAGTATTCATATGTAAATACAGGAAATAATGAAGCAACTGTAGGAGTAACACTTCTCAAGCTCTTATGCGATAACTGGGAAAGCTTAGATGCAAACCAGACTGCTTGGTGTAAAGCGTATCTTCCATTCTTATTGAGCAATTATAGTGCCTATGGAAATTCAGCTATCGCTGCAAAGGGCAAAAATGCAGAACTTTATGACTTTATGGCAAGAAGTGTGAACGGCGCACAAAGCGGACTTAGTTCAAAAGTCTTATCGGGAGCAACATTACAGCAAGAATTTTTCAATTATGTTGTCGCTTCCGGACAAGGTTTTGGAAAATTTTGTCAAAACGTGATCGGTGGCGGAACTTATACAGCATCAACCCCAAATAGAACAATATCTGGAGTGAGCGTAGCCGAAGTGCAGACAGCAAAAGCAATGTTTACTGATTCAAATGCTAATGCAAATTACACCCAAACTTCATTAGGTGATGGAGATTACGACTGGTTTGGACACGGTATGTATTTGAATAGCGAAAACGGATCAAATAGTCAATTTGCAACTATCCGCACTCTCGTAAATAATAATACAACAACCAAGTTACTTTACGATGACTGGGTAAAACGCTTTAGAGGTACAAATACTCCAGCTTACAACTGGCCATCAGTCACAAATTACAATATTACATCAGGTAATACCAATTCAAATGGTTATGGTGGAAACTTTTATCTGACAGGATCGGGTTCAAATAGACGAGGAGCTGCAGATAGCGGAACATATGATGGTTCAGCTATTTCTTCATCATTTAAGACTTATCCGATTACAAGCGTAACAAGCAGTCACCAAACTGGTGGTGTATGGGGAATAGCAATCTATCAGATTGTTAATACGAACCGAAATATGTATTTCAACCTTAACGCTTTTAGCAACATTGTTGTTGAATATGCTACTCCTATATCATACGGAGCTTCATCTGTAACGGTACGTTTTGGAAGCTCATATGGTAATATAGGTGAATATAGCAATGTTTTAGTAGAGGTTGTTTCACCTGGTACAGGTACTACAGTTGCATCTGGATCTTGTTCGCCATATGGATATGTTACTGTTCCAATCCCAGACTCAGCTTGGAAAACAAATACTACATTAAAATTAAGATTCACTTACAATCCATATACTGCAGTATATTATGCATTCAATAAATCAAACGCATACGACGCATATTCACATGCTTATCAGTGGACAATTAGTTCAATTACAGAAAACTATAAAACCGGCGCATCAGGACTTGAAGGATATACATGGAATGATTGGCAGAAAGAATATTCAAGTGACTATAAGACATGTAGATTGTATAGAACAGTTGTAGGGCACAGCGATATTATTGAAGCTGAAGATATTGTAGCAGAGATCAAAGACAACGGAACTTACTATTCATATACTTATTCACCAAAAACTATCAAAAACTACTCAGCTTGGACTCAAACATTTAGTAAGGACCTTGGAAGTGGTACAGCTTCAATTAGCTTAAATAGTAACAACCTTGAAGGAACAATTACATCAGCTACTGTTACTACTACAGTTCCAGAAGGCTCATATGGTAATGGTGTCACACTTCCTAACGTAACACACTCTCATCCAGGTCCAGCAATGACAGAAGTAACTGCTTTCACTTCTGGAACTGCAAAAGTAAAAACTGGTGTAATTAAGCAGAATGTAAAGTCTATTACAGTTACATCAAATGGTTATTCATTAACAGCTATTTTATATGACAAAAATGGAAAACCACTCGTTACTGCATCAGGTACTAATTCAGTTACACTAGATGCATCAAAAGCTACAGCTATCCAGTTAGAGGGATGTTATATGATGATATCTCACAAGAACTCTTCATACAATAAAGCTACTAAATATTATAATAGTTGGTATATGTATCCAGGATGTTCGACATCAACATATTCTAAAATTACGGGTATAACTGTTAGATACTAATAAAAAAGAGCTAGGCAAAAACGCTTAGCTCTTTTATTTATAAGAAAAAGACAATAAAAAACTCCCTGACTATCTAATCAGGGAGTATTTGTGCTTTTACCAAAGATTATCCATTTTGCCGTGTTCATCCGCTGTTACACTATCGCTGTAATATCCTGCTGATTCAGCTTCTGCTACGCTGTTGATGGCTGGTGCATCATTAGTAGGGGTTGAATAACTAGGTGTATCATTAGATACAGAGTTTGTATCATTAGATACAGAGTTATTTGTGTTTGTTGAACTTGAGTTGTTTGATGCAGATGGTGAATAGCTAGATGAGCTTGAACCAGAGCTTACATATGAAGCATTGGATACAGAAACTCTCTTTGTAGGACCTGCAATAACCTTTGTCTCATCTGTAGCACTAACTACTGTGATACCTGCTGCTGTTGCATCTGCGATAGTAGAAACTCGTCCCTCAGCTTCTCCGCACATAATATAGTGCTGAACAAGATTTAAGATTGCTCCATCATCGCTGCCTAGTGATTCATATATAGCCTGTAAATCAGTATTTGCTGATAAATAAGCATCTACGTTAAACTCTGCTGAAGCATCTCTACCTTCATACATACCACATCTAAGATAGTGACCAAATAAGGCATCCTCGCTATTTCCAAAAACAGCAACTACATCTGGATATGTTTCTGCATAATACTTAGCATCAAAAACCTGACGAATTGTTGCCTGTGCTGCTGGACGACTAAAGATTGTTGATGTTGTAGCAACCTTAGCTCCTGCAGCATTAGCTGTAATTGTATTCGCCCCACCCATTACAGAAGCTACGAATGCAAATATTATTAGTGTCTCAACGATTCTGTTTTTCATATAATATCCTCCATTTTTGTGTATCTTGTTACACAATAGTATATTTGTGACTGTTTTTCAAGTATTAATAACAGTTTGTTGATAAAAACTCATTGTTTCTTAATAAATATACTCAAATATAATCTCAAAAATATTTTTAAAAACCATTATTTAAATATATAACCTACGATGACGGGGGAATGGTCCGTTTTTATTTTGCTCCTAAAACCCCGTCCCCATGGACCATTTCATGGTATAATGTTCAAATCTAATGTTAGAAAAATATATGCATGGAGAATTATTATGGGAAATATTTTTAAAAGAAAATCAAAATTAAATGAAAGACAGCTCGAGATACTTCGGTCTAAAGATTTACCAACAGAATGGAAGCAGCTTACCACCATCCAACGTCAGTCTATTGTAGCTATAGAGGAAATGCTTGAATACGTGGAGAAAAAATACAAGAAACCATTTTGTTATGCGGGATATAGGCGTAGAAATCCTCTTTTTATGGACGAAGAATCATTACTTTGTTATGCGCAGGGAGACGATCCCGATATAGATTGTTTTACAGTAAAGCGCGAAAAGATTGGTTTTAGAGACGGTTATGCCTGGGTTACGCAAACTCGTGTTGTACAAAAAGAAATGGAAGACAAGTTGTCAGGAATCTTTGAAGGCCAAAAGTACAAGATGTTTGTTAAATTGACTGGAGTTTCTGATGAGGGAGTGGTTCTGTGCTTTAACATTTACATCTATATAGATAATAAAGATACCTCTGTTACTGATTCTATAATGGATAGAATTGTTGAGACACTAAGTGATGAAACTCGAGAATGGGATTTGACTATGTATTGTTTTAAGAAGCCTGTAGTGGACAGTATTCCAGCTAAGGAACATAATCGAAGTTTTGAATCTGATGATGTTTATTGTATGTACGATAGTGACAGAATTGATAGAAGAGAAGGCAAGGGCTGGGAAAGAAATGACAGATGAAAAATTAGCATTACTTGAGCATATAACATATATAGACGAAAATGTGCTAAAAGCTGCTGGAATAAATGATAGCTTATTAGAACTGGAGGAAGGAAAGAGTGTTGCTAAGATTTTGAAACATTTTGATGACAAAGCTCTTAACAACCTTCGCAACTATATCAATCTTGAAAATGAAGAAAAGCAAAACATTATTGATGGTGCGTTCATTAGTGGTAAAGATTGGGCTAATATTATAGAAACAATCAGTAATGATGATGAACTAAAGAAGCTTGTTGTAATTGATTATGAGCAAATAACTACGAAGAACGAAGAGCAATATAATCTTCAAATTTGTTATCAAGACCCAGTTTCTAAGCAGGGAATAATTACCTACAAAGGGACTACGGGATATGACGAGTGGGACGACAACGTTAAAGCAATTTATCTAAAAGATACTCCTTGCCAGGATAATGCCTTAAAGTTTTTTCAGAGGAATGAGAAGTCATTTGATGACATAGCGGTGGTAGGACATTCCAAGGGTGCAAATAAAGCCATGTACACAACTATAGTCTCAGACTCAGACAAAATATCCAAGTGTGTAGCAATGGATGGTCAAGGATTTTCTAATGAATTCCTAGAAGGTTATAAATCACAAATAGATAAACATGGTAGCAAGATTACAAACTATTCGGTAGATAGAGATTACGTGCATGTGTTAATGAAGCAAATTCCGAATGCTGAGCAAAAGTATTGTGAAGCCTTTGGAATACAAAGTGGAGCACAGTTTCATAGTCCATTTGCAATGTTTAAATCTAGTGATGGGAAAATGGATGTAACTGGTCCTGACAACAGCCCAGTATTCGTAAATACGAATGAGAATAGAAACATTGCTTTATTACGTAAATTTACGACACATTTGATGGATGAAAGAAAAACTAAAGATGTACAAAAAATTGCTAACTATTTGGGACCTATTGCAGGAGAATTAATAGGGAATGAAAGCAAATTAGACGCGAAGCATAAGGCTAAAGCTGGTAATCTTATAAAGATAATGATACTCATAGAGTTTATACAGTTTAGTTTGTCAGAGAATGTGACACTGAAAGATTGGCGAGGATTGTTTCGAACTTTTGGCTTAAAAGATACAGGGGAAGACAATACTGAAAGTATAGACAATCAACAGACAGTCTACAATGTAAAAACGGATGAAAATGTTATTGAATATCCAACACTAGAATCGCAAGATTCATTAAAATCAAAA
>JAEEGL014442991.1_pt1 | contig 26099 bp, 7 predicted proteins | sample 9134231 | NCBI WGS metagenome assembly JAEEGL01 (sample SAMN16246548, study PRJNA631951) | gut metagenome | biome: gut microbiome; feature: rumen; material: fiber-attached | host: Bos | place: Iran: Karaj | collected 2018-10
ATATACGAACAGCGGGTCCGCGTTCTCACCGTTGACGTCTATCTTGGTGAACTGCGGGAACTCGGTACCGAAGTTGATAGCGCAGAAATCGCTGATCTCCTTGTCGGTCCCGGGAGCCTGGTTGGCGAACTGGTTGCAGGGGAAGTCCAGGATCTCGAATCCCTTATCCCTGAACTCCGCGTACATCGCCTCCAGCGGATCGTAGTGCGGTGTGAATCCGCATCCGGTAGCGGTATTTACGATAAGGAGCACCTTGCCCTTATAATCTGCCAGGCTTACGTCTTTTCCGTCCATGTCCTTTACTGTGAAATCATAAACTGTCTTCATCTTGCGTTTCTCCTTTTCTTAATGCTGTCATCTGTTGCGGTCGTTGTTTATATGTTATTCATTTGCATCTGCGTTCGTCCAGCAGTTCGTAGAGCAGTTCGTGGAGCATCTTTGCCTTTTCCGGCGGCAGATCCACGCATCCTGCCACGTTCAGCGGAATGTCCTTTGCCTTATCCTGAAGTGCCCTGCCCTTTTCGGTAAGCGATACGAGGACCACACGGTCGTCCGCTTCGCTGCGGTGCTTTTCTATGTAACCTTCCTGCTGCATCTTCTTAAGCAGCGGAGACATTGTGCCGTTGTCCAGCATCAGCCTGTCGCAGAGCTCGCCGACGGTTATCCCGTCCTGCTCCCACAGCACCAGGAACGTTATGTACTGCGTATACGTAAGCCCCAGCGGCTTAAGCAGCGGTGTATAGAGGTTTACTACGCATCTTGCTGCGGCATAAAGCGGAAAGCATAGCTGATGCTTCAGTTTCATTGCCTCGCGATGATCAAATTCCATACGGTTTCCCTCCTGTTATGTTTGATGCAATTGTATTTTATCAAATATGCTTTTCCGTGTCAAGTGCATTTGCTGTTTTTTTCCTTATACCATGCTCTGCGGTCCGGGGCAGAGATGCCGGTTCTGCTTTTCCGGTCCGGAATACTAATGTATAATATAGTTAAGGAGAGATAACATGTTCAGAGAAATGGTCAGAAAAAAACAGCAGCTTCCGGAGGAAGCGTGCCTGGAAATACTGAAAACAGAGCTAAGAGGCGTACTGTCGGTCCTAGGAGATGACGGTTACCCTTACGGCATTCCGCTGAACCACTACTATTGCGAACAGGACGGGAAGCTCTACTTCCACAGCGGCAAGGCCGGTCACAAGATCGATGCCCTGAAAAAATACAGCAAGGCGTCCTTCTGCGTTTATGACAAAGGTTTCCGCAAGGACGGCGAATGGGCGCTTAACATCAGGTCCGTGATAGTGTTCGGACACATAGAGTTCGTAGAGGACCGGGAGGAGATCTACAGGCTGACCGGAGAACTCAGCCGCAAGTTCACTGCCGATGAAGATTATATTAAAAAGGAGATCGAACGTTCCGGTCCGGGTACCCTGTTGTTCGCACTGGTGCCGGAACACATTACGGGCAAGATCGTTAACGAATCCTGAGTTTTCGGACTGCACGGCGATTTAGCTATGATATAATTAAATTAAGATACTGACAATACGTTATGGATCATGTCATCCCTGTCAGCAGATGGTCGGTGCGGGACCATATCCGCATGGAGAACAAAAGATGAAGCCTAAAGTATATTTTACCCGGGACTTGTCCCCGGAAAAAGTCACGGAATTATACAACGCGCTCGGCATAGAGCTTCCGGGCAAAGTAGCTGTTAAGCTCCACTCCGGAGAAAAAGGTAATCAGAACTTTCTGGGGCCGGATTTCTGGAGACCCATGATAGATAAGATCGGCGGCACGGTAGTCGAATGCAACACCGCCTACGGCGACGCGCACGGCGGAGTAAGAGACCATACGGACTCGCACCTTAAGCTGATCGAGGACCATGGCTGGAACAAATACTTTACCGTGGACCTTATGGACGCGGAAGGTCCGGACGTTGTCTGGGACATCCCGGACGGCAAGATCCTAAAGGAAAACAAACTGGGAAAGAACATCCTCAACTACGACTCCATGCTGGTGCTGGCGCACTTTAAGGGTCATCCCATGGGCGGCTACGGCGGAGCCCTTAAGCAGCTTTCGATAGGCTGCGCTTCCGCTGCAGGCAAGGCTCTGATCCATTCCGGCGGAGCGACCGAGAGTAACATGGATGCCTGGATCCTTCACGCTGCGCAGGACGATTTCTGCGAAGCAATGGCGGACGCCGCGGCATCCGTAGTAAGGCATTTCGAGGGCAGGATAGCTTTCATAAACGTAATGAAGAACCTGTCCGTGGACTGCGACTGCTGCGCCGTAGCGGAAGACCCCTGCATGAAGGACATAGGAATGCTGGCATCTCTGGACCCTGTTGCCATAGACCAGGCCTGCATAGATCTTGTCTACGCGGCTAAGGACGATCCGGGCCAGAAGCACTTCCTTAAGCGCGTGGAATCGCGCCACGGAGTCCATACCATAGAAGCCGCAGCGGATCTTGGATACGGAAGCCGCGAGTACGAGCTGATAGAACTCTGATAAACAAACATATATGATACAGGCGCTGCGTGCCTGTAACAACCGCAATTCAAAAGCGGCAGACGGTCGACCCGCCTGCCGCTTTATCATTTTGTCATGCAGTTATGCTGAACAGGTCTTTTAGGCCTCTTCTCTTCTGCGGCGTACGAATACGAGTGCGCAGAGTGCAATTATGCTTCCTGCAAGAGCTACGGACCAGAGCATCAGGCTGCTGTTGTCGCCTGTGTCAGGTATGTACGCGTTGACGACCTTAACGGTGATCTGGGTTCCTTCGATCTCAGCATCTCCGCCGTTGATCGCAACGGACTCGACCTTCAGGTATCCCTTGTTGTCGATGACCTTAACAGTTATCGTTCTCGGATCGGTATCGTAGCTGAAGTTCTTAAGACCTTCGTCAAGCTCCCTGACCTCGAACACGTAGGTTCCGGCTGCAAGGAAGGTCACGGTATCGAATGCAACGACATCGCTCTCTTCCGCTGCGGGCAGGAGTATGGTCTCTGCAGTAAGGGTATCTGTGAGCAGACATCCTTCCTTAGGATCTGCGGAGATCAGCTTGAACTCGAAGTGGAATGCAGCTTCTTCTTCGTTCGGCTTGCTGTCTTCGTCTTCGCTCGGAGCAAGAAGTTTCTGGACCTGAGCGAACCAGTCGACCGGTACAGGCTTATAGTCGTTGATGAACTCAGCGATCGTGGAGGAAGTATCCTCAGCCTTGTAGTCGATGTCGAATACGAGCTGACCATCGGTATCGATCACAGTTACGGTGATGGTCCAGATCTTAGCGCTGTAAGTCCAGCCGGTCTTTCCGGAATCAGTCTCAGTTATGCTGTAGACGTAGGTTCCGGCCTTCACGTACTTGAACTCGTCGAACGCAACGGTTCCGACCTTTTCGCCCGCGGGAACGGTGATCGTCTTGGTCCAGGTATCCTTGGCAACTACTGCAACGTCTTCGCCGTCGATGAAGCTGCCGTCCTCGACTACGCTTACTGCCTCGAGCTTGAACTCGAAGGTTGTCTCCTCAACAGGATCCTGACCGCTGAGAGTCTTCTTGACTTCCGGATGTCCGTAAGCCGGTGCCGGGATGTAGGTGTTGATGAACTCGGCTCCGAACTCGGCCTCTTCGACCGGAGTTACGAGCTTGCCGGTAACTTCGTCGAACTCAGCCTCAGAGTGCTCGATCAGTGCCAGACCCTTCTCCTTGATCAGAGCTGCGATAGGATCTTCAGTCTCATCGTCTTCTCCGGTCTCGCCGGTCTCACCAGTCTCGCCGGTCTCGCCGCCTTCACCTTCTCCGGTCTCGCCGGTCTCTCCGGCCTCGCCGCCTTCACCTTCTCCGGTCTCGCCGGTCTCTCCGGTCTCGCCGCCTTCATCGTCTCCGGCCTCGCCGGCATCTGCCTTGGCACCGATGATGACCTCATCAATGACCTCGCCGGTAACTTCTCCGGTCTCGACGGTGGTATCGCCGGTCTCGTCTGTCGGCTCACCAGTGGTCTCTCCGTTCTCGTCAGCGCCCTCGGCTGCCGGTCCGTAGTAAGACCAGCTTGCTACCTGGAGCTCGTTGTCGGTGTCGACAACAACTATCTGGAGTATCCACTCGCTGTCATCGTAGGTGACTCCGGGCAGGTCGCCCTCGCTCTCCACGATGCTGAATGTGTATGTTCCGGCCTTCTCGAAGAGGATGGTACCGAAGTACTCCTCGAAGACCTGATTGATCGCTCCGGCAGGAACAGTGATCTGAGTCTTGTCGCCGTCCAGAGTCTCGCCGTCAACGTCGTGCTCCTGGAAGGTGTAGCCGTCGGTCATCGGGTCGCCTGCGGCGTCTACCTGGCTGATCTCGGTGATCTCGAAGTAGAACGTCTTATCGACGACTGTCGGTTCGCCTTCAACTATCTTGACCACCTTCGGAGTGTACTCAGTCGGTTCGGGCTTGTACGGGTTGGTGAACTCAGCTCCGGTCTCTGTCTCGGCAACGTTCTCGACTACCTTTCCGGTGGTCTCGTCGAACGTAGCCTCGGAGGACTCGCAGACTACCAATTCAGCCTCGTCGCCTGTCGGCTCCTCGGTCGGTTCGGTGGTCGGATCGGTGGTCTCACCGCCCTCGCCTTCGACCGGTGCAGTCGTATTATCGTCGGATTCGGCTGCTGTTGCAGGTTTAGCGTAGCTGTAACTTGCAACTACCAGTTCGTTGTCGGTGTCGACAACTACTATTGTAAGTGTCCAGACTGTCTCGTCGTAGGTGATGCCTTCCTCGAGGTCGGCTTCATCTGCCGGCTTGACTTCGTGGGCCTCGAACACGTAGGTTCCGGCCTTCTCGAACTTGATCTGTCCGAAGAACTCGGATGCTGTGATCTGTCCTGCAGGTACAACCACCTGAGTGTTGTATCCGTCGAACGTTGCTTCGTAAGCGGTGCCTGCGTTGGCAATGTGCTCGGCGATGGTGTAACCGCCGGTCATGTCGTTGCCAGCAGCATCCTTCTGGCTGATCTCTTCGAGTACGAAGTCGAAGATCTTGTCTCTGACTATCGGTCCGTACGGGATGTCGATGATCTTGGTCACCATCGGCGTGTAGTACGTCGGTTCGGGCTTGTACGGGTTGGTGAACTCGGCGCCGGTCTCGGTCTCGGCGACGTTCTCGACTACCTTTCCGGTGGTCTCGTCGAACGTAGCCTCGGAGTGATCGTAGACTACCAGTTCGGCTTCGGGTGCGGGTTCATCTCCCGGCTCCTCGGTCGGATCGCCGGTCGTCGGATCGGTGGTCTCGCCGCCCTCGCCTTCGACCGGTGCGGTCGTATTATCATCGGATTCCGGAGCATCTGCAGGCTTAGCGTAACTGTAGCTTGCAACTACCAGTTCGTTATCGGTATCGACAACTACTATGGTAAGAGTCCAGACTGCCTCGTCGTAGGTGATGCCCTCTTCCTGTTCTTCCTCAACCGGCTTCACCTCGTGAGCCTCGAATACGTATGTTCCGGCCTTCTCGAAGGTGATCAGTCCGAAGAACTCGGAAGCAGTGATCTGTCCGGCAGGTACAACTACCTGAGTGTTGTATCCGTCGAAGGTCTGCTCGTAAGCGGTATCCGGGTTAGCTACGTGATCAGCGATCGTGTAACCGCCGGTCATGTCGTTGCCAGCAGCATCCTTCTGGCTGATCTCGGTGAGCACGAAGTCGAAGATCTTGTCTCTGACTATCGGGCCGTACGGGATGTCGATTACCTTGGTGACCTTCGGTCTGTAGGTCGTGGGTTCAGGCTTGTACGGGTTGGTGTACGTGGAAGTAGTATCATCCTCGTTCTCACCGTCGGTTATTACCGCGCTGGTGATGACAAGCTGGTTGTCGGTGTCGACTATCGTTATTGTCAGCGTCCAGACTGTCTCGTCGTAGGTGATACCTTCTTCCTGATCGGCTTCGTCAGCCGGCTTCACTTCGTGGGCCGTGAATACGTAGGTTCCGGCCTCGTTGAAGGTGATCTCACCGAAGGACTCGGTAGCGGTGACCTGTCCGGCAGGTACTACTACCTGGGCCTTGTCGCCGTCGAGGTTCTGCTCGTAAGCGGTACCCGGGTTGGAGGTATGCTGTGCGATCGTATAGGCGTCTACCGACGGATCGCCTTCGACATCCATGCTTACCAGAGTAAGCTCGAAGTCGAAGATCTTATCCCTTACTATCGGTCCGAACGGGATGTCGATGATCTTCTCGACGTCCGGTGTGTACTTGACCGGTTCAGGCCTGTACGGGTTGGTGAAGGTCGCCTCGTCGGTGCTGCTGTTGTTGCCGGAAACATAGTTTATGCTATCCTTGACAAGCTCGCCGTCGTTGTCGACGATCACTATCGTGAGCGTCCATTCAGCTGTATCGTAAGTGATACCCTCTTCCTGATCGGCTTCGTCGGTCGGCTTGACCTCTCTGGCCTCGAATACGTAGGTTCCGGCCTTCTCGAACATGATCTCGCCGAACTTCTCGGTTCCATTGACCTGACCAGCAAGCACTACTACCTGGGTCTCGTCTCCGTCAACGTCTGTCTTTGCGTAAGCCGGAAGATCGGTGTTAGTATCGTGCTTAGCGATCGTGTAACCGCCGGTCATGACGTTGCCTGCAGCATCCTTCTGGCTGACCTCGATCAGCTCGAAGTCGAAGATCTTGTCTGCGACTGTCGGTCCGTAAAGCACGGTGATGATCTTGTCGACTTCCGGTGTGTAGTAAGTCGGGATCGGCTTGTACGGGTTATCGAACAGAGCGTGGGTGTCGTCGGACTCATCGCCGCAGCTGTATTCGTGGCTGTCGACATCCAGGTAACCGTTATGGTCTGTTACAACAACAGTCAGTGTCCAGACGGAAGGATCATAGGTAACGCCTGTATACTTATCTGCATCGTCCTCAGGAATGTCCTCAGTCACCGTGAAGGTGTAGGTTCCGGCCTTGGTGAAGAAGATCGCTCCGTCAAAGACCTCAGATATGCTTGTCGCGCCGGGTACGAGCGTAAGCTCGGCATGAAGCGCTGTTACAGGATTGCCTTCCTTCTTAAGTGTTACGCCCGGATAATTGCTGTCCGCGACGAGCGTGAACGAATAGGTCTTGGGCTCGACTATCGGACCGTAATCCTGGGTCATTTCCTTATTGACTTCAGGCGTGTAGTTTGTCTCTGTCGGTGTGTAGTCGTTAGTGAATATAGCGTGTTCACTGTTCGTACCACCGTATGTCTTGTTTTCATAAAGGATCGAAGTAACCTTAAGTCCGTATCCGGGAACGTCCTGAACAACTACGGTGACCTCCCAGACGGAAGGATCGTAAGTGATGTTGTTCGTTCCGTTGTTCGGAGTCTCCGGCGGATCGTAGAACTTTTCTTCAGTGATCTTGAAGATGTAGGTTCCTGCCTTGGTGTAGGTTACATCGTCGAAGTGCGCTATCGCCTCTCCGCCGCCCTGCTCAACGGCAGTGCCGAGGATCTCGACGCTGGTCACATCAGGCATCGTGTATCCGTCGACACCCTGCTGGAGCGGCTCGAGCGTGAACCTGAAGATGGTGTGCTCCGCATCGTACAGCGGCTCACCGGTCAGGATCTTCTTGACTTCGAACGGCATCTCTGTCGGCTTCGGAACGTACTCGTTGATGAACTCGGCGACGGTTCCGGCTTCAGGCTCCTCGGAGAGGTCTGTTCCGTCATCGTCCTTGATCTTCGCGTAGGTTCCGGTAGCGGTCATGGTACCGTCAAGGTTATCGGTTACTTCAACGGTGTACTCCCAGACGGCCTGGCTGTAGACGATCCTGGGTTCGAAGTTATCGTCGCCCTCTTCGTAGATGGTCTCGGTAATGGTGTACTTGTAAGTACCGAGTTCCTTATAGGTGATCTCGTCAAAGTCGACGGTGCCCACTGTTCCGCCCTTGGGAACGGTGATGGTCTTAGTCCAGGTGTCGCCTGCAACTATCGGTGTTGTGGCAGTGGCCGGCTCGAATGCTCCGTTCGCGATTACCTCAGTAGCGGTGAGCGTGAACTCGAAGGTCATGGCCTTTACGGTCTGCTCGCCGGAGATGGTCTTCTTGACGCTCGGAGTATCAGTTGTCGGCTGCCTGTAGTAATCGTTGATGAAGGTTATAGCTTCAAGGTCTCCATCATCGACATCCAGTACATTGCTGAACGTACCGTCATCATTCTTATGCAGCTTTATGGTTACTGTAGCATTGTAGATCGTTTCGTCGAACGTCACACCGTTCTCAGGATTCTGAGAAGGAACAACTTCAGCGATAGTATAGGTGAAGCTGTTAGTGCCAAGCTCCGGATCGGCTGTGAAGTCCAGATCGTCCTGATCATAGGTGATCTTCGCCGGTTCGAAGGTGAACTCCTTCGGTACTCCGTTGGTTCCGGCGGTTACGGTTCCGGTCATCAATACATTGCCGTCGGCATCCTTGACCTTAACGGTGTAGGTCTCGCCTTCCTTGTAGTCGCGGCCGTTGAGAGTCTTGAATACTGTGGGTGCCCACTCGCCGGTAGCCTCGAAGGTGTTGGTTATGGTCTTGTTCTCCGGATCGTATACAGCCTCCGCACTAAGTACTCCGCCTCCTGCGTTGCTGACTGTTACAGTAACTTCTATTTCGTCATCGCTGTAACCGATGCCTGCAAGGCTGCCTTCGACTTCGGTGATGGTGTACTCGTGATCGCCGAGATCAGCAAGGTTGTAGTTGACGTATACCAGTCCGTCTTCTCCTACGGTGTACTTCGCATCATCGGAGACCTTGGTGGTGAATGTCACAACGCCGTTGGCATCGTTCGTGCCGGTAGCTACCAGAACCTCACCGTCCATCCAGTTGAATGTGAATTCTCCGGCCTTGAGCGGACGACCGGTCAGTTCTTTCTTGATCGTAGGTGTCCACTGACCTTCTGCAGTATAAGTATTAGTAAACTTCTCGTAAGTCTGAGCTTCGTCGCCCTCGCCCTCGGTTACAGGATCGCTGTAAACGATGCTGGTGACTACGAGTTTCTCTTCCGCATCGCTCCACTCAACCGTTGCGACCGCGGTCTTCGTCAGGTTGGTATCATACACCCATCCGTCCGGAAGCGGATCCGGAGCGATCTCGGTGATCTCGAACGTGTAGGTTCCGGGGCCGTTTACCTTGACAGCCGGGAACGCAGCGGTATCCTTGCGGACGCCGTTTACCGGATCGCTTTCGTGTACGACAAGCTCAAGCTGTTCGCCTATCGGATCTGCCTCGAGCAGAGTCTTGTTCGGCTCAAGCAGACCGCTGGTTTCCGGATCGATCTCGGTCAGACGGAGCTCATAGTAGAATGTGTACTCGTCCGTGGTGTAGGTGTTGACGAACTTCTCTACCTGGAGCGGGATCTCAGCGTAACGCGGGTTGGAGATGGTTACGGTGTCTGCTCCGTCAGTCATTCCGCTGGCCGGTACCTTCAGAACGAATACGCCGTTCTGACCCTCGACTTCTACGCATTCAGTATTCGAACCGGTAGTTACTACCTTTGCGCCGTCGATGGAGTAGCCGGGGATCGGGTGACCTTCTTCGTCAGCCTGCTCGACAAGCTTGTATTCCTTCCACCAGTTGAGTCCTTCGACGTTGATCTTGCCGTCTCCTCCTGTCTGGAGTTCGGTGATCGTTCCATTCGGATCGAGCGTGTAGACATTAGTCGCGGTATCATAGCTGAACGTCAGCAGACCGTCGCCGGTGTATCCGTAAGCAGGTGTGAACGGTTCATAATTCTCACCGGTCTCATCGTTTATGATCGTCGTGTCTTCGTACGGTCCGTAAAGCTTGAACTTAACGCCCTCGAGCTTGATGCGCTGATCGTCCTGAGCCACCTTGGTGATCTCAAGCTTACGTATCATGCGGAAGCCGATGTCCTTGGACTGATCGTTGACCGTCGAGTACATGATGTAGAACGGATAGGTCTCGTAATTGGCCGTCGCGTTCTTGCTTCCCGGAACGAGGAAGTTGCTGTCGAAGAATCCGGATATCGGATCGTTGCCGGATCCCGGATTGGTCGTATCATACAGTGCCGGATCTTCGGACTTGTAGTGATCCGGACCGACATCCGACAGCTGGAAGATCCTCATCAGGTCTCCGTTATCGGTGTCATCCGTCAGAGTTGCGCTGAGTACGTAGTTGTACGGATCGCTGCCCTTCAGGTAAGGCACGTAGAGCTTGCCGTTCATGTACGGATAAGCGCCTTCCTTCTCGACCGCAGGTCCGAGGTCGATGAAGCGGAAGTGTCTGATGGACTCGGCAAGTACAGTTTCATTGAAGTTCTCGGGGCTTACGTTGCTCGGATCTTCCTGTACGGTCTGGCCGATCTCACGCTTATCTGTGATGCTGAGCGAGATGCTGTTCTTCAGCTGCTGAACGATAGCATAATCAGAGTAGTCTCTGTGGTTATGGGTTCCCTGTCTGTTGTCCTGATCCTCGTCGATCCAGATGTCGCCCTGTACTTCTACAGGCTTATCCATGATCGAAACGGATACCAGGTTGGATCCCATTACAGTGTGGATTCCCGTCAGCGGTGCTGCGAAGTAGAACCTGTTGTTAGCGTTGGTGAACGCATAATTATCGAAGAAGTCTTCGTTATCCTCTATGTTCTGAACTTCCGTCTCGTACGCAAGTATCATGTTGGTATTCAGAACAAGGTGGACAGACGGAGCGAACTTCACGACGAACGCCTTGACAGCTGCCATCTTCACGGGGATCTGCTCATCTGCAACGCCATCCAGGTACTCTGTATCGATTACCCAGTTCGTGGTATCGGTCAGATAAGTACCGTTCGGCATTATCGAATTCTTTAATGTGTCATTGGTAATGGAGGCAGTACCAATGTAGTAATAAACTGTATAGTCGGTTTCCGGAACATCAACATTATCATTCAGAACGAACAGGAATCCGGGCTGCAGAATGTTGTTCCACTTTGTAGCTCTTCCGTCTCCGATCTGAGGAACGACGTCTCCGATCTCCAGGTTGTCGATGTACGGCTGCGTGGAGAATCCGTTCTGGATCGACAGCCTCCACTTGACCCAACCTACCTGGTCTCCGGGCGCAGCATGGTTGGTACGTGTTGCGTAGCCAAGACCGGTGGAGTGATATCCGACGGTATTCTCGTCTCTGTCGCCCATTACGGCCTTGACCAGCTTGATCGTGGTCAGGTCGTTGACCTGCTGGACGGCGGAATCGCCGATCCATACGTACTTGTTGGTCGCATAATCGCCGAGGGCATCCGTCATCGCTCCTTCACGTCTGGGAGCATCGCTGCCGTCTCTGTCATGGAGCTGACCGGCTTCAACATCAAGCAGATCGCCGTAGGCTTCGCTGACATCTGTGAAGGAATAGCCGTACGGGTTGGCCGGATGGTTTTCGGTAGCAGTCGTGTAGTGTCCCTTCTTGGCGGAGGACAGATACGCGTCATTGTACAGCGAACTTCCGACGAACAGCAGCGCAGTATACTTCACCCTGACGGTGAATGTGATCGTGATGCTGTCACCGGGCGTCAGGTCGTAAGTCAGGTAGAACATGATCGCCTGCTCGTTTTCGCTGACCGGCTCATCTTCGTTGTTCTCGTCGTTCTTGACATAAACGACACTGGGATCTCCTGCGACCGTGTTGACCGTCATTGCGCAGTTCTTGCTGTTCGACGCGCTGTCAGTGACATAGTTCGATGCGGTCGGGAGGATATCCATCACGATCGGGTTCACGAAGTTGGTCGCAGAAGAGGCCTCATTCTTGATCGTGATCGAATAGGTGTTCTCGCAGTATTCCTGATCGCCGAAGGAAACGGCGGTCGGAGTAACTGTCTTTTCAATGGATACCTTCGGGAGGACGTAGTCTTCCACAAGGACGTCCGCGGACGCCTTTGCGTTGACGGATACCGGCTCCTCCGGTCTGGAACCGTCATTGTTCCAGGTCGGATAGACCAGATCTGCCTCGGACTTGTTGGTGACCTTGATGATCTCATCAACAGGGTTGCCGAAGGTGCCGTCGGTCTGCTTGTCGACAGTTACATATACCTTGGTCTTTTCGACTCTGAACTGCTCGCCCAGCGAGTAGACGTCGTCGAACGTGGAGGTGGTAGTAACAGTCTTATCGGTAGCTTCTTCAACAGCAGTGCTGAAGTAGGAGATCTTGAATCCTACTGCATCATCGGGGATGTCATCATCGCCTATCGTGCGGACAGCTACTGTGGAAGCGTCGGTGCTTACATCAGGTAATAAGATGTCAGCGTCTTCAATGTCACTGCCGGATGCATCCTGGAATGTAACTGTCGCAGAAATGGTAGCGCTGTCGATTCCGAGAACGTTCTCGTCGATTTCATGGGAACCCTTACCTACAACGATCGATGTGAACTTGTATCCGTTCGGGATCGTCGTGGGCTCACCGCCGGGTGTCGTGGCTTCGGCAGTCACGAACTGCAGACCCTTCTCAGTCACTACGAAGGACTTGAGCATCTGGTTCTTACCGGTGATGGTAGGATCGATCTCGAATATCATCTTGCGTGCGCCGTCAAGCAGGCACTCTACCGAGCCGTCTCTGACATCGTTGTCGGTGTCGCCGGGCTGGCCGTCGAGAGCTGTCTTTGTCAGCGTAACGCTTGCATTACCGTAAATGTTCTTAAATTCATAGACCGGAGCGTTGCCCGTAGTCGGATTGTCGACGACTTCGGTCACAACGAACCACTGGACACGCGGATCGTCCTTACGGAGCGTGTCATATGTTTCTCCGCTCTTATCGCTGATCTCATCCTCGACGATAAGGTAGGTCTTGGACGGATCCCAGCGCTTGGAGATGGTGCTGCTGGTCCATGCCGCAACTGTTCCGTTCGGAAGCGTTGTGATCTCATCCTCGGTGGTTCCGCTGAGGAGCTCTCTGTCGGTCTTGTGGGCCTGCAGGAACGCTTCGACTTCAGCTCTTGTGGAGTCCTTGGTCAGTTCGCCGTCCTCGAGCCAGTAGATGACGTAGTGAGTCTTCGCCTTAACAGCGTCGCTCTCTGTGGTGCCGTGATAGCCGCCGACATCAGTCTTCTGGATGGTGGGCGAAATGTTCGGATAGTTGTAAGCCTTAAGAGCTACAGCGCCGGTGCTGACACCTATGGAGTACAGATCGTACTCCGTATTGTTCATGTTGTCAGGAACCTTGGTAAGCTCTGTAAGCGTGCCGTCGCTGCCGACCAGGAAGATTCCTTCAAGGCCGCTGAACGAGGTCGGGTTATACCAGCTCTCTGCTACTGCATAGGTGTGTCCGGGCTCGGTCAGGAACATTACCTTTCCGTCCGCAACAGTCTCGGTATCTACCTCGACCCACTCGCTGCTGGAAATGTTCCACTCGAAGATCATGAAATCTGCGGAGCCGTCAGCAGCCGGATACAGACCTGACGTTAAGGTGTGTACGTTGTCGAACTTCTCGATCGTTACCCAGTTACCGTGGCTGTTAGCGATCTCGATTCCTGTGCTCTTGTAGTTAGCGGTCTGAGACAGCGTCTCCGAAACGCAGAGGTTCGTGTTAGTGACGAAGCCGTAAGGAGCTTCTGTCTCGTAGATGCGGTATACAGTCGGGTCGGCGCTTACCAGCGGGATGTCCGCGATGTAGTATCCGGGGTTATTCGGATCTTCTACCGCAGCCACGCCGGGAATTACGACTTCCTGATTATCTGCGTTGACATATACGACCTTCTCGAACTTGGCGCCTGCCAGAGGAGCCTTTGTCGGATCGTCTATGTCGTACTTCTTGAATACTATGCGGCCGTAGAGCCAGTCGTTCTTGACCGTTATCGTAGCGTCGGATTCCGTCTCGATCTTGATCTCATAGAGTCCGTCGTTGTCGGTATCCGTAAGCGGGGTTCCATTGAGCAGGATGGAGTTGAGAACGATCTGTCCTTCGGGAGTCATGTCGACTTCCTCGAAGTAGTATGTTACTCCAAGCTCGAGTCTGATAGGATCTCCGGCGCCCCAGACACCGCTGGCCCTGCCTCTGATGAAATCAGAAGTCTTGCTCTGGGTGAGCGTAATGGCACCCTGCTGAGTCCTCTTCTGGGAATCTCTCCAGACGTTGAAGGTTACGGACCATTCTTTATCGAGATTGAGGGAGCTAAGCTGATAGTCGAGGATCTGCTTGGAGGCAGTGATCCTTACACGCTCGCGGTTCGGAACGTTGACCTGTACAGCAGCACCGTTCGTGCTCTCATAATAGGTCGTGACTTCCATCGGATCGTCGCCGGCGCCGTAATTCTTCACATAAGCCTTCTTGGGCGACGTGAAGTTGACGGTGATCGGTATTCCGCCTGTGACAACTGCAGTATAGATGATGTTGTTTCCGCTAGTATCCTTGATCTTGCTGTAGTTGCTTCCGGCGCTCGTCTCGTAGAACACGAAGACTCCGGGAGCCTTGCCGCTGAGGGTGATCAGACCGTTAGCGTTCGTGTTCCAGGTATTGGAGTTACCGTTCTTGAGCTGCGTCCATCCGGCACCGGTAAAGAGCGTCTGGATGGTCGTTTCATTAGTTGTAGTGTAAGCGTCTGCGGGGATAGCTACGTCTACTGTTCCCGTAAGCTCATCGAAGGGCTTATAGAATATGTAGAACGATGCGTTCTGGATCTTCTTCGTAGTATCGCCGATGACGTACTTGTAAAGCTTGACATCCGTTGTCTTCGGGTTCTTAAGGATCAGCCTGAGGCCTTCAGTCGTAAGCAGCGCCTCCGGGGATACCTTCTTTACTACTATCTCCTGATTATCGCCCGTGCCGATGGTCTCATATTCATAACCGATCAGCATTCCGGCCGTAACAAGAGCGGAGAGTCCCTCTTCTATAGACTCAAGATAAGTCTCCAGATACTCAGTGGTGTATCCGGGAACAGTCTCGGTAAGTTTATAGGTGCCGGAAACGATTCTGCTGAATGTGTACCAGCCGTCCTCGTCCGGTCCGGTGGGACTGAGAGTGCCGAGCTTGAAGGACATTCCGGAAACATTGATCACGTTGCCGTTCATATCCTGCTTTATAAGCTTAAGCTCAGCCTTCTTCGGGTTATAAAGGTTGATGTGTACAGTAGCCTTGTTTACTGTAAAGATACGTGCATGGTCGGCATCGGGATAGGCCATCTCGTAATCGGTGGACCATTCCTTTAGATCTTTCTCCCAGATCTTGTAGACACCTTCCTTAAGGCCGTCCGGGAAGCGGAACATACCGTCGGCTCCGATCGGGAATACGGATTCTGCCGCAGTTCCGAATTCGTTGCTGTTGTAGTTCCAGTAATCCCAGCCGCCCTCCGCGGTCTTCTTCTGCAGATAGCACTCTACGTTGTACATGCGCATGCGGCTGATCTGAGTGTCGCTGTACTCCTGCAGCTGGGCTTCGGTCTTGCCCTTGGTGTCGGAGTTGGGCTGATATCCGAACTTATGGACATCGACCATCGCATTCTCCATCGGGTAGTCGACTATACGCAGCGGGCTCTGTTCGTCTCCGAGGCCCTGAAGTACGTAATAAGCTGCACCGGTCGAAGCGCTGTGTACAAGGTAGGCAATACCCTCCTGATCCTCAGCAAGAGTATAGTAGAAGCCATCAGGATCCTCTTCGGTCGGCTTTGTATCCGGACTAAGCACGAAGTAGGCATCATTGAATACCCAGGATGCGCCGTCACCGGTAAGGTAGTTGACGAAGCACAGCCACATCGGATAACCTTCGTCCTCGTAGCTGAATCCGTCGGGCGCGTAGGTCTCGACCACGAAGATCTTGATCCTGTAACCCTGCATAGTAACGGTCCGTCCGTTTATTTCCTGAGTATGGGTAAACGGCTCTGCTTCGACAGGATAGGAAATGAGCTCTCCATCCTGGCTGTCCTCGAAGTCGACCAGGCTGTAAGACCCATCCTCGCCGAAATCAAGCCTGAACACACCGCTCTGCGCCTTGGCGGCACCGCCGTTGCCTTCCAGACCTACTGTCAGGTAGGATATTACCTGTCCGCCCTGAGCCTTGCCGGTCTCCGGATTAGGCAGACGAAGCTCGAACTCTACGCCGGGCAGCGGTTCATACTCGTGTGTAAAGACGCCGTTCTCCTTATCGAAGAAGTCCCTCCACTTGGCGAGACGGACGCTGGCGAGGTAAATTACTCCGCCCTGTCCGCTAGTCTCAACATAGTTGGGGATATTGTCTTGGTTGATCTGGTCGATCTCATAGTACTTCTCACGGATGTGCCCGGTAGGAATCGATCCTTCGTAGCTCGGAACAGTTACTGTATAATCGGTTCCTTCAACATGCCAATATGTGTACTTGTATGCCGGGATTATCTGAGTTCCGGTAGGTCCGGGGTTCTTTTCGACCAGCAGATATACGTAGTGATCGTTGATGTTCTGATCCGCGTCAGTCATGAACTGGCCTGCCAGACGTACATCATCCGGAGTGTACATCGTACCGCTGGAGTAGGAACCGAGGGATACCCACTGGTACGGCTCGCCATAAGTCCAGTCGGCGGGAAGCGGGTAAGAAACAGTATCAACTCCGTCCGGCATTACGATGCGCCAGAGCTCGAATACTGCGTTATCGATCTCGAAATCGCCGTCTCCATTCGGAGCCGGGGACGGTTTCCACGGATCATCGGGAGTATCCTGCGGAGTCCATGTTCCTGCAGGCTTATCTCCCCACTTGGTGATGTGGAACTGTACCCAGTGGTTGGAGTTGACCATGTCAGCCAGCTGGTACTCTGTCTTGAGTATGGGGCTGCCGTTCGGATCCGGGTTCGGAATGTATGCATTAGCCGTCTCGGTTCCGGAGATGATCAGAGAGTTGTACAGATTAATATCGCTGTTCGGGATCTCGGTAGTGTTTTCTCCCTGCGGAGGATAGATCCTGTATTCTCCGGGCACGCCGTCATGAGCGGGCATGTACGGATACATGTAATCATGCGGGGACGCAAGCTCGACGAGCGCATATTCCACACCGCGCTCAACATGATCGAACGCAGCAATACCGTCGCCGGTGGTGACTACGGGATTCGTCAGGCCTTCCTTGGTAACAAGTACCCACTTGTCTATTCCCTGAGAAGCGTCGACAACATGCTGGAACAGACCTACCGTTACGTCCGGGACAAGGGAGTACCAGCCTTCGAAACCGTACTCGTAAGCCTTGCGGTAGACCTTCTGGGTCCAGATCTTGATGCTTGTCTTATTCTCTACGCGCAGTTCTGCTCCGCTTCCGTCAGTGGTAGTTACCTGACCGTAAGTCAGAGTGAATGTCTGTCCGTCGAAGAATTTATAGTATGTGTTTGCGAAATTACCGGTCAGTTCCTCGGTGATCTGATATGTGATGTCTTCTCCATCAGCATCGCAGATAGGCAGCGTAAAGCTGACCGAACCGTCGGATCCGGTATAGGTCGTGGTATACGGTGCCTGAACGCCTCCGGATACCGTACCCGGAGTGATCGTGATCGGGAATGCGATCGACTTGGAGAGGTTTCCGTCCAGATACTTAACTATCTTTACCGTAGCCTGATTCGGAATGTTCTTCATCGTAGCTGAAACAACATTCTCCTGATTCAGGGATTTATTGGTGATAGTTACCGGATAGAAGGTGTAATTAGTATCGTCTCCTCCTGCGATCTGACCCTGCTCATAAGCGGAATCGAGATTGTGATACTCGGTATAATACTTGTCAGGCGACAGATATCCTGCCGGAGTGGTGGTCTCACGGAAGTAGACCGTAAAGGACGTCTCTCCGGAAGGAATCGGGAAATACTTGCCGGTCGCAACGCTGTTATTAGCATCGATAACATAGGGGTTATCGGCGTTAGGATAAGGCACGAACTTTCCTGCCGAATTCTTGGTGTATGCGGTGAACTTAGCGCCGCTGACCGTGGTCGTACTGCTTGTGCTGCTGACCTTCTTGATCTTTACGAGCGGATCGTACTGGTTATATACGGACGCCGAGTAGATCTTGTTGGTTATTTCAGCTGAAAGCGGCTGAGTAAGACCGGTCAGGTCTATCTCGCCTTTTACAGTGCCGCTTTGTGTGGTAGCATAGTGGAAATCATCAGGATCCACCAGAGTGTTCTGAGGATTCTGATCCTGATAACCTACGAGAGAGGTGTGCTCAGGAACAAGTACTTCTTCGAACGTGTATTTCTGACCGGGCTCGAGGAAGAACCTGAGTCCTCCGTCCGCCGCCGAAGATGTGATTTCTATGTTCTCTAAGCGAGCTCCCGTCTTGGCATCAAGAGCAACGTTGCCGTCTTTATCGTAGACGGTGATCTTCGCACCTTCGATGAAGCTGGTAGTATCGTTGAAATCACGCTTGTTGATCTGGACGCGAACTACCTGCTCGTAGTTCATCAGCTGGGTGGTGAAGTTCTCACCGTTGGAGTTGATAGGCAGCTCTATGTAATCCACGCCTGCGATCGTTCTCTTTGTAAGAGAGGACCAGTCAAGCTCAAATCCGGCGACATCCTCTTCCTTTACAAGGTAAGTGATCGGCTGCAGAGGATCAAGGAGCGCACCGGAAGCATTGGTTTCATAATACTTCAGGTCGGTCCATGTCGCGGGCACAGCAACTGAGCCGTCGGCAGACCATCCGGCTGTTTCCGTGCCGATCTCTGTAAGCGTGCTGCCTACGAGTTTGTACAGTGTGATATCGGCTGTCAGTGTCTTATCGATAGAACCGCTGACTCCGGAACCGATCGTTCCGTCGTCCGTCACCTTATAGAAGTTCTTGTTGACCTTTATGGTGAACGTCTTGCGGTTGTACATCGTCACCTCTTTGTCGGCGGCGTGGTTGGTCTCATCGACAAGCTGAACGACCTCGGAGTAGACCTTATCCCCAGCCTTTAAAGAGCTGCCGGGGGTAGGATCATAATACCCTGTCGGGATAGTCTCCTCGATACGGTAGCTGACAGTGTACTTGTTACCGTTTTCCTCTATGAAAGAGGGCAGCGGATACACGATCTGTCCAGCGTCAACGATTCCGCTGGCGTCGATGTCCGAGATATCCTCCCAGTCATGGTTGCCATACTTCCGCTGGATCTGGAAGGAACCAAATCCGTTAGGAGCAAGTTCATAATCTCCTGCCGAAGCCACATACTTGGTCAGCGTAAGAGTTGCGCTAAGCTTGGTGTTATATGCCGTGATAGGAACATTTGTGGCTGTATCGCTTATCGTGACAGACTGAGGCTCGAAATCGCTCGCATATCCTGTAGGAGCATGAGTCTCTTTCAGGTAGTAAGTTCCGTAAGGAATACGGTCCAGAGTGAGATGACCTTCAGTATCGGTAACGCCGAACGCAATCTCTGACCCTTCCGTGCAGGAGCTGTCCGGATAAAGGGTGAATTCAGCACCTGCCAGAGGATGGTTGTTGTCGTCGTAGTACTTACTGATGGTGATCTTACCAACAGTTTCTTCATTATTAAATGTGGGCAGCCAGTTCTCACCCTTGGTCGGGGTCTTGGAGATGGATGCCGGGTCCGTATCCTTCTGCTTCATGGCGTTGAGCTGAACGCCCTTGAGAGTCTCCTGAAGCGTATAGGTTATGCCGGGCACAAGGTAGTAATCGACATTGCTGTCCAGCTCGTAACTGTTGGAATCCGTGAAGACCTCGGTGTATCCGCCGGAACCGTTGCTCTGATAGACAGTAAAGTCATCATCAGCGGAAATGGTGAACTTGATAGCACCGTAGGTCGACTTGATCGAGGTTGCGGAAGTATCGTAATTATACGTATTGTTCTGGTAATCCGTGAACATCTTTGTGATCTTAAGATGAGCCGGAGGAGTAGCCAAAATCGTCGTATCACCATCGTCATTGGTGGTTATCGAGTCTATCTCGTTATATACCTGATCGGTGGTAAGAGTCGCGTAGTTGTCAACGTTAAAATTGTTGCCTGCAGTCGCAGGGAACTGCGGGATCCAATCAGGATCGATCACGTCGAACGTGGCAATTACGTGATACTTTGTATATAGCGGAGTTTCCGTTGTGGGGTACGGTGTGACCAGTTCGTTGGTAACGACCACCGAGTCATGGTTCATCTCCAGGATCGTGTTGGCGTTAGTTCCGTAGATTATGGTAGCATTGCCGGCGCCCACTCCCACAGGCGAACCGAGGACATCGTTATCTCCGTACTTCTGGATGGTAAGAGTCTTCAGCTGCAGAGCTGCATCGACATCCACACCGTTAACGGTAACTTTCGATATGAAAGTATCGGACAGGGTTATGGAGTTGACCTTGTCGCGTCCGGGACGGTTGTACTGATTCTCATTGACCTCTATGGAACCATTAGCAAGAAGACCTACTTTGACATCCCATTCGAACGTCGCGACCTTGGTAGCCTCATCGTAGGAAGCAGTCTTGAATTCCTTCTCAGCCTTCCAGGTGTCAGGCGATGTCGTGGTTATGGGATTCACGGTATCGGTCACAATCTGCTCATAGATGCCGACACGCTGATAATTGGAAGTATCCTGCTTGTCCAGAACCTCGAATGCGGTATAGAGTTCTACAAAGTCACTCGGGAAGTTGTAAGTCTTGCAGGAAGTGGCAGTACCGTTATTACCGATGTAAACGGTAATAGTGGAAGACTGGTTCAGAGCTTCCGCGGCAAGCCTGTTGGGCAGGTTCAGAGTATAATAATGGTCTTTTGTAAGATCATTATCGTCGGGCTCCGCAGTAAACTGTCCGAGACCTGAATCCTGCAGCAGCAATCCTGCCGGAAGATGTATCCTCAGGCGATTGGGCTTTGACGGTTCGACCTCCTCATCACTGCTGATGAAGCCATAATAATCAAAGAATGAAAGCGGCGGGTCTACGCCGGGCTCCGGATCGTTGGGGTCATCGCTGTCGCCCCAGTACTCGATCTCGTTGAAGTTATAAATGATATTAAACTTCAGATAGCCTCCGGCCATGGGGTTTGTATTGCCCGCAAAAGTCGGATCCAGCGAGATCGAGACGTCGATCTGCGGCGATTCGCCGTTCGACGACGCATCCTCGCCGTACAATCTATCCGCCTTATTCTCCATCAAATCATGGATCTGTTCAGGCGTATAGCTTGAATCCCGGTTTCCGCCGGATGGTTCACCCTTCACAGATTTCGGGTCCTCATCCAGATCCTTTTTAGGATCGTCTTTCTGGACCTTTTCAGTCGTAACAGGCTCTATGACGTCATCTGTGGTGTCGCCCAGAGCGTAGACCATCTGCGGAGTGATCATACTGAACACCATTGCAATAGCCATTATTACTGCAAACAGGCGTCTTCTAGTACGTTTAGTACTCTCCATACTATTCTCCTTCCAACTGCCGCGACCCGGCAACGCGGCCTGTATTAACCTCGGATCGGGACCTGGTGTAGACCGGCTCAGGCCCTGTCCTTTTTATAAACCTCTCTTATAGACAATGCAAAATGGGCATAATAATCTACCCTATTACATCATCCTATATTATAAAGGCATATTCTTAATTTTGCAATTTATTTGTTAGTAATTTAACTCTTTTTTTTTTTAAACAATATAAAAATTGCCCCACATAGTGCGGTACTGCGGCAGTAGACGACATGTCGTATGTATACTATATCGGCTAACTATATGTAGTGCAATATTGTTATAAATTTCTTTTTTCCCTTTATCCGGACCCTGTCCGGAAAGATGAAGCCGGGAACAACTTTTTCAAGCACGGAGATTCTACAAAAAGATAGATTATAATTCTAAAAATCAGAAAACTCCTGCCGCCCTTTTATTTTGCATTTTTCAAAACAAAAAAGCACCGCGGATCTTAGATCTGCAAGTGCGTTCATATTGTTGCAGAACTGACCGTTTTGACGGGTGGATATTCCCTACTCCGGCAGTTCGAACCCGCATATCTCGAAATGCTCCGGTCTTTCTGCCTTAAAGTCTATGCCGTATTCATCGAGCAGTTCTTCAAAGCGGTACGCATAATCTCTTACGCCGCTGCGCTGCATTATGTTCATGCTGAAAACATCGCCCACGGAAAAGACTTCCGCGGATATTCCGCCGCTTAGCGTCATGTCCAGATAAGGCACAACGCTCTTAACGTACTTTTCCAGTCCGCTCCAGGACACACGCCCCGTATAACTTACCTCGAAGGTGTTTTCCCCTATTCCGTCCAGGAGCTCTCTGCGCATGTGATCGTGCTTTTCCGCAAGCGTCATGTCATTTATCAGGCTTTCGTTCCTTATGTGACGGTTTATCGCAAGCACGTCGTTGGAATCATCCGCGCGGATGATAAGGATGCCCCTGCCGACTGTATTGAGCATCTCTATGTCGTTGTCGCGAAGGCTGTCCGGATAGAGCATGGGCACGATTTTAACGTGGCACATGTGGCTGCGCGGCTTTCCGAGAGCCTGGCGGAACTGGTGCTGCATTCCGCAGACGATCGTCAGATGCTTGTCCTGAGACAGATCGGATATGGACCTGTAGAGCATGGATGCGACGAACGTGGCGGGGCTGCCGTCTACGCCGGATGCAAATACAACAAGATCCTTCTGGTCTATGCTGTACACGAACGACGTCCAATCGTCCATGCTTTCGTAGCCATTCGGCTGATCTTCCAGTTTCCAGATCTCCTCCGGCCTTTTTAAATTTCCCAGAGGATCCTCGGGGAGCGGTTCATCCGGATAAGGATAGTCGTCTGCCTCGTCCGGAGGTACCGGACTGCCCGCCAGCGCGAATTCCTCCGCGTTAAGCTTCGCCTCCGGATGGAGCGCGCTTATGTAATAATACAGGATCGACTTCATGAACGGGAACACCCCGTTGCCGTCCGTAATGTAATGCACGCTGTCCAGGAAAATGTCCCTGCCCCTGTACATGAATGCAAACAGATGGTAGTTGCTCTCTTCAGTCCCGAGCACCGGCGCCTTTCCGTAAGGATGCACGGCAAACGGAAGGTCGTTGGGTTCCATGAAGTATTCCTCGCCCCTGCGCACAAGCTTGACGCAAAAATACGGGAAGCGCCGCGAGGCTCTCCTTAATGCGTACCTAAGCAGCTTAGGCTTCACGGGTTCCGTAAGCGTTATCCGGATGCGGAACGTGTTCATCAGGTCCGGGCCGGCCGCGTACATTAAGTTGTTTACTCTGTAGGTCAAGTCTTCCGTCTCCTGCGTGATCAGATGTATAAGAGAACATGGAACAAGTGCGCCCCGCAGACGAAACATCCGCGGGGCGTATTTACTGAAGCGCCGGCATCCTGAGTTCAATGGCACATCATTGCTTGCTTTCGTATCTATAGGGAATAAAATACCTTAAATCCATGACATGCCGGACGTACAGCTCCATGCTGCGGGCGCTTAGTGATGCTGGACTCAGCGCTTGTTACGCGAGCATGGTCTTTCCGAGGCCGCCCCACTTCTCCTGGAAGATCTCGGGGGGCATCTCCTTAAGATCCGGAGAAATTGCCGGACGGAATCCCATCTTGGCAATTACGTCCTTCTCGACGTCCAGACCCGGAGCAACCTCTATGAGGGTGAACACGTGATCTACGAGCTTGAAGACTGCCTTCTCGGTGATGTAGAAGACTTCCTGGGTATCCGGGGAGTACTTTCCGGAGAAGGATATCTGCGTTACCTTGTCGATGAACTTCGGGAACTCTGTCTGGGTCTTCTTGTTGAAGCCGCAGAGAGTACCTACGAAGATTACCTTCTTGGTGGACGCAGTTATGTCTACAAATCCGCCCGGACCGGTAACACGGCTGCCCATCCTGGAAACGTTGTTGTTTCCGTCCTTGTCGATCTCGCCTATTCCGAGGCAGGTAACGTCAAGACCGCCGCCGGAGATCATGTCGAACATCTCGTGCGGGGAGATGATGGCTTCCGGGTTGTACGCGGAACCGAAAGACGGCAGCGCGGACGGAACGCCGCCTACCATACCGGACTCCGTGCTCATGATAATGTCGTTGGTGAAGCCTTCCTCGTTGATGATCCTTGCCATCTCAGCAGGCATACCTACGCCCAGATTTACGATGTTGCCCTTGCGGAGCTCCATTGCAGCCCTTCTGAGGATGATCTTTCTCTCGTCGAACGGAAGCGGCTTAATGGCGTTGAGCGGCTTTCTGATCTGGCCGGAGAATGCAGGCTCCCAATAGTTGCCCTCTGCCTGCCAGCAGTGCTTGGGGTCGTCGTCCCATACGACGTAGTCTACGAGATTGCAGGGGATCTTGATGTCCTTGGGGTTGAGGGTCTCTTTCTTCGCGAGATACTCTACCTGGACTATTACGATGCCGCCGCAGTGCTTAACGGCGTTAGCTACCGCGAAGCCTTCGTTTATAACGGATTCGTGGGCGAAGGAGATGTTTCCGTTCTCGTCCGCGATGGTTCCTCTGAGCAGAGCAACGTCTACCTTGAAGGAAGGATAGAACAGGTACTCTTCGCCTTCGAAGTTGATGAGCTTAACGACTTCGTCGCCGCACTGCCTTGCGGCTTCGTTCATCTTTCCGCCTTCAACGCGCGGGTCTACGAAAGTACCCAGGCCGATCTTGGTGATGAGTCCCGGACGGCCTGCGCCTATCTCTCTCCAGAGGTTGATTCTTACGCCCTGGGGGAGGCAGAAGCTTGCTATCTGGTTAGCTCTGATCTGGTCGCAGAGAGTGTACGCGCTGGCTACGTGGGCGCTGGTCCACTTGGCTACAAGGCCGGGGCCTGCTTCGCCCAGACGGTTCATGCCGCGGACGCACTTGCTTGCTATGGGATCCGGATCCGGACCGTTGGGGTTCTTGCTTCTGTCCCAGCCGATGAACTGGTTGCCGAAGCCCCAGTCGCCCAGAGCGGAGCCCTGCTTCATGTTAAGATTGCAGGGATGTCCTGTTTCCTTAAAACTGTCTCTGATGGCGCATGCAATGCCTTCTGCCCATCCGGAGAGACCCATTCCGGCTACGCCTACCGTGGCTCCGTCCGGTATGAGTTTAGCAGCTTCCTGAGCTGTTATGAATTTTGCCATGTTTTTTCCTCCGTTAAAGAAAGACGGTCCCGCCGTCTTCCCTGATATGGAAAGATACGCGGGACCGTCAAAGGTCTTACTTATTCTTTACAGCCTTGAAGGACTCGATCATCTCGGGAACGACCTTGAAGAGGTCGCCTACGATGCCGTAGTCTGCGATCTCGAAGATCGGAGCAGCATCGTTCTTGTTGACCGCGATGATGCACTCGGAATCCTGCATGCCTGCCTTGTGCTGGATGGCACCGGAGATACCAAGAGCGATGTAGATCTTCGGGTGTACGGTCTTACCGGTCTGGCCTACCTGATGGTCGGCGGTGATGTATCCGGCGTCGACTGCGGCACGGGAAGCGCCTACTACGCCGCCCAGTACGTCAGCAAGTTCCTGAGCAAGAGCTATGCCCTTCTCTACGTCCTTGCCTATGCCCTTACCGACGGAAACGATGACGTCCGCGCCGATGAGGTCTACGAGCTTTCTGGTAGCCTTTACAACGTCCAGGACCTTGGTCTTGATGTCAGCCTCGGTGAGCTGGAACTTCGGATGCTCTACAACGATCTTGTCCGCGCCTGCCTGGTCGAACGGTCTCTTGGTCATAACGCCCGGACGGACGGTAGCCATTGCCGGTCTGAACCTGGGGCATACGATGGTGGCCATGAGGTGGCCGCCGAATGCCGGACGGGTCATCTTAAGGTTGCTGTTAACGTCGAAGAGCTTGGTCTCGAAGTTCATGTTGTCAACGTCCAGAGAGGAACCGGTCCTGAGGAAGTTGATGTAGCCGTTGAGGTCTATGTCCAGGTGCGTGCAGTCCGCGCAGAGTCCGGTGTGGAGTCTGGCAGCGCAGCGGGGAGCGAGGTCGCGGCCGATGTTGGAAGCTCCGAAGAGCATTACCTCCGGCTTGATCTCCTCGATCGCGTCGCAGATGACCTTGGTATAGGCATCGGTGGTGTAATTCTTAAGAAGCGGGCTGTTGTAGACGTATACTCTGTCGGCACCGTAGCCGCCGAGTTCCTTGGCGATACCGTCTACGTTGTCTCCGAGAAGGATTCCGCAAAGCTCTACGCCGAGCTCATCGGCAAGCTTTCTTCCTTCGGAGATCAGCTCAAATGTTGTGGGCATCATTACGCCCTGACGCTGCTCGCAGAAGACCCATACGTTCTTGAAAGCAGCAATATCTGCACTATTATAAGCCATTCTATTTCTCCTTCCTTAG
>JAEEGL014894615.1_pt1 | contig 26099 bp, 20 predicted proteins | sample 9134231 | NCBI WGS metagenome assembly JAEEGL01 (sample SAMN16246548, study PRJNA631951) | gut metagenome | biome: gut microbiome; feature: rumen; material: fiber-attached | host: Bos | place: Iran: Karaj | collected 2018-10
GGCGCTGATGGCAGCCGGTCTGGACGGCGAACTCCCGGGATCCTGAGGCGTCCCCATGCGGGACCCGCTTTTTCCGCCTGATCCGCGTCTGTGCCGCTTCGCCGCTTCCGGGGCTTATTCTTGCTTTTTCCCCCGGGTTGCTGTATACTTGGACAGGAACCTGATGATCCTGTAAAATCGGGAGGTATGAGGGATGAAACTGATTATCGCGATTGTTCAGGATGAGGACGCCGGCCGCCTTGTGCAGACCCTGATGGAGGAAGGATTCGGCGCCACCAAGCTGGCCACCACAGGCGGATTCCTGCGCGCCGGCAACACCACCCTGCTCATCGGCGTGGAGGACGACCAACTTGACAGCGCACTACAGCTGATTGAAAAGGTCTGTCAGTCCCGCAAGCAGATGACGGCCTCTCAGCTGCCCACGGGCGGAATGGCCGCCAGCGCCTACACGCCTTATCCCATTGAGATCACGGTAGGCGGCGCCACGGTATTCGTTCTGACGGTGGACCAGTTCATCAAGGTGTAAAATGGCTTTCCTGTCAGCTCAGGATTTCCGCCGCCAGCCGGCGGCTTATCACCTTCTGACCAAGGTGATCCCCTCGGACCAGGTTCCCCACGCTCTCCTCGTCACCGGCCTCAAGGGCACCGGAAAGCGTTCGCTTGCTTCACTGGTCGCCGCTGCCCTGCTGTGCACCGGGGAGAACAGACCTTGCGGGCAGTGCAAAGCCTGCATCCAGGTACAGAAGCAGGAGCACCCGGACCTCACGCTGCTGCGTCCCGGTGAACCCATCGCCCCCGGGGTGGACAAGGGCAAGAAGATCATCCCGGTGGATGATATCCGGGAGCTTTCCCGCATCGTCCGGAACAGACCCTTCGAAAGCCGCCGCCGGGTGGCCATTCTGGAGCAGGCGGACGCCATGAACGCCAACGCGCAGAACGCACTTCTCAAAACCCTTGAGGAGCCGCCGGATTACGCGCATTTCCTGCTGATCACGGAGTTCCCCGGCGCCCTTCTCCCCACCATTGTCTCCCGCTGTCAGGAGCTGAAGCTTCTCCCCTGGCCGGAGGAGGCCGTCCGCCGCATCCTGGAAGAGCATCAGGCGGAGCCGGATCGCATCCCATCCGCCGCCCGGCTGGGGGCCGGATCCATCGGGAGAGCTTTGTCCATCGCGGGCGACGCGGATTATTGGGCGGCCAGGGATGCGCTGATGCAGGATTTCTTCTACCTCGGGCGGCGCAGTGCCGTGGCGGCTGTCTCCGATCGCTGGAAGGACCGAAAAGACAGTGCGCAGGAGCTCTTTGACATCCTGGAGGATATGGTCCGCACCCTGCTGCTGGTTCGCATGGGACGGGCGGACAAAGCGCTGCTGGCTGCCTATCCGCCAGCCTGGCAGCATATGGCTGAGACAGCTGACCTTCAGGCATTTTCCCGTTTGCTGGATGCCCTGTCAAACGCCAGGCTCCTCCAGCAGAATCAAGTCACATGGCAGGCTGTCCTGGAACAGCTGCTGCTGAAATTCATGGAGGAAAAAGATCGATGGCCAATATCGTAGGCGTACGCTTTCAGAACGCCGGCAAACTGTATTACTTTGACCCCAACGGACTCTGGCCCACCCCCGGCGATTATGTGGTGGTGGAGACCAACCGCGGCATCTTCCTCGGCGAGGCAGTGACGGATATCCATGAGATCGAAGAGGAGAAGCTGGAAGAGCCCCTCAAGCCGGTCATACGCATTGCCACCCAGGCGGATCTGGCCCGTCACCAGGAAAACAAGGCCTCTGTCTGCAGCGCTTTCGACATCTGCAAAAAGAAGATCGAAGAGCACGAACTGGAGATGAAGCTGGTCAGCGTGGAATACACCCTGGACAGGAATAAGATCATTTTCTATTTCAGCGCCAAGGCCCGGGTGGACTTCCGTGTGCTGGTCAAGGACCTGGCTTCCACCTTCCACACCCGGATCGAGTTGCGTCAGATCGGCCCCCGGGATGAGGCCAAGATGGTGGGGGGCCTCGGCTCCTGCGGCCGTCCGGTCTGTTGCGGGACCTTCCTGGGGGAATGCCGTCAGGTATCCCTGCGCATGGCGAAGGAGCAGAATCTTGCCGTGAACCCCGCCAAGACCAGCGGCCTGTGCGGGCGGCTGATGTGCTGCCTGCGCTTCGAGCAGGAGGTCTATGAGGAGGCACGCCGCCGCATGCCCAAGGTGGGCCGCTCCATCCAGACGCCGGACGGGGAAGGCACGGTCAGCGACCTGAATATCATCCGGGAAACCGTCCGGGTCCGCATCAGCAAGGGAGACAGTTTCGAAGTCAAGGAATATCCTCTCACGATCCTCGGCGCCTTGAACAACTGGCAGCCCGAGGAGCCGAAGGCGTCCAAAGAGTCGGCGGAGCCTGAGTCGGAGGCTTTCGACGCGGCACAGGCGGAGAGCGTATCCGCAGGAGGGGACCTCCCATCGGCGGAAATGCCGGAGGAAGCCCAGGCTGCCGCACCGCAGGCATCCTCCGATATGCCTCGCGAAAAGAAGGAGGCCCCGGAGCGGAGCACAAAGCCGCAGGATCGCCCTGCCAAGGCCCCGAAAGCTCCTGTCCGCAGAAACGCTCAGCCGCGTTCCCAGGCTGCCTCCTCTGCCGCACAGCCCGCAAAGCAGGCCTCCCCCGCGGCTGCCGCTCCCGCGTCTGAGCCTGCACAGCCGGCAGCCTCCGCCGTTGCGGCGTCACCGGCTGCACCGGCTCCCGCCGCGGCATCCCCACAGCCGGTTCAGACAGACAAAAAGACTTCCTGGCGGGAGGCCCTGGAACGGGCCAAGAAAGCCGCCCAGGGACAGGAAAACACCTGAAAGCAGGCATCATCACAGGGACGGGCTGCTGACTTTGGCCGCACCGTCCCTTTCCATTCTTCCGACCCCTCTTCTTCCGCCCGACGGATCCTTCCGGCCGTCCGGAGTGTCGGAGTGCCGGCATCAACGAAGGAAAGGAATCGCTTGCCCATGGGCAGAAAACACTCAGCCAATGCCGCCGCTCCGGCAGAGGAGAACGGCATGGCATATCCCGGTCAGGCAGACGCCGGGGCGGTGGAGCTCACTGCCTTCCAGCGCTGTTGTGAAGGCGTGCTTCAGATCGGCGGGGGCGTGGTGCTCCTCTACCATATGTGGCTGTCCATTGCCCGCCATATCTTTTCTCCCGAGAACCTCATGTTCAGGAACCCTGTCTTTGATCCCCTGCTCCGGGCGGATCTGTGGCTGGCTGTTTCCTATGCTGCGGCGGTCCTGCTCTATGCGGCTATCAGCAGTCTCTGTTTCGCGGGAAACCGGAAACGCATTGCCGATGCCATTCGAAGGCCTTTCACCATGGAGGGAATCATATTCCTTGCCCTCTTCCTCTGGTATATCGTCAGCTGCCTGGTCTACGGCAAGGGAACATGGAACTGCGTCAAAGGCTACCGCCCCTATGTGATCGACCTGGCCATCTGCGTGCTAATCATCTTCCCCCTGCCCCTTGTGCTGGGCCAGCGGCTGACACGCCGTGTGACGGACTGGGTTTTCCACCTCCTGGCCTTGGCGAGCACCTGCTTCATCTGCTGGGTCCTCTGGACGGTCCACCGGTCCGGGACAGCCATCCTGCCAAACGGGCTGGCTGTGAAAATGAACAAAGGAAGCTCTCTCTATGTGGGGGTGAATACCAATATCGGCGGCGCCATCGGCGTTTCCATTGTCTCCATCGCCTTGTACATGATTGCGTCGCATCGCGGCGTGATCCGCTGGGTCTACTCGCTTGCCATGCTGCCAAACCTGTATGCCGTTCTCCTGACCGGCTCGCGCTCCTGTTTCCTTGGCTTGCTGATCATCTTTCCCGTCTGCGTCTTCAAGATGCTTTGGCAGACCAGGCTGCTGCAGGGAAAAAGTACGGCGGTACGCATGCTGGCCATTCTGGCTGTCTCCTGCTGTGCGGCGCTTTTGTTCTCGTTCTGCAAGGACTGGGCCCTCCGTCTCTATCGGGCGATCGCTCAGCAGGAGGACGCAGACAAAGCGGTCACACAGGGATTCTTCCACGACACGGGCCGGCTCTACATCTGGCCTGCAGCGCTGAGGCTGATGATCTCTGACCCCGCCGTCTTCTTCCTCGGCATGCCCCTGAGCGATTTCCTGCAAGCCTGCAGGACCACCATGCAGGAGATGTTCGGCTTCGGGTTCTCTGTGGCCCACGCACACAACCAGATCCTCCAGATCGGCGTGGTGCTTGGGGTCCCTTGCATGGCCGCCTTTACGGCGCTCCTGGTGAGGCTGCTCCTCCGCTGCCTGCGGGTTGGTCTCGGCTTTGTGGACAGCGAAATGAAAAACGCCTGGGTGTTGCCCGTATGCCTTCTCGCTTTCATGGTGATCAATCTCTTCGAGCCCTTTGCCCTTCTCTATTTCTCCTCCATGGGCTGCCTGTTCTGTCTTTTCAGCGGATGGGTGTGCGCCATCGACCGTGACCATCCCCCCGTGAGAAAACCGGCCCAGCCAGAAAGCAGGAAGATCGTATGAACATCCGTTTTGCCAGAGAAGACGAGCTGACCGCCGTCAACCGTCTTCGCCAGCAGGTCAATGCCCTCCATGTGGCCGGAAAGCCGGAGGTCTTCAAACCGGGCTTCCCGGATGAGCTGCGGGATTATATCCATGTGATCCAGGCTGATCCGGAGCAGCGCATCGTGGTGGCAGAGAAGGACGGCGGGATCTGCGGATTCGCGGTGCTGCACCACATTGTCCGGCCGGAGAATCCCTTCATGTACGTCCGGGATTATCTGGACATCGACGAATTCTGCGTGGACGAGTCCCACCGCCGGGAAGGCATCGCCAGCGCCATGATCGCCTTCATCAAGGATTTCGCAAAAGAACAGGGATATCGCCGGCTGGAGCTGAATATGTGGGAGTTCAACCGCTCCGCCCTGGCTTTCTATGAGGCGGCCGGCTTTTCCACCTTCCGCCGCTACATGGAGATGTTCCTGGACTGAATCCCCTCGTGATTTGCATCCCATACACAAGCGCCGCATCTGTTGCGTTTTTCGTGCTTTTCATTGTGTTTCCCAGGCCGGCAGGCTATACTCTGCTTATATCACAAGAAAAGGGAGCGACGCGCATGAAGAAGAACTGGCCTCTGGACACCCCTCTCTCCTTCGATCCCTACGCAGGTGAGCCGGATCGCGACGGCGACCAGGGCTGGGAAGTCCTGCCGGACGGGAAGGTCCGGGTCCGGCTGAGGCTGCCTCAGGCCCGTGAAGTGGCCCTGGACCGCTTCGGCACCCTCTTCCCCCTCGCCCGGTGCCAGGACGATCCCGGCTACTGGGAGGGCACCTTGGACATGGGCCGCGGCTTCCTCTACTTCTTCCTGAAGGTGGACGGCGCCGACGTCCTGAGTCCCTACCTGCCCATCGGCTACGGCTGCTGCCGCCCCATGAACTTCCTGGATATCCCCGTGCTCGGCGAGGACTGGGACGACCTCCGGGACGTACCCCATGGCGGTGTCACCCGGCATCTGTACCCCTCCTCCGTCTCCGGCAAAATGGAAGTCTGCCTGGTATGGACTCCCGCGGACTACGACCCGGCCAAACGCTACCCTGTGCTCTATCTACAGCACGGCTATGGCGAGAATGAGATCGGCTGGGTCTACCAGGGCCATCTCGGGCGCATCGCCGACCGGATGTACGCTGCCGGTGAGATCCGGGAGATGATCATCGTCATGGGCAACGGCATGGCGTCCTCCGACAACCCGGGCAAGCACTTCGGCGTTTTCCCACAGATCCTGCTGAACGACCTCATTCCCTTCATCGAAGCCCGCTATCCCGTTTTCACCGACAAGTGGCACCGGGCCATGGCAGGCCTGAGCATGGGCAGCTACCAGACCAGCATCACCACCCTGAGTCATCCCGAGCTCTTCGGCTATGCAGGCCTGTTCAGCGGTTTCCTCCGCTCCCCCTTCGCGGGGCAGGACAGCCATCTGGCCCTGCTGGACGATCCGAAGGGATTCCGGGAGGCCTTCCGCGTCTTCTACCGCGCCATGGGCACGGAGGATCAGTTCTTCCAGGCCTTCGCGGACGACGACGCCTTCCTCTCCGGCAAGGACGCCCCCATGATCCGCAAGACCTTCCCCGGCGGCCACGACTGGACCGTGTGGCGTCGCTGCATCCACGACTTCCTGCCGCTGATCTTCCGGGAGGAGACAAACGGCTGACGGATCGGTCCCCCTTGCAGAACAAAATGACCGGTTCCCATTCGGGACGGAGCAGTTCTTCCGTCCCGCAGGGAACCGGTTTTATCGTTGCAAGAGCGCCTCCGTGCGCTGCCCTCAGCACTTTTCATAGGCCCAGCGCGGGTCGTGGTCCACCTGCATGAACACGGTGCCGGTTTTGGTAAAGCCCAGCTTGCGCAGCAGGTTCTGCATCACCGTGTTGTCCTCGTGGGTGTCGATGCGCAGATGGCCGCACCGGCGAAAGGCCCAGTCGATGCAGAATGCTCCTGTGCCGCGGACCTCGCCGCTGCTGGCGATCCGGTGCACTACGCCGTAGGGGCTGTCATCCAGCCAGGCGCCGTCCACGATCCGGGCGTAGGTGGGCTCGACGTCCTTTCCATACCGGTAGAAGAAGGTCCCCACCACCCGTCCCCGGTACAGGCAGACATAGCTGTCCCCCTGCTCAATGTCCTCACGGACCAGGGACTCCGGCGGCCAGTTCGTCGGGCCCCACTGGCTGGGGTTGCCATGCTCCGCCATGAAGCGTCTGGCCCCTTCGTAGATTTGCATCAGCCTGGGGACGTCCGCAGGTACTGTCTTCCGGATGGAAAAGCCATCCTCCCGTTTTAGCCGTGCCTGGCTCACCGTCTCTGCCTCCGCCATGCTTCACAGTCCCTCGTACCAGCGGATGGCCCGCTCTGTCCAGCCTGCCATGCACATGCCGGTGCCGTCTGCGAAGCCATGGCCGCCGGTGGGGCCGATCTCCAGGCGGCAGGGGATGCCCTTCCGCTCCAGCGCCCCGGCCAGGATGCGGGAGTGCCCGGGATCCACCAGGGTGTCCCCCGCAGCCAGGAACAAAGCACAGGGCGGGAAGCCCTCCACATGCTCCGGCACCTCGAAGGGCATGTTCGCCGCCTCCTCGATGCTGCAGCCGAAGAGCGGAACGGATTCCGCGGGATCATAGGCATCCTCCTGCATGCACAGACACCAGCTGGTCAGCGGATACACGGGAAAGACCGCTTGGGGCTTGGGCAGGCCGAAGCGGGCACACCCCATTTCCGGCACATTCCACAGGCACACAAGATAGCCGCCGGCGGAGAAGCCGCAGGTGATATAGCGGTCCCCCTGCAGGGGGAGTTCGTCTGCCAGGCTTCTGATCAGCCCGAGGGCCTGGGCAAAGTCCTCCATCTCCCGGGACAGGACCCGATCGTCCGTATCCACCTGGTAGGTCAGGATCATCACATGATACCCAAGGCGGTTGAACTGGGCTGCCACCGGCCAGCCTTCCGTGAGGTTCCACACATTCACAAAGCCGCCGCCGGGCACCAGGAGGATATAAGGCCTCTGTCCGGCGCCGGGGCTGTCCGAGGGGAACCAAACCAGGCTGCACCCCTTTTTGGCCGGGTCTTCCTCACACTCAGCCTCTGTGTATAGCGGAAAATACCAGTTCCCGGTCTCCGCCGCCTGAAAGAGCCGCTGAAAGCCGGCCAGCAGGTTCCCGCCAAAGCAGTCCTCCCGCAGCTGGGCCAGGGTTTTGTTCCACATGGGCTCCTTCCGCAGGTCCATGCCGCGGATGGCATCTCCCGCAATGGGCCGGATCCTCGGGTCCTCCAGCAGCTCGCCCAGGGTTTTGTTTTCGTATGACATGCCTGTCCCTCCCTTGTTGTTCCGCTGCGGCCATGATACCACATCCTGGCAGACATCGGAAGAGGCAGCAAAGAAAAACGTCCTCTTCCGGCGAAGAAAAGCACCCCGTCCGCCGGGGACAGGGTGCAAGGGGTATGCTTCAGCCCGGTTTCACAGATTGCTGGGAGAAGCCAGATCCGTCTGGGTGGCAGGCGGAATGACAGGCGGCACGGTGGGATTCACCGGCTGCGGATTCACCGGCTGAGCCGTGGGGGTCAGGTTGGTGGGACTGGTGGGATTGGTGGGATTGGTGGGCCTGGGCGGGTTGACGGGCAGATCGGTGTACAGGTTGAGCAGCAGCCAGCGGCTGGCGATCTCCCCGGGCTTCTCGTTCGGAGCCAGGGCCATGCCCAGGCTCTGCTGATAGGCCGCCACCGCCTGGATGGTTTTGGTTCCGTAGATGCCGTCGATCTTGCCCGGGTCATAGCCCCGCGTCTTCAAAGCCTCCTGCATCTGCTTCACCCGGATCCCCTTGTCTCCTTTCTTCAGATCCAGGTAGGGGTCATAGACCGGCGCGTCGGCGGCATAGAGCTTCCGCTGCACCTTCTCCGTCATGTAGCTGTGCTCCGCGGCGCCCACAGCGGACTGGAACAGATTCACCGCGATCTCCGTGTTGTTGCCGAAGGTGCCGTCCACCTTGCCCACGGGATAGCCCAGGTCGGAGAGACGCTGCTGCATCTTCTTGACCCGGGTGCCCCGGTCCCATTTGCGGATGGTGTTGTCCTCCGGGGCAGGCGTGGCGGTGGGCCTGGCGGTGGGGCGGGCGGTGGGAACGGCCGTCACCACCACCGTGCTGGACCGGGGCGGCGCCGTCACCACCACCGGGGTGGGCTGAGGGGTCACCACCGGCTGTACCGCTTGCCGGATGGACGGGAATTCCATGGTCGCCGCCGAAATCAGCTGCCATTGGCCGTCCGCCGTCAGACGATACTGGAAGAGCTTTCCGTTGGTGAAGACCGCAGCCGCGGTATCCTCTGCCGCAGCGGGGGCCCGCATGAGTTCCTGACCGGCCAGGCTCAGCAGGGTGACGCTGCGGTCCGCATTCAGCAGGGCCACTGCCTCCTTGCTCACGGTGAGGGACAGGGGTTCCGGCACCTCCACCGGCTCCAGGATCACCGGGGTCAGGGTCATGCTGTCTTGTATCAGGGGGAGACTGTAGAGGCGGTATCTCCCTTCCGCCTCCCGCACCACATAGAAGAGAACACTGTCGCTGCATCCCGCCGCAGCAACTCCGGAGGCAACCTGGTTTCTTGCGCCGCTCTGATCCACCAGGTACAGGGTTTCGTCCTCCAGGGCCATGGGCAGGGCCTGCCGGTATTGCCTCAGCTGTTCCTCCGTGGGGGATGTCAGCAGGGAGGAGGAAGCCGACCCGTCCAGCCTTACCGCATAGAGCCGGCGGCCGGTGGTGAGGCAGTAGATGTTGGCCTCATCCATTCCCACCAGGTCTGCGATGGGAGAGGGAAGCTGCCGGATCACTCCGGCGGCGTCCTTTACATACAGATAGTTGTTTTCTCCCAGCCAGGCTGTCTCGTTTTCGCTGACCAGCAGGGGATCAGACAGCGCCGTCCCCGTCAGAAGCATAACCAGAAGCAGCAATGCCGCAATACGTTTCAACATGCAAATCCTCCTTTGGGAAAACCAGTCTCGTGACTGCCCTCCGTCTATATAGACGAAGTCCCCGCTCCTTCTGTTTCCTTCCGGAGAAAAAAGATTGCAGCAAGATCACATGCTCAGTCCCTGCGCATCAGGCGGAGGGTCAGTTCCCGGAGCAGACAGGATGCCTGCCAGAGGGCTGCCGGATCCGCCGTGAACTGCGGGTGATGATTTGCGAATCCGCCGCCGGTGCCGATGCGGACAAACAGGCCGGGCCGCTGTCTGGGCCAGACCAGGAACTCCGCAAAATCCTCCCCGCCCATGGTGTCCTCCTGGCGGTCCACCCGGAGCCCCAGCTTCTGTGCCTCCTCCCGGGCGATGCGGCACAGTTCGGCGTCGTTGTAAAGCGCAGGCGGTCCCTCGAACCACCGGACCTGGCACGTCACCCCGTGGGCGGCGCTGATGCCCTCGGTGATCCGCAGCATGTCCTCCCGCATACGCCGGCGTACGGCGGGGTCCAGGGTGCGCACCGTCCCCTCCATCAGAGCGGTCTGGGGGATCACATTCCATGTGTTTCCCGCCTCGAGGTGGGTGATGGAGATCAGGGCATCGGCAAAGGGGCTGTTTCTCCTGCTGACCACAGTCTGGAGGGCCAGGGTCAGCTCCGCCAGCACCGGGATGGGGTCAATGGTCTTGTGGGGATAGCCCGCGTGCCCGCCAAGTCCTGTGAGGGTGATGGTGAACTGGTCCACCGCCGCCATCACGGCGCCCTCCCGGATCCCCACCGTGCCCACCCCGAAGAAGGGATAGGTGTGCAGGGAGAGGAAAGACTCCACGTCGTCGGTGATCCCGGACCGCACCATTCTTTTCCCGCCGTCCGTGATCTCCTCCGCCGGCTGAAACACCACCACCGCCCGGCCCGGAAGCTGATCCTCCAGGTCCTTGAGCATCAGGGCAGTCCCCAATACCGCCGCGGTGTGGAAGTCGTGGCCGCAGGCGTGCATCACCCCTGGCACTTCGCTGGCATAGTCGAGGCCGCTCTCCTCCAGAATGGGCAAAGCATCCATGTCCGCACGAAGGCCGATGACAGGGCCGTCCCCGTGGCCAATCTCCGCAACGGCTCCGGTGGGCGTGGGGCAGGTCCGCTGGCGGATGCCATTCTCCTCCAGCACGCTCCGCACCAGGGCGGTGGTCTCCGTTTCCTCGTTGCCCAGCTCCGGATGGCGGTGAATCCTTTTCATCCAATCGATCTGCTGCGCCCGGAGCGCTTCCATATCTCTCATGCTTCTTCCCCCCGCTTCTCCGCGTCAATAGCCCTGTTCCCGGTCCACCCGGTGGGTGAGCGCCTCGCCCCGGGCAAACCGGGCAAAATCCTCCAGGAAGATATCGGTGATCCTGTCCACGGTGTAAGCCAGTGTCATGTTCCCGGAGACGTGAGGCGTCACCAGCAGCCTTGGACACGTCCAGACGCCGCTCTCCGGCGGGATCGGCTCCTGCTCAAAGACATCCAGGGCTGCACCGGCCAGGCGGCCTCCCCGCATCTGCCGCAGCAGGGCCTCCTGATCGATGACGCTGCCGCGGCCCACATTTACCAGGAAAGCGTCCTCCGGCAGCAGGGACAGCCGCCGTCCGTCCAGGATGTGCCTTGTCTGAGGCGTCCCGGGCAGAGAAACGATGAGCAGATCTGTCTCCGGGAGCAGGCGGTCCAATTCCCTCATGGAGAACACCGCGTCGAAGGCCGTCTCCCGGCACACGCCGCTCCGGCTGACACCTGCAATATACGCCGGCTCAAAGGCCCGGAAGCGCCTCGCAGCCGTGGCGCCGATGTCCCCGGTTCCCAGCAGGGTGATCCGGCTCCCTTTGATGGACCGGATGGACAGCCCCCGCTCCCAGCCGTGCGCCGCCACCACCCGCTCATACTCCATCTGGCGGCGCATGAGCATCAGGGTCACCATGACGATGTGCTCGGCAATGGTCACCCCGTAGGCCCCGGAGGAATTGCTCAGCAGGGCAGCGGCAGGCAGCACCCCGGGCTGGAGATAGGGCTCCACTCCGGCACTGGGCACATGCAGCCACCTGACAAACCGGCATTGCCGCACCAGAGACAGGTCATCCGTGAAGAGTGCCTCCACGTCTTCCGGCCGAAAAGCCGTTTCCGCCCGGTCCGCAAACACGGCACGCCAGCCCAGCTGTGCCGCGGCCTCCCCGATTTTCCTCCGATGCGTCTCCTGCAAAGGAGCCAGCTTGACCACCAGCTGCCTTGTCATGCCTTTTCCTCCGCTCTCATGATCTGGAAGACCGCTGCGTCGTGGGGCTGCAGGTCTGCAGTGAGCTTTCCGGCCGTTTCCACGGTCCGGCGGCCCCACAGTTCCGTGGCCTTCGATGCCTTGATCTGGAGCTGTTCCAGAGAGACCTGGATCTGTCTGGGAACATCATCCAGGTTGAAGAGAGCCGCATAGATCCCAGTCCCGTCCGGCATTTCCGCTGTCCAGACGCTCTCCTTCTCCCGGGTCCACAGGGGATGGCCGCCATGGCTGAACTGGTTGATGGCCAGCACTTCCCGATTGGTGAGCAGGGAGAGGGAGAGGGGATCCAATTTGGTCATCTCCGCGCCGATCATCAGCGGGGAACGCATCATGGACCAAAGAGTCATCATGGTGCGCAGTTCCGGCATGGTGAAGCGCGTCCACTCGTCGGGATTCTCGCACTGCCTGAGCGCGCCGATGGGCAGCATATCCGCATCCGGCCAGTGGCCGGGGCCGCTGTGGATGCACCACTTCTCCGCACGCTCGAACATGCCCTTGAGAAGGTGCCATTCATCCCAGAAATCATCCGTGATCCGCCAGAGGTTGGCATGCTGTTTGAGATGCTCCGCCTGCTCCAGGGGCGCGGGACCGGGGGAAAGGCTCAGCACCATGTCCCGCCCGCTGCTGCGGCAGGCTTTGGAGATCACCTCGATCTCCCGGGCGCACCGGGGATACTCCCGGGCGATATCATCGCACTTGATATAGTCCACGCCCCACTCGGCATACTGTTTGAAAATGCTGTCATACCAGGCCGCCGCCGCCTCTGTTTCCGCCCGGGTGCCATACATATCCGGATTCCAGGCGCAGATGCTGTTCGGGTCGGCGGCCTCATCGCAGCGGAAGGAGGATCCGGCAATGGGCAAATGCTCATGGGCCGCCATCCGGGGACGTCCCCGCATGATGTGGATGCCGAACTTCAGCCCCAGACTGTGGATCCATTCCGCCAGCGGCTTGAAGCCTTTTCCCTCCGCCGCGGAGGGAAAGCGGCCGGGGGCGGGCTGCAGCCGGCCATACTCATCCATGGTCAGCGGGGCAAAGGGCGTGTAGCTGTGATTCACGGCAGTGGGCTGATACCACTGGATGTCCACCACGATATAGGTCCAGCCGCAGGGCTTCAGGAAGCGGGCCATATACTCGGCATTCTTGCGGACGGTGGCCTCGTCCACCGCGGCGCCGTAGCAATCCCAGCTGTTCCAGCCCATGGGGGGCGTCTGAGCAAGCATTGTATGCCCTCCTTTTTTCTTGTGTCTGAATCGGGATGCGCCGGGTGAATCTCAGGTACGGAACCAGACCCGCATCTCGTTCTCTCCCCGGTTGTCCCAAGCGAAATATGGGATCATGGTCAGGGTGTCTTCCTCCTCGTCGGGTGGAGTCCAGGGACTGTAGAGCGGCGCGGCCTCCTTCTCTGGCAGCCGCGTCCTGATGGCCGGTACCTCCAGCACGATCATGGGCACGCCGCCGATCACCATGGTTTTCTCCCAGGTCTCTCCCACACGCTCCGGCGGAATCCGCCACAGGTGGAGCATCTCCCCGTTGTCTTTTCCCTCGGCGCAGTAGGTCAGAGGTCCCCGGCGAACGCAGATCTGCCCTGCCAGCTCCCGCACCTGGGGCAGTGCCTGCAGCGGGGTCACCGGCATATCAAAGTTCATGAGGACGCTGTCCCCCGCCGCCCAGGTGCCGGTCATATACAGATAGCCGTCCCGCTCTGAGCCGCCCTTGGCGTCCATGGCGGTCTCCGGGTCGTCCGAGGGGATCAGCACCGTGGCGGCGGTGAGGGGAGTCACCCGGGGCTCCCGGCTCCATCCGGGCAGCCGCACCGCGATGGTACCCTCCGCCCGGCCTTCCAGGACCGTCAGCTCCACCTCGCCGCTCCAGGGCAGCTCCGAGGTCACCCGCAGCCGCAGGGGCTCTCCGTTCAGGGTCACGGTCAGTTCCCCCGCCACATACAGGTGGACCCAGAGGGTGTCATCGGAGACTGTAAAAGCGTAGGCGGGCAGGCTGGAGACGATCCGCGCGATATTCGGCGGGCAGCAGGCACAGCCGAACCACTTCTGCCGAACGGGCTTCACATGGGCCAGGCGTCCGTCCTGATGACAGGCTTCCGGCTCACAGGACAGGGGATTCACGTAGAAAAAGCTCTTCCCGTCCAGGGCCATGCCGGAGAGCACCGTATTGAACAGCGCCTCCTCCATCACGTCCCCGTAGATGCTCTTCGGCTCCAGCTGCAGCATCCGCCGGCCGAAGAAGGCCAGGCCGATGGAAGCACAGGTCTCCGAGTAGGCTGTGTCAGAAGGCAGATCGTAGGGCCGGGAGAAGGCCTCCCCCAGATGGGTGGCACCCACGCCGCCGGTGATGTAGCGCTTTTCCTCCACCGCGGAGTGCCAGAGCCGCCGGCAGGCCGCTGCCAGAGTCTCGTCCCCGGTGATCCGGGCCAGATCCGCCATGCCGGAGCACAGATACATGGCCCGGACGGCATGCCCCACGATCTCCTCCTGCTCCCGCACGGGCCGATGGGCCTGGTGATAGGCGAAGGCAGAGGCCTCCCGGGGCCTTGGCAGTCCCTGGCGCTCCTGTTCCTCCAGGGCAAAATAGCTGGGCTCCTGTCCCCGTTCGTCGATGAAATATTTCGCCAGCTCCAGGAAGCGGTCCTCCCCTGTCTCTTCCCACAGGCGCACCAGGGCCATCTCTGCGATCTCATGCCCCGGATAGCCCCGTTTCTTGCCCGCCTCCCGGCCGAGAATGCCCGCCGCGTAGTCCGCGAACCGGCATGCAGCCTGCAAAAGATCCGTCTTTCCTGTGGCCTGGTGCCAGGCAACGGCCGCCTCCGTCAGGTGCCCCAGGCAATACAGCTCATGGTTGTCCCGGAGGTTGCTGAAGGCCCGGCTCCGCACACCCAGGGTGTAGTAGGTGTCCAGATACCCGTCCGGCTCCTGGGCGGCACAGATGGCATCCACCGCCTCCTGCGCCAGCGTCTCCAGTCCCGTGCCGGGATTGCGCATGAGCTGATAGCTCACGGACTCGATCCACTTGTAGCCGTCCGTGTCCTGGAAGAGAAAACCGTAAAAACTGTCGGGATCGGGTGCCTGGCCCTCCTCCGGCAATGGCTGGAAGCGCATCTGCTCCGCCTCTTTGCTGATGTGCCAGGTCTTTCCGGACCGGCGGGCGGCATTGGCCCTGGCGGCCGCCCGCATGTTGTGCATCCACCAGCTGGGGGCTGCTCCGGGGACCCGGTCATTCAGGGCCTCCCACTGGTAGGGGATGACCTCACGGCGCACCAGCTCCATCTCCCGGAGCCAGAAGGCATCCTGTACCTTGAAATCCCGGAGGGAAACCGGTCGGATTTCTTTTTTCTGCATGCTGTTCACCTCATCAGGCCTCCCCCAGCCAGGGAGCCAGGGGCAGTCCGTTCTCTCCGAACAGGGTCGGCTCAGGCCAGTCCAGCCAGGCATACCGGGCCGCGGTGACCGGTCTGCCATCCGGCAGGGTCAGTTCGATGTTCTCCCCACGGTATACCGCCCCGGCCCTGTGCCAGTTACCCGCTGTGTCCCGCAGTTCAAATCCGGTGAGTTCCCCGGAGACAGGCGCGTCCGGCAGGAGGGTCACCCGGCTGTTCTCCCAACGGACAGACCGGATCCTGGGGCTTTCCGCCGCTTCCAGACCGTCCACCACCCGGCGGGACTGCTCCGCCAGGCGCTCCCCCACCGGGCGTTTCTCCGTGGGGTGGATGTTTTCCCTGTCGCCAAGGTCTATGGTGACAGCCAGGCCCGTGTTCCGGATGGTCCGGAACACCTCTTCCTGCTGCCAGCGGAGGCGGGGCCAGGCTTCATGATCTCCCGAGCCGCCCCAGCCCGGCAGCTGCACGAACAGGAAGGGCAGGTCTGTCTCCCGGAAGAGTTTCCGCCACAGCAGGATCAGCTGGCTCATCAGGAGCCCGTAGTGGTTCGTCCGGCCGGTGTCCTCCTCCCCCTGATAATACAGGATGCCGGTGAGGCGCACCGGAACCACCCGCCGCAGCATGTGCTCATAGAGGCCGCCCGGGCGATAAGGGGACCCCGGACCTGCCGGAGGATTCCAGGGGCAGACGCCTGCCACAGCTTCCACCTCAGTCCAGGGGGCGTCCTCCCCCAACTGGCGCTTTGCCTGCGACACCTTGTCATTCCAGGCCGCCATTTCCTGGCTGAATTGCTCTTCCGCCGCCAGATAGGCCTCCATGGTGATGCCGGCACTCCTGGCCTCCTCCTCCCGGAGGTAAGCCCTGCCTGCTTCCGTCAGTTCGAGGCTGTTCCGGTCCAACCAGCAGGTCACGGAGGTCCCGCCCCACCAGCAGTCGATGATTCCCACCGGAACCCCGGTGTCCGCCCGGCGTTTTTTGGCGAACCAGTACGCCACCGCGCTCACCCATCCGGCCTGGCCTGGACGGGTTTCCTGCCAGCGGGTGTTCTCATAGGCCCGGTCCGCCTCAGGGCAGGCCCTGGCCCACTTGGGCACTTCGAAGAACCGGAGCAGCGGATCCTCGTGGACCGCGACCTCTTCCGGACCCCCGTCGGCATTCAGCAGGGCCAGTTCCATGTTGCTCTGGCCGCCTGCCAGCCATACCTCGCCGATGGCTACCCGCCGCACTGTCACGGTTTCCTCCCCGCAGGAAATCTGCAGGGTGCAGTCCGTCTGCGCTCCCTGGGGCGGCAGGTGGACACGGAAGCTGTCCTCCCTTGAAATGCCGGAACCCTCCGCCAGCACCTCCCCGGAGACAGAAAAAAGGGTGACCTGAACACAGTCACCCTTCTCAGCCTGTCCGAAGACAGCCAACGGTTTGTTCCGGCAGAGCACCGCTCCGTCGGTAAAGAGCGGATTGAGCCGAAGCATGGGCATTCTCCTTTACAGTGATTTCACGCTGGCGCGCTCCACCAGCATACCGCAGCTCATGAGGATGCTGGGGGTCGTTCGCTCTCCGGACAGGCGGCGCAGCAGCAGCTGCACCGAAAGCCGAGCCATCTCCCCCATGTCCGCTGCCCAGGTGGTCAGGGGCAGGCAGTTGTCCGGGTTGGGCAGAAAATCATCGAAGCCCACCACCGATACGTCCTCCGGCACCCGATAGCCATGCTGTTCCAGGGCACGGATCAGATTGACGGCGCCGGTGTCGCAGTTGCAGACGAAAGCCGTCGGCAGCCGCTCCGGGAGGGTGACCGCCTTGTCCAGGCCTGTCGTCTCGTCCCGGTCGTCGATACGCCACTCCGCCCGCGCTTCCAGACCGTGCATCATCATGGCGCGGAGGTAGCCGAAATAACGGTCCGTAATGGAATCCGTGGCGTTGGTGGAGCCGAAGAATCCGATCTCCCGGTGGCCGTGGCCGATCAGGTATTCCGTCATGGCCGACATGCCATAGAAGTTGTTGGAGATGACCGCGTCCATATCCGCCTCCGGGGAGGAGAAATCCAGGTAGACCACCGGTCTGTCCCAGGACTCCTTCAGCCGGGAAGCATACTCAAAAGGCGGCTTGCCCAGGAGCATGAGGCCGTCGGCCCACTGCTGGGTGATGAGGTGCGGCAGGCTGCCCTGTGCGGCCCGCTCCTCCTCCAGGATCTCCAGGGAGACCAGGCAGTTATTCTCCGCAGCCTGCTGCACCACCTCCTGGTAGAGGCGCCAGTAGAAACTCTCCCCCTCATCCAGGTAACGCTGGGGAATCATGACCCCCAGGGTGAACAGACGCGCGTCCATCCGGCGGCGCAGAGGGCCGCGATAGCACATCTCCTCCGCCATCTCCCTCACTTTCTGGCGGGTCTCCTCACTGACCCCCTTCTCCCCGGACAGCGCCTTGGATACGGACACTGTGCTGATGCCCAGGCGTCTGGCGATGTCCGCCATGCGCACCTGGGGTTCCCGCTGCTTCCTGTCCATGCTCAGCGCCGTCCGAGTTCCGTGTCCGTGTCCGAGGTGCGGCTGTTCTCCTTGATGTAGTCGATGATCTCGTCCACATAGCCGAAGGCCAGACCCACATAGCTGTCCGCAGCCCCGTAGTAGATGGCGATCCGGCCTGTATCCGGATCCTGCAGCGTGGCGCAGGGGAAGGTCACGTTGCTCACAAAGCCGCGCTCTTCATACCACTTTTCGGGCGTCAGCAGCCAGTTGGCACAGCGGTACTTCACCCGGGAGGGCTCATTGATGTCCAGGATGGCGCCGCCGATGGAGTAGACGTAGCCGTTGCAGGTGGCGCTGACGCCGTGGTAGATGAGGAGCCAGCCCTCGCTTGTCTCGATGGGCGCCGCACCGCCTCCGATCTTGAGGCTCTCCCACCAGTTGCCGGAACGGCTCATCACGTGACGGTGCTTCCCCCAGAAGGCCATGTCGGGGCTCTCGGACAGGAAGATATCGCCGAAGGGCGTGTGGCCGGAGTCGGAAGGCCGGGAGAGCATCACGAAATTGCCGTTGATCTTCCGGGGGAAGAGCACCGCGTTGCGGTTGAAGGGCAGGAAGGGGTTCTCCACCCGGACAAAGGTCTTGAAGTCCTTCGTCTTTGCCACGCCGATGGCTGCGCCGTAAAAGTCCTGGCACCAGATGATATAGTAGGTATCCTCCACCTTCACCAGCCGGGGATCATAAGCATAGTAGGGCTGGAAGGGCTTCCCCTCCTCATCCACAAACTGGATCTTTTCGGGCTCAAAAGCCCAGTGGATGCCATCCTCGGAGCGGCCGAGGTAGATGAAGGACACACCGTCGCACTGCTCCCCGCGGAACACGCCGATGTACTTCCCCTCAAAGGGCATCACAGCGCTGTTGAAGATACGGGCCACGCCCTTGATGGGATTGCGGCCGATGATGGGGTTCTCGTCCCAGCGCCACAGCGGGGAGTTGGAGGGCTCTGTGCCTCTCTCCTGCCAGGGCATGTTGTCCAGTTTGGGGGCAATGATCTGATACTTCGGCATGGTGACTCATCCTTTCCATCGCAGCTGATCCGGCAGGTTCTCCCCGTCCGATTGGTTTAGCCTCCATTTAGCTAACCACAAGCTAATTATATACCGTTTGCAGGAAAAATCAAGGGGAATGAAAGAATTTTCTGCCCGGATGCGCAGGTGGAGCACGTGATCCGCTGGAGGGACAAAGCATACTGCTGTCTTCCCTGCGGATGCTCAGATCCTCTGATCAAGAAAACCCCGCAAACAAAGCGTTCGCGGGGCTTTCGGAAGTGGCTCTGATTGGACTCGAACCAATGACACTCCGGGTATGAACCGAATGCTCTAGCCAGCTGAGCTACAGAGCCAAGTGGTTGCGGGGGTAGGACTTGAACCTACGACCTCCGGGTTATGAGCCCGACGAGCTGCCAACTGCTCCACCCCGCGTCATTGCCGTCATCAGCGGCAAGTGGTATATTACCGCTTTCTCTGCTTCTTGTCAAGACTTTTGTGAAATTTCTTCACTTCAACTGTGGCGGGCACTGCATACCCCCTGTTTCCATGTCATGAAAAGCGCCCCGGACGGAAGGCTCCCGTCCGGGGCAGCCCGGCTGTCTGTGTGGAATACCGGGTTTCATTCATCGTCCACGGAGGATGCTTCCGGAGCCTCCGCCCTGGTGGCTACCGCACGCCATACGTACAGGATGTTCTGCTCGTCCACCTGGAAGCGGTACTCCATGCCGTCCGCGTCCGGCACCGTAAACACCGTCTCACCGCCGTCCGGAGAATACTGCCACTGGATACGGACATCCTCCGGATCACAGCCCTGCACTTCCGCACGGAGGATCACGGTTGCGCCGGATTCTGCCGTATCCTCGGCGTCCAGGCTGGCGGTCACCGTCACCCTGATGGGAGACTCGTCCCTTTCGGTCGGCACAGTGCCGTCCGCGATCTCCACGGCTTCCGCTTCCTCCCCGGCGTCAGGGTTCTCTGCCTCTGCCGCGGCTTCCCCGGGTTCTCCCTCCGCTGAGGGCTCTCCTTGCTCCCCCTCTGCTTCTTCTGTTTCGGTTTCGGTCGGTTCTGTGCCATCATCCTCAGACGCAGCGTCAGGGTCTTCCGCATCCGTGGTTTCCTCGGGATCGGCGGCGTCCGCCTCCTCCGCGGTCCTCTCATCGTTTGCGGGGGCTTCGGTCTCCCCGGGTTCCGCCGTGTCCATCCGTTCCTGAACGTCCTCAGCGGCCGCGCCGTCGGTTCCGTCCGGATCTGCAGTGGTCTCTTTGTCTGCCGTCGGTTCATCCTGCGGCTCAGGCTGAGCCTCGGTCTCCTGCTGTTCCGGAGGCACGCTTTCCGGGACCCCGGCGGAATCATCGGTCAGCGCCTCCGTCCGGGTGTCCGACGTTTCGACGTTCTCCGATTCGTCCCCGGAGGGGTCTGAGGTTTCCGCCGCTTCCTCCTGTACGTCCGCTTCGCCGGTTTCCGCTGTCTCTTCCGTGCCTTCCGTCCCCTGCGGTGCGTCTGTGCGCCGGACCGTCAGAGAGCAGAGCCCCTCCACATTCTTCTGCACAGGCTCCAGCCGGATGATATACTCCCCCTCCTGCATCTGGAGCGTTTGGGTATGGGGCAGCCACTCATCCCCCTGCTTTCCCGGGCGGAATTCCCGGTAACTGCCTGTCTGCAGGCTGGTGATCCGCAGCGTCACGGGAAGGCCTTCCGTCTGAAACTCAACGGTCTCAAACCGCCGCAGGGTCAGATGCAGGGTCACCATCGGGTCATCCTTCGTCAGATGCCGCTGCCATTTCTTATCCAGCACCAGTTCATCATCCCACGCCGGTGCATCGGCTTGCTCGGCATCGTCCTCCGGGATCGCCGTGTCCGCCCCGTCCGACTCGTTTTCCTCGATCTCACTGGGTTCCCCGGAGGCATCTGTGTTCTCTGCTTCTGCCGGTTCCTCTGTGTGCGCCTCCGCTTCCGTCTCTGCGGCATCCGGCTGACTTTCCGGCACGTCCTCCACCTGGTCGTCCCGGGGCGGCTGTTCCGTTTCCGGGCTTGCCTCTGCGTCCACCGGATCAGGTTCCGGCTGCTCCGGCAGGGGCGCCGTTCCATCTTCCGCCGTCCGGCTCTCCTCTGCCCCGCTGCCGGGGGCTGGCGTCTCCGGCGACTGCTCCTCCACAGGAAGTCCCGTCTCCTCCGCCGATTCGGTGTCGAGCGGCTCTGTTTCCGCAAATCCCATGGGCCGGTATCCGGCCATGTTCAGGGGCAGGAGCACAATCAGAAGCACAGTCAATATGAAGCAAAGCGCTTTTCTCATCGCAAGCCCTCCTTCCACAGGGGCTCAGGCCCCGCTGTTCCAGCAGTATCATTTGAAAACCGACCGTATTCGCTTTCCCGGTTCCGTCGAGCTGTATGCTCCTGTTAGGCGCATTTCTCCGGCGCCCGCTCCGTTCCGGAGGGGAAGAAGCAGGTGAGCAGCAGCAATGCGGCCGCCAGACAGGAGAGCACCGCAACCAGCGGGCTGCTCCACCACTCGGGCATACAGACCGTGCAGAGGAAAAGGCTGCCGATCACGACCGAGTCCGCCACCACAAGGGACAGAGAGATGGTCCGCCGTCTTTCGGGGGCAATGCGGTACCACCAGGCAAAGCTTTGGGGGAAGTAATGGGTGATCTCCGGCACGGTTCCCTGCCAGTTCAATCCGATGTTGTCATCCGAGCGGATGGAGATGAACAGAGGAAGGCCGAAGCAGATGGAGAAACCGAAGTTGTTGGTGAAGATCTCGAGGATGATCTCCCCATAGTACTGGTGGAAGAAATAGGCCAGGCAGACGCCCAGCAGGCAGGCGCAGTAGAGGCAGCCCAGGGCCGATGCCCACACATAGAAGAAGATCCGTCCCCATGTGTGCGCGTTGTACTCCTTCGGGGAAATGGTGCGCCATACCTTGTAGGGCAGATAGGCCATGATGAAATTGGCGATGAAGCCGATGATCCTGGTATTGTGGTAATCGCTGAAGAAGTCGGCGATGAGGTTTCCGATGGAACAGGCCAGGGCGCCCACCGGCCCCAGGATGATCCCGGCAGGAACGGGCAGACTGTTCTCCGGCCGCAGATTCGTGTATCCGTCCGCCATCTCCATCACGTCAATGGAGACGCCCAGCGCCGCGAAGAGCAGGACAATGCCCACAAAGCCAACGGCAAAGGTCCACTGTCTTCTCTTCTGCGGCCATTGCCGGGGCTTGTGTTCCGCCCCCGCATTCGGTACGACGGCTGCCCCTTCTTCCGTCTGCGGCTGTGCGTCCCCGGAGGCTTTTTTCTTCGACAGGAAGTCGGTCCCCGCCACAATGGCGCCGACGGTGATCAGCATGGCCCCCAGGAGGGAGCGGAAGGAGAAGATCTCAGCCGACCCGATGGAGTCGGGAATAATGATCGCCAGCATCAGGGTGACCACCGGGTCCAGGGCCGCGATCACGGTCACGCTGATGGCGTCCGCGTACTTGTCTGCGTACATCAGCATGGTGTAGGCGTATGCCTTTGAGAAGAAGGCCAGGATGAAGATATAGGACAAGGTCTCCTGATTCCAGTGGATCGCCGTCAGGGAGCCGGGGTCTGTGATCATCCAGAGAATGAAGCCCGTTGTGGCTGTCACGATCAGCTGAAGGATCGTCAGCATCATCGGGTCCGATTCCTTGGTGAATTCCGTGGCAAAAATGGTATAGAGGGACATCATGACGCAGGATCCGATGATGAACAGGGTTCCCACCAGGCCGCTGCCCTGCATGGCGCTGTAGCTGGTGATCATAATCCCCACCATGATGATGGCGATGCCCACCACGTTGTTCCGGGTGGGGTATTTCCGTCTCAGCAGCAGGATGATGGGCACGATGATGATGTTGAGCGCCTCCAGCGCGCTGACGGAGGAGGCAGGCAGATAGTCGAGCCCCAGTTTTTCAAACGCCATGTTCCCGGTGATGAGGAGGCCGAGGACGAGACCGTGCCACAGGGTCCTTCCGGTCAGCTGACGGAAACGCCTGATGCAGATGATGGAGAGCAGCAGCGCCGCCACGCCGGAGGTCAGCGTAAGGTAGGAATAGACCGAAAACTCCTCCGGCACTGCCTTGATAAAGATATAGGACGAACTCCAGCAAAGGGTGATCGACAGCAGAACAATGACCGATTCCTTCTTTGTCATGTTCCTGTTCTCTCCTTCTGTGGTTACTCATGTGGGGCGGATTTCCGGCGGTTCCTGGACGGGGATCCATGTATACGGTACCCGGCGGCAGTGCAATGTGTTCCCCCTGCCCCGGTGACTTTCCTTCTCAATACGTATTATATCACCGATTTACCGGCATGACAACCCGATTCTTCTTTGCGTGCCCTCTGCCTTTCCGCTGCTTTCTGCGCATCTCAGTCCGTTTGCTCCACCCTCAGGAACCGTTCCCCGTCCTGCACCCTGATACAGGGGAAATTATCCGAGCCCTCCGCCAGGAAGCAAAGGTTTCCCTCCGCGTCCAGGCGGAAACGGTTGGTCATGGCATATCCCGTCTCCTCATCCTCTGTCAGCGTGATCAGCTCGCCGTCCCTGCTCCATGTGCCACGGCCCATGTAGCTGCTCAGATGCCCCTCATAGAAACCGTAGCTGCCGTTTTCGGAGAGGGCCAGCAGAAAATCTCCGCCAAAACCCTCTTTCTCATACTGATAGGCACCGGCGGCACTGCCCCGGGCGGGCTCGGCCAGCAGTTCGCAGATCCCCTGCGTCACCTCCCGGTAGTGCGGCGGGAAGCGGTTTTCTCCCCAGGCGTTGACGGTACGGCCGTCCGCAAAGACGACCGTCAGGGAGAAACTGGTGCCGTCCAGCACGTCCGGGTTGTTTTCGTGGAAGCCGTCCCACGCTGCCACCCCATACGTCTCCAGCAGCGTTTCCATGGCTGTCACGGTCTCCTCCGGCAGCGGGAGCATCTCGCTTCCCCCCAGGGAGAGCCGAAAGCCCGCGTCCGTCCGGGTGACGTCATAACCCCAGGGGGCCATCTCGCCCCCGAACCACAGAGAAAGAGAGACCAGCCGTGTACGCCCCCTCATTCCCGTTTCCATCTCCCCCAGCGCAGCCGGTCCCATGGGCATCATCAGTACGGCAGTCATCAAAAGCAGCAGCAGTCTTCTCATGTTGCGTTCCCCTTATCCACAGAATCCGTTCTTGCCCTGTGGGGGTATTTTACCAGAACAGGCACAGCAAATCAAGCCGTTTTCTCTGTTCACAGGCACGGGAAGGAACCGGAAACAGAAAAGAAAAGTCCCGTTTTCCTTCGGACGGAAGCAGGAAAAACAGAGAACAGGTCAAATTATCGTAGTTTGTTGGCTTGTGCCCAGCATTATCCCATGAGAGAGGAACCGCACCGCTCATGTATCAGCTGATCAGCGCAGACGAGGCAGTCCGGATGATCCCGGACGGAGCCTGTATCTGTGTCAATTCCTTTGTGGGCATTGAAAACCCGGTGGAACTCCATGAAGCCATCGGCCGCCGTTTCCGCGCCACCGGCTCCCCCAGCCGCCTCACCATGATCTCCAGCGCGGGCTTCGGCGTGTGGGAGGAACACCGGGCAGCGGAGGATTACATCCGGGAGGGCGCCGTGGAGAAGCTCATCTGCGGCCATTTCGGCTCCATGCCCAGCACCAAGCGTATCGTCCTGGAGGACCGCTTTGAGGCATACAACCTGCCTCTGGGCTGCATCTCCCACGCCATCCGCGCCCAGGCCGGCGGCCTTCCCGGCGCCCTGTCCAAGGTTGGCCTGGACATTTTTGTGGATCCGCGCCGGGAGGGCCCGGGGATCAATAAGCTCTCCACTTCCAAGGCCTATGTGAAGCTGGTGGAGGTGGACGGGGAAGAATTCCTCTACTACAAGCTGCCCAAGATCAACGTGGCCCTGATCAAGGGCACCGCGGCGGATCCCAAGGGCAACATTTCCTTCGACGACATGTATATGTCCGGGGACGCCCTGTCCATCTGCCAGGCGGCCAAGGCCAACGGCGGTATCGTGCTGGTGCAGGTGGACCGGCTGGTGGACGTGCCTTCGCGGCCCAGAAACGCCATCATCCCCGGCTGCCTGGTGGACGCCATCACCGTGGTGGAGCCGGGCTGGCGGGACGAGGCCTACACCGCCCTCACCGGCAGCTTCGAGATCCCCTACGAGGAGTGGAGCAGCTGGACCGACCGCATTGACGCCCTGTCTTCCGCCCCGCGGCAGAATTCTGTGGCCAGCCGGATCATCGGGCGCCGGGCCGCCAAAGAACTCAAGAAGGGCGATATCGTCAACGTGGGCATCGGCATCCCGGAGATGGTATCCCAGTACGCCCGGAAAAACGGCATGCTGGACCACATCACCCTCACGGTGGAATCCGGCGGCGTAGGCGGCTTCCCGGCCTCCGGTCCGGTGTTCGGCGCCATGATCGGCGCGGCCTCTGTCTATGATATGTCCAACCAGTTCGACCTGTATGACAACGGCGGCCTGGACATCTGTTTCATGGGGGCCCTGGAGGTGGACCGTCACGGGAACGTCAACGCCCACCGGGGACCCGGCGCCTTTGCCGGCATCGGCGGCTTTGCCAACATCACCGCAAAGACCCCGGTGGTGGTGTTCTGTATGACCTTCAACACCAAGGGGCTGGAGGTCTCCCGCAAGGGCGGCTCCATCTCCATCATAAAAAACGGCACCGTGGCGAAATTCGTCAACGAAGTCAAAACCATCAGTTTCTCCGCCCGGCAGGCCATGGCCAACGGCCAGACCGTGCTGTACATCACGGAGCGCTGCGTCCTGGGCCTGACGCGCAACGGCTTGAAGATCCTGGAGGTTTACCCCGGCGTGGATGTGGTCCGCGACATTCTGGCCCTCCTGCCTTTCCCCGTGGAGATCTGACTGGATCCCTTGCTTTCCATCCGGCAGCGTGCCTCGTCCGGCACGCTTTTTTCATGGAAAAGGGCCCCTGCCTTTCGGAAGGGGCCCGATGAAAGCATTTTCCGGGCTCAGCCCAGCACGACCTGCACCTGGTGTGCCTTACCGTCGCCGAAGACCGGCAGCACATTGCCCTGGATGGCCTGACCATCCACCGTCACGGTCTTCACGCCGCGGCAGACATGGTCGGGGTTGCAGAACTCGATCTCGTAGGTCGCGCCCCGGAAGCGGCGGCTGATGTGATAGCCGTTCCAGGTGTGGGGGATGCAGGGATCCACCTTCAGGCCGTCCCAGTCGGGCTTGATGCCCAGGATGTAGTTGCTGATGACGTAGAAGTTCCAGGCAGCGGTGCCCGTCAGCCAGGAGTTCTTGGCCTGGCCGAAGTTGGCCGCGTCCTTGCCGGCGATCATCTGGCTGTAGACATAGGGCTCCATCTTGTGCTTGTCGCTGATGGCCTCCCGCCCGGCCGGCGCGATGCGGCTGTAGA